>WBZQ01000048.1_pt1 | contig 15376 bp, 13 predicted proteins | sample 5204251 | NCBI WGS metagenome assembly WBZQ01 (sample SAMN12412402, study PRJNA552823) | activated sludge metagenome | isolation source: activated sludge from nitrification reactor of wastewater treatment plant... | place: USA: Virginia | collected 2017-09 | reverse complement strand
GTTCCGGCGGTGCGGTGGCCGACCGGCCCGGGGGCGTTTCCTTCGGGCAGCTCAGCGCCGATCCGGACCGCCGATCGCTGGTATGCGATGCGGCGCACTCTTTCGATGTGGCCCGGCAGGGGTACGTCTCGCTCCTCGACGGTCGCGCCCGCAAGCTGCGTTCGGACACCTCCGAGATGGTCGCGGCGCGGGGCCGCGTGCATGCGGCGCACGCGTTCGCACCCGTCGTCGACGCGGTGGCGCGGACGGTGTGGGAGTCGGCCGCCGACCGGGACGAAGGCCCCGTGGTCGCCGACGTCGGATCGGGCACAGGTCACTATCTCGCCGGGGTTCTCGACGCGATGCCGGGGGCCCGCGGCATCGGCCTCGATCTGTCCAAGTTCTGTGCCAGGGCCACGGCGCGATCGCATCCCCGTACCGCGGCGGTGGTCGCGGACGCGTGGTCGGGGCTGCCGATCCGGTCGGCGGCCGTGACCGCGGTGCTCTCGGTGTTCTCGCCGCGCAACGTACCGGAGTTCGCCCGGATCCTGCGGGCCGGCGGGGTGGTGGTGACGGTGACCCCCGAGCCGGGGCATCTCGCCGAACTCGCCGCGCCGATGGGAATGCTGCGCATCGCCGAGGACAAGGACGCCCGGCTCGATGCGGACATGGCCACGCATTTCGGTGCGCCTGCGGCGGGGTCGGTGCGTTACACGATCGATGCGCCGGAGTCGCTGGTGACGGACCTCGTGGCGATGGGGCCCACGGCCTTTCACCGCGGTGAGGCCGATATCGCCGCGGCGGCGCGGGCAATGGCCGGTGACCGGCCGACGGTGCCGGTCACCATCGCGGTGCGGGTGACGGCGTTCCTACCGCAGGGTTGACCGGTAGACCTCGAGGGTCTGTTCGGCGATGGTGGCCCAGGAGAACTCCGCGGCGGCGCGATCGCGTCCGGCTTTGCCCATCGCCGCGCCTGTGGCCGGGTCAGCTACCACGGCGTTGACGGCGTCGGCGAGGCCCCGTTCGAAAGCGGCGGTGTCGGCCGGGTCGTACGGCACGAGGAGGCCGGTGACGGTGTCGCGGACCACCTCGGGGATGCCGCCGACGGCCGAGGCCACCACCGCGGTCTGACACGCCATCGCCTCAAGATTGACGATGCCGAGCGGTTCGTACACCGAGGGGCACACAAAAACACTTGCAGCCGTGAGGATTTCCCTGATCCGGGGGAGCGGCAGCATGTCCCGGACCCAGTGCACGCCCGCGCGTGCCGATGACAGCGCGGCCACCGATGACTCGATCTCGGCACCGATCTCCGGGGTGTCGGGCGCCCCGGCGCAGAGCACCAGCTGGATCGACGGATCGAAGTGGTGGGCCGCGGCCACCAGGTGCGCCACCCCCTTCTGCCGGGTGATGCGGCCGACGAACGCGACGATCGGGCGATCCGGGTCGATACCCAGCGCGGTGAGCGTCGAGTCGGGGCCGTACGGGTCGTCGACCGGGTACCACGACTCGGTGTCGATGCCGTTGCGCACCACGTGAACACGGTCGGGGTCCAGCCGCGGGTAGGTGCTGCACACGTCGGCCGCCATCCCTGAACTGACCGCGATGACGGCGTCCGCGTATTCGACGGCGTTGCGTTCGGCCCAGCTGGAGACCCGGTATCCGCCGCCGAGTTGCTCGGCCTTCCACGGCCGCATCGGTTCGAGGGAGTGGGCGGTGAGGATGTGCGGCACACCGTGCAGCTGCGCCGCGAGGTGCCCGGCGAGCCCGGTGTACCAGGTGTGCGAGTGCACCACGTCGGCGCCGGCGGCGCCCACGGCCATCCGCAGATCCGCGGACAGGGTGGTGATGGCGGCATTGGCTCCGGCCAGCCCCGGGTCCGGCTGGTAGACCGTGGCCGTGGGACGTTCGGCGCCCATGCAGTGAACGTCGACCGTGGCCAGTGCGCCGAGGTGTCTGACGAGTTCGGTGACGTGCACGCCGGCACCGCCATAGACCTCGGGAGGATATTCACGCGTCATCATCGCAACCCGCATGCGCATGACGCTAGTGCTCCGGTCCCCGCGCCGCCACACAATGCGGCAAATAGCCGGGACCGGGCGCCGGCCGTGGTGAAAGCGGCGGAACGTCGGAGAGTTTCAGGACTGTTACCCGCTCGTTCGTATGGCCCCGGCCACCGTTGGCGGTTAAGTTGAGAGGGTGAGATCACAGCCGCACGTGCTCGGTATCGTCCTCGCCGGCGGCGAGGGCAAGCGCCTGTACCCACTGACGATGGACCGTGCCAAACCGGCGGTGCCGTTCGGCGGTGCCTATCGCCTCATCGACTTTGTGCTGTCGAATCTGGTAAACGCCGGCTACGAACGGATTTGCGTACTGACGCAATACAAGTCGCACTCCCTCGACCGGCACATCTCGCAGACCTGGTGGAGTTCGGGCTTTCATGGCGAGTACATCACGCCGGTGCCGGCGCAGCAGCGGCTCGGGCCGCGCTGGTACACCGGCAGCGCCGACGCCATATTCCAGTCGATGAATCTGATCACCGACGAGAAGCCCGAGTACATCGTGGTTTTCGGTGCCGATCACGTGTACCGGATGGACCCCGCGCAGATGGTGCAGGCACATATCCGCAGCGGCGCCGACGTCACGGTCGCCGGGATCCGGGTGCCCCGTTCGGAGGCGTTCGCGTTCGGGTGTATCGACGCCGACGCGTCGGGGAAGATCACCAGGTTCCTGGAGAAGCCCAAGGACCCGCCCGGCACCCCCGACGACCCGGACGTCACGTTCGCCTCGATGGGCAACTACGTGTTCACCACCGAGGCGCTGGTGTCGGCGCTGCGGGCCGACGCCGCCGACTCCGACTCCGATCACGACATGGGCGGCGACATCATCCCGGCGTTCGTGGCCAAGGATGCCGCCTACGTCTACGACTTCAAGGACAACGAGGTCCCCGGCGCGACCGAACGGGACAAGGGCTACTGGCGTGACGTCGGTACACTCGACGCGTTCTACGACGCCCACATGGACCTGGTGTCGGTGCATCCGGTGTTCAACCTGTACAACCGGCGCTGGCCCATCCGCGGCGAGAGCCTGAACCTGCCGCCCGCCAAGTTCGTTCAGGGCGGCCACGCCGAGAACTCGGTGGTGGGTGCCGGCTGCATCATCTCCGGTGCCACCGTCACCCGCTCGGTGCTCTCCTCGGATGTGGTGGTCGAGGCCGGAGCGGTGGTCGAGGACAGTGTGCTGATGCCCGGCGTGCGTGTCGGTAAGGGCGCTGTGGTGCGCCGGGCCATCCTCGACAAGAACGTGGTGATCGCCGACGGTCAGGAGATCGGTGTCGACCTCGACGCCGACCGCGCGCAGTATTCGGTGAGCTCCGGCGGCGTCGTGGCCGTCGGCAAGGGCATCACGGTCGGCGGAACAGACGGCTGACTGTGCGGTCAGCCTGACGGACCGACCAGCCTGACGGTCCGATCAGCCGAGGCAACCCGCGCGCCGCAGTGCGAGACGCGCCTGGGCGATCAGGTCGGGCAGATCCACGCCGTGCTCGTCGGGGAGCGCGTCGACCGGCCACCACGCCAGGTCGACGGACTCGTCGCTGCGGACGATCTCCGGAAGCGCATCGTCGGGTTGGCGGGGGGTGACCGCGACGAACCGGACGTCCAGGTGCCGGGTGGGCACGCCCAGCGAGCAGGTGATGGGGTGGGTGTGCAGCCCCGCGATACCGGCGCTCAGGTCGAGTTCGGCGATCCCGGATTCCTCACGGCCCTCGCGCAGGGCGGCGTCGGCGATGCTCGCGTCGCCGGGTTCGCAGTGCCCGCCGAGCTGAATCCATTTACCCACCCGCGGATGCAGGGTCAGCAGCACCTGGCTGTAGGTGGCGTCGAGCAGGATGACCGAAGCGGTGAGGTGACCCGGCGCGGATCGGCGCAGGCAGGCGTCCGGGGTGGCGTCGAGGAACGCGAGATAGGTGTGACGCAATGCGTTCTGCGCCTCGTCCGGTGCCTGCCAGAAGCGCAGCGCGGCGACGGCCGAGCGGTGCAGCGGAGTGCTTTCGTGGCCTTCGGCGGTGCTCATAGTTCCAGAACCAGTCCGTCCGTGTCGGCGGGCGGGCGCAGGCCCGCGCCCGCGGTGGGGTAGCCGATCGCCACCGCACCCAACGGTTCCCACCGGCCGTCGAGGTCGAGCACCTCCCGCACCGTGTCGGCGGCGAAGATGGTCGAACCGATCCAGCAACTGCCGACTCCACGTGCCGACAGCGCGACGAGCAGAGCGTTCACCGCCCCACCCGCGGCGACGGTGAACATGGTGTGCTCACACGCGTTCCGGCGGGCATCCGGGTAGGTGTGCGCACCCTCGGCGACGAGGAAGGGGATCACCACTTGCGGTGCGTCGTAGAGGATCTGACCCCTGCCCAGCCGCTTGTCGATGGATTCGGTTGTCTTGGAATCAGACTGGAGGTCGGCCCGCCAGCGTTCGGTCATGGTCGTGAGCAGCCGCGTTCGGCGCGCCGGATCACGCAGCCACACGAACCGCACCGGGTGGGTGTGATGCGGGGCGGGCGCGGTCAGGGCATCGGCGAAGGCCTCGTGCAGCAGCTCCGGCTCCACCTCGCGGGAGTCGAAGGTGCGGACGGACCGGCGGGTGCGCAGCGCCTCGATGTGGCCCTGCCGGATCGATTCCTCGGTGCCGAGGCGGAACAGATCCTCCTCGACCGGCCGGACCAGATCGCGGGCGGTGGTGCCGTCGTCGACGACGCGCAGGCCGCGGACGATCGCCGCGGGCACACCGCCGAGTTTGCCCTTGGCCAGGTCCGCCGCGGCGGCGATCTCGTCGGCGACCGCGATGTCGGTGACGATCAACGGATTCCCGTACCCGTCGACCGAGCCGTCGTAGCCGTGTGAGACCGCGATACCGGCCGCGCCGATGGCCACGTCGGTCTGTCCGGTCCGCCAGGCCCGGCCCATGGTGTCGGTGACGATGACCGCGACTGTGCGGCCGTACAATTCGGTGATGCGCCGGCGCAATCCGGCGGCGCTGGCATCGGGATCCAGTGGTAGCAGGGCGATCTGATCTCGGGCCACATTGGATCCGTCGACACCAGCCGCCGCCTGCACCAGGCCGTTGCGGTTCTCGGTGATCCAGGTGGCGTTCTTACGCGCCAGGATGCGGACGGTTTCGTCGCTGATCAGCTTGCGGCGCAGCTGGTCTCGCTCCTCGGCTCCCGTCGGCGCCGGTACCATCCGGCCCTCTGTCTTGGAGAAGATCTTGCTGGTCACCACCAGCACGTCGCCGTCGCGCAGCCCCGGTCCGCCGGATCGTTCTGCCGCGCCGATGATCTCGCCGGCGATGTCGGAACCGGGACCGAACTCACCGAGACCGGTGACCGGATAGATCTCGATCGGTGCACCCGAGGCGTGGTCGCTGATCATCGGGCCTGTCCCACAGGCGGTGTGTCCACACCGACGAGGGCGCAGGCGTCGGCGACCATCTGTGCGGTGGTGGCCGGATCGGTCATCAGCAGCGGTGCGGTGCCGACGGCGATGCCCTCGACCGGGGCCCGGTCTCCCTCGGCGATCAGCCAGCCGTCGAGGATACCGTTGCCGCTACGCGGACCGTAGTGTGCCGCAATGGCTTCCGCTGATGTCTCCACGCCGATCGCGGTCAGGCATTCGTCGGCCATGCCGCGCAGTGGTTTGTTGTCGATGACCGGGGACACCCCGACGACCGGTGCCTCGGTGGTCCGCAGCGCGCCGCGGATCCCCGGCACGGCCAGGATCGATCCGATGCTCACCACCGGATTGCTCGGTGCCAGCAGGACGACGTCGGCGTCCGCTATCGCCTCGAGGACGCCGGGAGCGGCGGTGGCCCGGTCGGCACCGATCTGTACGAAACCGTGCGCCGGCAGCTGCGCCCGGTGCCGCACCCACCATTCCTCGAAATGAATGGCGACGAATTCGTCTTCCGCCCCACCGGGTTTGGTGATCTTGACGTGGGTTTCGCAGCGGTTGTCGGTAGCCGGCAGCAACCGGACGCCGGGCTGCCAGCGCCTGCACAGCGCGGCCGTGACATCGGAGAGGCGGTAGCCCGCGTCGAGCATCTGGGTGCGGATCAGGTGCGTGGCCAGATCGCGGTCGCCGAGGCCGAACCAGTCGGGATCGGCGCCGTAGGCGGCCAATTCCTCTTTGGCATGCCAGGTTTCGTCCGAACGGCCCCAGCCGCGGTCGGTGTCGATACCGCCGCCGAGGGTGTACATGCAGGTGTCGAGGTCGGGGCAGATCCGCACGCCGTGCATCCGGACGTCGTCGCCCACATTGACGACGGCGGTGATCTCATGGTCACCCCGTCCGTCCACGCGATCGCCCGATTCATTCAGCGGCGGAGGGAACGGGGTCGGGCCGAGGAGCTCGCGGACACCGAGGAGGAATCTGGCGCCGCCGACACCACCGGCGAGCACGGTCACTTTCACCGCAACGAGTCTAGGGCATGTCTCCCATATCCCTTTGCGCGGTCTCGACGGCCGACACCGCACAGTGGATATGGGAGACACGCCCTGGCCGCCGTCGGTCGTCCGCCCGGTGCCGCCCCATGCGTACCGTGCCGGCCCGTGTGCGGGCGATCTCGTCGTTCGGGTGGTCCCATCGGATGACAAGCGCGGGCAGTATTTCCGTACACCCGACGGAAGAGGTCACGCGTGTGTAGTGTCGAAGTCCTTGGTGAGTCGGCATCTTTGCACGATGCGGTCGCTGTTGCGCCACGCGCGGGCGGTGATCGCGGAACCGCGGGGATGGGGAACGGATCGATATCGATGGATCTTCGATTCTGACTTGACCGGACCGCTGAGGGCCGTGTGTAATCACAACAGTGTCATTTGTGATTTGAGATCGAGAATCTTGGTCGAGAGTCCTTGGATGCCACAAGGTTCGATCGGATGTTCGATTTCTGCCGACGTGAAGTACTTATTCGGGGTGAGTGATGACACGAAGGATAGTTCAGATGAGCCCGGCTGGTGGCCGGGCGTGGTCGCCGACGGTGTCGGGTGACCGGTTCGGCGATGGTTGTCGCCGTTCTGAGGGTTTGAGTATTGACAGTAATCGGCGAGTCGCCGGCAACAACTTTCACGAGGGAGGAGCTCCGAGATGACTTCTGACCACTCGATCGAGAATCCGCGTGAAGACCTTGAAGCCCGGGAGCTGGGTAGCACGCAGGCTAACGGTAATGAAACGGATGGTGGACGCGGCGAGGCAGGTGTGCGTCATTTGTCGTTGGTGGCCAACGACTTTGACAGCCTGTTCGATGAGGTCGAACACCAGTGGCAGGACCGCGCACTGTGTGCGCAGACCGACCCCGAGGCGTTCTTTCCCGAAAAGGGAGGATCGACTCGTGAGGCCAAGCGGATCTGCCACGGGTGCGAAGTGCAGGCAGAGTGCCTTGAGTACGCATTGGGCAACGACGAACGGTTCGGTATTTGGGGTGGTTTGTCCGAAAGGGAGCGCCGCCGCATCAAACGCGGTATCGTCTGATCGTTTCCCAACACGCTGCCGCCGGAGCGACCACATCGCTCCGGCGGCAGTCTGTTTTGTGCCCAGGCTGTCTGTTTATACCGAGGCTGTTGGTCGGGACGACCGAGCCGGTGACTATCCGGGTCCGTTGTCGATGGTGTCCTCGTCTACGCCGAGGTGCGTGGCCACCTGTTGGACGAGGACCTCGTGGATGAGTTCGAGCAGGTCGGCGCCGCGTTTGGCGCGCATCTCCAGCGGTCGCCGGAAGAGGATGATCTGGGCGCGCGTGGGCCGGCCGTGGACGTCGATCCCCGCCGGGATGAGCCTGGCCAGCGGCACGGCGCCGTCGGCGGTGACCTCCTCGGGCCACTGCACCGAGTCCGGGTCCGTCGGTAGCATCCGGGGGATCTCGTCGACCGCGATGTCGAGGTCGGCGATGCGGTCGTGCCAGCGCTGATCGATGTCGGCGAAGGCCTCCAGCGCGTTGCGGTCGAAGTCGTCGGACCGGCTGGTGTGTGCGGGGACGGACTGCGGGAGCAGGGGTGCGCGGAGGCCGCGGCCGCGCCTGTCCCGCGCCGCGCGGGAGATTCCCCGCCGGGTGAGGTCGCCGGCCGGCTGGTTCCGGCGCCGCGGATCGGTGCGCATGGCGTGAGTGTAGTGCCGACCGGCCGCCGGGTTGGGATCGGTGCGTCGGGAGAGGCCGATGCCGCCGCCTTGGGCGACATCGGATCGTGATCAACCGATCGGTTCAACGGTTCGCGTTGGCGCGTGTCAGAGGTATCGGTAAGCGCCCCGGCACGATAATCTCGTGGGGTGAAACTTCCCCGACAGTGCTGCAGGCCCGGTTGCTCGCGGCCTGCCGTGGCGACATTGACGTTCGTGTACGCCGAGTCGACCGCGGTGGTGGGGCCGTTGGCGACCACGGACGAACCACACTCTTGGGACCTGTGCGAAGACCACGCACTGCGGATCACCGTGCCCCGTGGGTGGGAGATGCTGCGCAGTGAGCGGGGCTTTTCGGCGCCCGTCGCCGAGGATTACGAGCTGACGGCGCTGGCCGAGGCGGTACGGGAAGTGGGCGGCAGGTCGGGTCTCGCCGGGTTCGACGGCCTCGACGAGGCCCGGCTGGGCAGGCATCGGCGGGCCGGATTCTCGCCGCGGCTGCCGGGAGAGAGTGCCTATGAGCGCCCGGCACGAGGTGACGCCGTCGCCCAGCCCATGCCGCCGGTCAAGCCGCGGCCAGGCCGTCGCGGGCATCTTCGCGTGTTGCCCGATCCTGTCGACTGAACCGCCGTCGCGCCCATGCTGCCGCCGGATTCCCGAGGCCGCCGCGAAGGGGGCAGGGATCACCGGATCGGGTACGGGATTTTTCGCCGCGGGCCACTAGGGTGTTAGTCATGCGCACCGGTATGCCGGATCTGGATGATGTCGAGGAGCTGGTGGCTCGTGACGTCGATGGACTATTGCAGTCGGTGGCGAGGGCGGGTGCGCAGGTGCGCGCGGTGGCCGAGGCGGTTCGCGAGGGCGTCCTGAGCCCACTGTCCGAACTCCGACCGCGCAGCGTCGTGATCGTGTCGGGTTCCCACCGCGCCGCGGCGGCCGCCGCGGATCTCGCGGTGGCGGTACTCGCCGCATATACCGATGTTCCGCTCGTATGCGTGCCCGCTCTGCCCGGATGGGTCGGGCCACTGGATGTGGTGGTGATCCTCGGCGACGACGCGGGTGACATGATGCTCGCCGATGCGGCGGCCCGTGCGGCGCGGCGCCGCGCGGAGGTCGTGGTCGGGGCACCGCTGGAGGGACCGCTGCGTGATGCGCTGGGCGGAACGGGCATCGACCTGTCGCCCCGGATTCAGGTCGACCGGCGCTTCGGGTTCGGCGGGTTCGTCGCCGTCGTCGTGGCGGTGGTCACCGGGTTGTCCTCGGTTCGTTTCACCGGGGTCGCACCCGGTCTCGACGGTATCGCCGACGCGCTCGATGCCGAGGCGGCCGCCAATCACGTATCTCGGGAGTCGTTTCACAACCAGGCCAAACTGCTGGCCTCGCGGATGGTGGACGCCTCGGTCGTGGTGTGTGGCGACACCCCGGCAGCTGTCGTGACCGCAGGGCAGGCTGCCGCAGCGGTGCTGGCGGTCGCCGGCGTCGTGTGCGCCGCCACCGATGTCGCCGGCGCCGCGACCCTGGTGCGCGATCGCGCCGGCTCTGATGCGGGCGCACCCGCGGACTCACTGTTTCACGACCCGTTCATCGACGGGCCGGCTCCGGCGGCCGTGACCGTCCTCGTGCTGGGCGTGCCGCGTCGCGAATGGCAGGTGCGGCGCTGGGCGGGGGCATTGGGCGAGGCGATGATAGTGATCGGATCCGTTGGCGGAGAAGCGGATCAGCCCATCATGCCGGGTTCGGCGACGGACTCCGGCGGCGACCGGCCCGCCGATCTGGAGGCGCTGCTGCTGACGTTGCTGCGCGTAGATATGGCCGCGGTGTATCTGCGGTTGATCAGGGGAAGCTGAATGGAACGACTCGAAGGGGTGGTCCGTCCCTACGCGTGGGGGTCGCGGACTGCCATCGCATCGCTGCGCGGGCAGCAGGTCCCGTCGGCACATCCGGAGGCCGAGCTGTGGTTCGGTGCCCACCCGGCGGCTCCGGCGCGATGCGTGCGATCGGTGGAGGGCGCCGGCGACCCGGACTCCGCCGATACCGACCTGCTGACGGTGATCCAGGCCGACCCGGCTCATGAGCTCGGTGCCGCGTCGGTCGGCGTGTTCGGCGAGCGGTTGCCGTTCCTGCTGAAGGTCCTCGCCGCCGAAGAACCGCTGTCGCTGCAGGCGCACCCGAGCCTTGCCCAGGCGAGTGAGGGTTTCGCCCGCGAGAACGCCCTTGGACTCGCGCTCGACGCGCCTGAGCGCAACTACCGCGATCCGTGGCACAAGCCCGAACTCGTGGTGGCGCTGACCGAGTTCGACGCGCTCGCCGGTTTCCGGATGCCTGACCGGACCCTCGAACTGCTCCGCGAGTTGCAGGTACCTGCGCTCGATCCCTATCTGGGACTGCTCGCCGGTCAGGCCGACTGCGACGGGCTGCGGGCGGTGTTCACCACCTGGCTGACCCTGCCCGAGAAGGCGATCATGGCGCTGGTGCCGGCTGTCCTCGAGGGTGCCGTCGCGGTACTCGGGTCGGGTGCAACGGAATTCGGTGACGAACTGCGGACCCTTCTCGAGCTCGGCGAGATGTATCCGGGGGACCCGGGAGTGCTGGCGTCGTTGTTGCTGAATCGTGTGCGGCTGAGCCCCGGTGAGGGCATGTACCTGCCCGCGGGCAACCTGCACGCCTATCTGCACGGCACGGCCATCGAGATCATGGCCAACTCCGACAATGTGCTGCGGGGCGGCCTGACCCCCAAACACATCGACGTGCCCGAGCTGCTGCGCGTGCTCGACTTCACCCCGATACCGGTGGCCGACCTGCATCCGACGGTGCGCACCCTGGGTGCCGAACGCATCTACCTCACCCCGGCGGCGGAGTTCCGGCTCTCTCAGGTGGAGCTCGACGGCACGGGACTACATCTGTCGCAATCGATTTCGTTCGATATGCCCGGACCGCAGATGCTCGCCGTGCTCGGCGGGGCCATCGAGGTACGCACGGCCACGGGGGAGTCGGTGACTGTTCGGTCGGGGACGGCGCTGTGGTTCGCCGACGGTGACCCGGACGTCGTCGTGCGTGCCGCGTCGTCGCGGGCGACGTTCTGCCGGGTGCTGGTGCCGGTCAGCGCGCAGGCGGGGACGGTACCGGAACGCGCGGAGGCGGCGACGGGGTAGGGCTCCCGGCCGCAGGCGGTACCGGGGGAGCGGGCGGGGCCGGTGGCACGGGTGGCCGGTGCGGCCCAGGGGCCGGCGCTGCCGGCCGTCCGTTGATGATCACCCACTCATCATCAACGGCCACAACGGAAATCCTTGTGGTCCCGGTGTGGGTGTCGACGCTGAAGGTGCGCTGGTCGTGACGGTCCTGCCTGATGAACACCGTGGATGCGGGCGCGTCTGCGGGTCTGGTGGCGGCCTCGCCGCCCGCCGCGAGGTGAAAGATCGTGACACCGGCTGAATCCGCTGGTGGGGTGAGGCCGTCGTAGACCTCCACTCGCGGGCGCTCGGCGGAGTGCTCGACCGGTGCGAGACCGAGCCGGTCCGGGTCATCGACGGCGGTCAGCATGGGGTCCCAGCGGCGGGGATCGGCGCTGTGCACCACCACCTGGGCGCCGGTGGCGATGGCCCGCAGCACGATCTGCGCGGCCAGTGGCCATAGGGCGTCGATGACGACCCGGGACACCCCGGGCCCGGCGAGGGTGAGCGCCACCGGCCTGTTCTGCGCATCGGCACCGAGCAACTGGCCTGAGCCACTGCACGGCAAGGATATTCGCTGTACCAGCTGCCGGGCGGCCGAACCCCGGACCGGGGTGATGTGGCGCCAGGCGGAGTGCGACCGGGGGTGTGGCAGGCCGGTCAGCAACGCGTCGGCCTGGTGTCCGCACAACGCATGAGTGTCCGTCGGGCCGTCGCCGCGCCCGGTGGCCGGCTCGGTGCCGATCACCCGGGTCACCGCCCGCACGCAGGGCGCGTCGGCGGTTCCGGTGAGACCGACGACGGTCGTCGTCGAGACGGTGCCCGGTGAGTCACCGTCCCGGGATTCCGTGGGTCGGTCGCCCGCGGGGTGCGCGGCGGGGTGGGTGGCGGTATCGATGGCGGCGTACCGTTCGGCCGCACCTCCGCGGTGAAGTGGAAACGTCCGGTACCGCAGCGGACCCGAACGCACGTGATCCCAGGATTCGCGTAGCGTTGCCGGATCCTGTGCCGCGGCCAATTCCCGCAGCACCGCCGACGCGTCGTCGGCGGCGAGGATATCGGCGGCCAGGCCCTGTTCGGTGATCCTGGCGGCGACCCGCCGGGTGGCCACCGCCAGGGCCCGTGCGGTGCCCTCGGCGCCGCCGCCGCGGCGCGTGATCGCCTCCGGGCAGTCGCGCGGGTCGAGCCGGATGAGCACATAGGTACTGGTCCGTGGACTCGACCTGATGGGTCCCAAAGTATTTGCGTACGAACGTGATACCGGACCGGTCACGTCCTCGGTCCGGGTATGGACCACGATGTCGATCGAGTGCAGGGCGATATCGAACTGGGCCAGGCATGCGGCCAGCGGCTCCGGGGCCAGCGACAGTTCGGCTCCGGGCCCGCTGTCGCGTCCCGTCCGGTCCAGGTAGCGCACGGCCGGGGACGGTGGCCGGACCCGGATCGTGGTCACCAGCACCCCCGATGGCATCGGTACACCGATGCCCGGTGCCTCGTGGGGCTGTGCACCGCTGACCACGAGCGTGTCGGTCAACGGACCGCCCGCGGCGGGGATATCGGTGAAGCCGACCGGCTCCCGAAGGTGTGAGCCGCGGGACCCGTTGATGCCGAACATGATCCGGGTCCAGGACGACCGGATCGCCCGGATGTGGGTGCCGCACCACCAGCCCGCGATCAACGTCGCCGCGAGTACGCCGGCCACCGCCGCCGGTGCGCCGGAGGTGACCGTCCACACGGCCAGCACGATCCCCGCGGCCACCTGGACGGCGATCACATATCCGATCCCGGAACGGGAATCCGATGGCGGCACTGTTCGGTTCTTGGTCACGCAACCCCCTTTGGTGCGGAAGCGGCCGGGGGTGAGGTCATCAGCTGTGCATGACGGTCTCGCCCGGCCGTCGTCGCTCCGATACGCTACTACGGCGCCCACCGGCGGCAAAGGGGTCCGTGCCGGCGGCTGTGGATACCCCACCGGTATCCGGACGGGCGCGGGGGAGTTCCGACTGTGGGGGGAGGACGCGGTGGCGAGGCAGCTGACCACGCGAGCGCAGGTCAACGGGTATCGGTTCATGATCCGCAGGCTCGAGCACGCACTGGTGCGCCGGGACGTCCGGATGATCGACGATCCGATGCGTTCGCAGACCAACGCGCTCGCGGTCGGCGCGGTGCTTGCGGTGGTGATCCTCGCCGGTTGCGCCATCTGGGGGATGATCCGACCCCAGGGGGCCATCGGCGATTCGGTGATCGTCGTCGGAAAGAACAGTGGCGCACTGTATGTGGTGGTCTCGGAGCGACTGCACCCGGTGCTGAACCTGGCGTCGGCGCGCCTGATCACCGGAAGATCCGATTCGCCGCGGTCGGTCGCCGACAAGAAACTCACGTCCTACCCGCGCGGACCGTTGCTGGGCATTCCGGGCGCACCGTCGGCACTGCCCGGTCCGGCGGCGGGTGCCCGCGTGTGGACGGTGTGTGACCAGGTCGAATCGTCGTCGGGCGGCGGGACGGTGCGGCTCAGTGTGATCGCGGCACCGCCGCCGGATCCCGGGACGGCCGCACCAGCGTCGCCGCAGACGGCTCTGTTGATCTCGCACACGGACAAGACCTTTCTCGTCTACCGGCCAAACGGAGACGGGACGGCGGTGCGCGCCGAGGTCGACCTGAACTCCGTCGAGGTCCGGTCGGTGCTGCGGCTCGACGGGATCGAGCCGAGGCCGGTCAGCTCCGGCCTGCTGGCGCTGCTGCCGGAGGCGCCGCCGATCGCCGTGCCCCCGATTCCCGGCAGGGGACGTAAGGGGGTGCTCAGCGAACCGGGTGTCACGGTCGGGTCGGTGGTGCGGACCGTCGCCGTCGACGACACCGTGAGCTACTACGTCGTGCTTCCCCGCGCGGTGCAGAAGGTGGGGCGGGTGGCCGCAGAGATCCTGCGGACCGCGGACGCGCGAGGATCGGGAGCGGTCACCACGGTGACTCCCGCCCGGATCGCCGCGCTGCCCACCACGTCTGAACTGGCCGTCGGCGACTTCCCGGCAACGGTGCCGACCGTGGCTTCGGTGGAGAACCGGCCCGTCGCCTGCCAGTCATGGTCGCCGGCGAGCGGGGCGACACCGGGTGCGATGAGCCTGCTGCTCTCCTCGGCCCTGCCCGTCCCCGACGGTGCGGCACCGGTGTCGGTCGCGGGCGCCGACGGCGGCGGACCCGCCGTCGACAGCGTCTACCTGCGGCCAGGCAGCGGTGAGCCGGTGATCGTCACCGGTGCCGAAACACGCAGTCCGCGAGCGGAGTCGCGCTACTACATCGGTGATTCGGGGGTGCGGTACGGCGTCGCCGATCAGCAGACGGCGAATGTGCTGGGGCTGACCCAGGACCCCGTGCCGGTGCCGTGGCCGATCGTTTCCCTGCTGCCGGCCGGCCCCACCCTCACCAGATCCGCGGCCCTGGTGGCGCACGACGGCGTGGGTCAGGGCTGAACGGGATCTGGACTGAACCAGATCGGGGCGGGGACTCAGGTGAGGGGACCGCCGGCGATATTGCCGACGATGCCGCGCAGGATGTTGCTGCCGTCCTCCTCGCGGAGTTCGGCGTACCAGGCGGCGGTCTTCTCCGGATCCTTGCCGTGGGTCACCTCACAGCGTTTACGCGCCCGCAGCACCAGATCGCCGGCGCGTTCGGTGCGGGCCGACTCGTACGCGGCCAGGGCCGCACCTATGTCACCGGGATGTTCGATGAACGCGGCCTGCAGGCTGATCGCGTCCTCCATCGCCGAACAGCCGCCCTGCCCGATATCGGGGGTGGTGTTGTGGGCGGCGTCGCCGAGAACCGCGATACGGCCCTTGACCCAGGTGTGGAACGGGTCGAGGTCGAGGATCTCGACGCGATTGGTGGTGGCGGGATCGAGGGTGGCGATGAGTTTGCGCACGCCGGGCGCCCAGTCCGCGAACTCCTTGGTGAGAACCTCACGCGCGGTGCCCTTGTCGTACGGAACGTCTTGCGGCATCGGCACGTCGCAGAAGAAGTAGAAGCGATCGCCGGCCACCGGCATCACCGACACCCGGCGGTTGTCACCCA
>WBZQ01001617.1_pt1 | contig 15387 bp, 16 predicted proteins | sample 5204251 | NCBI WGS metagenome assembly WBZQ01 (sample SAMN12412402, study PRJNA552823) | activated sludge metagenome | isolation source: activated sludge from nitrification reactor of wastewater treatment plant... | place: USA: Virginia | collected 2017-09 | reverse complement strand
GTGGCGCATGACCACGATGCCGCCCACCACGTCGCCCTGCCCGTCGAGGTCGGCCGTGCCGCGCCGCATCTCCGGTCCCAGCGTCACATGGCCCACGTCGCGCACCAGCACCGGCGTGCCCTGCGCGTCGGCGCGCAGCACCACCTGCTCCAGATCGGCCTTCGAGCGCACGTAGCCGTGGCCGCGCACCATGTACTCGCGCCCGGCCAGCTCGACCAACCGTCCGCCGACCTCGACGTTGCTGCGTCGCACGGCCGTCGTCACGTCCATGATGCCGAGACCGTAGGCGCGCAGGCGCTGCGGGTCCACCGTGACCTGGTACTGCTGCACGTAGCCGCCCAACGAGGCCACCTCGGCCACGCCGGGCAGCGCTTGCAGGCGATAGCGCAGGTTCCAGTCCTGGAAGCTGCGCAGGTCGTGCAGGGCGTGCCTGCCCGAGTCGTCCACGAGCGCGTACTGGTAGACCCAGCCCACGCCCGTGGCGTCGGGTCCCAGCTCGGTCCGCACCCCGCTCGGCAGCAGCGGCTGGATCTTGCTCAGGTACTCGAGCACGCGGCTGCGCGCCCAGTAGATGTCGGTGCCGTCCTTGAAGATGACGTAGACGTACGAGTAGCCGAAGTCGGAGAGCCCGCGCACGACCTTGACGTTGGGTGCGCCCAGCAGCGCGGTCACGATCGGGTACGTGACCTGGTCTTCGATGACGTCGGGGCTGCGGTCCCAGCGCGAGTAGACGATCACCTGGGTGTCGGAGAGGTCGGGGATGGCGTCGACCGGCAGGTGCTCGAGCGTGTAGAGGCCGTAGACGACCGCGCACAGGGCGGCCATCAGCACGAGCACGCGGTTCTGGGCGCTGAAGCGGATCAGGGCCGCGATCATGGCGCGCTCAGTGCCGGTGCGGCGCTTGCGGCGCGCCGTCCGTGGTGGCGGCCAGCGCGGCGCGCAGGCTGGATTCGGAGTCGAGCAGGAAGTTGGCGCCGCTGGCCACGCGCTCGCCCGTCGCCAGGCCGTCCAGCACGCGCAGACCGCCGCGCACGCGCTCGCCCAGGCGCACCGCGCGCGGCTCGTAGCGCCCCTCGCCGCGCTCGACGAAGACCACGTCACGCCGTCCGCCGCGCACGACGGCATCGTCCGGCAGCACCAGGCCATGGCCGAGCACGCCCAGCAGGCGCACGTCGGCGAACATGCCGGGCTTGAGCCGGGCGCCCTCGTTCTCGACTTCCACGCGCACCTTGATCGTGCGCGTGGCCTCGTCGACCGTGGGCGCGACGTTGGTGAGCGGGCCGCGCCAGGAGCGGCCAGGCAGATAGGTCACGCTGACCTCGGCCTGCTGGCCGACGCGCAGCGCGGGCAGGTCGGACTCGTACACGTCCGCCAGGACCCACACGTGCGAGAGATCGGCCACGTCGAAGAGCGTGTCGGCCGGCGTGACGCGCATGCCGTGCACGACGTTCTTCTGGACCACGAAGCCGCTCAGCTCGGCGTGCAGGTCGAGCGTGCGCTTGACGCGCCCCGTGCGCTGCAGAGTCTCGACGTCCGCCGGGCGGATGTCCCAGAACAACAGGCGCTGGCGCGCCGCTTCGAGCAACTGCAGGCCGCCCTGCCTGACCGAGGCGATGCCGCTGCTGGCGAGCTGTTCCTGAGCGCGATAGGCGAGCAGGTACTCCTCCTGGGTCGCCACCAGGTCGGGCGCGTAGAGCGACAACAGCGGCTCGCCGCGCTGCACGAACTTGCCGGTGAAGTCGACGTAGAGCTGCTCGACGTAGGCCTCGAACTTGGCGTGCACGTGATGCAGGCGGCGTTCGTCGGCGGTCACGAAGCCGACGGCGCGAATCTCCTGGACCAGGGCTTGCGGGCGCAGCTCGATGCTCGTCACGCCCGACAACTGCCGGCGCTCGGCGCTCAGCACGAGCGGGGCGCGGCCCTCGACCACGGCCGTCGCTGGCGCCTCGCCGCCCATGGCCACGAGCTTCATCCCGCAGATCGGACAGTCGCCCGGCTGGCCGGACACGTAGGTGGGATGCATGGGGCAGTGATAGCTGGCCGTGACGGCGGCGCTGGGCCGTGCGGCGCGCCGGCAGGCGGGCGCCGCGAGCAGCGCGGCCAGGACCGCGACGCAGGCGACCAGTGAGCGCAAGGCGCGGCGCGACGGTCTCATGGCTCTTCTCCTTCGAGCAACGCCTCGTGCAGCGCGGCCCGCGTGCCGGCGTGTTCGGCCAGTAGCTCGAGTTGCGCGCCGCGATCGTCGTAGAGCGTCGTGAGCGCTTCGAGCACCGCCAGGAACGGCACCTTGCCGGCCTGATAGCTGGCCAGGGCGGCCTCGACGGACATGCGGTCCTGCGGCACGATGCCGTCGCCGTACAGGCGCGCCTGCTGTTCGAGCGCGCGCAGGCGCGTCAGCCGCGCGCGCGTGCGGAAGCGCAGTTGCAGCTCCTGCCCCGCGAGGCGCAGGCGCGCGGCCTCACGCCTGGCCTGTGCCTCGGCCAGCGCGCCGTGTCGCGCCGCGCGCCGCAACGGCAGGCGCAGCCCGATGCCCGCCTGCCACATCGGGTCGAGCGCGCCGCGGTGCATGTAGCCCGCCTGCACGCTGAGATCGGGCTGGCGCAGGCGCTCGGCCAGCAGCACGGCCGTCGCTTCGCGCTCGACCTGCAGGCGCGTGGCTTGCAGCTCCGGGCTTTGCGTGCGCAGCTCGTCGAGCAGCGCCGCTTCGTCCGCCGGTGCCGGCGCCACGGCCAGGCGCGCGGAGGTCTCGAAGGGCGCCTCGAGGGCCTGGTCACGCAGCTGGTTGAGTTCGGCCAGGGCGATCTCGGCTTCGGCCGCCTGGCGCGCCTGGAGTTGTTCGATGCGGGTCAATTCCACCTGCGCGCGCAGCACGTCCTGTTGCGCGCTCAGACCGACCGCGTAGCGCGCGCGCGCGACGCCCTCGATCTGGCGCCAGGCAGCGCCCTGCTCGTGCGCCAGCGCCAGGCGCTCCCGGCTGAGCAGCAGCGCCGCATACGCGCGTTCGGCCGCGGCGCGCAGCTCGCGGCGCTTGCGCGCCAGCGCCTGCTCGCCCTGCGCCGCCTCCAGAGTCGCAGCCTGCGCCGCCAGCGCGCGGCGGCCACCGCGCGGCAGCTCCTGGCTCCACATCACGCCGAGCGTGCTCATGTCGCGGCGTCCCAAGCTCGGCGACCAGCCGTCGTTGACCCACGTGAGCGCCAGCATCGGGTCGGGCAGAGCGCGCGCCTGGACGGGACGCTGACGCAACGCTGCGAGCTCGGCTTCGAGCGCGAGCAGTTCCGGATTGCGCTCGAGCACCTCCTCCGCCAGCCGCTCGAGTGCGGGATCGCCCGCCGGCTCCGCGGCTTGTGCGCCGGCCGCGACCAGCAGGACGACGACGACGGCACGACGCGACGCAGACACGACGGACATCGACACCTCCGCACGGATCGACGGCCTGCGCCGCGTCGGCTCGTCGAGCCGGGCAGGCGCGGCCGTCAGGCTGCCTTCAGGCGACAGCGCGCGGGCGTCGGATCAGATGCGCAGGACGGGTGGGGCGAGCGCGTGGGCCAGGGCGCGCGGCACGACGCGAGCGGCGCGGGCGTTCACGATCACGACGCTCGACGGCGGCAGGGCAAGGGGCGCGCCGGAACTGGGCGCGTCGGGCGCGAACGTGGTCGCCTCGGCGTGCGACGGTCCGTTGCAGCACCCGGACGTGGCGGCGCGCCAGCCGGGCGGCTGCGCGCAGCAGCCGTGTGCGCCGTCAGCGTTCGTCGGCGCGCTCGCGCCGGCGCACGGACAGCAGGTGCCGAGCGCCACGCCGAGCGCGAGAGCCACGACGCCGGCCACGAACGCGCGCCAAGTCCACATCGCGATCATCAGAGCACCGCTGCACGCCCGCGTCAAGCCCGCACGATCCAGGCGAGATCGTCGAGGGCGAGAACCGACGTCCCGACGCCGGGCAGAGCCTGCGCCTCCAAGGATCAGGACGAACGTGTCGAGGCCGGTGGAAGCCGGTCCGCTAGGCTGTAGAGGCTGTCGGCGGAGCCTTGACCGTCCAGGACGCGGCGGCCACGCTCCCTTCGTCTTCCTCTGTGGCCGTGTCGTCGGTGCGCGCGCCCGACGGCACGTGGAGGATGCAAGGGTCTCCCCCGCGGCGCCCGAATCCCCTCATCTACTTCTCTTGTTGGCACGGTGTGTCCGACTCAGCCGGCGGTCAGTGAGTAGACGAGCGCCGTCAGGGTCGCGACGTACTCGTCAGGCAGACCGCTGGTGGTGTCGAGCACGCTCCGCACCGTCGGCGCCGGCAGCAGCTCGGTGAGCGGCACGTTCATCTGGACGCGCCCTTCGCGAGCAAACTGGCGCAACCGGCTGAGGCTCCGCGCCACCAGCAGGACGAACTCGCGGTAGTGCGCCCCTGCGATTGCGTGGCCGCCGAGCGGAAGCAACTCGAGAGCCGTCTCGCAGACACCCCGCAGGCCGGACTCGTGGTCGCCGATGTCCGCCCCACTCGACGGCAGGAGCCATAGGACTTCCCAGACGCCTGGCGCTGATGTCGGGCGCAGCAGCCACTCACGGAGCGAGGCCGGGATCTGTTGGGCGACGCTCTCCGGCAGCAAGATGCGCGGACCCTTGAGACCCGAAGCCTGCTCCAGCGTGACCGCTTGCACTACGGCAGGCCCCACGAGGTTGGCGGGCTCGTCGCCCGTAAGGAAGATGCCCTTGAGGTGCTGGACCTCGCCGTAGGCGATGGCGCCGCGGATCAGGAACGGCCGCGACCGGTTCAGTTGGAACAGGTTGAACACCAGGTCGCTGGCTTGCTCGATCGCCGCTGCCGGATCTGCCGTCGTCAGGAACACGCTGTCGCTGAGCGCGTATCGATGGCCCCACGTTCGGGCGCCGGGGAAGAGCTGTTCCTGCTGCAACAGCGCCGCCAGGTCACTCAGCGCGTCGATGGCGACCGCCGACGGACCCTCGGCCATCTGTCGAAAGCCGAGGACGTCGAAGTAGAAGACCGCTTCCCGAGGCATCGGTGTCAGCGTGCCAGGTCCGCCGAGAACACGCCCAGGATCACTACTCGGTCGTCCTGAACCGTGTGGTACACGATGAAGTGCGGTGTGCGCGCCGCATACAGCGGCTGCGCGGACAGGCCGCGGAGGGCGCCCGAGACGCGCAGGCGGAAGACGCCGGGCCCCGGAAACGGGTCCTTCTGCAGTTGCCTCACGTGTGCGTCCAGCTCGCTACGTCGCTCCCTGGGCAGTGGTTCGACCTGCGTCGCGTAGATCGACTTGGCGTAGCCGACGGAATAAGTCACACGGTGGCCGCGGCCTGCTCGATGACGGCAGTCACCGGCACGGTGCGACCCGCCCGCGCGTCACGCATCGCGCGTTCGAGGACCGCACGCACGGCCTTCGACTCGAGGAGTTGGAGTGCCAGAAGCTCGTCGGCGCTGAAGGGCTGGAGGATGGCCTCCGGCTTCCCACGGTTCGTGATCACGACCACGGAGCGCCGCACCTCATCCAGCACGACTCTCGTCTTCTCCTTCAGATCCTTCATCGTGCGATAGCGGATGGCCATGACCGCCTCCTGGCGTGTCCCCAAAGAGACACCAGGATTCTACCTTCGGCGAGCGACAGCGTCAACGCCGGTCTCCCATGACGGTGCCCCCCTCGCAGAACGCCCGCGCCGGCACTCGCGAGGACTCGCGGGTACGTTGCCAGGGGCGCTACTCCTAGTACGCCGTCCGTGACATACATGCAACTATGGACCGTCACCTTGCTTCTAAGGAAGCATGGGCAAGACCAAGCGGTTGCGGGTGACCGTGGTGGAGCGGAAGAAGCTGGCGGCCCTGGTGTCTCAGCCGTCGGCGAAGGCCTGGCATGTGCGTCGGGCGCGTGTGGTGCTGCTGGCGGCGGAGGGTATCGCAGGCGTGGAGATAGCGCGGCGCTTGTCGTTGTCCGTGCCGCAGGTGAGCCGCATCCGGAAGCGGTTCGAACGGGGCCGGCTGGCCGGGCTGGAGGATCAACCGAAGCCTGGACGTGGCAACAACGTTCCGGAGGCGAAGGTGCGCGAGGTTGTGCGTGTGGCTATGAGCGCGCCGCCGCCGGGGCATTCGCACTGGTCGACCCGTGCGTTGGCTCGGCGAGTCGGGCTTGGGCACACGACGGTGCATGAGTTGTTGCGCGCCAACGACTTGAAGCCTCATCAGCAGAGGACGTTCAAGATCAGCAAGGACCCGCGTTTCGCGGAGCGAGCGATGGACGTGGTGGGGTTGTACATGAACCCGCCGCAGAACGCTGTGGTGGTGAGTCTGGATGAGAAGACACAGGTGCAAGCGCTTGATCGCACGCAGCCCATGTTGCCAATGCGGCCTGGCCAAGTAGAACGCCGCACGCATGACTACCGACGCAATGGCGTCGTGGATCTGTATGTGGCGCTGGAGGTGGCAACCGGACGCGTGGTGGGTGCTTGCCGAGAGTCCCATACCAGCGCCGACTTTCTGGCCTTCATGACGCGGCTGGAGCGGACCTACCGCAGAAGGAACTGCACGTGATTCTCGACAATTCCTCGACGCACAAGACGCCGGCGATCCAGGAGTGGCTGACGCAGCATCCCCGCGTCGTCTTTCACTTCACGCCGACGAGTGCTTCGTGGTTGAACCAGGTGGAAGGCTTCTTCAGCATCCTGACGCGCCGGTCGCTGAAGCGCGCAAGCTTCCCGACCAAGGCCGCTCTGCGTCGCCACATCGGCGCATTTCTCAAGAACTGGAACACGAAACCGACTCCGTTCGTGTGGACCAAGTCCGCGCGCAGCATTGTCCGCGACCACCGCCGGATGCTCGAGCGTATGTCGCGGACGGTGCACTAGCGCCCTCGAACCGCGGATTGCAACGCGCCGTTGTCGAGCCGCCGGGCTCAGAGGGGCGGGCGGGCCAGGTGATGTTGGGTCGCGCGCTGGTAGGCGGCGCCGAGACGCACGAGCGTGGCTTCGTCGAAGGCTCGCCCGACGAGCTGCAGCCCCACCGGCAGGCCGGCGCTGAAGCCGCAGGGCAGCGACAGGCCGGGCAGGCCCGCCAGGTTGGCGGGCACCGTGAAGACGTCCGCCAGGTACATCTGCAGCGGATCGGCCGTGCGCTCGCCCAGCCGGAAGGCGGGCGTGGGCGAGGTGGGCGTGGCGATGGCGTCGCAGCTCGCCAGGGCCTGCTCGAAATCGCGCCGGATCAGCGTGCGCGCGCGTTGGGCGCGCAGGTAGTAGGCGTCGTAGTAGCCCGAGGAGAGCACGAAGGTGCCGAGCAGGATGCGGCGCTTGACCTCGGCGCCGAAGCCCTCGTCGCGCGTGCGGCCGTAGGTCGCGGTCAGGTCGCCCGCGTCGACGCGCTGCCCGTAGCGCACGCCGTCGAAGCGCGCCAGGTTGCTCGAAGCCTCGGCCGTGGCGACCACGTAGTAGGTGGCGATGGCGTGGCGGGCGTGCGGCAGCTCGACCTCGACGAGCGTCGCGCCGCAGGCGACCAGAGCGCGCAGAGCCTGCTCGAAGGCCGCCCGCACGCCCTCGTCGAGTCCGGTCTCGAGCAGCCGTCGCGGCACGCCGACGCGGCGCCCGCGCGCGTCGCCCAGGAGCGCCTCGTCGAAGTCGGGCGCGGGCTGGTCCGCGCTGGTGGCGTCGCGCGGATCGGGGCCGCACACCAGCGCGCAGACTCGTGCCGCGTCGCTCACGTCGCGCGCCAGCGGCCCGATCTGGTCGAGCGACGAGGCGAAGGCCACCAGCCCGTAGCGACTCACGCGCCCGTAGGTCGGCTTCAGGCCCACGACGCCGCACAGCGCGGCGGGTTGCCGGATCGAGCCGCCCGTGTCGCTGCCCAACGCGACCGGCACCAGCCCCGCGGCCACGGCCACGGCTGAACCGCCGGAGGAGCCGCCCGGCACGCGCGTCGGGTCCCAGGGGTTGCGCGTCGGCCGCACGGCGGAGTTCTCGGTCGAGGAGCCCATGGCGAACTCGTCCATGTTCGTCTTGCCGACGACGATCGCGCCGGCCGCTTCGAGCCGTAGGACGGCGCTGGCCGAGAACGGCGGGCGATAGCCGGCCAGCAGACGCGAGCCGCAGGTCGTGGGCAGGCCGGCCAGGGCGAGGGCGTCCTTGAGCGCCACGGGCACGCCCGCGAGTGGCGGAGCCGGCTGGCCGGCCACGAGCGCCTCGTCCAGCGCGCGTGCTCGTTCCAGCGCGCGATCCGCGTGCACGGCCAGAAACGCGCCCAGGCGCGGCTCCAACGTCTGGATGCGGTCCAGATGCGCGCACGTGACCTCGCGCGCCGAGACCTCGCGGCGTCCGACGCGCGCCGCGATCTCGGTCGCCCCGAGTTCGTGCAGCGCGCTCATCCGATCACGCGCGGCACGCGGAAGAAGCCGTGCTGCGCGTCGGGAGCCTGCTGCAGGACCTCCTCGCGCGGCAGGCTGGGCTGCGGCTCGTCCGCGCGCAGCCTGGGCGCGACGTGGGCGTGGCTCATGGGCGGCACGCCTTCGAGGTCGAGCGCCTGGAGCGACTCGGCGTAGGCCAGGATCTCGTCGAGCTGACGCGCGAACGTGACGCGTTCGTGCTCGTCGAGAGACAGGCGTGCCAGGCGCGCCACGTGCGCGACCGTCTCGACGGTCACGCGCGTCACGACGCCGCGCTCACGGCCGCGCGCAGCTCGTCGGCCGAGACCGTCGCGGTGCCGAGCTTCATGACCACCAGGCCGCCCGCGTAGTTGGCCAACAGCGCTGCCTCGAACGGCGTCGCGCCGGCGCTGAGCGCCAGCGTGAAGGTGGCGATGACGGTGTCGCCAGCACCGGTCACGTCGGCGACCTGGTCACCGCCGTGGATCGGGACGTGGCGCGGCGTGGCGCCCGGTTCGAACAGCGCCATGCCGTCGCTGCCGCGCGTGATCAGCACGGCACGCGCCTGGAGTCGCCGCAGCAGCAGCCGTCCGGCGCGCTCCAGGCGCGCGCGGTCGTGGCCGATCGGGAAGCCCAGCGCGGCTTCGACTTCGGGTTCGTTGGGCGTCACGGCGGTCATGCCGCGGCAGCGCAGCAAGGCGTGGCGCGAGTCGACCGTGACCGGCACGCCGCGCGCGCGCGCCAGGGCGATGGCGGCCTCGACCAGCGCGGGCCGCAACAGGCCGAAGCCGTAGTCGCTGACCAGCACGGCATCGAGCGGGCCACGCCAGCCGTCGAGCGCGCGTCGCACGCGCGCATGCACCGCGGCGGTTTCGCGCAGCGCCGTGGCCTTGTCGATGCGCACGACCTGCTGCTTGGTCGAATGCACGCCGCCGGCCAGGATGCGCGACTTGACGGGCGTGGCGTAGCCTGGCTCGCCCAGCACGCCGCGCGCGCTGATGCCCGCGCCCTTCAAGAGCGCGCGCATCTCGCGGCCGTGAGCATCGGCGCCCAGCACGCCCAGGGGCAGGGGCGTGCCGCCCAGCGTGCGCAGGTTGTGGGCCGCGTTGGCGCCGCCGCCCAGCCGCGCCTCGGCGCGATCGTATGCCAGGATCAGGACCGGCGCCTCGCGCGAGATGCGCTGCACGCGGCCGTAGATGAACTCGTCGGCCACGAGGTCGGCCAGCACCAGCACGCGCCGGCCGGCGAAAGCGTCGATGGTGCGCAACAGACGGTCGCGCAGGCTCGCGTCGCTCGCGCGGGGCCGCCCGCGCCCCGCACGCGCGCCGCTCACAGCGCGCCGTCCCCGACCAGCACGCGCTCCACCGCTTCGAGCAGCGTGTCGGCCACCAGGTCGGGCTGGCGCTGCCAGCGCGCCGCGTGGTAGGTCAACTCGCCCAGACCGTAGCCGCTCTTGACCAGCGCGCCGCGCGCGCCGGCGTTCCAGGCCAGCGACAGGTCGCCGTGGCGGTCGCCGATCACCCACGAGCGCCCCAGGTCGGCCTGCAGTTCGCGTTGCGCGCGCAGCAGCAGCCCCGGACGCGGCTTGCGGCAGTCGCAGTCGAGCCGATAGGGCGGCTCGCCGACGCTCGGGTGGTGCGGACAGAAGTAGATCGCGTCGAAGCGCGCGCCGCCACGCTCCATCGCGGCCGTCATGGCCCCGTGCACGTCGTGGATGGCCGACTCCGGGAAATACCCGCGCGCGACGCCCGCCTGGTTCGTCACCACCACGGCCAGCCAGCCGGCGCGGTTGATCAGGCGCACGGCCTCGACCGCCCAGGGGAAGAGCTGGAAGCGCGAGGGATGGTTGACGTAGCCGATCTCGTAGCTCAACGTCCCGTCGCGGTCCATGAAGATGGCGGGTCGGGTCACGCTTCCTCCTGCCAGGCCGCGAGCGCGGCCGCGGCCACCGCCTCGGCGTCCACGCGCGTCATGCAGCGGTGATCGATGGGGCACTCGCGCAGCTTGCACGGAGCGCACTCGGTCGCCGCGCGCATCACGCGCTGGCGCGCGCCGTAGGGCGCCGTCTCGCGCCAGTCGGTGGGGCCGAAGACGGCCACCACCGGTACGCCCAGCGCCGCCGCCAGGTGCATGGGGCCGGAGTCGTTGGTCAGCAGCAGGCGCAGGCGCGCGAGCACGCCGGCCAGTCCGCCCAGAGACGTGCTGCCGGCCAGCACGAGTGGCCGCGAGGGCATCTGTTCGGCGATGGCCTCGGCCAAGGGACGCTCGTGAGGGCCGCCGAGCAGCGCCACGCGCGCGCCGGTGCCGCGCGCCACGCGCTCGGCGGCGGCTGCGAAGCGCGCCGGTAGCCAGCGCTTGGCGCCGCCGAAGAACGCGCCGGCGGCGAGGCCGAGCCAGCCGTCCGGCGCGGCCGGCAACAGACGCTCGCCCTCGGCGCGCCAGGCGTCGGGGCAACGCAGCGCGGCGTCGGGCAGGGCGGACACGTGCAGGCCGACAGCCGCGAGCATGGCGCGATAGTAGTACACCTGACTGTGGCCTCGGACGTCCGGCGGCACGCGCCCGGCGCGCGTCAGCAGCGGTCCGCGCAGGGCCGTGGCGTAGCCCCATCGTTCGGGCACGCGCGCCAGGAACGGCGGCAGCGCCGCGGCCAGCGAGTTGGGCAGCAGCACGGCCGTGTCGCAACGCGCCCGCATCAGCTCCACGTCGGCGCGCAGGCCGCGACTGACGTGCAGGCCGTCGATCTCGGTCACGGCCTCGTACAGCCCGGCCACCCAGCCGCGCGCCAGCACCTCGAGACGCGCGGCGGGGAAGTTGCGGCGCAGATCGCGCAGCGCCGGCAGCGACAGGAGCGCGTCGCCGATCCAGTTGGGCGCGCGTACCACGATCCGCTCGGGACACCTCGCTGCTCGCATGCTCGCCCGCATTATTCACCAGCGGCACGGCCGCGGCGGCGCCAGCTCCCGGCGCGGACCGCGCGAGCGCGACGGGTGGCCGACGAGCCGGCGTCACCCGCGACGGCGCAGACGGGTGGCGATGCGGCCAACATCGAAGATCGATGAATAATGTGCCCCGTGCGCGTCGCCTGCGCGCGACCTCTTCCCGGATCAGGTGCACGAGATGACGCAGATCGATGCCACGGCCACGGCAGTCGTGGGCTCCGAGCGCCCACAGGGCGGACCTGCGGCCAGGCGCGGCCTGCGCATCGTGCACGTGTCCGATCTGCACTTCGGCCGCGGCTTCGACGTCGGTCTCTGGGAGCACGTCAAGGACTCCATCGAGCGCGAGGCGCCGGACCTCGTGGTCGTCAGCGGGGATCTCGTCAACAGCCCCTGGCCGTTCATGCTGGCGGTCGCGCGCCGCGAGCTCGAGGCGCTCGCGCAGCGCGTGCGCACGACGATCGTGGTCGTGCCGGGCAACCACGACGTGGCCATCCTGGGCAACGTCTACCGCGCGCGGGCGCGCCGGCGCTTCCTGGATCTGTTCGCCGAGCCGCTCGGGCCGGGCGAGCCGGACGGGCGTGCGGAGGGGCTGCCGACGTTCGCGGAGCTGAACGCGCTCGGACGCTTCGCGCGCCTGCGCGCGCGGCTCGCGGGCTACTGGGCCCTGGCGCGTCGTGCGCGCCGCGCCGCCGCGTCGCCCGCCGGCAGGGCGCGCGTGTTCCGTGATCCAGCCGGGCGCGCGCTGGTGCTGTTGCTCGATTCGACGTTCCGCGGCAGCCTGGCGTCGGGGTTCATCGACGAACGCGAGATCTACGGCCTCGACGCCGAGGTCCATCGCGTGCGTGAGCGCAGCGACCTGCGCGAGGCGCTGGCCTTGCGGCTGGCCGTGCTCCATCATCACCCGCTGCCGTTGCCCTATTCGATCGTCGCGGAGCAGCTCACGTCCTACGAGCCGTTCCTCGTGCTGCGCAACGCCGGCACGTTGCTGCGCGAGCTGTGGCGTCACGATTTCGATCTGGTGCTGCACGGCCACAAGCACTTCCACAGCTTCGCGCGGGTGAGCTACGGCGCGGCCGACGAGGACGGCGCGCGCATGTTGTCGGTGCTGGCCGCCGGCAGCGCCAGCGTGCGTCACGCCGAGGCAGGGCGCAACTCGCTCAACGTGATCGAGGTGCACGAGAACGGCCGCGTGCTGATCAAGCCGGAGTTCTTCGGCGGCGGCCTGGCGGCGAACGGCGCGGCGGCGCGTGTCTACGTGCAGCCACTGGCCGAGCTCAAGTACCGCAACTTCAGGCGCGCGCGTGAGGCTCAGGGCCTCTCGGCGCGGCTCCTCGCGCGTCGCGTCGTGGTCGACCGCTACGGTGCTGGCGAAGTCGAGCTGCAGGTCGAAGGGCTGCGTGTGCACGGCCGGCACGGCACGTTGCGTCGGCGCCACGTGTTGGGCGTGAACCAGGGGCGCATCGACCCCACGGCCGTCGAGCTGCGCGCGCCCTCGGCGCCGGGCCTGCGCTTGCGCTGCGAGGCCGGCGAACCCAGCCGTGAGCTGACCTGCTGGGCCGAACTCGACCACGCCCTCGAAGTCGACGGCGAGCCGGCGGCGTACGCCTTGCGTTTCACGACGCCCAACGGCTTCCTGGCCAGCGCCTGGGAAGGCGAGACCGCCGACGAACCAGGCGACGGCGTGCGCGTGCACGTCGGTTACCCCGTCGAGGAGTTGGCCTTCGACCTGACGCTCCCCGCATGGCCCAGCGAGGCCCAGGAGCGCGGCGCGCCTGATGCCGAGAGCGACGACGTCGCGCTCGGCCAGCCCTACGTGCGTTGCCTGCGGCCGCGCGCCTACCCGGCGCTGACGCTCGACGCCGAACGCGAGGCCTTGGCCGTCGCGCCGGCCGAGCTCGTGTTGGACGGCGAGCTGACGGCTCACGAACAGGCCGCGCTCATGCGCGTCGGCGACCGGCGCTTCGTGCTGCGCATCGCGCATCCGATGGTGGGCTACACCTACGAGCTGCGCTGGCGACTGCCGCAGCAGCGGCTGCGCTCCGCGCTCGTCGTGGGGCAGACGCGCGATCTGCAGCGCGCGCTGCTCGACCTGCGCGCCGAGCGTCTGGCTGGGCAGCCGTCCGCCGCCTGCGCGGCGCTACGAGCCGAATTGCAGCGCTTGCTGGGCATCTTCGGCGAGCGCTTCGCCTCCGAGGTCCGTGAGGAGCGTCTGGGCATCGGGCTCATGGCCTACGACGCCGCCGAGCGCGCGCTGGTACTCGCCGACGGCGCCTACAACTGGCAGCGCGAGCCCGACCTGACCTTCAGCATCCCTTTCGGCGAGGGCCTGGCCGGGGCCGCGTTCAAGCAGCGCCGCGTGCTGCTCTACGCGCGTCCCGAGCTCCAACGCACGCGCGGGGGGCGGGCCTATCTCTACGACGGCGATCAGGCCTCGGCGCGCACGCGCTACCAAGCGCTCGTGTGCGTGCCGCTCGTGCATCCGGCGCGCGAGCTGGGCGACGAGATCGACGCGCGCGAGGTGGTCGGCGCGCTGAGCTTCGGCTCGGACTCGCCGAGCAGCGGCCTTCTGACCCTGCTCGACCTGCAGCGCGAAGAGAGCGACGAGCTGCTGGGCGACCTGTTCATGCTCGGGCAGGAGGTGCTCGACGTGCTGCCCGAACCGGCGCGTGCTATGCTCGTGAAGCAAGGAGACGACGTATGAAGGCCAATCAGGTCAGGCCGGGAGTGCTCGCCTTCGAGATCGAGACGGGCGATCGTCGTCAGGCCAGCGCCGAGGCGCTGCGCTCGCGTGGCTGGGGTCCCGAAGCTCAGCGCCTGATCGAGCAGCGCGCCAAACGCCGTGCCGCCGCCGCCAAGTCCGACACGCCCGCTCCCAAGCGCGACTGAGCCGCTCAGGCCGTTCCGCCGGGCTGCGTCTTCCAGCGCCGGTGCAGCCACAGCCACTGCTCAGGCGTGGCGCGTACCCAACCCTCGATGATCGTCGTCAGACGCTGCGTCAGCGCGGCCACGTCGGCCTGACGGTCCCCTGAGGGCGTCCAGTGGAGCGGCGCGTCGAGCATCAGCTTGTAGCGCCCGTCGTCGAGCAGGCGCGCGTGGCAGGGCACGAGCGCGCAGCCGGTCTTGACCGCCAGCGCCGCCGCGACGGTGGTGGTGCAGGCCGGGCGGCCGAAGAAGTCGACGAAGATGCCGTCCCGCTCCTGCACGTTCTGGTCGATCAGCACGGCCACCATGCGGTTGGCGCGCAGCCCGGCGAGGATCTGGGGCAGCGCGCGGCGCTTGGAGATGACCATGTTGCCGCCCATCTGGCGCAGCGCCACGAGACGCTCGTCGAGGCCGGGGTTGTCGAGCGGGCGGCCGACCACGTGAACGGCGCCGAAGCGCATGCCGTGGGCGATGGCGTGCAGCTCCCAGTTGCCGATGTGAGCCGAGACCATGAGCGCGCCGCGGCCCGCGCCCAGGGCCGTGTCGGCATGCTCGAGCCCCTCGAAGCCGACCAGCGGCAGGATCTCCTCGAGCGTGCGCCCGCGCAGCCACAGCAGGTCGAACAGCACCTGCCCGAAGTGGGCGTACACGCCGCGCGTCGTGCGTTGCACGCGCGCCTCGTCCCAGTGCGGGAAGGCTCGCCGCAGGTTGTCGCAGGCGATGCGCACGTGACGGCGGTCGAGGTCGGCGTAGAGTCCCGCCAGGCCGCGCCCCAGGGCCAGCGCCCAGGCGCGCGGCAGGCGCCGCACGAGCGCGCCCAGCAGATCGGCGGCGCGCGTTTCGCGGCGCTGCCGCGCGCTCCGGTCACCCGACGCCGTGTGCGCCCCGCTCACGGCGCGCCGAGCACGCCTTGCAAGGCCGCGAGCAGGCGGCGCTGGTCGTCGATGCGTGCGCGCAAGCCCAGGACGACGAGCGGCGGGTGCCAGCCCGACTGCGGCAGTCGCACGGCATCCTTGGCCGTGGTCACGAGAGCGTCGGCGCCCGCGGCCAGCGCGCGCGCGCGCACGTCCGCGAGCTGCGCGTCCGCGTAGCGGTGGTGATCGCGGAAGCGCGCCTGGCCCACCACCACGACACCCAGGCTGGCGACGTCGGCCTCGAAGCGCTCGGGCCGCGCGATGCCC
>WBZQ01001613.1_pt1 | contig 15405 bp, 11 predicted proteins | sample 5204251 | NCBI WGS metagenome assembly WBZQ01 (sample SAMN12412402, study PRJNA552823) | activated sludge metagenome | isolation source: activated sludge from nitrification reactor of wastewater treatment plant... | place: USA: Virginia | collected 2017-09 | reverse complement strand
GCCAGCCGAACCTGATCGACTCGGCCTGTGACTCTACCCTGCGCCGGGGGCCTCCGATTATTTGACCACGCTTTTTCCCCAGTCCCGGGTTTCTTCCGGCTGGTTCCGTACCGGGCTTTCCGGTGCCAGCCAGCGCGCTATTCTCTTCGCTATGCGGAGTTGAAGCCAGGCCATGGGCGATTTTTCCACTTTTTCAATTTTACCAACATGTCGAACAGCAAAGCCGTCTTTACCGGCTTGTGCCTGCTGTGCGTAAGCGCTCCGCTTTTCAGCCAGGACTGCCACCTCGCCCTGCGCGGACGGGTAACGGAAGCCGACACGAAAGAAGCACTGGCCTTCGCCACAGTCTACGTCCACGAACTCGACCGGGGTACCCTGACCGATGCGGAAGGTTATTTTGCCATTGCCGACCTCTGCGAAAATACCGGCTACACGGTTGAAGTGAATCACGTCGAGTGCGCCCACCTGGTGCAGGTGATCCGGCTAACCGAAAACACGGAGCTCAATTTCCAACTCGTACACAACGCTGTGCTGAAAGAAGTGGTGATCCGGGAAAAATCCGTAGCGCCGCCGCCGGTGCAGGCCGAAAGCACGGTGGAGCAGGCCGATCTGGAAGCCACCCGGGGGCTAAACCTCGCAGAAACGCTGAAGCGGCTGCCCGGCGTGAGCACCCTGAGCACCGGGGCGACCATCGGCAAGCCGGTCATCCAGGGCCTGCACTCCAACCGCATCGCCATCGTCACCAACGGCGTGGCGCTCGAAGGCCAGCAGTGGGGCAGCGAGCATGCCCCGGAGATCGATCCTTTTGCCGCCGGAAAAATATCGGTGGTGAAAGGCGCGGCCGGGGTGCGCTACGGACCGGGGGCCATGGCCGGAGCCGTAGTGCTGGAGCCAGCGCCTTTGCGCAACGAGCCGGGCGCGGGCGGATGGTTCACCCTGGGCGGATTTTCCAACGGCCTGGGCGGGGTGGCCGCGGCGGCGCTGGACTGGCGCCTGCCCGGCAGTTCGCTGGCCTTCCGCCTGCAGGGCACCGCCAAGCGCAGCGGCAATCTGCGCGCACCCGATTATTACCTCGGCAATACCGGCGCCGCGGAACTCAACTTTTCCGTCTTGGCCGGCTGGAGTAGCGGCCGCTGGACCCACGAAGCCGGCGCTTCCGTTTTCAGCCAGCGCCTCGGTATTCTGCGGGCCTCGCACATCGGCAACCTGACCGACCTGCAACTGGCCATCGAGAGCCCGGTGCCGCTCAACAACCGCGATGCCTTTACCTACGATCTCGAACGGCCGTACCAGTCGATCCGGCACCTGACGGCAAAATACAAAACGTCGCTGCGGCTTTCGGAAAAGTGGAAACTGTCGGGCCAGTACGCCTTCCAGTACAACCGCCGCGAAGAGTACGACGTAGTGCGGAAATCGGGTACGGCAGCCGACAAACCGCAACTCTCGTTCCGGCTCTGGACCAATACGGCCGACCTGGCCCTCGAACATTTTCCGATCCGGCACTGGCAGGGCGGTATCGGCGTGCAGGCTATTCAGCAGACCAACTACGTCGGTAAAGGCGGCCTGATCCCCGACTATACCACCTGGGGCGGATCGGTATGGGCGCTGGAGCGCTGGCGCCGTTTCCCCAATCCCTGGGAATTTGAGGTCGGCGCCCGCTACGACTACCGTCACACTGCCGCCACTACCGCGGGCTCGCTGCAGAACATCGACACCCTGGTCCACTTCGGCAATGTGTCCGGTACGGCCGGGGTTATTTACCACGCCGGCAAAACCTTTTCGTTCACCCTGAATACCGGCTACGCCTGGCGGCCGCCGCACGTGAACGAACTGTTCGCCCGCGGCATACACCACGGCGCCGGTACCTACGAACAGGGCCGCCCCGACCTGCTGCCGGAAAAAGCCTGGAATACCAACCTTACCCTGTCCTGGCACAAAGGCCGTTCGGATGCCTCCCTGACCCTCTACCGGAACCAGGTACAGGATTTCATCTACCTCGACCCGCAGCAAACTTTCGTACTGACGGTACGCGGGGCGTTTCCGGCCTATTTCTACGCCCAGGCCGACGCGGTACTGCACGGACTGGACGGAAGTATGTCGCTGCCCCTGCTGAAAAACTGGTCGCTTGAATCGCGCTTTTCCCTGCTGCGCGGTTACCGGCTGACCGGCGACCCGGCCGGGAACGGAGAAACCCGCCACCGCGACTGGCTGCCGTTGATGCCGGCAGACCGGTATCAGTACGGCGTGAAATGGCAAAAAGGAGGGACGGCAAAAGAAGAAGGAGCGAACACTTATGTCCGCCTGATGGCAACCACCGCCCTGCGGCAGTTGAACATTCCGGCCGAAGGACTGCTGAAAGATTCGCCACCCACTTTTACTACGCTGAGCCTCGATGCCGCGCACACCTTTTACTGGTCATTCCGAAAGCGCGCGGCAGCCTCGCGGGAAAAACTGCCGCTCGAAATTGGCCTTACCGTGCAAAACCTCCTGAATGCCCGCTATCGGGAATACCTGAATTTTTTCCGCTTTTACGCGGACGAACCGGGCGTGAATGTGGGCGTGCGGGTGAAGGTGCAGTTCGGAGGGAGTGGGCAGTAGCAGTGTGCAGTAGCAGGGGCAACCACAGTTTTCAAAAATTAATTCTAAACATTTTAAACTTATGAACCACAGCAAAATGAAGTTGCGCAATTGGTTACTTGCCGGTCTTTTGGCCGGTCTTTTCTTCGCTTCCTGCAAGAAGGACGACAACACCACCGAGCAGGAAAACATCACCACCATCGAGGTGCATCTGACCGGTACGGGCGGTTTTGAGGATAAATTTTTCTGGCGTGACCTGGATGGCAGCGGCGGCAGTGCGCCCGAAATAGACACGATCGTCATACCGGCCCAGAACCTGGATCTGAACTGCCACATCCACGTATACGATGAAAGCAAAAATCCCGTGGAGGATATCACCGAGGAGATCGAGGAAGAAAATACCGACCACTTGTTCACCTACCTGATTACCGGAGCGAACCTGACCGTGGTGCCGGACGACGTCGACAATGACGGTGCGCCGTTCAACCTGGAAACGGTCTGGAAATCCGGCGCCGCTTCTACCGGCACGGTGCGCATCCGGCTGTTCCACGAGCCTTCGGATAAAACGGATACGAACAACCCGGGCGGCGAGGTGGACCTGGACGTGACGTTCCCGGTGAAAATTCAGTAAGCAGGTTTTTCGTTCCCACTCGTCTGACTTCCACTCGTCTGACGACTCCAAGTCGTCTGACGAGTGAGAGTTTGCATCCCGGGTTCCGATTCGTCAGACGACTTGGAGTCGTCAGACGAATTGCGGGAGATTGGATCCCGGGTTCCGATTCGTCAGACGACTTGGAGTCGTCAGACGAATTGCGAATGGGAGATTGTATCCCGGGTTCCGATTCGTCAGACGACTTGGAGTCGTCAGACGAATTGGCGGTAAAAAAAATTTCGTTGCGGGGGTAAGGTTTCCGGGAAGTTCCGATAGATGGTCAAACACCGCTTGAAAAAGCGGTTGGAAACCAGACCGGAGCAAGCCGAAAATCCGCAGAAAAGAGTAGGCGCCACACCTTACTTTCTACACTTTTCAGACATGAACACCCGCAATTTTTTCGCCGCCCTGCTGACTCTTTCCTTCCTCGTTTTTTCCTGCGCCAAACCGCAGGAATCTGAACCCGTAACGCCCGTGACCGGTACGAGTGCCTCCGTACCCGACGGCAGCCGGATCGTCATCCACTTCGGCACTTCCACCCAGCGCGGATGCCTCTACAGTTTTTCCAACTGTATCTGGATCGGCTGGGGCACGGAAGCCATCAACGCCGACGGCCGCCTGGCCCTGCGCTTCGACCGGGGCGACGAGGCCAGCCGTTACTTCGGCCAGTATTTTCCGCTGACCGCCGATTATACCGTCGATGCCGCTACTGCCGAAGCCCTGGGCATCGGGGAACAGGTCATCCCGGCCGGGTTCTATCCGTTGCGCGAAGAATTTGCCATTGGTCAGGAATTCGGAAAAATGACGGTGCAATTCCAGCCGCAGAACGCCCTGCCGGTACAGGGGCTGGTGAATCCGGGCAATCCGCAGGATAACCTGGGCCAGCTGCATAACCTGGCCGTTCAGGTGGTGCTGCACGAGAATGCCGCCGCCCTCCAGGCCATGCAGGGCGACCGGGAAGCCATTCGCCGGCTGATCGTGGAAAAGACAACGCAGTTCCTGGCGGACGCCGAACTGCCGGTGACCGCTGCGGACCAGCAACGGATGGCCGATTTCGACTCCAACCTCGATTACGGCAATTATGCCGCCCGGCTGGATGAAACCCACCTCAGTGCCCGCGATAAAAAAACGCTGCTGGCCATCTTCGACGAGGCCGCCGCCATTCCGGTCCGGTCGCCGGAAGACCTGAACAAGTTTGTCGCCGTAATGACCGGCCACGAGAACCGCCTGGCCGGCGAGGCCACCCTGGATAACCCCAAAATGGTGCTGACCATGCTTTCCGTACTCAAATACAGCCGCTATTTCTGGTTCTGGAAATCGGTGAGCGCACCGGCCGGTACGCCGGGCAGCGTCGAAGCCGGCCGAATTCCCGACTGGGTCTGGGCCGACATCATCGGCATGGAACTGGGCGGCCCGCTGGTATCGGCGGTGGCATCCGTGGTGGTGTACCTCGATACACATTGATCGCCAGGTACTTACGTTTACGAAACCTCCAAGGTTTCGTAAACGTGCCCGTTCTTACGTTTACGAAACCTCCAAGGTTTCGTAAACGTGCCCGCTAAAACAATTTATTCGTCCGGCGAATCAAATATCGCCGGACGAATTTTGATTTGTATCCTCCAGGCCGCCCGGCATCGTACCGTACTGCTTGCCCTGCCGGGTCATTTTGATCAGGTAGTCCAGCCGTTTCTGGGCCTCGGCCCGGCGGCTGTCGCCGCGGACCTCGGCGATCCAGCCGATCTTCAGGCGCCGGTAGTGGTGGGAGAACTGCTGAAAGGTTTCCCATACCAGCGGCTCGGTCCGCAGTTGCTCCTCCACCCAGGCCGGGATCTCCAGCGGGTCGTCGGGGGAGCCGATCTGGTCGCGGATCGGCTCGAAGCCGGCCGGGGTCATCAAGCCGTGTTTTTGCAGTTTCCAGACGCGCTGCCGGTTGAGTTCGGAGAGGAAACTCTTCTTCCGGCGCGGAGTGATGCGCTGCGCCATGCTTTCCTCGTCGTACTTTTTTACCTGGCCGTCGATCCAGCCGAAACAGAGGCATTCTTCCACCATCTCGTCGTAGGGGAGGGAGGGTTTGCCGGCCGCTTTTTTATAGGTCAGCAGCCAGACCTCGGTTTTGGTTCGGTGGTGGGTGGCCAGCCACTCGCGCCATTCCGCGCGGTTCCGGGGGTAAAAGACTTCGGTGATCTCCATGTGCTTGTCAGGTTTTTGATTGATTTCCTCATTCGATCCGGTACAGCACCCACCCGCCCGGCCAGGTCTGTACCGCTTCCAGGCGGTAGGTTCTGTTTACGAATTCCCAGTTCAGCACGGGGTTTTGACCGGCCCATTGCCGGCTCCATTTTTCCGCGTTGAACAGGATATAACTCCCGGCGGGAAAATCTTCATAACGCTCCGCCCACAGGTTTTTCAGCGTCAGGTCGGGCCGGTAAGTATGCAACGCCCCGTCGATATCAAAGGTAAACAAAACCGCGTCTGTTGGCAGGACCGGTTGCAGATCGGCGGCCAGGCCGGTTTCCAGCCGGTTGCGGGCCAGGGTGGGCCGGAGTATCCAGACGGTACCGGCAATTTGCACCAGCACCACGAACGAGATGATGGACCAGGTCAGCCGTTTGAAAAAATACAGGCCGTAAGCGTACATGCGGTCCCAGGCGGGAAAAAACAGCAGCAGCAGGATGGCGTACGCCGGTAGCAGATAGCGCAGGTTCTGATGGGGCAGGCCACCGAGCAGCAGCAGATAGCCGAACAGGCAGGCCAGCAGTACCCGCTTGGTGTGCAGGTGGATGTCGGTCCTTTTGGCCAGCATCAGCAGGGCGGGCAGGAGCAGGCAAAACCCGGGGTGCATCAGGGGGAAAAAGACGTAAAAGATATTGGGCAACACGTACTGCACCGTACCGCTGGCGTTGGTGAACGTGGCTTTGAAAAAATTCAGCACCGACCAGTCCTGTAACAGGGAATGGTTCAGGGCATTTTGTTCGGCGCCCGTTTTTAGCAAAAAATGCGGAGCAACGGCCAGCAGGCCCGCCGCAATGACCAGCCCGGCCGAGGCTCTCCGGCCGTGTTCCCACAGATACAGCAGCAGGGCCGCTACCAGCGGCGCCAGCAGGGCGGCCAGCGAGAAGCGCGTGAGTACCGCCAGGCCGGCAAAAAAAACGGCCCACCCGGCGGAGCGAAAACGCCGCGTCTCCAGGACCGCCAAGCCATGGACCAGGGCCGCCAGGGTGAGCGCCAGGCCCAGCGCATCGGACATGACGGTCAGGCCCGCCCGCACAAAGTACGGGGCCAACACCAGTCCGACGGCGATAAACGTGCGCCGGCTTGCCGCCCGGGCGCCCGGCGACAGCAGGCGCAGGCAGCGATCGGACAACCAGACCGCCCAGCCGGCCGACAGCCAGGAAATGGCCTGGAGTGCCGTGGCGGCTTCCAGCCCCGGGAATTGCAGCAGCGCGCCGGCCAGCGGATAACCGGCGGCGAATTCCGAAGCTCCGGGCCCGGCATACTGCCAGGATCGGCCGTTCAGCCGGTCAAAAAAAACGCGGCTCAGGTGCAGGTATTCGTGGGCGTCCTGTCCGTAAAGGCCGTTGAAAGACAGCGCTTTAGCCAGGAGAGCCAATCCGGCCACGACCAGCGCGGCAAAGAAACGCAGCGGGTTGTATGAAGTCATCGAAAAATGTCTTGCCGTAATTCCCGGAATAGCGGGAATTTGGACGCCGCAAATTCCGAAATTCCATTTACCCTTCATGATGAATAAAAAAGTAATGGTCACCGGCTGCTTCGATATGCTGCACAGTGGCCACGTCGCATTTTTGCAGGAAGCAGCCCGGCACGGCGATCTTTTCGTGTGCATCGGCTCCGATGAGAACGTGTACCAACTGAAAGGCCGCTACCCGGTAAACCCACAGGAAGAACGCCGTTTCATGCTCGAATCCCTGACCTGCGTACATGCCGTGCGCGTGAACACGGGAATGGGCATTCTCGACTTCGTCGCCGAACTCGACGACATCCGCCCCGAGGTGTTTTTCGTCAACGACGACGGCCACACGCCGGCCAAGGAGGCCTTGTGCCGGGAGCGCGGCATCCGCTACGTAGTGTCGCAGCGCCTGCCGGCCCAGAACCTGCCGCCGCGCAGCACCACCCGGCTCCGGGTAGAGTGCAACATTCCCTACCGGATCGACCTGGCCGGCGGCTGGCTCGACCAGCCGTGGGTCTCCTGCCACTGCCCCGGCCCCGTGCTTACGGTGAGCATCGAGCCGACCTACGATTTCAACGACCGCTCGGGCATGGCCACCAGCACCCGCGAAAAAGCCATCGAACTATGGCGCACCGCATTGCCCGGCGGCGACCCCGAACAAACGGCGCGTATGCTTTTCGCCTACGACAACCCGCCCGGCACCAAGGAGGTCTCCGGCTCGCAGGACGCCATCGGCATCGTATATCCCGGTCTCAACCGGCTCAATTACGCCGGCGAGTACTGGCCGGCCAACATCCGGAGCATCCACGACGAAGAGATCCTGAACTGGCTGGAACACCATCTTTACCTGGTGACCCTGGGGCCGCGGGCCTATGATTACAGCGTACTTTCCAACACCCACATCACGCCGGCCGGCGCCGGCGCCCTGGCCTCAGCGGCGGAAGGCTGCTGGGAGGCCATCCTGGCCCGCGACCTGAAGGCCTTCGGCGCGCATTTCCGCGCTTCCTTCGAGGCCCAGGTGGCCATGTTCCCCAATATGGCCGACCCCGGTATTTTTCACATGATCGAGCAGTACCGCGACCGGGCGCTTGGCTGGAAACTCAGCGGCGCCGGCGGCGGCGGCTACCTCATTCTGGTGTCGGAGGAGCCGGTGGAGCGGGCGATCCAGGTGAAGGTGAGAAGGAGGGGGGAGGTGTGACGTTGGATTTTTGGACGTTGGACCGGAATCTCCGGGCATGGGGAATAACTGATGGAGCGGTTCCGGTTTTGGGGTATCCGATCCGCCGGCCGTTTTCAACGCCCCCAATTTCGGCAACGTCCACAACGTCTACCTGGAGTCCACAACGTCTACCTAAAGTCAACAACGTCAAAACAAACGCTTGTACTGCTTGGCTTTTTCGAGAAGCCAGGGGCCGAAAAAGAGCGGTTTTACGGTTTCGATTTGCTCCAGAATCTTTTCCCGGTCCACGTTTTTGCGAATCAACATTTTAAGAATCGAAATAAAATTCAGCAAGGCTCGGGTCGGTTCCAGGCTACGCCGTTTTTTGTGATTCAGATAGACTGAAAGATTGGAGCAATAGTGGAGCGCGGCCTCGTCTTCCTCCAGTTCGTAGTAACTTCTTAATACGAATGCCTTGGCCCGGATAGCATCGAACAGGATTTTGAAGTCCGTATCCGGCAAGGCGGTTATCACCCCTTTGAAATCCTTTTTTTCAAAAAGAATGATGGCGCGGGCCAGGATTACCGTGTCCTGGCGAATGTCGTCTTCCTCCGGTAACCGGTGGCCATGCGTGGTTATGAAGGAATCAGCCCAATCCAGATCCCCCATCAGGCAAGCTGCATTAACGATGTTGTGAAACATGACGGAGCTGAGATCGACGTTGGACAACAGGATGCTTTTTTCCACACTGAACTTATTCAAGGCATGGGCTTTTGCCCAGAATTCGGTTTTTCCTTGCCGTATCTGGGCGCTGCCGTAACTGCGCAGGCAGCTCATCAGCCAATGCAATTCTTCGGCGGCAATTGTTCCGGCTTGATCATATATCATGGTCTCCAGGCGGTCGTAACTTTCCGGCTGCCGGAGCACGGTCAGTCGATGGGCTTCCAGGTACAAGGCCATCAATGGAGGTATAGTGGAATAATTCCAGTCGTTTGGATCGGGGCGGAAGGGAAGGTAAGGTGGATCAAACGGGAGCGAATAAATCTGCTCCTGCAGTGCCTTTTGGCAGGATATTTTGAGCTTTGCCACCATATAAAACTGATCCAACACATTTTCATATTCCTGAAGCGCCGGATTTTCTACTTCCGGTTTGTCGAGCCGGACCAGGTGCGCGGCAAGAGAATGTGCATAAACAGCTTCCAGGTAGTCGATATGCTGTCGGGCCGGTACTGCATTTTTTTTGTTCTTTAATCCGGCTGTCTCCCGACTCAATTCAGTGCTCAGCCTGCGATCATGCAGCACTTTCAACCACAGCGTCCGGCTTTCTACCGGCTCCTCTTTTTCTTTCATTTTGGCGAGCAGCAAAAAATCCCGGAGGTGCTGGTGCAGATCGTGCAGCAGGTTCAGAAGTCGTTTTCGGTTGGGGTCGTTTTTGCCGATACCGCTGCCGAAAAGTTTCCGGTGTATATAGCCGGTGTCCAGTTTCTTTTCGTCGCGAAAACCGGGATAAAATTTCCGGACGTAATCGAACACCGCAAGGGCGATCTCCTCGTCGCCGTGCAGTTGCCGGAGGTATTTGTGGAAGGCGGCCAGTTCCAGTTTGCTCAGTGTGCGCAAAAGCGCAAAAAATTTAAGGTCGTACATGGAAATTTTACCCAAAATTAAGGGGGAAGATTGGCGGGATTTTCAACAGGTGTGTAAGCGGAATTTCATGATTTTAATTTTTGATCTTTTTCTTAGGAAGCCTACAAAGCAATTGAAAACCAAGATATTATCCAAATATTTATTTGCTTTTTTCACGTGAGTATAAATGTCTGCATTTTTTTTGAGCATGAAACATCCAAAAAAACTGCGTAAACCAGGGGGAAGAGCATTTTCCGGGATGTTGATTGATTTTTCAGCAGACTATTATAATTGTACGGTATTATTTAGATGGGCTTTACCGCCCGGTTTAATTAGTTCCACCGTAGTACTCTTTACACGCTCAGACCATCTGATAAGTTTAGCGCTTAACTCTAGTAACCAGGTGTTGCCGGCTTTGGCGAAGGGCCGCATACGGGCGAGCCAAAGCCGATTTTTCAAGGCGGCTGATGGATTCCTGAACGAGTAGCCAGATGAACAGCGTGACCGGACTGGAGCGTGACAGCACCAAAAAGACCATTCTCCCGGAATTTTTTGAAATACTACTACACCTCCAGTACGGATAACCGGCACTGGAGGTTGTCTGTTTTTAACCGGAGGTAAGTCGTTATGCTGCGGGGCCGGCTCTGTCCGAAGAGGAAGCCATCGCCGGTACCATATCCAAGCAAAGCCAGGCCGAGGAGATCGGCCGGATCCGGCAGGGTATCGTCAGCCTGATCGCATCATTGTAGCCACGACCGGATATGGAAAGGTTGTTCAGGATCGCTTAAGAAGGGCTCCTCCCCCCACAATACGGACAATACACAAACCCCTCCTCCAACTGCTTCCCGCACGCCGGGCACAGCCGCACTTCCTGCACCACCGAAGCCAGCGGAGTGCCGGTGCGGACCGTGTAGGTGGCCGGTATCTCTTTTAAAAAACTGGACTCGCGGCCTTTTTCGGTGATCAGGAATAGGTTGTCCTTCGCCCGGGTGAGGGCCACGTAGAACAGCCGGCGTTCCTCCTCCAGCAGCAGATCGAGGTTGGCTTTTTTCACCACCTGGAAAATGCGGCCCTCCATCCAGATGTCCGGAAAGCCGCCGAAACCGTCGGTGAGGCCGACGATGAACACCACCCGGGCTTCCAGTCCCTTCGCGGCGTGGATGGTCTTGTATTGCACGTCCAAGCCTTCGCGCTTCAGCCCTTCGAAATACGGACTGAACATCTTACTGCGGCGGTACAGGAAGAGAATCTCGTCGCCCGGGATGCCTTCTTCCAGACTCTCCCGGACTTTTCGCATACAGAACGCCACATTTTCCTCCTCGTCGAGGCCGGCGTACACCACGATCTTGTGGTCGGAATTTTTGGAGGCCAGGATGTTCTTCTCGATCTTGTACTTGTTGTTTTTGATCACCTTGTTGCTGGCGTTCACGATGTTCTGCGTACTGCGGTAGTTCAGCCCCCCCGCTCGGCGCCCCCCCACGCCGAACGGGGTTCGGCGTTACAACTTCAGCAATTTCTTCGCATACAACCTTTCCCCCGCCATAGCCTCCCTCACCTCCACCCAATGCATCCCCGCCGGCAGGCGTTCCAGCGATATTTTGTTCCCCTGGTCTGCCGGTAGCAGCACGGAGGAGTATAATTGCCGCCCGTACTGGTCCGTAATTTTAACCCGGACCGGTTTGTTGTCAGCGGAGGAGATGAAAAGGTAGTCTCCGTACGGATTGGGATGCACCGTAATGCCTTCATCCTCGAGTTGTACAGCCACTTTAGTCAGATCTTGCCCGTTACAGTCTTCGTCGATCCCGTTGCCGCCGATCTCCGGCGCTCCGGGATACACCGATGCCGCGTGGTCGTTGCAGTCGTCTTCCAGCGCGTAATACCCGTCGCCGTCATAGTCGAGGTCGAAAGCGATCTCGTCCAGGAAAATGGTGGCGCCCTGCGGATTCTGGGCATGATCGGTCACCCAGACAAACCCGCCCATCACATTGCTCAGATTTTTTCCGGTCAGGTCGATGGTATACTCTTTCCACGCCTGGGTCAAGACGACAATGGCCGGAACGAGCACGACTGGCCCGTAGGAGTCGGAGTAAGGGTGCAGGGTGTCGCCGGGCTGGTTTTTCATGCCGCCGGATTTGAATATCGCCCGTTCGCCGCCGTTCTCTCCTTTTGCCCAAAACCGCAGTTTTACTTTGGCGCCCGGCGGCAGGTCTTCCGTAAAATCATAACCGGGATAATTGCCCCAGTTATTGACGTGGAACTGCCAGTATATGCCGCCCCATTGGTTTAACGACGGTTTGTAGTGGATGCGGATGCAGGTCTGGCCGGAATACGGGGCGTCTGTCCACAATTCGTCTATTATCTGGGTCGGGCTGGTGATGGTATCGTTGAAAATGCTGGCCAGTTCCCCCATCCAGCCGCTGGAGTAAAATTTGTTCAGAGGGTCGCAGCCGTCGCGGTACACGTAGAGAGGCAGGTCGATTTTCAGGGTGTCCGTAGTGCCGGGCAGGCGGCTAATGCTATTGTCCAGGGCCGGCTGCGGGATAAAATCCGCCATCCAGGGCTTTACCGCTCCATCCTCCAGGAATATGCCCCAGTTGGCGCCGGTGACGCCTTCGAACTTCTTCTTCCACGATTCATTAAATATCTCGAAATAAAAGTAGTCGATGTCGTTTTGCTCCGCCATCTTTAAAAAGTCGGCCATGTACGTTTTCTGGTTCGTTTCGCCGGGCACGGCGTTTACCCGGACCTCTCCTTTCGACGGCCAGCCGGTTTCGCCCAGTACCATGGTCTTGAAGGGATATTTCGCCTGGAGGTCATTCCATTTTTCCAGGATATAGGCGGCGCCCGATTCCACCGACAGGCCGTCCCAGTACGGGTAGATGTGTACGAACAGCACGTCCACGGCGTTCGCCAGGTTCGGACTGTTCATCCAGTCGAACCAGGTCTCGGCGGTGGCGATGGGCAGGTCGGTGGAGGCCTTTACCTTGTCGATATAGGCGATCAGTTGCGCTTCCGACATATCGCCGCGCAGCAGTACCTCGTTGCCGACGACCAGCCCTTTTACGTGGGGCAGGTTCAGGTTGGCGATCTGGATGATGTTGTCGCATTGTTTCTCGTTCTCGCAGACGGACTTGGCCAGCCAGGCGCCGGGGTAGCAGTCGATGCCGATCGAGTCGCACAACAGGGGGATCAGGGTCAGGTCGTCGACCAGGCCGTAGGTCCGGATGGCCGGAGTGAGGTGTTTTATAAAGGCCAGATCCTGAATGATCTGCTCGCGGGTGGGCTGGATACCGAAGTCGGGGTCCTGGTTGACCCGGTGGGGGCCGTAACACAAGCCCCGGAACATCGGGGCCCCTTGCTGCGCAGCCAACTGGAGGGAAAATATCAGCAGCAAGGCGATGTGCAGGGTATTGCGCATGGCTATATTGTTTGATTGGCAGAAATTGATACGGTCTGTTTTCATGATTTTTTATTTTTAAAGGTGAAAGCCAGTTTGAACCAAAGGGAAGGGTGCAGGCGGCTTTCCAGTTTGAAAGCCTCATAGGCCTGTCCGGCTTTTAAAACGTTTTTGACCAGCGCCGCCTGAAATCCGTATTGGAAGGTCGGGCGCGCGATGTCGAACCCGGCATACCAGTGCGTTTCGCGGATTTTGCCGACATCGATCCGTTGATACGGCGTTCGTTCGCCATAGCGGTCCCAGCCCTTGATCGATTGCAGGCGGATGACCGGCGGAAGCAGGTCGGTGCCCACGATGGCCCGTACTGTGTTGTCCCGGTTTTTTCCGAAAGTAAAAACCGGCAGGGTGGCATAAACGGGGATGCTCACCGCCACAGCGCTTTCTTTTATGCCGTTGCTGTAGTAAATGAAAGCGCTGAACCCCCGGTCCGGAAGAATGTAGTCCAGCCGGTGCAGGTTCACTGAGTCGACGCCGGGAGAGGTTTTCATACCGGTGGAGACCCTTACTGCGACGGACAACAAGCCCTTCACGGACACATGGAAGAGATCGATCCCGAAGCGGTTGGGTACGGAAAAAACCGTCTTGTTGGCTTCGATGAGGTAATTGTCGGGGATATTCGGGCCCAGTATGTCGCCGGGTATGTTGCTGACGTCGTCGGGGTGGGGCTGGCCCAACCGGATGCTGCTGGGCGTAATATCCAGGGCGATCTGGTGCCCGGGCCGGAATCCGATATTGCCCAGGAGGCCGAAGCCCAGCAGTTTTTGCTGCCGGATATAGTCGGCCCGCCAGTTGACCGACCGGACCTTGCCCGCGCAGCCGCAGTTTTTATCGTAGCGGTCGAAAGTGGTTTGCGGGTCTCCGTCGTCGCAGACGGCGCCGGGCGTGCAGCCGCAGACGATGGGAAAAGGGTAAACAATAAGCCCCGAAGAATCCAGTTGTACGCCATCCAGTTGAAGACTGACCAGGCCGGGTTTGGTGAAGATCAGCGTCTGTTTTTCTGCCGGAGAAATATCGACGCCCTTCACGTCAAAATCGATGATACCGTTGGCATCGGAGACCGCAACCTTCACCTTGCCGATATATTTCACCAGTTTGACAACGGCGCCGGCCATCGGCATGCCGTCAGCGTCGACCACCAACCCCGCAATGCTGGTCAACTTTCCGGGTTTGGGTGTTTGTGCCGTGTCGGAGGCGGCAAGTTTTGAGCGCAGCGTCAACGCATTGCGGATCAAGCCGCTTTCGTCGATACGGACATTTTCAAGAAACTGGGCGGGAAACCGCGGGTGCCGGCAGTAAAGCCGCAGGTCGTCTTTGGTATTGATACCCAGTGAACTTTCGACCCGGATCTCGAAATAGCCGTCCCCGTTGGTGGAAGCGGGCTGGGTCGTTTCCCGGTAATCCCAAAGGTCGATGATCACCCCTTTGACCGGTACATTCCGGCTGTCCAGAATGGTTCCCCTGACCGTGGTAACACCCTGGCCGCTCAGGAGCGCAGGCAGCCAGGCCAGTGCGACAAGAATAGAGGAGGTCGTTTTCATTTGACGGAGGCTTGATGATCCAGGAAAATGTTGTTTTGGCCGCAGGGGACGATGTATTTCCGGTCGATTTCCCGGCCAATGGCCCTGCCGGTTTCGCGGTCGACTTCGCAAAACGATACTTCGATTTTGGCGTCGCAGGACAAGCCTTGCATCGCTTCGCCCGAAATTTCGAACCAGCCCTGTTGGTTTGAAACGGCCAGGCACCGGCCGGAATAAAACACGCCTATTTTCGCCATTGGCCGGTTTTCCTCGGTCATGTCCCGGATCTGGCCGGTGCCGGCGGGCAGGGGTTGGGCCGGTTTGGCAGCCATGCCGGCAGAAAGGCTGCCGGTGGTTATGGGTTTTGACCCGGCGCGGCCCGGAGACCCGGGTGTTTTGCCCGGGACCGGGTTGTCGGACAGCAGTTGGGCAACCCTTTTTTGGTATTCATCGACAATTTCCGTTTTCAGTTTTCTCTTTTCCGCGGGCGTCAAACTCCCGTCTTCGCAGACGATGGTATGATAAGCGCAGGCGATTGTCCGGTATAAATTCGCTTTTTCCACCACCCCGTCCCCGTATTTATGGGTTATTTCCGAATACACGGTGTGGACTTTCTCCCGGGAATCGGCATAGCCCAATTGCGCGCTCCCGCCGGCATCGATCGTTTTTATGAGCGTCCGGATTTCGGCGGCCAGATGGGCGGTGGTAAAGTGAGAGGTTGTCGTGCTGTCC
>WBZQ01000403.1_pt2 | contig 15411 bp, 15 predicted proteins | sample 5204251 | NCBI WGS metagenome assembly WBZQ01 (sample SAMN12412402, study PRJNA552823) | activated sludge metagenome | isolation source: activated sludge from nitrification reactor of wastewater treatment plant... | place: USA: Virginia | collected 2017-09 | reverse complement strand
CCGACCCGCGAGCATCACTTGGCAGAACGGCAGATACACAAAGTAGTGCGGCCATGACGTGCTGAGCAGAAACGGCAGCGAAAGGAAGAGGGCCACAAAGGAGAGCGGGTTCCCGTCTGCGTTCCTTCCGACCTCGCGCCGATTGAGACGCGAGATCGCCAACAGGTTCAGGAGGGCGACGATCCAGCCTACGGCCCTCAGCGCGACACCCCAGGCTTGTGCCGCGGGACGCGACCCCAGCCATCGAAGTCCCACGTGGACTATGTATTGGGAATTGACGTCGCCCGCGATCCAGCCGGCGTTCGCGAGCGCGGCCCGCGATTCGCGCTCGAATCCCAACCAATGGCCCGGCCCGAGGACCGCGGCCGGCAGCGCGGCGTAGAAACACACGGCCGCGGCCGCGAAGGCGACCAGGACGCGCTTCTCCCTCTTCACAATGAACGGAATCAGAAAGAGTGCCGGGTAGTACTTGATGGCAGCGGCAAAGGCCAGCATGACCCCGACGAGAATCCTCCTGTCGGCCATGTATGCGTGAAGCGACCACAGCACACAGGCGAGCACTAACAGGCTGACCTGGCCCCAGGCCAAGTTATTCAGGACGGGCAACGAGGTCAGCGTGAGGGCAATGTAGAGGAGCGCGATCCGTGGAGACGGCTTGACGAGGAGCCTTCGGAAAGGCAACACAAGTGCCGCCAGAAGGGATCCGAGCTGAACAACGCCCCACGCCCACAGCGCGGGTCCCGCCGAGAGCCAGCCGAAAGGAACCAGCAGGACCGCAAAGAACGCCGGATAGACATAGCCAAGGATCGGCCGCTTCGCCTCCAAGAGGGCCCGACCCATCGGATAGTAGAACGCCCGAAAGTCGTCGAAAAGCGCTCGACAATGGTCAATCGACTGTACGAGATTCGCAACAGTCGGCCATCGCGAGCGGTAATAGGCCAATACCGAGGCGACAAGAAGGGCGGCGGGCGCGACCACCCTGGCTTTCACTTCATTCCCTCGCGGATCCACAGCCCCTCGCATACCGGCCTATCGCCGTCCAACAGCACCCTCTCCTTGCCCCAGAGCTCCGCCGCCACACAGAGCCGCTCGGCAGCGGCAACCGCCTGGGCGCCGTCCGAGAAGCGCAGCTCCAGCCGGAAACCGGCGTCGGCCAGGTTCGGCCGATCGAGCACCTTGGCAATCTCCGGCCGAATCACGCCGACCACCTCCGTGGCCACGGGTGTGTGCGGCAAGGCCACATCAAGGGCACGGCCTTCCCGCGCTCCGCCCCAGGGAAGCCAGCCCGATGCCACGACGACGTTTCCGGACACGGTCACGCTCTCCAGGCGCCCGGCCCGCGCGTCAAACATCGGGCGATATCGCTCGACCGGCAGCTCGTGAACGCGAAGCGTGAGACAGGGTGGCGACGAGCATTCGAACGCGGTTGGGTGTAGGTTCAGCTCCGCGATCGCTCGCCATCTTTCGGCCGACCACAGCGGCCCTTGGGTGATCAACCGGATCCGATCGTAGAGCGCGCTCAGCGCCGGGTTGGCAATCTCGCTCCTGCCGGTTCGCAGGGTCTCCAGGTACCCCGGCGGGATCGCCCTGCGGAAGTGCCCGATGCGCCAGGGCCGCTCGGTTGGCAGACGCGCGAGGAAGGCATCGCTGAGCGCGTACGGGTCGACAAGGATCTGCGCAAGGGGCGCCCGATAGCCCTCGACGCCGGCCGTGCCGATCGATCTCGGAGGCCCGAGCGGCAGCCGCGGGAATCGCCCCTCTCGATAGTGCCAGACGGAAAGGTCAGAGAAATAGTGCCCCTTCTCATCCGCAATGCCGTGCTCGTCAGCGTCTTCGTAATCGAAGGGCGCACGCGTGTTGGGTCCTGTCTGGATTGGGGCGCCGGGCAGGAAGACCTGGGTCATCGCCACACCCGCGAAGATCGGCCCGCGGAGACGTTGCCATTCGCCGTGCCTCAGCACCACAAGCGCCGCCATGAGCGCCGCGGCGCTCAAGAAGCGCCCCGCCATGAAGTCGCCCCCGATCCGCACGACATACGCGAGATAGGCGCACAGACCCCACCCGGCGTCCCTCCACAGGCCGCCCCGCCGAAACGCGGTGACGATTCCAGCCGCGATGACGAGGACCGTGATCGGGTCCCAAAGCATGCTGTTCTCTATGTAGTGGATCCCCTGGCGAAAGAGCTCGCCCTGCGAAAGGCCCGTTCCGAGCTTGGCGTACGCCGTGTTCGGGAACGGAAAACCGTAGTAGGCGACCGCAAAGAACGTCCACAGCATGAACGGACTGAAGGAGGCCATCGCAAGCGCAACGGTCTTCGCGCGGCGCAGCTCTCGGCGGCGCGCCCATAGCCCGACGAGAGGCGGCAATACTAGCAGAATGAGGTCGTGGCGGCAGAGCATCAACAGCGCCGTCAGAAGGGCGACGCGCGCCCCTCGCCGAGGCTCCGGGATCTCCGCGTCGATCAGCGTCCGAAGAAACAGAGCCAAGAGGAGGTGCACGAGCGCGTTCTCGAGTCCCGAGGAGCTGTAATCGACGAACGCGCGCGACGACAGAAGGAGCGCCAGGAGAAGGCATTGTCGCCACGGGTCGCGGCCAACAATGCGAAAGCCCACGAGGAGCGCCCCAACCGTGGCGAGCCACGACAACACCAGCGAGATGGCGAGCAGGTTACGAGAGCCCAGGCGTGCGGTCGCCAAAAGGAGAAACCAGAGCGGATGCGTGAAGGCCTGCACACGCTCGTGGGGGTTCCAGCGGGGCCCGTTTCCGGCGTGAAATTGCTCGACGCTCCGAAACGTGATGAAGGCGTCGTCCGAGACCCAGGCGTTTTGCCAAAAGACGAGAGAGGCGACGACGAGGAGAAGTGCGCCGACGGGTGCGCCGGCGAGCCGTGGCCGCGCGCTGACAGCGTCGAGAAGGACCGCTAGCCGCGATCTAACGCTGTTCAACAGGCTCCCGGGATTGTCATGGCCTCGCGTCACCGCGTCCGAAACAGGATGTCCACCACATTGCGTACGTAGCCCTCGTCGGGAAGCCCTTCAATGGCCTCCGCCGGAAACTCGACGCGCTCCTGGAACAGGCTCGCGAGCCGCGAGAAGAGCGCGACCCGGCCGGCGGGATCCAGGCGGTCGCGCCTCAGAACCGCTTGCAGCGCGACCCTGGCCTCCTCCGGGTGGACCTGCTTGCGCAGGCGCGCGGCGAGGTGTGGGTGGTCTCTCAGCGAGTTGTACTTGCCGGCCAGGACTTGCGCGACATCCGGCTGGCGGACTTTGGGAACCCTCACAACCACAGTTCCCGCGGCGAGATCGCCCAGGCGTTGGGCATGCGGGCTGAGGAGGCACGCCACGCCGCCCGTCAGGTGAAACGCCGGAAGCAGGTCGACGGCCCGGAGGACGTTGCGCAACACGACCTGGCTGAAGCGCAGCTTCAGGCCGTGCCGGTCCATGACCCGAAGCCGCACAAGGCGTTTGCCCATCGTCTGGCCTCGAAAGAGCCACTCGGCGACGATGCCGTAGCCGGTCGCGATGGTGAAGTTCAGGAACATCAGGAGCGCCATCGCGGCGTCCGGGCTGATGGCCCCAAGAAGGCCGAGGAGCGCGTTGAGAGCGCTCGAGGCCGCGGCAATGCACAGAAGGTCGACCGAGTAGGCCATGCAGCGCGCCACCGGGCCCGCGAGCGGCAGCGAGAACGCGATCCCCTCGGGGGTCTCGATGAGGAGCGCGCGGCGCGAGCCCTCGATCATGTCGGTTTGGGTCCTTGAGGGCGTGAGGCGCGGTCCCCCGCGAGGAGGAGCCAAGAGACGAGGAGCGCCCCTTCGATGACCCCAAACGCGATCTTGAGGCCATAAGGCAGGACCGGGGCGTGGTATTGCGAGAGAAACGCCTCGACGAGACCGGCCCAGATCAGCATCGCCGAGAGGCCGGCCACCAACGACACCAGCGTGTCGGAGCTGGCCCGCAGGCGCAGCGCCAGCGAGTTGCGGTCCCCCCAGCCGATCAGCGCGGACGCAAGCACGAAGCCGGCCTGCCCGGCGATCAGCATCGCCGGGATCTCGACAACGCCGTGCGGCAGGAGCCATCCCAGGAGGAAGACGCCCTGCCCGGCCGAGACATAGTCCAGCGCGACCGCTCCCAGGATGATGCCGTTGTAGAACAGAAACACTGCGGTTCCCAACCCCAGCGTGGCGCCGAGCGCCAGACAGAGCAGCGAGACCCGGATGTTGTGCTGCATGAGATAGGACGAGAAGGTCGCCTCGCCGCCGGAGGCGCGTCCGCCGGCCTTCTCCTCCTGCGCGACCCGTTCGCGCGGGTCGCCCTGCAAGTGCCCAAACGGGAGCAGCACGGCCTTGGAGGCCGGGTCGAACGCCAGCGCTCCCGCCCCGAACGCGGCGCCGCCCAGGAAGATCGAGACCGAGAGCGCCAGGGCCTTGGCGTTTCGCCGGAGGGCCTCCGGGAACGCGCGAAACAGCCAGCGAAGCGGGTTCACGCGCCCCTGGCGCACGCGGCTCTCGTGGATCTCCCCATAGCTCGCAGAGACCAGCGATTCCAGATAGCGCAGGAGCTCGGGTTCGCTCGCGAACGTGGCGAGCTTGCCCAGGTCGGCCGAGGCGCGCTGGTGAAGATAGTGAAAGCGGCGGAGGTCCGCCAAGCTCAGGCGGGCGCCCGGATCGCGATCGAGCCGCGAAAGAAGCGCCGCCAGCTCGTCCCAGAACGGCTTCTCCTTCGAGACGAAGCCCGACAGGTCGAGGATCATGAAAGCGCCCCCAAGGTCTCCAAATGGCGAGCCGTCACAGCAGCTGCCGCCTCTTGACACGCATGTATTGGGTGACGACCTCGGCAGACGTCCTCTCATCGTCGAGAAGCGAAAAGCCGATGCCGTGCCGGGCGAGGCCCCGTCCCAGCTCGTCCAGGGATTGGAGCAGCATGTGCCCCCCCACCTCGCGGTAGATCTCGTCGAGCGACGTCAGGTCCGGGTTCTCGAAGACGGATCGGGCCGCGCGGGGTCTAAGCGTGTTGACCAAGACGAGGTGTTTTCCGGAGACCAGGCGCACGCCGTTTGTGAACGACTCGGCGAGCGTGGGATCGTCGAGCGCGGTCAAGAACACAAGGAGCGCGCGGCGCCTCAGACGAAGCCTCAGGAACGTGAAGAGCTCCTCGAAATCCGGCGTGACCCGGCGAGGGGCGAGCGCGTAGAGCGCCTCGCGGCAGGCGCGAAACTGCGCGCGTCCCGGGCGGGCCCTCAAAAAACGATCCACCCGGTCGGAGAACGCGACCACGCCGAACGCGTCTCCCTGGCGCTCCGCCGCGAAGCCCAGGACCAGAGCCGCGGTGACGTAGCGCTCCAGAACCGCATCGGAAGAGCCGCCCGCAGGGCCCGAAGGCGGCGTGCCCTCGCGTTCGCGGCCGACAGGCCTTGCCATCAGCCGGGAGGAGTCGAGGACGACATAGACCTCTTGGGTCCTTTCGATCTGGAAGACCTTGGTGATCGGCCGACCGCGTCGGGCCGTGGCCTTCCAGTGGATCTCGTCGGTTCCGTCCCCCGGAACGTACTCCCGGAGCTTCTCGAACTCGCGGCCCTTGCCAACTTGCCGGACCGGGTGGCGGCCGGCTCCAGCGCGTTCCAGAAACAGAGCCGCGACGCTGGTCCTTTCCGCGAGCAGGTTGGGGTAGACCCGGATCTCGGTGTCGAGGGCTTGGGAGCCGCGTACCGCCCAAAGACCCAACGGCGAGGCGGCCTCGAGGTCACACCGCGGAACCCGATAGCTCCCCCGGGCGTTCGGAAGGAGATTCCACGAGAATCGCGCGGCAGTACGGTCTGTGCCGTCTGCTCCCGCGGGAAGCTCGATCACCGCCTCATCGCGCTCGGGTCCGAGGCCCGGCGGAAGCGCCAGCCCAAAGCGCACCCGAAATGCCTTCCTTCGTCCATGCGCCAGGCGAATGTCGAGCGAAGCCTCGCGCAGGCGCGTCAGGCGCACGAGCCCGGGAAGCGTCGCGAGAACCCCGTCGAGGGCACGGCGCCCCAGGAGCGCGTCGAGGGTTGCCAAGACAGCCATCGTGCCCGCCGTGCCCGCGAAGAGGCCCGACAACGCGGGAGCCGCCGCGAGGAGAATCGCGAGCGGAACCAGAACCAGGCCCGTCAGCAGCAACAGGCGCGGGCTCGGAACGATCGTCACAGCCAATCCTGGGGCGCTCGCTTCACTGTGGAACCTTCACCTCTTTGAGAATGCGCTCGACGATCTCCGGGACGCCGAGCCCCTCGATCTCGTACTCGGGGCGCAGCACCAGCCGGTGCTCCAGGACCGGCCCGGCCAGGGCCTTGACGTCATCCGGGGTCACGTAGTCGCGCCCGTCCAAAGCCGCCCGGGCGCGGGACGCGAGAAGCAACGCCTGCGTAGCGCGCGGGCCAGCGCCGATCAGCACGCTCGCATGCGTGCGCGTCGCACGCACCAGATCGACCAGGTACATAAGAAGCTCGTCCCGCACCAAGATCGACAGCAGGTTGAGGCGCGCCTTCGCAAGGTCCGTTTTCGCAAGCACCGGCTCCACATGCCCAAGCGCCAGCGTCTCCTCGGGAGACTCGTGCCCCAGCATGCGCCTCGCGAGGGTCAGCTCGTCCTCCCGCTCGGGCGGGGCCATGGTGGCCTTCAGCATGAACCGGTCCTTTTGAGCCTCGGGAAGCGGATACGTCCCCTCGTATTCGAAAGGGTTCTGGGTCGCGAACACCGTGAACGATGGCGAGAGCGCGTGCGTCTCGCGGTCGATCGTGACCTGGCGTTCCTGCATGGCCTGAAGGAGCGCAGCTTGGGTCTTGGCCGGGGCGCGGTTGATCTCGTCCGCCAGGAGGAACGTCGTGAAGATGGGCCCCTTCACCAGCGTGAACTCGTTCCTGGCGAGGTTGAAGACGTTGGTCCCCGTGATGTCGGCGGGCATGAGGTCCGGCGTGAACTGGATGCGCGCGAACTCGCACCCGAGAACATGCGCAAGCGTCTTGACAAGGAGGGTCTTGGCGACGCCCGGCACGCCCTCGATCAGCGCGTGCTGGTTGGTGAAGATCGCGATCAGGGCCTGGTCCACGACCGCGGTCTGGCCGATGATGACCTTGGCAACCTCCGCCTTCGTGCGGGCCAGGATGTCGATGAGCGATGCCGGCTCCGGTGTCATGCGTCTCCTCGGCGCCTTTGCGATTCCGGTTCGCCTTTGGCAAGCCGGCAAAGGGTCTTGTAGAGGGCCACGGGATCGTCGCCCCGGGGTCCGGGTTTCATGTTGTCGACGAGCTTGTGCATCTCGGCGAGGTTTTTCGTGGTCCCGACAGCGCGCGCCTTCCAGAGCGCGATGCCGGTCTTGAGGACGTCCTTTGGCGTAAGGCTCCGCCTCAGGAGGTTCACAAGCCCCTCGTGCGATTCGCGTCCCGCGATCGCGCCCGAAGCCGCGCCGGCAGACCCGTCTCCCAGATCGACGACGCGCGAGAGAAACGAGGACGAGCTCCTCCAGACGAAGAGACCAAAGAGAACGAGAAGGACCCAAACCACGCGGTCGAGGCGGTACCGCCGCGCGAGCGTCGCCACGCCAGGGGTCTCGCCGACGCCCAGGTGGGTCTCGTCGAAGATCACCTTGCGGCTCTTGCCGATGAGCCACGCAAGAAGGCCCGGAAGCGGTTCGTCGCGAAGGGCCTCGTTGCTTAGGAAGTAGGAATCTGTCGCGATCACGACCGTGCCCTTGCCAAACGGCCTCTCGACGAGGACCGGCCGGCCCTCGTGGCGATACAACACCCGCCAAGCCGGCCGAAGGTCCGCGAAATGCCAGTCGCCGTGCCACGAGAGGCCCGCCGGCAGTTGCGCGATTGGGGTCTCCAGGACCGCATGTTCCGGCTCTAGGGCCGTGGGTTTGACCTCCGGTCGCTCCTCCGAGTTCTGCGCATCGGGCTCATCGTCTGGTGCCTGTGCAGGTTCCTCCGCGTCGTCCGGGGCGTCCCCGTCCGCAACATCCCCGTCCGGAACACCTTCGTCGGGAACGTCCTCGTCCGCCCCGTGGGCCCGTGAAACGTTGGGCTCGAGGTCGAAGCCCAGGATCGCCGCGAGGCCGGGCTTCTCTTCCGCGTGGAGCTGGAGGTCCGCTTGCTCGGTCTTCCTCGGCCGGGTCCGGGTCCTCGACTGAGTCCTCGGCGAGGTCCTCGAAGGGGCCCGGGGACGTCCCTCGCCGGGCCGGAGCGTCAGCACCAGGCGGCCCCCCGCGGCGACAAAACGCCGCACGGTTTCGATGGTGGTCGGGTCCGTGGTCTCTGTGAAACCGGAGGAGATCGCCGCGACGAAGACCGTGGCTTGGGGATCGTGGCTCCACGGATCCGCGGGGTCGAGATTGCGGGAGACCGCGATCCCCGGCAGTGCCCTCAAGGCCTCGTAAAGAACCCGCATTCCAAGCGGGTCCGAACGCAGGGTCGAGTAGGGCGGGGTGTCATCGCCGGTCGCGAAGCGCAGGGCCAGAAGCCGGAAGAGCCCGAGCCCCAGAACGAGCAGCGCGGACACGGCCACAAACGTGCCGAGACCGCCCGGGCTGCGCCGGCTCACGACGTGCCTCCCGTAGGACTTGGCAAGAGGCCCGCGACCCTCGCCCGAAACGCCTCCAGGAGCTCCCCGGTGACGTCCAACCGCCCGTACCAGACGCCGTCGAACGTGCGGACCAGCTCGCCAAACGTGGAGACGGTTTCGGGCGCCACGCGGGCCCTTCGACAAAGCTCCCTCATGTACTCGCCGTTCGACTTGTATGGTGCGAGGGAGACCAGCCGCTGTGCCGAGAGGCGCGAAAGACACGCGAGAAAGAGCGCCCGGAGGGCCCGCCGCGAGTCGCCCCGCTCCAGCCACTCCGCGCCCAGGCGCAGCCAATCGTCGGGCTCGCGCTCGCCCGCGTCCACGTCCCGCGCGAGGAGGTCCGGCTCGGCCAGGACCGCCTCGGCGCGCACCGTCAAGACCGGGCCGTGGCGCCGCCACCTGAGGAAGAAGATCGCGCCCACAGAGAGCAGCAGCGCCAGGAGAGCGTAGAGGACGCCGTGGGACGTGAACAGCGCGTCGAGGAACGGGTTGCCGCCTCTTTCGGTGCGCGTCCCCCGAAACAGCCGGGACAGGCGCCGCGCCAGCTCGTCGAGCTTCTTTTCGAACCAGCGAGCAAACCGGCGCGTGTTCTCGCGCACCGCCTTCGCCATGCGCGCCAGGAACCCCTCGTTCTCCCGCGCGTTGGGCGTGGGCGGCAATTTCCTCGGAAGTCGCCACGTGAACTCACGACGCTTGAGCACGTCCCGGATCGAATCGGCAAGCTCGTCCTTGGAAACCGCGGATTCCGCCCTCGCGGCCGGCTCCTCTCTCTTGGGAGCTTGCGCAAACGAGCGCCCGGCCATCGCCCACAAAAGAACGAGGCCAAGGGCCGTCCTTGGGACCTTCAGGCGGTCCTCCCGAGGTCCGTCTCGCGCCTTTTGGGCAGCGCGGCCAGGAGGTCTTCGCCGGTCGCGAGCGCCTCGCCATGAAAGCAGCGGATCGTGTAGACCGCCTTGAGAAGAGGGTCCAGGACCAGAAACGACAGGGCCGAGACCAACCCCAGAAACGTGGTGTTGAGCGGATGGAATTCGCCCCTCGTGAACGGGCTCTCGATCCCGAGAAGCGTCTTGGCGAGCGCGGGAAAGGCCACCAGAGACACCCCGACATTCAGAAACACAAACAGCGCGAAGACCGAGAACAGCGCGAGCAACCGGTGGTTCTGCGCGGGCCAGAGGCTCGCCTGGTAAATCGCCCGGCGCGCCAGGCCCTGGGGCCTTTCGGACGACACCGCCCCCAGCACGGCCACGCTCTCGTGAAACGCGACGGCCCACGCGAGCGGCACGAAGAGAAGGGCCGCCACCCCGACGGCGAAGACTCCCCAAGGCGCCAGGCAGGCCTGACCCTCGACAACCCGGAGAAGTCGCGGTTTCGAGGGAGCCCGCCGCCTCAGAAGCGCCTCGTAAAGCGTGCGACAGAACCGCGCCTTCGCGGTCCTCATCGCGACATACAAGACCGCGAGAAGGAGCGCGGCCTCGGTCAGGTGGTCCCCAGCCGACGCGTCGCGGCTCATGTCCGCCACGAAGAACAGCAGCCCAAGAAGAAACGGAACCGTTCCCGCGAGGTACGGCGCGAAGGCCGCGATGGGCAAGCCGCGCAGGAGGTGCACCCCGTCTTCGAGGAGGTCGAGCGCCTCGGGCTGGCCCTCCTCGCTCGCGGAACGATCGCCCCTGGCCCGTTCGCTCGTCCGAGCGCTCATGTCCTCACGGGCCCTTTCCGCCCTCTTGCGAAGATGTCCAAATTGTCCCCTCGTGAACCGAGCTTGGGAGAAGAAGCAACAGGCGCCCAACCGAATCGAAGAGCCACCAGGCGAGCGCGACGCCCGCGCATGAGGCGAGGAGCCTCCGCAACCCGGCAAGCCCCGCGCGGAACCGGCCGCGTTGGGTCGGCTTCACGAGGGCGCTCGCGCGCGCCAGGCACGACACGCACAGCAGGCGGTCGTCGTGCTCGGTCACGCATTCGCGACAGAACGTGAGCGAGCAGGACGGGCACAAGACCGCCGCCTCTCGCTGCGGGTGTTGGGTACAGCGCCGTGAGAAGACCGCGGGTGTCGTCATCTCACCCGGCCGCGGGCACGAGCGGCCCCTGGGCGGCGTCGATCCTGGCCACGATCACATCGAGAGCCCTCTCCGCCTGCCTCACGCGCCGGAGCGAGGGCAGCTCCTCGACGTGCACCGCCGTGTGGAGAGACACGCGGCAGCTCGGCCCCAGGAGAACATTGCCAAGCGCGACCAGGGCGAAGAGGGAGGCGAGCGAGACAAAGACCCAGAATCCGATCGCGTCGGGAGCCGGGAAGAGCATCGCGCCAAGGCCCGCGAACCCAAGGGCAACCGCCAAAGACACCAGCGCGAGAACGCTTCCCCGCGGGGTCTTGCGAATCGAGATCGCCTGAACGTCCCGGAAATAGAACCTTCGATAGCGCTCGGTGAAGGCCGTGAGGTCGACGACCAGGAGGTGGTCCTCCGCGGCGTAGAGCGAAGAGACCGTCATCGCCTGTCCCGGGCGGCGTCCGCGGCCCGCGAAACGGCGATAGGAAGAGCCCGCAAACGAGACGGCCTTCTTCCGCAGAATCGCCATCAGCGCCGCCCGAAGTTGGTCACGATCCCAATGAAGAGAAGCGTCACGCCCACGATCTCAAGAACCGCCAGCAGAATCGCGAGAACGAGCCGGAAACGCGACCTCGCCTCGATGCCGCGCGGCGCGTTCCAGTGGCGGATCGCGAGGAAGATCGCGACCGGGGCCGTGAAAACCGTGAAAACATGGAGAAACATCGGGAAGACGGCGACCGCCAAGGCCATCCGGTCGTAGCAGGTCCTCTCGCTCTCGTAGGTTCCAAAGGTCTTCTTGCGAAGCCCGGCCTCCAGACACCGCGGACAAACGTGCGCGCCATCCACGTCGAGATCGCATAGCGGGCAGAGGAAGCGTCCACAGCGCGCGCAGGCCACCGAGGCCCGCTTGGACGGATGAAAAAAGCAGCTGGACTCGTCGGCCGCGGCGGTCGCCTCGCCCAACCCGGTTCCGGCCTCCTGACGCACGGACGCCGGGAACACCAGCAGCCGTTGGTCCGTCCCGCAGATCGCGCAGCGCACCCAGTCGCGTACGTTCCCGGCGGCCTCGGGAAGCCTCGAAAGGCAGCGCGGACATTCGAGAAACGTAGACCTCGCGGGCTGTCTTTCGCTCAGCTCAGCACCCGCGTCTCACGGTCATGTTCGGATCACCCGGGTTCCCGCCATGCGGTCGTGGAGAGTCCGGCGCTCCTCGTCGCCCAGAAGAAGAAGGTAGCCAATGTAGCAAATCAGGCCCGACACCATCTCGCCGAAGTAGCGTCCGACGCACTTGCCAAAGCCGATTCTGCCGTGGCCATCCGCGTTGACAATCTTCAGGCGGCACACCATCTTGCCGGGCGTCGCCCCGTACTTCCAAACGAAGCCGATGGTATACGTGCCCTGCACGCCGAAGGCCACGACATAGATCAGCACCGTGAGGATTGGCGAGAACACCGGGTTCGGTCCCGCACCCGAAATCGCCCTCTGGAATTCGGAGAGAAACCCCGCGCCAAAAAATAGAAGGAGGAGCGGAACCGCGGTGATGATGCTGTCGAGCACCTTGGCGGCGACCCGAATCCAGAAGCCCGCGTACTCCACATGGCCCTTGGGCCTCACGCCCTGCTTGAGCTTCTGCAAGAACACCGGCTTGCATCGGAAGCAGATGCGCAACTTGCCGTGAGGGATGGTCTCGCCCTCGGGAAACAGGCCCCCGCACTCGCTGCACAGGACGTTTGGAATCCCAACGACAGACGAGCCGCCGGGAAGGGCGAAGGACGGTTCGGCCCGGGTCGCGGGATCGGAGGGCGAAAGCGGCGGCAGCGAGGGTGCCGGGGGCGGCTCCGCCGCCTTTCGCCCAATGCCGGAGTCGCGGAGGGTTTGCCAACCGGCCATTCCCGGGCGCCACACCAGCGTGGCCTCTCCAATGACGCCGATGTCGATGCGCCGCTGGAACTCCTCCTCGGAAATCGGTCCGATCTGCTGCCGGTTCTCCGCGTAGTAAAATGCCATGTTTATGCCTTGACGACGCGGGTCCCGCACAGCCGGTCGTGCAGAAACCGGGTCTCCTTGTCAAGCATCGCCACGAGAACCCCCACCACGCTGACAACGCTCAGAATCGACGCCAAAAAGCGCAGGAACGCCCTGGTGAAATCGATTTGTGTGCCGTCCAGGTCCACGATCTTCAGGCGCAAGGCGAGCTTGCCCACCGTCGCGCCGAACCGCCCGGTCAGGATCGTCACATACACACCAAAGACCGGCAGGAGAACCTTCCAATGCGCCTTCAGCGCGGCCAAAGAGGCGTCCTTCGACATCCCGTTGAAGAGGTAGAGGACCGTCGAGAACAGGGCGAGGTCGATCGCGAGCGCCGCGAACCGGACCGTGGGACCCGCGACCACGCGGCCCGGGAGAGTGCGCTCCCCTTCTTTCACACGCGCAAGGAACGCAGGCCGGCAGCGGTTGCAGATCCAAACCGTCGCCTGCCACGACATCTCGCGTTGCGGCAGCCGGTTGTGGCAGTGCCCGCAGACTTCGGTGGGCACAGCGCCGGGGGCGGTCGAGGCGGCCACCGCGGGGGCCTCTTTCGGTGCCGGCGAAGGCCTCAGAACCGGGAGCGGTCTCGAACCCGAGGCCGCCATGCGGGTCTCGCGCCCCAGGAGGCCCGAGTCGGCCTGGATCAACGGCTTCCAGTCGTCCATCCCCTCCTTCCACACCAGGGTATCCGGTCCGACCAGGCCGTCCACGATCCGCCGGCGCATCTCCGTCTCCCCGAAAGGCCCCGATCTCTCTCCCTTGTCGACGTAGTACCAGCCTGTGGCTTTTGGGGGCATCCGTGTCTCCTCGCGAAGCGCGGCGCGTCATACCAGAGTCCGGGAACGGCCGTCAACCCAAGGTGGGCCAGAACCGCGCCGTACAATCTCCGAGCAGGGGGTTTCGATGCGCGATCCTCAGATCCAGAAGGTCTACACCGTCATTCTGGGCGGCGGCCGGGGCAGCAGGCTCTACCCGCTCACGCGGCACCGCGCCAAGCCCGCGGTCCCGCTCGGCGGCAAGTACCGGCTCATCGACATCACGCTTTCGAACGCCATCAACTCGGGCTTTCGCAACATCGCGGTTTTGACCCAGTTCAACTCGGCCTCGCTCAACAGCCACATCTCATCCACCTATCGCTTCGACATCTTCGGGCGCGGCAGCGTCGAGGTCTTCGCCGCCCAACAGACCGAGGAGGGCGGCGAGTGGTTCGAGGGCACCGCGGACGCCGTCAAGAAGCTCCTCCGGCGCCTCGGCCCTCGCGACATCGAGCACGTCCTGATCCTCTCGGGCGACCATCTGTATCGCATGGACTATCGCGAGCTTTTCGCGCGACACCTGGAGTCGGGCGCCGACGTCACGGTCAGCGCGATGCCGGTCGAGCGCGAGGAGCTCTCCGGCTTCGGCGTCCTCTCGGCCAACTCCGACGGCCGGGTCCGGGCGTTTCGGGAAAAGCCCAAGCCCGAGGAAGACCTGCGCTCCCTTCTGCCTCCTCACGACCTGCGTGAGCGTTGGTCCCTTTCGGCAAACCAGTATCTCGCCAGCATGGGCGTCTACATCTTCCGCGCCGACGTTCTCCGCGAGATCTTCCGGGATCCCAAGAACCTCGACTTCGGAACCGACATCCTGCCCCGCATGATCTCGACCCACGGCGTGTATTCGTATCTCTTTTCCGACTATTGGAGAGACATCGGGACCATCTCGAGCTTCTACGAGGCCAACCTCGCCTTGACCGACGAGCACCCGCCGTTTCGCTTCTACCATCCGGAGGCGCCGATTTACACCCGGGTCCGCTTCCTTCCGGCCAGCAAGATCAAGGACGCCCGCATCACCCGGAGCATGATCAGCGACGGCTGCCTTCTCTTCGGCGCCGAGCTCGACCACAGCGTGATCGGCATCCGCTCGCGCGTCCAGTCGGGCGCCCGCCTCAAGGACACGATCCTGATGGGCAACGACTACTACGAGGACGACGACCTGCGTGCCGCCAACCTCGCAAGGGGCATCCAGGCCGCGGGCGTCGGTCCGGACTGCGTGATCGAGCGCGCCATCATCGACAAGAACGCGCGCATCGGCGGCGGTTGCATCCTTCGCGGCTCGGTGGGGCGGCCCGACCAGGACGGCGACGGTTGGTTCCTGCGGGACGGAATCGTGATCGTGGCCAAGGACGCGCAGCTCCCACCCGGAACGATCGTCTAGGAATCCACGGAGTCAACGCCTCACCCGGTCCCGCGAAGGCCGCCCTAGCCGTGCGCCTCCCAATACGACTTGCCCTCTTGGCGGCGGCCTCGCTGACCGCGGTCGCGTTCCCATTCGCGATTCCGCGCCTCACGCACGCGACGCCGGCCTTCTTCGCGGTCTCCCTGATCTGGGGCGTTCTCCTGACCGGGTCCTTCGCCGGATGGGGCTCCCTCGTGCTCCGGCTCCGGGGCCCGCGTGACGACGGGGGCTTGGGTCTTTGCGCGGCGCTGGGAATGGCCCTCGCAGTCTCCTTCGGCGGAGTTCTCAACTCCCTGGGGCTCATCTCCAGGCCCGCGCTCGCGGTCTTTGTTGGGTTGGGCATCTTCGCGCTTGGCCATCGCGGGCACCGCCCAAAGGACAATCCCGAGAGGATCGATCCACCGCTTCTGCTGGTCCTCCTCTCCCTCGGAGCCTTCGCCGCGCTCCTCTTCGCGGGCTCGATCCACGGGGTGATCAACAACGTCGCAGACTTCCGGGACTTCGACACCCACGACGATCACCAGGCCTATCTCGTGTTTCCCC
>WBZQ01001610.1_pt1 | contig 15448 bp, 16 predicted proteins | sample 5204251 | NCBI WGS metagenome assembly WBZQ01 (sample SAMN12412402, study PRJNA552823) | activated sludge metagenome | isolation source: activated sludge from nitrification reactor of wastewater treatment plant... | place: USA: Virginia | collected 2017-09 | reverse complement strand
ATTTCGGAACATCCGCTGCTAAAACATAAAGCCGCCGCTAAAAACAAATAGAAGAGAGTTTTCACGATAACAAAACCAGTGGTTGTTGACTGGTTTGATGTTACCCCAGGTCGATAAAAAACAATCGATCGAAAGGTGGCCTAAAAACGACCAATTAGATTTTTACATTGACTTTTTTACCGCCTTTGTACGAATCGGCAGGCGAGAAGGCAGCGTGGTGTGGAAAAAACGAAAGCCCGTTTTTGTGTCTAGTCGACTGTCGTCATCCTTACAGTCTCGGAAATTCCAAAATCCGAGTCCGGCCATGACCAGACCATCACCAGTTTCCCTTTAACAGCAGGTCTCCTCTTGATAACGGACATTCAAACCGACATAAAAACCAATTAACTTAGAAAACTTATAATCATTGGTCAGCGCAATAGCTAACTCTCAAAAAATGACACACCCTTAACTCTAAATGATTCATAAGTTTGTGTAATTCAGCGGATTTGTGATGTTTTAAAAAACTACAGTAATAAAAATAATCAAGCGGTCGTTTTTCATTTGGTCGAATAAAGACGACCGGTCTTATAATTTATTTGACATTACAGACGACTGGTCGTATATTATTTTCATGCAAAAGATAACTAAAAAACAAATCAAACGTGAAGATTTACTCAATAAAGGGGTTGCCTTGCTCATGCTTCAGGGTTTTCATGGCACAGGGCTAAATGAAATTCTTACTGCCGTGAATATTCCAAAAGGATCTTTTTATAGTTATTTTGGCAGCAAAGAAAACTTTGCCGCTGAAATAATCACCCACTACATATCGTCCTATCTCGGACAATTGCAAAGCTATTTGGCGCTATCCGAAGGCAATGCTCTCGGTGCGCTGGAGCGTTATGTACAAGAAACCATTGGTGAATTAGAACGTACAGACTTTAAGGGCGGTTGTTTGTTGGGTAACTTAATTGGCGAGGTTGGCGACACCAGCGATGTATGTCGAATGGCATTAAAAACCGCGCTCAGTAGTTATCGTGATGCCTGGGAACTCGGTTTAAGCCGCGCTCAAATCGAGGGTACGATTCGCACGGACAAATCAGCACGCAACCTAGCGGATTTATGGGTAAACGCGTGGCAAGGCGCGTTGTTGCGGATGAAGGTTGAACAATCCGCCATGCCTTTAAAGCAATGTTATGACGAATTATTGGGATGCTTTTTTAAAGCGTAATCCTTGATTGCACTTTAGAAAGATACAACAAACTTTTAACTTTACCATTCAAAGAGGAAATGACTATGCCCAAATACATCATCGAACGCGACATTCCAAATGCGGGCATTTTGTCTGCCCAAGAATTACAAGGCATTTCGCAAAAATCTTGTAGCATTTTGAACAATTTGGGGCCAACGATTCAATGGCTAGAAAGCTATGTCACCGATGACAAGGTGTACTGTGTCTATATTGCCCAGGATGAAGCCACTATAAAAGCCCACGCTGAACAAGGCGGTTTTCCAGCGAACCGTATTTCGCTGATTAAAACCATCATCGACCCGACAACAGCAGAAGCTTAAACAAGAAAAACGCGTACGTAACAAATTACAAATGCGTTTTTTAAATGTCCCTAATCATAGAATGAGCCTTGACCATGAGCAAAAAATTACTAGTAAAAACATTGTGCAGCCTGTTGCTGTTAACGCCCATAATTAGCCATGCCGAAATGTTGGCGATGGTGAATTACGACAGCAAAGCAGGCCAAACCCCACGTCGTGAAGGGGTTGCGATTCTTGACGTTGACCCTAACTCACTCCAGTTTGGCAAAATCGTCAACGACTTGCCTTTACCGCCAGATGCTATTTCGCACCATTTTTTTTATAACAAAGATTTAAGCAAAGCTTATATCACCGCCTTGGGCAATGGCCCGTTGCGGGTGATCAACATGAAGCGCACGCCTTATGCCATTGAATTACTGGATGTGCCTGCATGCAAAGTCAGCGAAGACATGGCGTTTACGGCAGACAACAAAACCTGGTATCTCACCTGTATGGGATCGAGCAATGTGATTGTCGGCGATGCGCAAACGGATAAAGTCAAACAGGTCATTGCGGCCGATGGTAAGGACACCTTTATTCGTTATCCACACGGCATTGGTCTGCAAGAAGATATCAACCGAATTATGGTGACCAGCACGGTTCGGCCCTCTGACCTAGGGGATGCCGGTGAAACCGTCACCGTTATCGAAGCAACCAGCGGTAAGGTGTTGTCCACCCATAAATTGTCCGACAAACCCAGCCCATCAGGTTCTGCACCGGTAGAAGCCGTATTTGTACCCCATGCGAACCCGGCGATGGCTTATGTGGCGACCATGTTTGAGGGCAAACTGTGGACGGCGACATGGCAAGTGATCCATCATAGTTTTGATTTTCAACCCGTTTATGATTTTGCCGAAACCAAACAAGGCGTACCTTTAGAAATTTACTTCAACCAGGCACACGACAGGTTATATGTCACCACCGCAAATCCTGGCGCACTGAATATATTTGACATCAGCGGCGAATCGGTAACGAAACCGATTCTAATAAAATCGATTCCAACGGCTGCTGGAGCCCATCACGTCGTTTTTTCACCCGATGAAAAATATGCATTTGTAGAAAACAACTTTTTAAATTTACCCAAAATGGACGATGGCTCGATTACGGTGATAGATTTACAAAAAATGGAAAAGAAAACCAGTATCGATACATTCAAAAATATGGGTTTAAAACCTCATGATATCTATATGCTGCCGCCATGGCATACGGATGATGCTCATTAAGTTTGCTATTGGTCATAGAAATCTTTAGTTGAAGTAATTCGAAACAGACGGGGATTGAAACAATTTATACAGTTCAAACATGTCAATTGGTTCATCTAACAAAATAAACCATGTATCATTGAAAACTGAATATCAAAAGTTAACTCCGTTATGGTAAGTTAAGAAACCAAACTAATTTTAGAAACCTAGTCTAAGTTGGATGTCTTGAGCTACCCATCCAGTGAATTATGTTGTCACCTATAGTGCTTACCGAACCCGAGCGTCTTACTTTGCAAGAGCTTGCCGCTCACCACCTCTTTGCTGATTTTCGCCGCCGGGCCTTGGGCCTGCTGGCGCTTAACAAAGGGCACCCGTTTGCCTTGGTCGCTGACATTCTTGGGGTCACCCTGCCGACGCCCTACAATTGGGCAAGGGCATGGACGGCAAAAGGCTTGATGGGCTTGTTGGATGGGCATCAGGGCGGTGCGCCGGCAAAATTGACGCCGGCACTGCTGGACACGGCTGAAGCCGTTGCCCGAGCGGCCCCTTGCACCCTGGCGCAGATTGACGGGACAGTGCGCGAAGCCCACCCCGACGCCCCGCCGTTCAGCCTGGCTTGTCTGGCAAAAGGGCTGAAAAAACGCGGGCTGTCCTGCACGCGGACGCGGCTCACGCTGAAAAAAAACGCGGCCCCGACCAGTTCCAGGCCGCGAAAGATAACCTCAAGCATTGCCAAGCGGCGGCGCGGGCGGGCAAGTTGAGTCTGTTCTATCTGGATGAGAGCGGTTTCAGCACTCTCCCTAATGTGCAGCGGGCTTGGTCGCCCAAGGGCCAGCCCCATACGGCGGATGCCGGTGCGCCCAGGGCGCGGGTCAACGTGGTCGGTGCCCTGGACTGGGTCAGCGGCGAAGTCTGGCACGACCTGCACAGCAAGGCCATCAAACGCGACGCGGTGGTCGCCTTGATCGACCGCATCGCGCGGCGTAACGAACGCATGCCCTTGACCCTGGTGGTGCTAGACAATGCCCGGACCCACCACCACATCGACCCTGAAAAATTGGACGAATGGTTGGTCGAACACCAGCTGGTACTGATACACCTGCCGCCGTACAGCCCGGAACTCAACCCCATCGAAATCGTTTGGAAACACTTGAAGTATCACTGGCGGCGATTCGTCACCTGGTCAAAAGCCGAATTGGCCGAACAAGTGCAAAAGCTTATGGCGGATATCGGGTCAACCTATAAAATCAGTTTCTCGTGAACACTTAGTTGCAATAAGTCTGACAAAAGCCTTGATTTTATGTTTACCAATTGACTGTATGAAAAGATGTGGTTGGATTTTTATTCTGGTGGTCTTGGGTGGATGTACTGTTGGCCCTGATTATAGGAAACCCGAGTCCATCGCACCGGATCATTGGAAGGCTGAAAAAATAACAGACATCAACTTAAAGCCAGTCGATCCAGAAAACCTGAAGACTTGGTGGAAAAGTTTCAATGACCCCCATTTGAATCGATTAATCGATAAGGCCATATCCGGCAATCTCGACCTTAAAATTTCACTGACACGCATTGAACAAGCCCGTGCTGAACGGCGGGGAACCCGCGCTGAACTGTTCCCTGTCGTCAACATAAAGGCAGGTGCACAACGCCAAGACAACCCGCTCCCTGGCCTTGCGCCTGGTATCCGCTTCAACTTGTTTGAACTGGGCTTCGACGCGCTATGGGAAATCGATTTATTCGGGCGTGTGCAACGTCGGCTGGAAGCTGCCACTGCTGATTTAGAGGCTGCGTCCGAAGAATACCGTCAAGCCCTTGTGACTCTAACAGCCGAAGTTGCCCGTAATTACGTTGAATACCGCAGTTTTCAAAACCAGCTCCACATTACCCAATCGAATCTAAAAGCACAACAACATACCCTGGAACTGACGGAGAAGTTATACGAGGAAGGCGTTGGCACCCGCCATGAGGTGATTAGGGCGCGGGCGCTTACCGAAACAACGATGGCTCAAATTCCTGCCCTGGAAGCACAGTTGGTTGGTTCTCTCCGGCAATTGGAAGTGTTACTCGGCAAAAAACCCGGTTCCCTTCAGGCCGACCTTCAAGTCTTGGCGGCAATACCGAGCGCACCAGGAAAGGAAATTTTAGCTTCCCCGGCCGAGACAATCCGCAACCGCCCAGACCTTCGTACCGCCGAACGCCATCTTGCGGCTGCCACTGCCCTACAAGGTGCGGCAATTGCGGAATGGTTCCCTAAAATATCATTAGCCGCCTTTTTAGGCCTTCGCAACACTGACCTTGAGACGTTATTCAAATCGGCTGCATTTTCCTACAGTACAGCGGGTAACCTACTACAGCCACTATTTAATTTTGGACGGATTCGTGCTGGCATCGATTTGGCGAATGCACGGCATAAAGAAGCCTATCTTGGCTATGAAAAAGCCGTGCTCGAGGCCTTACAGGAAACTGAAACAGCCCTGACCCGATATTTGAATGAGGAGAAACGGCGACAAATACTTTCGCTCTCGGTTACCGACTTACGCGAATCAGTCCGGCTTTCACAATTGCGTTTTCAGGAAGGCGTTATTTCATTTTTGGACGTGTTGGATGCACAACGCACTCTCTACGCCGCCGAAGTTGACCTGTCGCGTTCTGAATCGGCGGCTTCCACTAACTTGATTGCCGTTTATAAAGCGCTTGGGGGCGGTGTAGCGGTCACACCACCGGTGACAAAAACACCCTAGAGATAATCATGAACAAACCCAATAGATCACAGCTGATTGTTGTCCTCGTAAGCATTGCAATCGTCATAGCAATCGCTTTATGGTGGATGTTAAGACCGGCGAAATTACCCCCCGGCATTGCTTCTGGCAATGGCCGAATCGAAGCGACTGAAATCGATATAGCAACCAAAGCGCCTGGCCGTATTTTGGAGATAATGGTTCATGAAGGCGATTTCGTCCATGCGGGAGATACGCTTGCGCGGATGGATACACAAGTCTTGAACGCCCAAAAAGCCGAAGCTGAAGCCCAGGTTCGGCAAGCAGAGAACGCCCATGTCACGGCACAAGCCATCGTCCTTCAGCGCGAAAGCGAACAGAATGCAGCAAAAGCAGTTGTCGCCCAACGCCATGCCGAACTCGATGCCGCGAGTAAGCGCCTGAAGCGTTCGCAGCGATTAGTCGGCGAAGGGGCAACGCCAAGACAAGAAGTCGACGATGATCGTGCCCGGGTTCAAGGCATGCAGGCAGCCAGAAGCGCAGCGTTAGCCCAGGTTGCCGCCGCCAGTGCCGCTATCGCTGCGTCAAAATCCCAGGTAGTACAATCACAGTCAATGATCGAAGCGGCGAAAGCAACCGTAGCTCGCTTACAGGCCGACATCAACGATAGTGAACTAAAAGCCCCGCTCGATGGCCGTGTGCAATACCGTGTTGCCGAACCGGGTGAAGTGCTAGGTGCTGGAGGCCGTGTATTAAACATAGTCGACCTCACCGATGTTTATATGACTTTCTTCCTGCCCACCAAAGCTGCTGGCAAGGTTGGACTTGGCAGTGATATACGTTTGATTTTCGATGCGCTGCCCAACTATGTGATTCCGGCCAAGGCCAGTTTCGTCGCCAGTGTCGCGCAATTCACACCCAAAACCGTGGAAACTGAGAGTGAGCGTCTCAAATTGATGTTTCGTGTGCGTGCCAAAATCGATCCACTTTTGCTGAAACAACATATCGATCAAGTAAAGACCGGCGTGCCGGGTATGGCTTATGTGAAAATCGATCCAAACGCTGCATGGCCAACCAATCTCGAAATCAAGTTGCCAAAATGAACCTGGAGCCGTTAATCACCACCGTGGTTCGTGTAAGTGGCGTCAGTCTCCGTTATGGAGACACGCTGGCATTGGATGACCTAAACCTGGAAATCCCCGCTAACCGCATGGTTGGACTGATCGGCCCGGACGGTGTTGGCAAATCAAGCCTGATGTCACTGCTGACCGGTGCCCGCAAACTACAAACCGGCAACATCGAAACGCTGGACGGGGACATTGCTGATGCCAGCCACCGCCGGAAAGTCTGTCCGCGCATTGCCTATATGCCACAAGGATTGGGCAAGAATCTTTATCTGACCTTGTCGGTATTTGAGAATATTGATTTTTTTGGCCGTTTATTTGGTCACCAGAAAACCGAGCGACTGCAACGTATCGACGAACTGCTGGATAATACGGGTTTAGCACCGTTCAAGGAACGCCCTGCCGGGAAATTGTCCGGCGGCATGAAACAGAAACTCGCCCTATGCTGTGCGCTGATCCACGATCCCGACCTGTTGGTGTTGGATGAACCCACCACGGGTGTCGATCCACTGTCGCGCGCACAATTTTGGGATTTGATTGAACGCATACGCACACGCCGCTCGGGCATGAGTGTTTTAGTCTCAACGGCTTATATGGACGAGGCGGAGCGCTTTGATTGGCTGATAGCAATGGATGCCGGCAAAGTACTGGCGACCGGCACAGCGTCCGAGTTACGTACGCAGACCGATGCCAAAGATTTGGAGACCGCCTTTATTCGTTTATTACCAGAGTCAAAACGCCAAGGCCATAAGGAAATAGTCATTCCACCCCGTAACCTCGGTACCGGTGCAACGGAGGTTGCTATCGAGGCGAAAGGGCTTACCATGCGTTTTGGCGATTTTATCGCTGTCGATCAGGTCAGCTTGAGGATTGAACGGGGCGAAATATTCGGTTTTCTGGGTTCCAACGGTTGCGGCAAATCGACCACCATGAAAATGCTCACCGGCTTGCTGCAACCGACCGAAGGCTCATCATTGTTGTTCGGTAAGGTACTTGATGCCGGAAACCTGGAAACACGCAAGCGAGTCGGCTATATGTCGCAAGCCTTTTCGTTGTATTCCGAACTGACCGTTCGACAAAACCTGGAATTACACGCAAAACTGTTCCACTTGCCCGAAGCTGAAATCGAACTTCGTATCGCTGAAATGGCACAGCGATTTATGCTTGAAAACGCCATGGACAGTCTACCCGACGCATTACCGCTTGGAATGCGCCAACGCCTGTCGCTCGCGGTAGCCGTTATCCACCGGCCGGATTTATTGATACTGGACGAGCCCACTTCGGGTGTCGACCCGGTGGCACGGGACCGGTTCTGGGAGCTGATCATCGATCTCGCCCGCCGAGATCAAGTGACAGTGTTTATTTCTACCCACTTCATGAACGAAGCTGAACGCTGTGACCGCATCTCACTGATGCATGCCGGTAAAGTGCTGGCCAGCGACGCTCCAGCCAAGCTGGTTCAAGACAGCGGCTATGCCACGCTGGAGCAGACCTTTATTGCATATCTGAAACAAGCCGGTGGTGCAGACGACCATCCCGTTAACGAAGTTCCTAAGCTAGCCGCAGATACGCAAGTGGCAAATCTTGCACAAAACCCTGCCGCCCAAACGGATGCCCGTTTCAGCCTATTGCGTCTGTTCAGTATCTGTATCCGTGAAACCATTGAGCTGCGCCGCGATCCGATCCGTGCCTCGATATCCTTGTTCGGCACCCTATTTTTGATGCTGACTTTCGGTTATGGCATCACGATGGATGTCGAAAATCTTCGCTTTTCTGTGCTGGATCGCGATCAATCCACTCTGAGCAATAATTATGCACTCGATTTGGGTGGTTCGCGCTACTTCATTGCCCAACCCCCCATAGCCGATTACGATGAATTGGATCGCCGCATGCGTAGCGGCGAACTGAGTCTGGCTCTGGAGATACCGCCGAATTTTGCCCGCGACCTGCAACGCGGCGATAAGGTCAAAATCGGTGCCTGGATTGACGGCGCGATGCCAACACGTGCTGAAAATGTCGTCGGTTATGTGCAAGGCATGCATCAAAGCTGGTTATTGGAACAGGTGCGCCGTCATGCTACCAATCCAATACCGACAGGGTTGATCAACATTGAAACCCGCTTTCGCTACAATCCCGATGTCAAGAGCCTGCCGGCCATGGTACCGTCTGTCATCCCGCTGCTGCTTATGATGATACCCGCCATGCTCAGTGCATTGAGTGTGGTGCGCGAAAAGGAGCTGGGCTCCATCCTCAATCTTTACGTGACTCCGGTAACCAAGCTGGAGTTCCTTGTTGGCAAACAACTGCCTTATATCGCCATGGGTATGGTCAACTTCTTTTGTATGTGCGCAATGGCGATATGGGTTTTTGGGGTGCCGCATAAAGGCGATTTCTTATTTTTGACGATGGCTGCTCTGCTCTATGTCACATTCGCCACCGGTTTTGGTTTGCTGGTCTCGGTGTTTACCCGAAGCCAAGTTGCTGCCATCTTTGCCACCTTTCTTGCCTCATTTATTCCTTCCATCCGTTTTGCGGGTATGATTGATCCGGTATCTTCGCTGGAGGGTGGCCCCCGTTTGTTGGGGAACATTTTTCCAGGCACATACTTTATGACCATCTGCCGTGGCACTTTCAATAAAGCGTTGGGCTTCGCCGACCTGGGCATCTATTTGCTGCCGTTAATTTTGGCGATTTTGCTGATGGTGGGTTCAAGCGTTTTGCTGCTTGACAAACAGGAGCGCTAGACATGAACTCTTTACTCAATATTTTTTATCTCGGTATCAAGGAAATACGCAGCCTCGGCCGCGACCCACTAATGCTACTTATTATCGGCTTTATGTTTAGCGGCCAAATTTATGTGATCGCCAATGGCTTGCCGCAATCGCTCAATAAAGCGCCGATTGCCATCGTTGACGAAGACCAGTCGCCATTATCGGAACGCATTGCCAATGCCTTTTATCCGCCGCATTTTTTGGCACCGAAAATCATCGACCAGTATGCTGCCGATCCGGGAATGGATGCAGGCTTATACACCTTTGCATTGGATATTCCGCCCGACTTTCAACGCGACGTGTTGGCCGGACGGACACCAACGATTCAGCTCAATGTCGATGCCACCCGCATCTCACAAGCCTTTATCGGCAACAATTATGTGCACAACATCGTCAATGGCGAAGTCTCGACATTCGTCCAAGGCCATCGTTCACTCGTAACTTTGCCTGTCGAATTGGAAATCCGTACGTTGTTCAATCCGAACCTGAACTCGGTCTGGTTCGGCTCAGTGATTGAGCTGGTCAACAGCATCATCACACTTTCGCTTGCCCTTACGGGTGCGGCATTGATCCGGGAACGCGAACATGGAACCATCGAGCACTTGTTGGTCATGCCGCTAAGCCCATTGGAAATCATGTTGGCAAAAGTATGGTCTATGGGGCTAATCGTCGTAATAGCCGGGACAGTGTCTATGATTGTTATCGTGCAAGGGGTGCTTGTAGTGCCGCTACAAGGTTCATTGTTGCTTTTTGTGGCCAGTATGACACTCTTCCTGTTCACCACTACTTCGCTCGGTATTTTTTTAGGTACTGTGGCAAGGTCGATGCCGCAGCTTGGTTTATTATTGTTGATTATCTTGTTGCCGCTCGAAATGCTGTCCGGCGGACTTACTCCACGCGAAAGCATGCCGGAACTGGTTCAGAACATTATGTTAATAGCGCCGACCACCCATTTTGTTTCGCTTTCCCAAGCCATCCTCTATCGAGGCGCTGGTATGAGTATCATCTGGCCTCAACTACTTGCCTTGTTTGTTATTGGCAGTGTTTTTTTCATTCTCGCCCTGACCCGCTTCCGCCAAACAATTGGTTCGATGGCCTGAATAAGAAGGCTATTTGTAACGGCTCGCGTTTGAATCCGACTGGGCTCGCAATCAGGGCAATTTTGAGCTCAAATTAAGTGAAAATGAAAATGCAGTTCGGCTCACATTATCTGCAAATGAGCTTGCATTTATCGATTTCTGCTCGCAATCCATTTTTGTGGGCTCACTTTAATTGCAAATGTAGGATGAGCCATAATCTGTCTCATTAAGGTCTAGACCTTAATGTTTGAATGCCTTAAAAATTAAACTAGCATACTTTTGATACACGAACGATATCTCAATGGCTGCTTACTGCAAGGGTACACCCATCTGGGACAATGGGTTTCGTGGAAATGCTTATGATGGATTTTTTCCCTCATCAATAACATGGTGGCAATTGAATCGGCATAGAGTAATTTGTCATGCTAGTATCTTGTAAACTTTTCTATGACCAATAGAACGTCCTCAGTTCAAAGCATGCAAAATTTCAGAAATTAGACTATGTCACCTCATTAAGCGTTCGTTAATCCGCGCAGCCCCTAAAATCCCGATTTAACAGACGTTTTGTTCTTCATAAAATATGGCTCATTGCTTGATTAGTTTTCAATAATCTCCGGCGCTTTTCTTGTTTCGCCCTTGCCAATCGTCAATAAATCCCAGACCAACAATATAAATCCGGCAAAGGTCATCCCCCCAAAAAATAAACGCCAGACCATAGCGCTTTGAAATGATGGGTGGTTCTGCGCGGTAAAGTAGCCCCCCCAAGTTGAGCCTTCCACGGCACGCTCAATAAACGATTGTTCGTAACCCGCGATCAACAGAGCAATGGTCATACCGAGGACACCACCATTGAGCAACCCTAACGCCCATTTCCAGCGCCAGGCATTCTGGCTGCCGCCGCCCATCCAGACATCACCCCGCCAGTGTTGTATGGCCAAATAAAAGAAGGCAATGTTAATGGTTGCGTAAGCGCCAAAAAACGCCAAATGGCCATGTGATGCCGACCACTGTGTGCCGTGGGTATAGAGGTTTATTTGTGGAAGAGTGTGCATGAAACCCCAAACGCCAGCGCCAAAAAAATTGCCAAAGGCTTGGGCGATAATCCAGGCTAATGCCGGGTGGTTACCATTTTTAAACGCATGGGTACCGGAATCATAAACCGCATGTACGACCATTGCGACTAATGGAATGGGTTCAAGGGCTGAGAAAAAACCGCCGATGGTCAACCAGTATTCCGGCGTACCGATCCAAAAATAATGATGGCCTAATCCTAAAATGCCCGAACCAAACATCAGGGCGACTTCAATATACAGCCAAGTTTGGATGATTTTACGCCTGACTCCCAGCAATTTCATGAGCGACCACGCCATAATGACACCCACCAGCACTTCCCAGGTGGCCTCAACCCATAAATGGATCACCCACCACCACCAGTATTGTTCATGGGTAATATTGGTCATATAAAACATGCCAGCAACATACAAACCTGCTAATGCCACCAAATCAAGGGTTAAAACCCCGGCAATGCCCGACCATTTACCTTTACTGAATGTGGCCACGACGTTATAGAAAAATATCAGCATGACCACGACGATGCCGATATCGGCCCAACGAGGCGCTTCAATATATTCACGGCCTTCATTAATAAACCAGAGGCTGGAATCCTTGCCGGGGCCAATTTGCACCAGCAGGTAAACTAGCACCACCACAGTGACCGCTGCAGTGAGCACCCAAAAGGCAATATTGCCCAGCTTTAAGCCGACGATTTCAGTGCCGCTTTCATCTTCAAGAAACCAGTAAACGCAACCGATTAAACCATACAACATCCAGACAATCATGGCATTGATGTGGATCATACGGTTGACATTGAAGTCCAGAATTTCATAAAGAAAACTGGGGTAAATAAATTGGGTCGCAGCCAATAACCCGAACAAGATTTGTGCGAAGAACAAAATAACCGCAACCGTAAAATATTTTACGGCCAGTTTTTGTCCCTCACTTAGATTGGTGCTGTCCAGTTGTACCCACGCTTTGAAGTCATTAAGACACACACGCGATTTCTCACCCAAAGCAGTTGCGTGTTGCATGAGCCCATTTAATCCATTCGTATTCATGCTTAATCTTCCGCTTCAATGGTTTTAAAGTTATAAGGGAAGCCGTTGGTATCGATACTCGACATCCACTTTAAAAAGGCAATGATGCCTTTGGCTTCTTGTTCGGTGATATCCAGGTTTGGCATTTTCCGGTTGCTTCCGAAGGTGCGGGCATTGTTTTCAGGGTCCATTAAAAACTTCACCATCATGTCTTCGCGCAACTCTTTTGAAATCCAGCCTTTATCGAGCCAAGATTTGGTTAAATCAGGAGCGTAATAAGCACCATTGCCCAACAAGGTATGGCAATTCATGCAGTTTTTGGCTTGCGTGGTTTTCTTGCCTAAATCAACTAATTGCCGGGCTTCTTCTTCAGAGTATTCCTTACCGAACAAAAACTCATTTTCGCCAATGACCGGCATGGATTTATGCAAGTCCTTGTCATACTGGTAATCAATCTTTTTGTTAATCACGGCATAGGCGGGCACCCGTTTGCTACCTGCGCTGGTTTTGCTCAATGAATCAAAGGTCAGCACCACTAAAACCAAAAATGATCCTGCCGTGACCCAGATTGCCGTTTTTTTCCAGAATGATTCCGAAGCCCATAAGGGTGTTCCGTCCATTACTTATCCTCTGTTGTAGTTAAATTTTGGTCAGCATGTGTCTTAACGCACAGATGCCAGATGCCTATCGGTGCAAAAAAATAGCCGATCACCATCAATATGGAAATGACCAACCAGTAACCTTGAAATTGTGCCGCCCTGGTTAATTCAGCCACCGAAACTATCAGCACGACATAAGACACATAAGCGGCCATCTTTATGCGGCTATTTGGATTCACCTTAGACCAGGCGAACAGCAATGCGTAGCTTGCGCCTGCCAGTATGATTAAGGCAGAAGAAAAAAATGTGATAAAGAAATCTTCTAAGGCGACGGGTTCGATCATCAACGATCAACCTTGCTATGCTTGCTTGAAAACAAACGAAAATAAATAACGAGCCATAAAACGTCACTACGTAAGGACTTCATCTATTTACTTATGATGGATTTTGGAGTTTGTTGAGTATGGTGTCCCCAATAAAACGGGCGTAATCTTCATGATTCTCATAGCCTTTCATTTGTGCATAAGCCACTAAAGCCTTAATCATATTTTTTATTTCTGCAATCTCTTCATGCGTCCTACCACAACCTTCACAGTGCGTACCTTGGTCTGTGCATTTGCCTGTTATACATGGACTGAATCTCATACGAATACCTCATACTGTTTATCAAATTAAATTGACTTGGGACTTTGGAAGCATTTGACAGCTTTTTTAACAGTTCCAAAGTGCTAGGCAAAAACCACAAATTATCTTCAGAATTGGGCATTGAAAATGATTAAAGTTTCGGATTTAATCCCTTTGATGACACCCAACAATTTATTATTTTTATAGATGTATAATAAATACATCTTATACTTTAATTCTTTTACCCGAAGTAAGCAACATGCAAATCACCAGTTACACGGATTACGCGCTTAGAGTATTAATGTTTATAGCAAAGTCACCGACCGGACAAACGACGATTACTGAAATTGCGGATTTTTTTAATATTTCCCGCAATCATTTGGTCAAAGTCGTTCATCAACTGGGTAGCAAAGGATTTGTGAAAACAACACGCGGAAAAGGCGGTGGCTTGGCTTTGCAACGACCCCCAGAGTTGATAAGGATTGGTGACGTAGTTCGTTGCATGGAAAACCACTTCAATTGGGTGGAGTGCTTTGATCCGGCACAACAGCACTGCCGATTGCTGCCAAATTGCGGATTAAAGCACTTATTTGCACGCGCGGGGAACGCTTATTTAGACATTTTGGATTCAGCAACCTTGGCTGATGTGTTGTTAGGAAAAACAGCAATTGAGTTGAATCCAAATAAAGATAGATAATCTGAAATGATCGTCTAGACAAGCAATAAACCTGGCCCGACAAACAAAACTTGAAGGTATGCTTGCCCCAATCTGAATGTAAACTATCTGAAACCTTGAAGGTCGGGTCATGGCCGATCTTGCAGGAATGGTTGATTTGAGCCATTGTCCGCTTATGAGAACGAGGTTCTAAGTAAATAAAATACTAATAACTAATTGTTTATTAAAAATATTTATTTTTTAATGCGGTTTCACTAAATTCGAGTTTTTAACCCTCTTCCTCCAGATGACCCATCACATCCATGCGTTGGTGCGGAATTCCTATAACGTCAATACCGTAACTCGTCAAGGTATAGAAAATGACGTGGCTTCCTTCGGGGAAACAATAATAGCCGTGCTTGATGTCGTCGCGACGTTTTCCGATCTGGGGGTTTTCAGTAAGCCATGCAAACCGGGATACCAATGCACGGATATATTTATCGGCCTGAACAACGCCCCATTCTTGCAGACTGTACAACCAGATTTCTTCCAGGTCGTTTTGTGCCAGTTGCCGCAAGGTATACCTGCTCGTCATTTGATATGTTTTTGATGCATGGCTGCCAGAAAATCTTCGCCGTCAAAATTTTCAACCAAGGGACTCTTTTCTCCGGCTTCGAGCTTACGCCGCAGTGCCAATAATTTTGCTTCATCCTCTTCGAGTTTGCGAAGGCCAGCCCTTACAACTTCACTGACCGACTGGAACCGGCCCTCATTTATTTTTTCTACCACGAACTTGTCGAAATGCTCACCCAAGGTGACCGATGTATTTCTAGGCATGACATAAATCTCAAAAATTTACTGTATTAAATACTAATACAATTATTTGGGACTGGAAAGAAATTTTTTGTATTGAATCCGGCAAGCTTAGACTGAAAGTCGGTTAGTAGAATAAATCGTGTCGAAAGCGATAAAGTTAATGGCTGTAGGACAGCAGCCACTAACGTCAGGCTAAATA
>WBZQ01001609.1_pt1 | contig 15453 bp, 12 predicted proteins | sample 5204251 | NCBI WGS metagenome assembly WBZQ01 (sample SAMN12412402, study PRJNA552823) | activated sludge metagenome | isolation source: activated sludge from nitrification reactor of wastewater treatment plant... | place: USA: Virginia | collected 2017-09 | reverse complement strand
CGACTGAGGCAACAGCACCATCTGATCAACGTCCCAGGATTTGAATGTCTTAGCCATGCGGGATAGAAACCACATCGCACTCTGCCTGTCCAGGCAAAAGTGGCGTATTACTCGGACAGGTTCCTAGCGTCAATCCTGCCGGCTTGCCCGCTTTGGTCACGAAGGCGATGACGGCGATTGAGGATGTGTTCATTCCCCTGAAAGGCGTGTTGCCGAAAGACTATGGCATCTTTGAGCCGAAGGTGCTCGAAGATCTGATGCGTCTCTTCAACAGCGAGCAGATCAAGCAAGCCACCGGCGACGTGTTCGGCCGCATCTACGAGTACTTCCTCGCCAAATTCTCGATCCAGAAGGCGCACGACAACGGCGAGTTCTTCACGCCTGCGTCCATCGTGCAAACCATCGTCAACGTCATCGAGCCGGATCATGGCACGGTGTTCGATCCGGCCTGTGGGTCGGGCGGCATGTTCGTGCAGTCGAGCCACTTCATCGAGCATGAAGGTGGCGACACGGCGAAGAAGGTCATCTTCTACGGCCAAGAGAAGAATCGAGAGACCATCCGCATCGCCAAGATGAACCTTGCCGTACACGGGCTGGAAGGGAAAATCGCCGAGGCCATCACCTATTACCAGGACGAACACAGTCTCGTCGGCGCGTGCGATTTCGTCATGGCCAATCCGCCGTTCAATGTGGACCTGGTGGATGCGGTGAAAGCCGAGGAGGACAAGCGACGCCTTCCCTTTGGTCTGCCCGGCGTGAACAAGGCAAAGAAAGTCTCCAACGGCAACTATCTCTGGATCTCCTATTTTTGGAGCTATCTCAATACAAAAGGTCGGGCCGGGTTCGTCATGTCGTCCCAGGCATCGAGTGCCGGTCACGGCGAGAAAATGGTCCGGCAGAAGATCGTCGAGACGGGCGATGTCGATGTGATGATCTCCATCCGCTCCAACTTCTTCTACACCCGCACGGTCCCTTGTGAGTTGTGGCATTTCGACCGGGACAAGCCGGCGGACCGGAAGGACAAAGTCCTGATGCTCGACGCCCGCAACGTCTATCGGAAGGTCACGCGCAAGATTTACGACTTCTCGCCTGAACAGATGCAAAACCTCGCGGCTATCGTCTGGCTCTACCGGGGCCAAACAGACTGCTTCCTGGCCCTCATCCGGGACTACATCGGCCGTGTCTGTCGTGAAAGCGCGGTCATACCAGCGGCATTGGCCGTCTTCGACGTCAGGCTCGCGGAACTGCGCGGGCGTTTCGACCGTCTCGCCGCTGCAGCGGAGAAGCATGAGACGCTCGACGGAGAGAAAAAGCAGGCGCTCAAAGAAGCGGTAACCGAGCTGCGGGAGGCGCAGTCGTTGTATGAGATCGATAGAAAACAGTTGCTCGCCGCTCTTGGCGACTTCGTCAAAAAATATGCGAAGGCCTTGCCCGACAAGAACAACGCGCAGCACAGCGCCCGTATGATCTATGACGCAAGCACCACATCGATCCGTGACCTCATCAAACAGGTAGACCTGCTCTACAAGCTTGCCACCCGCAATGCGGACATGGGCGCTGAGTTGGCGACGGACGATGTTCTTGTGGAGGCCTACGACCGCCGGTCAACGGGCAAGTTGGTCAAGTTGCTCGATGACGAACGCAAAGCCGCCGTCGAGCAACTGAAGCAGGCCGTGTATTTCCATCGGCAAGTGGCCTGGCTGCAAGACCGCTTTCCGAAAGCCGAGCTTCAGGCTGTGCCGGGTCTGGTCAAGCTGGTGGATCGCAAAGAGATCGAGGCCGCCGACTGGAGCCTCACTCCCGGTCGCTATGTCGGCGTCGCTCCGCCGGATGAAGATGAAGACTTTGACTTCGAACAGACCTTGCAGGACATCCACACCGAACTGGCCGACCTCAATAAGGAAGCGGTAGAGCTGGCGGCGAAGATTCAGGAGAACTTCGAGGAGCTGGGGGCATGAGCTGGGTCACAAAGCCGCTGGCTGAGCTGGCGGACTTCCGACTCGGAAAGATGCTCGACGAGAGGAAGAACCGCGGCGAGCTCCTTCCGTACCTGGCGAACGTGAACGTGCGCTGGGGTGAGTTCGACTTGGAAGGTCTCCGCGAGATGCGGTTCGAGCATGATGAGATGGAGCGGTATGGTCTCACGTACGGCGACATCGTCATGTGCGAAGGCGGAGAGCCGGGGCGCTGTGCATTATGGAAGGAAGCCGTTCCTGGAATGATGATTCAAAAGGCGCTACATCGGATACGCCCGCATGCGTGCCTCGACAATCGATTCCTGTACTACTCGTTCCTGCACAAGGGCAGGCGCGGGGCGTTTAATTCGCTTTTTACGGGTGCGACGATCAAGCACCTTCCACGGGAGAAGCTCGCCAAGGTAGAAATTGCGTTCCCTCCGCTTGAAGATCAGCGTCGAATTGCAGACATCCTTTCTGCTTACGACGACCTCATCGAGAACAACAAGCGGCGGATGACGCTGCTGGAGGAGTCGGCGCGGCAGCTCTACCGCGAATGGTTCATCCGCCTCCGCTTCCCCGGTCACGAACATACCCGCATCACCAACGGCGTGCCGGAGGGGTGGAAGCGCCAACCGCTTGGCGACCAAGTAACGTTGAACTATGGCAAGGCACTGAAGGCTGAGGAACGCGCTGAAGGACGCTGTCCCGTCTACGGTTCCAGTGGGATAGTTGGCACGCACGACCAGTCGCTCGCGACTGCTCCAGACATCGTGGTTGGTCGGAAGGGCAACGTTGGCAGCGTCTATTGGTGCCCCAAGGACTACTGGCCTATCGACACCGTTTACTTCATCGACTCGGAGGCGAGCAACCTGTGGCTCTACTACGCCCTCCAGCACATGCACTTTATCAGCACTGATGTTGCGGTACCCGGACTCAACAGGGATTTCGCATACAGTCGTTTGCTAGTGATTCCGGAACGGCACATTGTTCGCAACTTTCTCGAAATGGCTATGCCGCTGCATGAACAAATTCTCAAGCTGAATGAGATGAACGAAAAGCTCCGCGCCGCCCGCGACCTGCTGCTGCCGTGCCTGATGAGTGGTGAGATTACGGTCTAGGCGAGGTCGTACACTATTTCATGGAAAATCCCTTGACAGGGGATTTACCCACACATACAGTGCAGCCATGAAAAAGGGCCTGGGAGAGATCGAACGCCTCCTGTTTGCCTACGTCCAGATGCGGGGCCAAGCCGTCGTCCGGGCCGGCGACTTGGTCCGCCCCCTGCACTTGTCTGCACCCAGAGAACGAAAGCTCCTCAGCCGGTTGGCCAAAGCCGGCTGGATCGTTCGCGTTCAACGTGGGCTCTATCTTGCGCCGCAGAAACTGCCGCTCGGCGGCAAGTGGAGTCCGAACGAAGCGCTGGCCTTGAACACCTTGATGAAAGCACGCAAAGGGCGGTACCAACTCTCCGGCCCGAACGCGTTTAACTTTTACGGTTTCGATGAACAGATTCCGGTCCGGCTGTATGTGTATAACAACCGGATCTCGGGCGACTGGACAATCGGCGCGGTGGACATGACGTTGATTAAAGTCGCCGATAGCCGGCTCGGGGATACCGCGGTGGTTGCGGCGCCGGACGGGGAAACGGCGGTCTATTCCTCACGGGTGCGGACGCTGGTGGATGCCGTCTATGACTGGTCCCGCTTCAACGGCATCCCACGTGGGTATGGGTGGATTCGTCGCGAGTTGAACGCGCGGCGAATCAGCGCGGCGGAGTTGGTCCTGTGCACGCTGCGTTATGGCGACAAGGGCACGATCCGACGCATGGGGGTCTTGCTGGAGAAGGAAGGCGTTGAAGAAAAGCTGTTACGCAAGCTGGAGCGGGCCCTCACACCCACGAAGGGGCCTATCCCCTGGATTCCCGGCAAGCCGAAGCGTGGTCCCGTTGCCGGGCGCTGGGGTGTGGTCGTCAACGACGAGGCATCATCCGCATGACGGATCTGTTCGCGGAAGCCGGATTCTTTCGGGAAGCGCTCGGGTTCACGAGGCAACAATACGGATTTCCCGAGCGACTGATTGAAAAAGACTATCTCTGCTCCCTCTTACTTGAATATCTGAGCGACGCTCAGGAGAACCTGGTGTTTAAGGGCGGAACCTGCCTCGCCAAGGTCCATGCCGATTTCTATCGTCTCAGCGAAGATCTGGACTTTGTGATTCCGATGCCGACCGATGCGTCTCGCGCGGCCAGGAGTAGAACGGCGGAGGGGCTCAAGGCCGTTATTGCTGCGCTGCCGAACACGTTTCCCTCAGTAAAGGTGATCGAGCCGCTGACGGGTGCCAACAGCTCGACGCAGTACAATGCCCTGGTCGGGTATCGATCTTTCGTCGGGCCACGAGAAGAAACGATCAAGATTGAAGTGGGGTTACGCGAGCCGCTGTTGCATCCGGTTGTGAGCGGCGAAGCCAAAACGATTCTGCTCGACCCGGTATCCGGCCGGACGTTGATTCCCCCGAAAAAGGTGCGGTGTATTTCCCGGGCGGAGGCCTTCGCCGAGAAATTTCGCGCGGCCTTCACTCGTCGGGAAGTGCCATTCGTGATTTCTTCGATATCGACTACGCCGTACAGACACTCGGCCTGGAGCCACAAGACACAGAGCTGATCGGGTTGGTTCAGGCTAAGTTGGCGGTCCCCGGCAACGAGCCGATCAATGTATCCGCAGAACGATTAGTCATTCTCCGGCAGCAGCTTGCGCCGCAGCTGCGACCGGTGCTCCGTGAGAAGGATTTTCGTGCGTTTGATCTGGATCGAGCCTTCGGAGTGGTGGCGGATATGGCCGGCCGATTGCGTGTGCGTCCATGATCACCGACATCAACAGCGAAGACCGACTGGTTCAGCAGACGTTTGCCGACCACCTGCGTGATCGCCTGGGCTGGGAAAGCATCTATGCCTACAACGCCGAGACCTTCGGGCCGCAAGGTTTATTAGGGCGCTCATCCGAGCGAGATGTTGTATTGGCGCGGGACCTGCGGGTGGCGCTCGCACGACTGAATCCCGATCTTCCGATTGTCGCTAGAGAGCAGGCCATTGAAAAGCTGACGCGCACCGACTTCGCGCGATCGCTCATCCAACACAACCGGGAGTTGTATGGGTTTCTTCGTGGAGGTGTCCCGGTCGAGTGGCGGGATGAGTCAGGCGACACCTGCCATGCCCATGCCCGGGTGATCGATTTTCGCGCCACGGAGAACAACCGGTTTATCGCCGCGCGCGAGTTGAAGATTCAGGGCCTGCTGGTGCCGCACTATAACCGCCGGGCCGACCTGGTCTGCTTCGTGAACGGGTTGCCGCTGGTCTTTATCGAACTGAAGGCGGTCTATCGGAATATCCGCGCCGGGTTCGACGACAACCTGACCGATTACCTGAGTGCGCACACTATTCCCCATGCGTTTCACCACAATGCGTTTCTTGTCGTGAGCAACGGCGATCGCGCTCGTTATGGCTCTATCACGAGCAAGTGGGAACATTTCGTCGAGTGGAAGCGCGATACAGAGTCGGCTCAGGCACGCGTGGATGCCGAGGCGCTCCTCGATGGAATGCTGGCCAAGGATCGGCTGCTCGATCTGGTGGAGAACTTCATCCTGTTCGATGAGAGCCGTGTCGGCGGGACGCGCAAGGTGGTCGCTCGCAATCATCAAGTGCTCGGCGTGAATAATGCGGTGGGTTCGGTGATTCACCAGGAGGAACTGAAACGACAGTTTCCCTTGGGGCAGCGACTTGTTGAGTATCGGGTATCGATAGAACGACCCTCTCTTGCGGCTGAGGCTGTTACGGCAGATCAGGCCTATCCGCTTGCGGTGAACACTCAGTCGCAGGAAGTCACTGAACTTCCTCTTCTCAAACGCGCCCATCCGGACCTCGGACGGTTAGGCGTGTTCTGGCACACGCAAGGGAGCGGGAAGTCTTACTCCATGGTATTTTTTGTAGAGAAAGTGCGGCGTGTGGTCCCCGGTAACTTTACCTTTCTGGTGATGACCGACCGGGAAGACCTGGACGAGCAGATCTGGCGCACCTTCATCGGCTGCGGCGTCTCTGATGAGAAGACCCCGCGCGCCGCCTCCGGGAAGGAACTCCAAGAAACTCTGCGCGGGAATCACCGGTTTGTCTTCAGCCTGATCCACAAGTTCAATCAGCCGGTGACAGGCCCGTACAGCGAGCGCGACGACATTATCGTCATCTCGGACGAAGCGCACCGGACGCAGGCGGGGAAGTTTGCGCGGAACATGCGGTTGGCCCTGCCCAACGCCTCGTTTCTCGGCTTTACCGGTACACCGCTCTTTAAGCATGACGAACTCACCCGGCGGATCTTCGGGGGCTACATCTCCCGTTATGACTTCAAACGGTCGGAGGAGGACCAATCCACCGTCAAGCTCGTTTATGAGAACCGGGGCGAGAAGCTGGGTATCGCCAGGCTGGACCTGAACGATCGGATCGCCGCGAAGATTGAGGAAGCTGAACTGAATCCGGACCAGGAAGCCTTACTCGAACGCCTGCTGGGCCAGGACTATGAAGTGATCACTGCGGATGACCGTCTCGACAAGCTGGCGGACGATTTCGTTCAGCATTGCTCCACCCGTTGGCAAAGCGGGAAGTCGATGCTGGTCTGCATCGACAAGATCACCTGCGCGCGAATGCTTCAGCGCATCCAGCCTCGCTGGAATGCGACAGTTTCCCGTATCCGGGCCTCTATCCCGATCAAGGAAACGGAGCTGGCTACAGCGACCGATCCGGATATCAGGGAGCGCCTGAGCAAGGAACTTGATGGACTGCGGAAACAGGAACAGTGGATGGCAAGCACCATCATCGAGATTGTCATCAGTGAAGCTCAAAACGAAGTCCGGGACTTCAAAAAGTGGGACTTCGACATCATCCCGCACCGCCTGGTGATGAAGACGGGCTTCCAGACCAAGGACGGTAGACGAACGGCTGTGGATGACGCCTTTAAGGACCCTGCACACCCTTTCCGCATCGCGATCGTCTGTGCGATGTGGCTGACCGGCTTCGACGTGGAGTGCCTGGGAACGCTCTATATCGACAAGCCAATGAAGGCCCACAATCTCATGCAGGCCATTGCCCGTGCGAACCGGATCTATCCCGGAAAGAGCTGCGGTGTCATTGTGGATTACAACGGCATGCTCAGGAGCCTGCGCGAAGCGCTGGCTCAGTATGCGCTGGGCGATGAGGATGAGAACGATGAGGCCGGTGATGTTGTCGCCCCCATCGCCGAGCTGGTGGTGGCTCTGCTTCAGGCCATTGAGGCAGCCGAGCAGCATCTTGTTGGTCTCGGGTTCGATGCCAGCCGGCTTCAAGGCGCCAGAGGGTTCACACGTATCGAAGCGTTGCGCGATGCGGTTGATGCCCTCTATACCTCAGATGAAGCCAAACGCCGGTTCGAAATTATGGCGCGGCAGGTATTCATCTGCTTCAAGGCGTTGCTCATGGAACCGAGCGTATTCGCCTATGCGGAGCGCCACGACAACATTGAGGCCATCTATAAGAAACTGCAGGAGAAGCGCGATACCGCCGATGTGACCGAGGTGCTGAAAGAATTGCACCGGATCGTCAATGAAGCAATCCGGGCGGCGGCACCGGGGGAGGATCATGCCGAGGGGCTCACGGTGGACTTAAGCCGCCTTGATTTGGCCAAGTTGCGCGATGAGTTTGCCGGTAAAGTACGCCGGAAACACGCGGCACTGCAGGACATCCGCGACCTCGTTGAAAAGAAATTGGCACAGATGCTCGCTCGCAATCCCTTACGAATGGACTATTACAAAAAGTACCAGGAGATTATTGCCGATTATAATCGTGAGAAAGACCGAGTGACCGTCGAGGCGACCTTTGCGCGCTTGTTTGCACTGGCTAGCAGTATGGACGCCGAGGAAAGGAGGGCTGCGGAAGAAGGGTTGAGTCAGGACGAGTATGTTCTCTTCCAAATGATTTTCAGGGAGGACGTCACCAAGGCCGACCGTGAAAGGCTTAAACAGGCGAGTAGGGCGCTGCTCAAGTCATTGCAGGAGTTGCTCAGGGCGATGGAGAACTGGACTCAAAACTCTACGACGCAGGCCGAGGTGAAGGTCTGTATCCTAGACAACCTTTGGGACTCGCTACCTCGGCCGCCATTCACAGACGATGAGGCAGAGGCAGTCGCCGGGCAGGTCTATGACTATGTCTGGCAGCGGAGCAGGGCGGGTCATTGGGGGCCGGCTTGTTACGATAGCAGCCGGTAGCACACTGCCATGCTAGGTGGAGGTTCTCTCCCTCACGTCCCGCACTTCTTTCCGCTGGACGCCTCGCAGGAACAATCCAGGCAGCCATGCACGGAACAGGTGCCGCAGGCCTTTTCGATCTGGCGACGCAGTGCGGCCCTGGCCCGATGTACGCGAACCGCCGCATTCTCGGCCGTGATGCCTGACTGTTGGGCGAGATCTTTCAGTTTGCCTTCTTGCAGGTCCACGATCTGCAGGGCGTCGCGATATTCCGGTTTGAGCGTCTCCAGCAAGCTGGATACACACTGGCAGATTTCCTGCCGCAGTTCCGCTTCCGGCTCCTGGACATCCGGAAATTTCCTTGTCCAGGCTTCCAGCGCCCGCTCGGCGGTGGATCGCTGCCGATAGTGATCGATCACGGCGTTGCGGAGCACCCGATAGAACCAGGCGACGACCTTTTCATTGTCCACGCCGGCTCCGCGCTCCAGTCCACGGGCAAAGGCCGCCTGCAGGATGTCTTCCGCCACGGCTCTGGATTCGACCCGCCGTTCCAAGAACGACAAGAACTCACGGTGCCCATGCACCAGTTTAGCGATGGCCTCCGGCGAGAGTGCTGTCGATGGTGTTGATTCGAGCGTCATGACGGCAGCATACCAAACTCTCCGGCGAACTGTAAGGTTTCTGGGAGCAGTCCGTCAGCCTTTATGACAGCGCAATGACGTGTTGTCACCACAAAGGAGTTTCACCATGGCCGAAGTGAAAAAACCCACCGCGCAGAAGATCGCCAAGACCGGGTGCTGCGGAACGTGCGACTGTTCGTCCTGTTCGTGCGGATGCCAGGCCAACGCCTGCCGCTGCGAGCAAAACAGCTGTCAATGTGGTTGCCGGCCCCGAACCGCCGGACGGTGAGTCGGTTCTCTCCCGCCCGCCGGACTCCGGTGGGCGGGAGCACAGCTCGTCACGGCGCGATGGTGGCGGATTCTGCGACGGCTATGGTTTCAGCTCGGTGAGGAACGCGGCTAAGGAGAGAATGGTTGTGCCTTCATGCTGACGGAGTGCCAACAAATGGCGATCGCCCGATATGATGTGATTCGCTCGGGCTGCGACGGCGCATTCGAGAATACGGTTGTCCGGTTCATCTTGCAGGAGATGCAGCGTCGGTCTGGGACGTAGTACCGTCGCGGTCTGGCCGATAGCCTGTATCGCATTCCGAACCCGCTCTTCTTCCCAGTCGAACTTTCTTTGAAGCGCACCAGCGGTTTCGGTGAGGATCGCCACGGATGTGAAAAGTTCGAATGCGCCACGAATGGCCTCTAGGTAGGCCTCTTCAGCCTTGCCCCCGGGGATGGCTAACGCCGACACATAGACATTGGTGGCGAAGACGACCCGCACGGTCAACGGCCTTGAAAGACCAGCTTGTCCACGTCGGCCTCAGTCATCACCTCTTTCTTCCTGGCCTGTTTGATGCCATACCGCTGGAGTTCGTAAAAGGTTTGTTCCCGACGGCTGCGTTCATAGGTAGTTAACATCTCTCTGAATAACTGGCTCTTGTTTTTGGCTTCCGCTTTGGCCAAGCGAGTGAAGCTCGCTGCGAGATTCGAGGGAAGCGAGACTGTGACCGGCACGCGTGTTCGTTTCATCTTGTGTCTCCTGTATGACAAAATCGTACAGTTAAGGACAGCCCTCGTCAATAACCGGCAGATCTTGAATGACGGTCTCGCTAGGCAGTCAGCTTGCCGGCATTGTGAGGACCTCGCCCGCTCGCGTATCATGCGTGAGCACGCGACCGGCGGTGAATGAGGCCGGGACACACGACAAAGAGCTGATTGATTCCATGCAGCGCTTGGAACTGAAAATTCCTCCACTGGCTCTCGTGCTTCTGGCCGGAGGAATCATGTGGTGGATTGCCTGGGCGGCGCCGGCCCTTGAATTTGTCTTCCCCGCGCGTCGGATTTGCATGATGGGCGCGGTGCTTATCGGCACGGCAGTAGCGGGGTTGGGTATCTTCTCATTCAGAAGGGCCCAGACCACGGTCAATCCCATGAAGCCGGACTCCTCGTCCGCGCAGGTCGTGCCGGCATCTATCGTCTGACACGGAATCCGATGTATCTGGGCTTCTTGTGGATCTTGCTCAGCTGGGGCATATTCCTTTCCAATGCATTGGCACTCCTGATTCTTCCCGGCTTCGTGCTCTATATGAATCGTTTCCAAATCGAACCGGAGGAACGAGCGCTCATCCGCCTGTTCGGCCAGGCATTCGTGACATGTACGACTCGAGTGCGACGATGGACATGATGTGGTATATGAGGGATCGTATATTGACTCGACTTGCCTTGGCGCAAGGCAGCTTCGATTGTCACTTCTCAATGAAGAACCCATCGAGACCTGATTGGTAATGCGTTTTATCCACGCGGCTGATCTCCATATCGATAGTCCCCTGCGAGGCCTCGATCGCTACGACGGCGCGCCGGTTGAGCGGTTGCGGACGGCGACACGCAGTGCCTTCGAGCGCCTGATCGATAAGGCGATCAGCGAACGCGTGGATTTCCTCCTGCTCGCAGGCGATATCTACGACCGGGACTGGCAGGATTTTCACACCGGCCTCTTCTTTCGCGGGCAGATGGTGCGATTGGAACGCGCGGGCATCCGCTGCTTTATCGTGCAGGGAAATCACGACGCGCAGGGGGTGATCTCGCGTCAATTGACGCTGCCGCCGAACGTGACGGTCTTTTCGAGCCGTGCGGCCCAGACGATCCGGCTGGAGGATCTCTCCGTGGCGATCCATGGCCGCAGCTTTCCTGAGCGCGAGGTGAATGAAGACCTGGTTCCGTCTTACCCTCCGCCGGTTTCGGGTTATTTTAATATCGGCCTGTTGCACACGAGCCTGACGGGGCGCGCCGGCCATGATACCTATGCGCCCACCGATCTGCCGACGCTGGTTGCCAAGGGATACGACTACTGGGCACTTGGCCATGTCCATGCGCGGGAAGTGCTGAACGAGCGGCCACGTATCGTGTTTTGCGGCAACCTGCAGGGCCGCCATGCGAAGGAAACGGGCGCGAAGGGGTGCGAATTGGTCACGGTGGAAGCGGGACGGGTCGAGGCCGAGTTTATTGCGCTTGATGTGGTGCGTTGGAGTCAGCTATCCGTGCCGCTCGATGGCGTGGACCGGTTGGAATCGCTCAACGAGGCCTTCGCTCGCGCACTGGAACCGGTGCTGGTCGGGACGACGGATCGGCTGCATGCCGTGCGCGTGACGCTGACGGGATCGACTGAGTTGCACCGGCTGGAGGCGGCGCAGCCGGGCACACTCGCGGCGGCGATGCATGCGGCGGCGCAGGACATCGGCAGGGCGGAGATCTGGATCGAGCAGGTGCGGCTTGACCTTTCCACGCCGCTGGATCGCGCCCGAACTGCGCAACGCCAGGATGCGGTGGGTGAGTTGGTCCGTCTGGTCGATACGATTGCGGGCGACGACACGGAACTGATGCGCCGGGCACAGGTCGAACTGGGAGATCTCCTCGGTGCCTTGCCTGCAGAAGTCGCGGCCGGTGATGTGCCGCGCCTCGACGATCCTGCCGAACTGCGCAGTCTGCTGATGGATGCGGAAGCCACGGTGTTGGCCCGCCTGTCCGCCTCCGGAGAAGACGCATGAAACTCGCGCGTCTGCTGCTGTTCGCCTTTGGCCCCTTCACCGACAAGACCCTGGACTTTTCCGTTGGCTCAAGCAATTTACATGTGATCTATGGACCCAACGAAGCAGGTAAATCGTCGGCCTTGCGGGCTATGACGGACCTACGTTTCGGCATTCCGCTGCGCAGCCCGGACGATTTCGTCCACCCGGCCGGCGAGCTGCGGATCGGCGGTGTGTTCATCGACCAGACGGGCCGACCGGTCGGACTCATCAGGCGCAAGGGCAGGGGGACGACCCTCTCAGGCCTCGATGTTCGCACGGAACAAACGGATCCTGGCTTTGTCGTGGACAGCAGGTTGGATCAGGAACTGACCGGTGGATTGGATCGTCAGGAATTCGAAGCCATGTTCGGGTTGAACCATGCCCGCCTTCGCGAGGGCGGCGCGGTGTTGCTGAACGGCGAAGGCGATCTGGGCTCGGCGCTGTTTGAGGCAAGTGCAGGCACCAGTGGTATTGCGGCATTGCTGGCGGCTCTGGATACGGATGCCAAAAAGCTCTATAGCCAGCACGGTCGCGCGCAGAATGCGGTGATCAACGAGGCGCGCCGTCAGTTGGACGAGCAACGGAAGGCCTGGCGTGACGCGCAGACCAAACCGGCTGAGTGGCAGGAGCTAAATCGCGCGCATGAAACCGCCAAGACGGCTCTCGACGACCTCGCCAAGGCCTTGGAAACGTTGCGTCGGCGGGAGAACGAATTGACCGAACTCCGCACGGTTGAACCGTTGCTGCGTGAGCATGATCGCCTGGCGGGCGCGCTCCAGTCCTATGTGGCGGTTCCCGATCTGTCCGAACAGCAACGCGAGGAACGGCTGGCTGCGGAACAGGCGTTGAATCGCGCGCAGATAGATCTTCGGGAAGCCGAAGAGGAACTCGCGCGTTGTGCCGCCGCGCTGGATGGCCTCGTCATCGAACCGCTGCTGCTCGACCATGCCGACGCGATTGAGCGTCTGGTCTCAGGCGTAGAAGCTGCGGCCAGAAATCGCCATGACGTTCATCAGCAGAATAGCCTCATCGCAAAGATCGAGGGTGAGTTGGATCTGGCTATGGCAAGGCTGGCGCCCGGTGTGGATCGTCGGACCATTCTCGCGGCCGTGCCTTCCGACGCCGACCGTGTGGCGCTGGAGGGGCATCTCGCCGACGTGAGCCGATTGAGTGAGCGGCTTGACGGCTATCGTGAACGAGCCGAAGCGTTGGATGCCGCTTTGCAACCGGCCGGCGCGTTGCCCGATCCAGTACCGGATCCACTGCACAGAAGGGCGCTAATGGCGGCCGTACGAGCAGGGCAGGCACAGGGTGATGTGGTCAGGCAGAAGAGCGAACTGGATCGCCGGCTTCGCGAACTGGAGAGCCAGCTCGCCCTGGTGCTCTCCGAGCTCGGTCTCGAATCGGAGCAGGCGTTGCGGCGCAGCCAACCGGTGTTAGATGCTCAGATTGTGCAGGCGAAACAGGATCTGACGGAAATCGAGGCGCAACTCACCAAGTGGCGTGACGAATCCGAACGGGTCGGGCGCGACCTCGACGGGCAACGATTGCGGCAACGGCAGCTCGCTGCGGAAGGTGAGGTGGTGACGGCGGAGACTCTGCGTCAGGCTCGCGCCAAACGTTCCGAGGAATGGACGGCGATTCGTCGCACCTACATCGATAGGACAGGCGGAACGGATCAGCTGGCGCTGGGGTTCGACGCCGCGAAGGCCTCGCCGGAGACGTTTGAAGCGGCCGTGGGCGAAGCCGACCGTCAGGCGGACTTGCTTCGCGCCGACACCAAACGCGCGGCTGGATTGGAAGAGTGCTCAGCGCGCATCGAGCAGATGGAATTGCGCCGCCAGGAACTGGCGGGCGAGATGGCCGTGCTGCGCGCCGAGAGGGACCGCGTGCAAGGGGCTTGGAGACAGCGCCTTGTCCAAGCCGGGTTGCCTGACTTGGATCCCGAGACGTTGCATGAATGGCAAGGTCGCCGGCATGAGGCGCTGCAGCTGGTTGAGCGGGTGACGGCCCTGCGTGCCGACCGCGACCGGTTGCTTGCCGATGCGGGCAGAGCGGCAGCCGCCATTGCCGGGGAGTTGCGTGCCGCCGGCCATTCTCTCGCCACGACCCAGGCGGAAGAGGCGGAACAACTCTCCGTGCTGATCGACCAAGCCGTGCGTTGGGAACAATCGGCAACCGCAGCGGAGGCTGAGCAGCATGCGCGTCTCAAGACGGCTCACAATCAACGGATCGAGCGGGAGAAGGTCGGCCGGCAGGTCAGTGAGACTGAGGCCGAACATCGCCGTCATCTCGACGCGCTGCAGGCCTGGCACACCAGACTGTTCCTGGCGGGTGACGCGCCGCCGGAAGCCCTCAAGTCGCGTCTCGACGAACTCGACGGACTGGCGCGGCAGGCGTCGGCCTTGGCGGACGCGCAACAACGAAAGGCGCAGTTGCAGGCGGTGGTCGATGACCTCCTGACACAGGCTGCGCAGGTGGCGGAGTTACTCGGCGAGGCGGTTCCCACGATTTTGGATGATTGTGCGGATCGCCTGCGCAAGCGGTTGGCTGTTTCCAGGCAACATCAGCAAGAAGGGCATGCGCTCATTCGCGACCGCACGAAGGCCCAGGAGAAGAAGCGACAGGCCGCGGCCGTACAGGTCACGGAGGCCGCCGTGCTGGCAGGCCTCTGCACACGAGCCGGGGGTGCGACGATCGAGCAGTTGCCGGAATTGGAAGAACAGGCGGCGAAAAAACGCGAGGTGCGGAAATCACTCGCGCTCCTGCGCCAGCAATTGGCTCATGCTTCGCCTCAGTCGGAAGCAGAGTTGCGGGCGCGCCTCACGGGGCTGGATGTGCCGGCCCTCGAGAGCGAGCGTGAACGTTGCCGTACGGAGAGGGTGCGGCTCGAGCAGGAACAGACCTCGGCGCAACGGACGGAAGAGCAGGCCAGACGCGCGCTGGAAGTCGTCGACGCGTCGGATCGCGCGGCGCTGGCGCGTGAGGCGATGGAATCGGCGGCGGCGCGATACCGTTCTGCCATTAGGCCCTGGGCCAGGCTGAAACTTGCGCGGGCGCTGCTGCAGGAGGCGATGAACCGGTTTCGTGAACGGGCCCAGGCACCCATGGTATCTGCCGCATCTGCCTACTTTTCGCTGATGACGGGCGGCGCCTACGAACGGCTAGTGACGGACGAGCGTGAGGACAGGCCGATTCTGTGCGCGCAACGGGCCGGCGGTGCGACGATCGGCATCGAGGCGATGAGCGAAGGCACCGCCGATCAATTGTACCTGGCGCTACGGCTGGCAGCGCTGGAGTTGCGGCGTCCCTCTCATCCGCCGATGCCGCTGGTGCTCGATGATACCCTCATTACATCCGATGACGCGCGTGCGGCCAATATTCTACGGGCACTGGCGCGCTTCGCCGAGGAGGGCCAGGTGCTCATCTTTACCCACCATCGCCATCTACTGGATGTCACGCGAGCGGCCATCGGTGAGCAGGCCTTCGTCTCGCATCAGCTCTGACTTCAGGCTGCTGCCTGTGTGTAGACATCCAGGCGCGATGGGGGGACCCTCC
>WBZQ01001608.1_pt1 | contig 15467 bp, 14 predicted proteins | sample 5204251 | NCBI WGS metagenome assembly WBZQ01 (sample SAMN12412402, study PRJNA552823) | activated sludge metagenome | isolation source: activated sludge from nitrification reactor of wastewater treatment plant... | place: USA: Virginia | collected 2017-09 | reverse complement strand
ATGCTTCGAGACGCCGCCTTTGGCGACTCCTCGGCAGGAGGGATTGAGCGCGTGCTTGAGCAGACTCAAGGGATGCGGTAAGCGCAACGCATGGGAAAAAGACCGCCGCCGCCTGATTCGCAAGGGCCAATCGAGCCCGTGAATTTGCGCGAGGCTTTGGAAGAGCGCTACCTCGCTTACGCGCTCTCCACCATCATGCACCGGGCGCTGCCCGACGTACGCGATGGTCTGAAGCCCGTGCACCGGCGCGTGCTCTACGCCATGCGGCAGCTCCGCCTCGAGCCGCAGGGCGAGTTTCGCAAATGCGCCAAGATCGTCGGCGACACCATGGGCAACTTCCATCCCCATGGCAATCAGGCGATCTACGACGCGCTCGCCCGCCTCGCGCAGGACTTCTCGGTCCGCTATCCGCTGATCGACGGTCAGGGCAATTTCGGCAATATCGACGGTGATAACCCCGCCGCCGACCGCTACACCGAGGCGCGGCTGACCGCGATCGCGGCGCAGCTCCTCGACGGCATTGACGAGGACACTGTCGACTTCCGGCCCAATTACGACGGCCGCGAGATGGAGCCCTCGGTGCTCCCCGGCAATTTTCCTAACCTTCTCGCCAACGGTGCCTCGGGTATCGCCGTCGGCATGGCGACCAACATCCCGCCCCACAATGCCGGCGAGCTGTGCGATGCGGCGCTGCATCTGATCAAGTTCCCCAACGCCACCGCCGACAAGCTGGTTGAACTCGTGCCGGGGCCCGACCTGCCAACCGGCGGCATCTTGGTCGAGCCGCGTGAGTCGATCGTCGCCGCCTACAAGACCGGGCGCGGCAGCTTCCGACTTCGCGCGCGCTGGACACGAGAAGACACCGGCCGTGGCACCTATCAGATCGTGGTCACTGAGATTCCCTATCAGGTGCCAAAGGCGCGCCTCGTCGCCCGCATCGCCGAGCTCCTCCAGGCGAAGAAGCTGCCGCTGCTTGCCGACATTCGCGACGAGTCGGCGGAGGATGTGCGCCTCGTGCTCGAGCCGAAGAGCCGCACGGTCGACCCAGTCCTTCTCATGGAGCAGATGTTCAAGCTGACCGAGCTCGAGACGCGCGTGCCGCTCAATATGAACGTGCTGACCCGCGGTCAGGTGCCGAACGTACTGAGCCTCCGCCAGGTCCTGCGTGAATGGCTCGACCACCGCTTGGAGGTTTTGATCCGGGGCTCGAAGCATCGGCTCGGCAAGATCGATCACCGTCTCGAAGTCCTCGACGGCTTTCTGATCGTCTATCTCAACATCGACAAGGTCATCAAAATCATTCGCGAGAAGGATGAGCCGAAGCCCGCCTTGATGAAGGCTTTCCAGCTCACCGAGGTTCAGGCCGAGGCAATCCTCAATATGCGGCTCCGCTCGCTGCGCAAGCTCGAAGAGATGGAGATCAGGCGCGAGCACGACTCCCTGACCAAGGAGCGCAAAGAGCTGAAGGCGCTGCTCGCTTCCGAAGACAAGCAGTGGAAGAGGATCTCAGACGAAATCAAATCACTGAAGGAGCGCTTTGGCCAGAAGACCGAGCTTGGCCGCCGGCGCACAAGCTTCGAAGTGGCACCCGAGGGCATAGCTGAGGATCTGGCCGAGGCCCTGATCGAGAAAGAACCGGTGACGGTGGTCCTCTCCGAGAAGGGCTGGATCCGCGCCATCAAGGGCCATCTCGCCGAGCTCGACAGCCTCTCCTTCAAAGAGGGCGACCGGCTCAAGCGCGCCGTGCGCACCCAGACCACAGACACTCTGCTCCTCTTCGCCACCAATGGCCGCTTCTACACGCTTTCCCCCGACAAGCTGCCGAGCGGGCGCGGCCACGGCGAGCCCTTCCGCTTGATGATCGACATCGAAGAAACGTCGGATGCGGTCGAGCTTTTCGAGCACGCTGAGGGCCGCAAGCTGCTGGTCGCGAGCACGAGCGGCCATGGCTTCGTCGTGCCTGAGGACGAGGTCGTTGCCTCGACGCGCAAGGGAAAGCAGGTGCTGAATGTCGGCACGGGCGATGAGGCTGCCGTGTGTGCGCCGGCAGAAGGCGACAGCGTCGCGGTGATCGGCGACAACCGCAAGCTCCTTCTGTTCCCGTTGAAGGAACTGCCGGAGATGCCGCGGGGCAAGGGCGTGCGTTTGCAACGCTACAAGGACGGCGGCTTGGCCGACGTGAAAACCTTCACCAAGAAGCAAGGCCTGCCCTATATCGACTCGGCGGGTCGGAGTTTCATTCTCGACGACATGCGCGACTGGTGGGGCGACCGCGCCCAGGCGGGCCGTCTGCCGCCAAAGGGCTTCCCCAAGTCAGGTCGCTTCGGCCCGAAGTTCTAGCGGCTACTTTCCAGGCTTCTGGCAACAGTCGCCAGGCGCTTCTACCGTCCGCACCCATCCTTTCGAGGTGAGGTGCTCTTGCGGCTGGAAGCGGTTCTTGTAGCGCATCTTGCGCGAGCCATCGATCCAATAGCCGAGATAGACGAAGGGAAGCCCGAGGCTCCGCGCAAACTCGACCTGCTCCAAGATCATATAGGTGCCGAGGCTGCGCGCCGGCTGGTCAGGATCGTAGAAGCTGTAGACCATGGAGATGCCGTCGCTGAGGCGGTCGCACAGGGAGACGCCGATCAGCGGCGCGTCGCCGGTCTCGGGGTCCGGCCGCAGGCGATATTCGGTGACGCTGGTCTCGACCACGCTGTCCTCGACCATGAGCGAATAGTCGAGCACGGACATCTCGGCCATGCCGCCGTCGCCGTGGCGTGCGTCGATATAGGCGCGGAACAGCGAATATTGCTCGGCGCTCGGGGTCGGCTCTATGCGCGCAGTCACCAAGTCGCGGTTTGCCCGCGCGATCCGGTTCAGCGACCGCCTGGGCCGAAAGGCGTCGACCAGAATGCGCACGGGCACGCAAGCCGAGCAGGCGTCACAATACGGCATATAGGCGATGTTCTGGCTGCGCCGGAAACCGCCCTTCAGCAGATTGTCGATCAGGAAGCCCGGCTTCTCCCGGGTGAGGTGAGTAAACAGCTTCCGCTCCAGCCTGCCCGGCAGATAGGGGCATGGCTGAGGCGCCGTGATGTAGAACTCGGGAAAATTGCTCTTATGCTCCGTCACGTCAGCTAACCCGGATCGAATCTGCCCCCTCGCCTCCAAGCTTAGTGGATCGATGGCGCACAGTGCAAATGCGGAACGAGCAACAATTGAATTGCACCGGACAGCTCTAGAACTGTTCTAATTCTCGTGGTTTTCCGGCTCAGCGCCTGTTCATGGCCACAACGCCCGCGAAAATGTCATGCAGACAGCGCTTTTGCGGGTCGAACAGGCACCACAGCAGGATCGGGAAGAAGATCACGAAGGAGAACCAGAACAGAAGTGCATGGAAGGCCGCGACCAAAGGCGACACCTTGCCTCCGAACCAGGTCCGCCATTCGAGACCCATCATGCGCTGGCCGATGGTTGCCGAGTTCGGCCCGCCGATGGTGAGCGCGTTGTAGCCCAGACCCACGATGGGGAAGATAGCGCCGAACAGGAGCCAGGCGAGGCCGAGCGTCACGATGCCGAGGATCGCCACGACGAACACAGCGAGGATCCACAGGAGCGAGATGATCACGGCGTCGATCAGGAAGGCGACGAAGCGCTTGCCAATGACCCCTTCGAACAGCTCCGGACGCGTCACCGGATCGTAGGTCGGGGCGGGGCTGGAGAAATCTGCGCCCGAACGGGGCGGAAAGGTTTTCTGCTCAGACATCTCTTGTCTTGCGCTCTCAAAAAGTTGGCGTTCGACCTGTAGATGGTGGCTCTAGCCTCCAATACAAGCGAAAGCGCGGCCGGAAGTTCCTCAGCGATCGCCGGTAACCCGTCCGCCCCAGCCTTCGAGACGGCTCACTTGGAATCCTTCGGCTTCGAGCCTGCCGATGGCGAGTTCGGCATGCGCTCTGTCCTTCGTCTCGATCATGAGATCGAGCGTGGCGCCTCGCGCGGGTACATCGAGCAGGGTACGGCGGTGATAGACTTCCAGAATATTCGCGCCAGACGCTCCGAGAATGGTGGCGACCCGGCCCAACACGCCTGGCTGATCGGTGATGGTGAGCCTGAGCGAAACAATTTTTCCATCGCGTTCGAGCCCGCGGACCACAACGGAGGCAAGCATCCGTGGATCGATATTGCCGCCGCTGAGGTAGAGGCACAGCTTGCTGCCGCGAAACTGCTCGGGCTCCGTCAGCAGCGCGGCAAGAGGGGCCGCTCCCGCCCCTTCAGCGACGATCTTCTGCGCTGTAAGCAGAGCGCAGATGGCACGTTCGATAGCAGGTTCGTCCACGAGCATTATACGGGATACATGATCCTTCACGATCGGCAGAGTGAGCTTGCCTGGTGCCTTCACCGCGATTCCATCTGCGAGCGTCTGCTCGGAGCAAACCACTTCTTCGCCTCTGAGCGCCGCGCACATCGACGCACACGCGGCCGAGCAGACTCCGATTACGGTAAGGCTCGGCTTGATCGCATGCGCGGCAATGGCATTGCCGGCAATCAAGCCTCCGCCGCCGATAGGAACGACGATCATGTCGAGGTCGGGGATATCGGCGAGGACTTCCAACGCGATCGTGCCTTGGCCGGCGATGATGAGAGGATCGTCATAAGGATGAACAATGACGAGCCCGCGTTGTTGAGCGATTTCAACGGCGCGGACTTGCGCCTCGTACAAACCCCTACCAGAGAGGATGATTTCGGCGCCGAAAGCCTCGGTGTTCGCCACCTTCACGAACGGCGTGTGTTCCGGCATCACGATTGTGGCGGGGATGCCCAAGCGGCGGGCGTGATAAGCAACCGCTTGCGCATGATTGCCGGCGGACATGGCGATCACGCCCCTTCGTGCCTCGCTTTCGCTGAGCGAGGCGAGCTTCGCGAGTGCACCGCGGTCTTTGAAGGAGTTGGTGAACTGCAGGTTTTCGCACTTGATGTAGACTTCGGCGCCTGTCAATTGCGACAGCTTCGGCGCCGCAATCGTCGGCGTGCGGACGACCTGACCTCTGATCACCTCTCTAGCCGCCTCGATCTCAGTAAGACCGATGCGGGTCGCCGGAGCTTGAGTGGTGACCGTCATGGACAACCACTGGACAAGGTGAGGGCACTCCTAAGTCGGCGGCAACCTAGTATGTCAGCCTAGCACGCCGATCTTTCCGCGCGCCATGGTTGCCGAGCGTCGGCCGACAGGCTAAGGAGTCGTGCCGAGGCGGAAGGCTAGCGAGGGACCCGCTCATGGCAAGATCCGGAGTGTGTGGTGCGGCCGCGCTGCTTTTCGCTGTCGCCTTCGCTTGGCCTGCATCGGCCTGCGAGGGAACCGAAGTCGTCTTCGAGGACAAATTCGCCGACGACGCCGGCGGCTGGGCGATCAACAAGGACGTCGAGGTGAAGAACGGCAGCTTCACTTTCAAGCTGCCGCCAGACGCCATGCAATCCGATCTCAACGTCACCTATTCGGTCAACGACGCCGATATCTGCGCCGAAGGCGTTTGGCCTGACGACGGTTCTTCGATCCTCGGCGCGGGGCTCCTGTTCTGGGGCGAGGACAACAAGAACTATCTCCAGTTCGGCGTCCTCAACAACGGCAAGTTCTGGATTGCGCGTCGGCTCGAGGGCAAGTGGCACACGATCGTCGAGAACGTCGCTGCGAGCGCCATCAAGGTCAAGCCCGGCGAGACCAACATTCTCCGGGTGAAGGCGAGCGGCGACAGCGCCGCGTTCTTCATCAACGGCGAGAAGGTCCGCGACCTCCGCGGTCAGGCGCCGAAGGGCGGTTGGCGCTTCGGTCTGTCGGCCGACAATTTCGACAAGGACAAGGACGCGCGCCTGGTGTTCAAAAGCGTGAAGGTCACCAACTGAGCGTCAGCGGTCCTCGCCGAGCAGCTTCGCCGCCTCGATCGAGAAATAGCTGAGAATGGCGTCGGCGCCTGCGCGCTTGCAGGCCATCAGGCTTTCCAGGATCACGCGCTCGCGGTCGATCCAGCCGCGCTCGGCGGCGGCAACGATCATCGCGTACTCGCCGGAGGTTTGATAGACGAAGGTCGGTACGTGGAATGCATCCTTCACCCGGCGCACGATGTCGAGATAGGGAAGCCCCGGCTTCACTATCACCATGTCGGCGCCCTCGGCGATGTCCTGGCCGACCTCGCGTAGCGCTTCTTCGGCATTCGCCGGATCCATCTGGTAGCTGCGCTTGTCGCCGCGCAGCATGGCGCCGGATCCCACCGCCTCGCGGAACGGTCCGTAGAACGCGGAAGCATATTTCGCGGCGTAAGCGAGGAGCTGGGTCTGGGTGAAGCCGTTCGTCTCGAGCCCCTCCCTGATCGCGCCGATGCGCCCGTCCATCATGTCAGACGGAGCGAGGATGTCGCAGCCGGCTTCCGCCTGGTTCAACGCCTGCCGCACCAGCACTTCAACGGTGCGGTCGTTGTCGATGTCGCCATCGACGAGAAGTCCGTCGTGGCCGTGGCTGGTATAAGGATCGAGCGCCACGTCGCAGATCACACCGAGATCGCCGACCTCAGCCTTGATGGCGCGAATGGCGCGGCACACGAGGTTGTTCGGATTGAGCGCCTCGCTTCCCTGCTCGTCACGCAATGAGGGGTCGGTATAGGGAAAGAGCGCCACCGCGGGCAGCTTGAGCTCGGCCGCGGTCTCGGCCGCCTTCACGGCGAGGTCGATCGAAAGCCGCTCGACCCCTGGCATGCTGGCAACGTCGGAACGTTGGTTCTGACCCTCCGTGACGAAGATGGGCCAGATCAGATCGTCGGCGGACAGCGTGGTCTCGCGCACGAGCCGCCGCGACCAGTCCGATCTCCGGTTCCGCCGTAACCGCGTCGCGGGAAAGCCCGGCTCGGGCGTCGACGGCGTTTCGGTCCGCGAGCGCTTCAGGCGCTCGGTGCGGAGAGCGACGGTTTTCTCTCTGGGGGAGGACATGAGCCGGTTGATCTCGTTCGCAAATTCTTTGCGAGGCAAGCTAGCACCTGGGGCGGCAACGGGCCAGCACCTCGGAAATTTATGGTTTTACGCTCGCCAATGCTACTCGCAGAAGCCCTTGCGCCGCGTCTTCATGTCGAGGTGGAAGTGGTTCTTGTGCGCGGCGTTGGCGTCGGGCCCAAGCACCGTGCCGAAACGGCGACAAGCGTCCTTGTGCAAGAAGGTCACGAACTTGGCCTTCGGATTTTCATCCGGCTCCTTGGCAACGGGCGGCGGAGTAGGTGGCGTGTCAGACTCGGCCTTGGCGGTGGTGACGGCGCTTGTCTTGGTGGCGCCGCCTTTCGCTTTGCCGGACGCTTCGGGCACTTCGGCGGGCACGGTCTCCTTCCCGTCGGAGACACGCTTCGGATTCGCCTCTGGGGCAGGGGGCGCTTCCACGACCTTGGGCCAGTCGTCCAAGACGGTGATGCGCCTGCCGTCAGCGAGCACGAACTCGGAAACGTCGAACGCATTGGCGAGCGCATGCTCGCTGAGCGGCGTGCTCGCGCCGCCGTAGCGGTTGCGGCAGACATAGGCGCTCGCGTTCTGAATCTTCACTACCGGAGAGCCGAACAGTTTCTTCGCCTCAGGCTGTACCGTGTCGCGCAACCACTCGCCGAGCACATCTGCCATGGGACAGCTCATGGTCGCCGGCGGGCTGATCGTGACCTTCTGGTCGGTGCCGACCGCGCGCAACAGAACCGGCGCGGGCGTGCCGCAGATCCCTTCCTTGATCGGGGGAAGCTGCTCGTAGTCGAGCGGATCTCCGGTCAGGAGCTCCTTGCACTTTGCCTTGGCGGCTTCGATTTCCGCCTCGGTCCACGGCACTGTAGGCTGCTCGCCGGGAAGCGGCGGGGGCGGAGGCTTTACCGGGGAAGCAACCGGTGTCGTCATTCTCAGGGGATTCCGCTCAGGAAGCGGCGGAACATTGCTTTCGGCGCTTGCGGCAAGGACCGGCACACAGGCGCAAAGCGCAACTAGGGCAAAGAGTCGGAGCCTCATTCCGGTACGATCCAAGACGGTCGGAGCGCCGCGTCGCACGGCTTGTGGTTTCCAAGTTTGGATGCTAGCTGCCCGTCACCCCCGATAGGGGATAAACGAATTCCGTCAAAAGGACTATCTCACTTGGGCGAGCCGCTTGGCATCCAGTTTAGCGAGCAAGACCGCGCGGGTATCGTGACCCTGAACCGGCCCTCTCGCTTGAACGCGCTCAATCGCGAAATGTTCGACCGCCTCAGCGCGCAGTACAGGGCGTGGGCGCCAAATCCGCATATCTACGGCGTGATCATGGAGTCGACGCATCCAACCGCGTTTTGCAGCGGCGGCGACCTCAAGGCTTTGCATCAGTGGATTGAGGATCGTGCCTTCGATGAGATCCGCGACTTCTATCGCGCCGCTTACTCGCATTGCTGGGAGCTTGAGACTTTCATCAGGCCGAACGTACCCCTCATCAATGGGCTCCTGCTCGGTGGCGGCATCGGCATCACGCTCTACGGCACGCACTGCGTCGCGGGCGAGGGCTACAAGGCGGCCATGCCGCAAGTCGGCATCGGCTTCCTGCCTGACATCGGCGGCACCTATTTCCTCTCCCGGCTCGAAAACCACTTTGGACTCTATCTGGCGCTGACCGGCCGTGCCATCGGCCCGGCCGATGCATACCGTCTCCGCCTCATCACACACTACGTTCCCGCCGGCCACTTCCACGTCATCAAGGAAGCCGTGAGTGACAATCATCCTCTCGACCGGCTGCTCGACGGTTTGCACCGCGACCCTGGCGAGGGCGAGCACGCAAGGCTCACGCCTGCTATCCACCGCATCTTCGGAGCACCGTCGGTCGAGGAGATTCTCGACCGTCTCGACAAGGAGCAGGGTCAGGATGAAGCCTGGGCCAAGGCAACCGCCGCCGAGATTCGCAAGAAATCGCCAACCTCGCTCAAGATCGCCTTCGCCCAAATGCGGCGGGGCAAGTCGTTGACCCTAGCCGAGGCTTTGCGGCTCGAATTCAGGCTCGCTTCCCAGACCGTGGAATTACCGGACTATGCAGCCGGCATCACTGCGAGGATCATGGGGAAGGGCGCGGAGCCACGCTGGCAACCGTCAACGCTTTCCGAGGTCGACGATGCAGAGATCGAGCGGCTGTTTGCGACGGCGCCGGAGCGAGACTTACAACTTCAAGGACGCCGATAGATGAAGCTCGCTCCCTCGACAAGTAATCTAAATTTAATTATGGTATTTCATGCAATCTTAAGCGTCCTGATTAAGCGGATTTTAGGTCGACATCCCTATAACTATCATCAAGTTGGGGATTAACAACAACTAACGAGGGTAGGTTATGAGTGTGGCCTTGAATATGGGGACTCGGACAAGTACGGAACAGCCAGAAGATCTCAAGGGTCGCTATCTGGTATCCTTGAAATTGATCGAGCGGTTGCATCGGTTGCTGCTGGATGTCATCAAGGACGAGTTCGAACGCTTGGGCCGTTCCGATGTGAATGGCGTGCAAGCTCTGCTTCTCTACAACATTGGCGACGCGGAGCTTACCGCAGGAGAACTTACGAGCCGCGGCTACTATCTCGGTTCAAATGTTTCCTACAACCTCAAGAAACTCGTCGAGTCCGGCTATATCAACCACCAGCGCTCGAACACCGACCGCCGCTCGGTGAGGGTCCGTCTGACCGACAAGGGGCAGGAAGTGTGCAAGGTGCTGAGCGCACTCTACCAGCGCCAACTCAAGTCACTGCACCAGGTTGGCGGCATCGATGCCAACGATCTCGAGACGCTCAATAAGTGCCTGATCAAGCTCGAACGGTTCTGGACGGATCAGATCCGCTACCAGCTCTAAGTCCTGGTGCGCTTACGAAATTCCCCCGGTGATCCCGTCGCCGGGGAAAGAATTTGGGCATCTAGAAAGCTCAAAAACGCCTGATTCTGCGTTTATCCCTTGAACCTGGGTCCTCCCTGCCGCATCTTTGTCGTGCAGTTGTGGGCTCAGCTGCAGAGGGGAATCATCGTCCTGACCCTTTCGTCTTTAAGGTCACTCTCTCGGTTGCCCGTTGCAACTTTCGAGTGACTTGCCGATGGATTTGATGGGTTAAGACTTTGCTTGCTCTGAGGTGGGTAGAGTAGCAAAGGGCAAAGCGCCAATAGCCTGATAGGGGCGCGACGCCGCGAGAGACGGGAGCGGCACATGGCGACATGGTCACGATTCGCGACGGCGGGCGCGCTCTGCGCGACATTCGCTTTGGCGCCCGGTGTTCTCGTTGCAACAAGCCAGCCCGCCGATGCGGGTCTGTTCACCTGGCTTGGCGGCAAGAACCAGAACAGCGACGGTTCGGCGCCGCAGCAAAATCGCGGCGGACTGTTCGGCGGGCGCGGCGGCGGTGGAGTGTTCCAGCCAGCGCCCCAGGCGCCGCGCTCCGGCGCTCTTCATGGCGATGAGCTTCCTCCCGAGGAAGGCACCGCAGCGACGCGTCAATGGATCACCAATCCAGCGCTCGGCTCGCCGACTCTGTCGACACGCAACATCGAATCTACCAAAGCCGCGATCCAGCGCTATCAGGCGATCGTGGCAAATGGCGGCTGGCCGTCCGTGCCTGCCTACGCCATGCGTCCAGGCTCGCGCGGCGAGTCCGTGGAAGTTCTCAAACGACGTCTTGAGATCAGCGGCGACCTCGTCGGGCAGAGCATTCCAAGCGAGTACGACGAGGCCACGACCCAGGCCGTGCGCAAGTTTCAATCGCGTCACGCGTTGCCGCCGACCGGCGTCATCGACCGTGCGACTATCGACGTGATGAATGTTCCTGCGAGCGTACGCCTCACCCAGTTGCAGGCCAATCTCAAGCGGCTGCAGACTTTGGCGCCGGCGGCGACAGGCCGCTATGTCGCGGTCAATATTCCTGCCGCGCAGGTTGAAGCCGTAGAGGGCGGCCAGGTGGCCCAGCGCCATGCCGCGGTGGTTGGCAAGCTCGAGCGGGCGACGCCCGAGCTTTCAAGCAAGATTCAAGAAATCAATTTCAATCCCTATTGGAACGTACCCCGCAGCATCGTGCAGAAGGACCTCGTGCCAAAGGGCCGCGAAATGGCGCAACGGGGCCAAGATATGCTCTCCGCCTATCGCATGGAGGCATTCACAGCTTCCGGCGCGCCGATCGATGCGCGCTCGATCGATTGGTTCGGCTCAGAAGTCTACACCTACAGTTTCCGCCAGCTTCCCTGGTCGGAAAACTCGCTCGGCTTCGTGAAGATCAACTTCCCGAACAAGGACGCGGTGTACATGCATGATACGCCGCTCAAGAGCCTGTTCGGCCGCAATGTCCGGTTCGAGAGCTCGGGCTGCGTGCGGGTGCATAATGTCGAAGGCCTTGTCGCGTGGATTTTGCGCGACACGCCGGGCTGGAGCCTCGATCGCGTGCTCTCCATGAAGCAGAGCGGCGAGCAGGCCGACGTCAAGCTGTCGAAGCCGATGCCGGTCTATTTCGTCTATATCAGCGCTTGGTCCACCCCTGACGGCGTCGTGAACTTCCGTCCGGACATCTACAACCACGACGGCACTGCCTTGACCGCCTCGAACTACTAGGCGACGAGCTTGACCGGGATCTTGAGGTAGCGGACGCCATTGACGTCAGGCGGTGGCAATTTGCCGGCGCGGATGTTCACCTGGATCGACGGCATCAAGAGCAAGGGTGCCGAGAGCCCGGCGTCACGCGCTTCGCGCATGGCGACAAATTCATCTTCGCTGATGCCATCCTTGACGTGCGGATTCTTGGCGCGCTGCTCGCCAACGGTCGTCTCCCAGGCATAATGATCGCGCCCCGGTGCCTTGTAGTCATGACATATGAAGAGGCGCGTATCATCCGGCAGCGCCAGAAGTTTGCGGATCGAGCGGTAGAGAACGCGGGCGTCGCCACCAGGAAAGTCAGCCCGCGCTGTGCCGTAATCAGGCATGAACAGAGTGTCGCCCACGAACACCGCATCTTCGATCTTGTAGACGACGTCTGCCGGCGTATGTCCCGGCGTGTACAGGACCTCGACATTGAGATTTCCCAGCTGGAAACGCTCGCCGTCGGAAAAGAGGTGATCAAACTCGCTGCCGTCGCCCTTCAAGTCGGTTGCGTTGAACACCGGGCGGAAAATCTTCTGCACGTCGCGGATATGCTCCCCAATGCCGACTTTGGCGCCGGTCTTGAGCTTGATATAGGGTGCGCCCGACAGATGGTCTGCATGGGCGTGAGTCTCGAGCACCCAATCGACGGTCAATCCCTCGGCCGCCACAGCGGCGAGAATAACGTCTGCGGATTTGGTCGAGGCTTTGCCGCTCGCATGATTATAGTCGAGCACTGGATCGATGACGGCAGCCCGCTTCGTCTCCGGGTCGGCGACGAGATAGCTCACCGTGTTGGTGGGTTCGTCGAAAAAGGCGCGGATCAACGGTTTCTTTGTCATGGTCTGTTCTTTCATAATGGGCACACTTCATCTTTCCATTGACATATATATTAGTTCTACCTAAATTAGCAAGTGCTAACGCTGCCAGGAGATCCGATGCACCGCGCGCCAACCGATTTTGCCGCTTTCGAAGCTAACGCCGCCGAGGTTGCACAAGTTCTACGGGCGCTCGCCAATGAGCGCCGGCTGATGATCCTGTGCAAGCTCGTCGAATGGGGCGAGGCGAACGTGACCACGCTCGCCGAAGCCGTCGGGCTTTCACAGTCGGCGCTATCGCAGCATCTCGCACGCATGCGCGAGGAGGGGATCGTCGATTATCGCCGCGAGGGGCAGACCCTCTGGTACCGGATCGCCGAGCCGCGCATCGAGCTCATCCTTGCACAATTGCAGAACCTGTATTGCCGCGACTGAGCGGCGTTTGATCAACGAATGGAGCAAACTATGAGCCTGTCCAAGATCACTCCCCACGACGCCAAGCGCCTTATCAACGAGGGCGCGGTCCTCGTCGACATCCGCAGGGCGGACGAGCACGCGCGGGAGTACATTCCCGGCTCGCGCAACGTGCCGCTCGGCTCTGGAGCCAAACTCGATGGCAAGGCTCCGATCATATTTCATTGTCGCACCGGCATGCGGACCTCGGCCAACGCCGACGCGCTCGCCGCCGCGGCAAAGTGCCAAGCCTATATCCTCGACGGCGGCCTTGATGCCTGGAAGCTTGCTGGCCTTCCCGTAGCGACAGACCAAAGCAAGCCCATAGACATCATGCGTCAGGTGCAGATCGCCGCCGGAAGCCTCGCGCTGCTCGGCGTTCTTCTCGGCTTCCTGTGGCGGCCCGAGTTTTATGCTCTGTCGGGCTTCATCGGCGCGGGTCTGCTGTTCGCAGGACTGAGCGGCTGGTGCGGCATGGCGAAGCTGCTTGCAGTCATGCCGTGGAACCGGCAGGGCGCCGCGACCCCATCGAGCGTCCTGCAATGATCATTTCGGCGGGAGCGGTACACTCCGTCCCGTACTGCTCCCGCTGAGCGGCTCCTCCCTCCAATTTGCGGCTAGCGACCATTTCTAGCGGGGTTGCTAGCGCACCCGCGCGACATGTGGTAAGGGCAACGAATTGTCCCGAAGCCTAGGGCCGGCGGAGAAGCTTGCCTGACCGATATCGACCGGCAAAGCGGGGCCTGCATAACCGTTTGCGAGGAGTGATTGGCGATGTCGGCTAGTGACGCAAGGCGTGCCGAGGCACGCGATTCGAGTTTCTTCACCAAGCATCTTCAGGACGCGGACCCGGAGATATGGGGCGCGATCGAGAAGGAAAGTCATCGTCAGCAGAACGAGATCGAGCTGATCGCCTCTGAGAATATCGTTTCCCAGGCTGTGCTCGATGCTGCCGGCACCCTGCTCACCAACAAATATGCCGAGGGCTACCCGGGCAAGCGCTATTACGGCGGCTGCCAATATGTCGACGTGGTCGAGCAACTCGCCATCGACCGTGCCAAGCGGCTGTTCAATTGCGCCTTCGTCAATGTGCAGCCCCATTCAGGCTCGCAAGCGAACCAGGCTGTGATGCTCGCGCTGATCAAGCCGGGTGACACGGTTCTCGGCATGTCGCTCGCACATGGCGGCCATCTCACCCATGGCGCGCCACCGAATCTCTCCGGCAAGTGGTTCAACGCGGTGCAATATGGTGTTCGCCAGGATGACAACCGTATCGACTACGACGAAGTCGAGCGGCTCGCCAAGGAGCACAAGCCAGCGCTGATCATCGCCGGCGGATCGGCCTATCCGCGCATCATCGACTTTCCGCGTTTCCGCGCCATCGCCGATTCGGTCGGTGCTCTTTTCATGGTGGACATGGCGCACTTCGCCGGCCTCGTCGCCGCCGGCTTGCATCCGAGCCCTCTACCGCACGCCCACGTCGTCACCACCACCACGCACAAGACGCTGCGCGGGCCTCGCTCCGGCATGGTGCTTTCGAACGACGAGGACATCGGCAAGAAGATCAATTCTGCCGTGTTTCCCGGTCTCCAGGGCGGCCCCCTGATGCACATCATTGCCGCCAAGGCGGTCGCCTTCAAAGAGGCGCTGTCGCCGGCGTACAAGCTCTACATCCAGTCGGTCATCGACAATGCCAAGGCGCTTGGCGAGACCCTGGTGAAGGGCGGCGCTGCGCTCGTCTCAGGCGGTACCGACACCCATGTGATGCTGGTCGACTTGAGACCAAAGAAGCTCACCGGCAAGGCAGCCGAGATCGCTCTCGGCCGGGCGAACATCACTTGCAACAAGAACGGCGTGCCGTTCGATCCCGAAAAGCCCATGATCACCTCTGGCATTCGCTTGGGCTCACCGGCAGGCACGACGCGCGGCTTCGGCATCACCGAGTTCCAGACTATCGGGAACATGATCACCGAGGTGCTCGACGGGCTTGCCAAGAATGGCGACGAGGGCAACAGCGCCGTTGAGGCAGACGTGAAGAAGCGTGCCGTCGAGCTGTGCGAGCGTTTTCCAATCTATCGGTAAATCGTCAGCGTGAGGGTGGAACAGGGAAGGGCGGTCGCCCATGCGGTGCCCCTATTGTGGCAGCACCAACACGCAGGTGAAGGACTCGCGGCCTAGCGAGGATCACACCACTATCAGGCGCCGCCGCGTCTGTGCCGATTGCGGCGGCCGCTTCACCACCTTCGAGCGAGTGCAGCTTCGGGAACTGACCGTGGTCAAACGGAGCGGCCGGCGCATGCCGTTCGACCGCGACAAGCTGATGCGCTCGGTGCAGATCGCGCTCCGCAAGCGCCCCGTCGATCCCGAGCGTATCGAGCGGATGGTGAGCGGCATCGTGCGGCGCCTCGAGAACATGGGCGAGAACGACATCCAGTCGCAGACGATCGGCAGGCTGGTGATGGAGGCGCTGAAGGCACTCGACGACGTGGCCTATGTGCGCTTTGCCTCCGTCTATAAGAATTTCCGCGAGGCCAAGGATTTCGAGGCCTTGCTCGGCGAGCTCGCCGGCGGCGAGACCGCCGACGAGACTCTGTCCGCCG
>WBZQ01001605.1_pt1 | contig 15488 bp, 10 predicted proteins | sample 5204251 | NCBI WGS metagenome assembly WBZQ01 (sample SAMN12412402, study PRJNA552823) | activated sludge metagenome | isolation source: activated sludge from nitrification reactor of wastewater treatment plant... | place: USA: Virginia | collected 2017-09 | reverse complement strand
CGCGGGCCACGTCGGCCTTGGCGCGCCCGGTGAGCGTGAGGTAGCGCAGCGTCTCGTCGTCGATCGGGAACATGCCGCCGGTGGCGCCGTACTCGGGCGCCATGTTGGCGATGGTGGCGCGATCGGCCAGCGGCAGGCGCGACAGGCCCTCGCCGTGGAACTCCACGAACTTGCCCACCACGCCGTGGGCGCGCAGCATCTCGGTGATGGTGAGCACGAGGTCGGTGGCGGTGGCGCCGGAGCGCAGGGCGCCGGTGAGCCTGACGCCCACCACCACCGGGTTCGGCTGGGCGAGCGGCTGGCCGAGCATGCAGGCCTCGGCCTCGATGCCCCCGACGCCGAAGCCCAGCACGCCGAGGCCGTTGACCATCGTGGTGTGGGAGTCGGTACCCACCAGCGTGTCCGGGAAGGCGGCCAGCTCGCCGGCGACCTCGCGGGCGATCACGACGCTGGCAAGGTACTCGACGTTCACCTGGTGCACGATGCCCGTGCCCGGCGGCACCACGCGGTAGTTCGAGAATGCCTGCTGCGCCCAGCGGAACACCGCATAGCGCTCGGCATTGCGCTCGTACTCGAGCTCGACGTTCTGGGCAAAGGCCTGATCGGTGCCGAAGCGGTCCACCTGCACGGAGTGGTCGATCACGAGGTCGACCGGCACCAGCGGGTTGATCTTCTGCGGGTCGCCGCCCAGGTCGACCATCGCGTCACGCATGGCCGCCAGGTCGACCACGCAGGGCACACCGGTGAAGTCCTGCAGCACCACGCGCGCCGGCATGTACGGCACCTCGACGGCGGTGCCCGAGTTGGGCGTCCAGCCGATGAGGTTCTTGACGTCGTCCTCGGTCACGAACTCGGTGCCGCAGTTGCGCAGCACGTTCTCGAGCAGGACCTTGACGGTGTAGGGCAGGCGGGCCAGGTCGGCGCCGGTCGCGTCGAGCCGCCAGATGGCGTGCTTCACGCCTCCGACGTCGAGGACGGCCTTGGCTCCAAACGGGTCGATCGCGCTCATGCGTCTCCTGGATCGTGGGCGGTATGCGTGGCCCACAAGGCTACCCGACCGTGGGCGATCGACGAGCGGCCGCGCGCCCCGGAGGCGGGCGGTTCGGCCGATTCGGTACGTCCGTCTCACCGCTGTGGGAGACGTGACGGGCGGTGGGCAACTTGCTCACCGCGCGGGAGGGCCGTACCCTTTGGCGATGGACGCGATCGCTCCCACGGATCGGGACCCCGGCGACGGCGCACCCGCACCCCGCCAGCCGCTGGCCGCTCGCCTGATCCACGACGACACGAAGCCGGTGCGCCTCGCGATCCTGGTGGCCGTGGTGTGCGCGTCCCTGTCGCTGGCCGGGGCGCTTGTGGGCTACTGGGCCGCGGGCTTCTCGGCCTCCACCGCGACCGCACGAGTCGTGATGTACGGCATGCCGGTGGTGCTGCCCCTCCTGATCGCGCCGCCGGTCATGTTGCAGCTGCTGCGCGTGGCCCAGGCACTCCATCAGCGCACTCGGGACCTGGAGCACGAGGTGGAGCGGCGGCGGATCGCCGAGGCGAAGCTGGCACAGCTCGCGACGGTCGACGACCTCACGCAGGTGGTGAACCGGCGGGCGTTCTTCGTCCGGGCGGCTGAGCTGGCCGCGGCCGGCGACCCCGTCTGCGTCGCGGTGCTCGACCTCGACAACTTCAAGGGCCTGAACGACACGTTCGGCCATGCCGCCGGGGATGATGCGCTGCGACGGATGGGCGAACTCCTGATCGGCATCGTCGAGTCGATCGACGTGGTGGGTCGGCTCGGCGGCGAGGAGTTCGGTGTCGTCCTGACCGGCAACCACTCCTGCGACACCGCGCTCGCGGTCGTCGAACAGATCCGTGCCCGCACCCAGGCACTCGGCGCCGGGCTAACCGCGAGCATCGGGCTCACCGATTGGGCGCCGCCGGATGACACCATCGACGCGGCGTTGGCGCGCGCCGACGCCGCCCTGTATCGCGCCAAGCAGCGCGGACGCAACCGCGTGGAGATCATCCGCCGCGGCGACGACATCGGCGCCCTGAGCGACCTGTCACCGGTCGCACGACGCTGAAACGACGCCGGGCCCCGTCAGTGGGCCAGGCGCTTGTACTTCATTCGTTTCGGCGTGGCGGCATCCTCGCCCAGCGTGCGGCGGCGGTGCTCCTCGAACTCCGCGTAGTTGCCCTCGAACCAGATCACCTCGCCGTCGCCCTCGAACGCCAGGATGTGCGTGGCGACGCGGTCGAGGAACCAGCGGTCGTGGCTGATGACGACGGCGCAGCCGGAGAACGCGTCGATGGCATCCTCAAGTGCGCGCAGCGTGTCGACATCGAGGTCGTTGGACGGCTCGTCCAGGAGCAGCAGGTTGCCGCCGGTGGCGAGCATCTTCGCCAGGTGCACGCGGTTGCGCATGCCGCCTGAGAGCTGGCCGACGAGCTTCTGCTGGTCGGCGCCCTTGAAGTTGAACGACGCCACGTAGGCGCGGGAGTTCACCTCGACCTTGCCGCCCAGCAGCATGACGTCCTTGTTGCCCGAGATCTCCTTCCACACCGTGTTCTTCGGGTCGAGCTCGTCGCGGGCCTGGTCGACGTAGGCCAGCTGCACTGTGTCGCCCACGCGCAACGTGCCGGCATCGGGCTGCTCCTGCCCGGCGATCATGCGAAAGAGCGTGGTCTTGCCGGCGCCGTTCGGGCCGATGACGCCCACCACCGCCGCCTTCGGCAGCGAGAACGACAGCCCGTCGATCAGCACGCGGTCGTCGAAGCCCTTCACGAGCCCCTCGGCCTGCACCACCAGGTCGCCGAGCCGCGGCGCGGGCGGGATGCGGATCTCGACGCTGCCGCGCGCCTCCACCTGCGACTCCTCCGCGACGAGCCTCTCGTAGTTGGCCAGTCGCGCCTTGCCCTTGGACTGGCGGGCCTTGGCGCCCGAGCGCACCCACTCCAGCTCACGGGCGATGGCCTTGCGCCGCGCCGAGCCCTCCTTCTCCTCGTGGGCCAGGCGCGCCTCCTTCTGCTCCAGCCACGAGGAGTAGTTGCCCTTCCACGGGATGCCCTTGCCCCGGTCGAGCTCCAGGATCCAGCCGGCCACGTTGTCGAGGAAGTAGCGGTCGTGGGTGACCGCGACGATCGTGCCGGGGTACTCCGACAGGAAGCGCTCGAGCCAGCCGACCGACTCGGCGTCCAGGTGGTTGGTGGGCTCGTCGAGCAGCAGCAGGTCCGGCGCCGAGAGCAGCAGCCGGCACAGCGCCACGCGACGGCGCTCGCCACCCGAGAGCGTGGTGACGTCGGCATCCGACGGCGGCAGGCGCAGCGCCTCCATCGCCACGTCGAGCTGGCGATCGAGGTCCCAGAGGTTGCCGCGGTCGATGGCCTCCTGCACGTCCGTGAACTCGTCGAGCACCGCCTGCATCGCGTCGGCGTCCAGCGGCTCCGCCAGCTTGGCCGACAGCTCACCGTAGCGATCGAGCAGCTCGCGCTTGGGCCGCACGCCCTGGTCGACGTTGCCACGCACGTCCAGCGCCGGATCGAGGTGCGGCTCCTGCTCCAGCAGGCCGACGGTGGCGCCCGGCGCAACCTCGGCGTGTCCCGATGACGGCTGCTCGAGGCCGGCCATGATGCGCAGCACGGTGCTCTTGCCCGCCCCGTTGCTGCCGAGCAAGCCGATCTTGGCTCCCGGGAAGAACTGGAGGTTGATGTCCTCGAGGATGCGCTTGTCCGCATAGCTCTTGGACATGCGGTGCATGGTGTAGATGTACTGATCGTCGGCCATGGACCGAATCTTGGCAGGGCATCTGCCGGCCCGCCTTTCCGGGTCGAGCACGGCCCGTGCGGCGCACCGGCGACCAGACCGCCGGTCCGTCGCGGTCGCCGCCCGGGGTGAGGTCAGTACCATCCTGCGGATGCGCATCGGCGTACGACTTCCCCAATACGGCGCGACCTGGGCCGAGCTGCGCGACACCGCGATTCGCTGCGAGGCGCTCGGCTTCGACGGCCTGTGGGTGAACGATCACTTCCAGTCGCCCGGCCGCCAGAAGCGCGACGACACCTTCGAGGCGTTCACGACCCTGGCGGGTGTCGCACAGCACACCCTGCGCGCCCGCCTGGGGGTGGTCGTCGCCTCGGCCTCGTACCGCTCGCCGGCACTGCTGGCGAAGTCGGCCAGCGTGGTGGACGCCATGGCCCCCGGACGCATGGTGCTGGGGCTCGGCACCGGGTCCGATCGCGCCGAGCACGACGCCTACGGCATTGCGTTCGAAGCAGGCGCCGCCCGCTCGCAGCGCCTGCGCCACACGCTTGGGACCATCCGCGCGCTGTTCGACCAGCCCGACGGCGCGACCGTGCACGGGGCGCTGAGCGACGCCCCCAACCGGCCCGCCGCGCACCCACCGGTGTGGGTTGCAGCCCACAAGCCCGGGCTGCTGGAGCTGGCCGGCCAGCGTGCCGACGGCGTGGTGGCGGCCTTCCTCTCCCCGGAGGCCTTCGCGACACGCCGTGCCATCGCCGAATCGGCCCGCCGCGAGTTCGGCCGACCACCGCTCGCCTACTGCCTCTACACCTTCGCACTGCCCATCACCGCCGAGACGCCGGCCTGGCTGGCTCGCCAGGCGGAGGCGCTCGGCACCACGCCGGCCGCGATCATCCGTTGGCTTTCGTCCACCGGCCTGGTGGCGCCGGCCGACGAGCTCCGCGCACGACTGGACGAGTACGCGGCCGTGGGCGTCACCGATGCCGTGCTCGCCTTCCCGGAGCGCATGCCGCCGGAGGCGTGGGACGCGCTGGCACAGGCGGCGTTGGGAACGAAAGCCCGGTGAGCGCGGCGGCGCACCACAACCTCAACCATCTGCTCGTGGCCCAGCACCTGGCTGCGGGCCGCGGAGACCTCGTGGCCGTGATCGACGACCACGGCCGCTGGACCTTCGCGCAGCTCGACCATGCCGCCGCGCGCGCCGGGGTGCTGATGCGCGCGGCCGGCGTGCGCACCGGCGATCGCGTGGCGATCGTGCTCGACGACTCGCGTGAGTGGTGTGCCGCGTTCCTCGGCGCCACGCGCATCGGCGCCGTCGCGGCGGGGCTGGAGCCGGGCGGCCGTCACCTCGAGGTGATCCTCCAGGACCTGGAACCGACGCTCGTGGTGACCGAGTCACCCGAGGCGATCCCCGGCGGCTACGCAACGATGCATCTTGCCGCCGCCGAGCTGGACACACCGGGCCCGGGAGCCGCCATCGCACCGGTCGCGCCCGAGACGCTCGCCTACATGGTGTTCTCGTCGGGCAGCACGGGTCGGCCGAAGGGCGTGATGCACGCCCACCGTGACCTGCGTGCGAGCGTGGACGGCTACGCCGCCGAGGTGCTGGGCCTCTCCCCGGCCGATCGCTGTCACTCGTCGGCCAAGCTGTTCGCGTCGCTGGGATTCGGCAACGGGTTCTTCCGTCCCCTGGGCCGCGGAGCATCCACGGTGCTGCATCGCGGCCGCCCGAACGTGCGCAGCGAGCTGCGGCTCGTGGCCGAACATGGCGTGACCGTGCTGACCGGCGTACCCACGTGGTGGTCACAGCTGGCCACGTTCCTCGACCGCCACCCCACCGACGACCCGCTGGCCGGTGTGCGCGTGGGCGTCTCGTCCGGCGACAGCCTGCCGGCCGCCGTGCTGCACCACGTGATCGAGCGCACGGGCATCGACCTGGTGGAGGGGCTTGGCTGCGCCGAGTGCAGCAACATCGTCCTGTCTACGCGACCGGGGTGCCCGCAGCCGGGCACGCTGGGCACACCCGTGGGCGGTACGGAGGTCGACCTGCGCGACGACGCCGGCAACCGCGTACCCGACGGCACCCCCGGGCGCCTGTGGATCAGGAGCGCCTCGAACACCAGCGGCTACTGGCGGCGTCCCGACGCCACCGCCGACGTCGTGCACGGCGACTGGCTCTGCATGGGCGACATGCTGCGCCGCGACGGCGAGGTGTATCGCCACGTCGGACGCATCGACGACATCTTCAAGGTGGACGCGCAGTGGGTGAGCCCGGTCGAGGTGGAGGCCGTGCTGCACGAGCATCCCGCCGTCGCTGCCGCGGCCGTGGTCGGCGCGACCGATGCCGCGGGCCTCATGCGTGTGGCGGCGGCCGTCACACCGTCCGGCACGCCGGACGAACACCTGCCGGACGAGCTGCGGCGGCTGGTCGCACACCGCCTGGCGCCCTACACCGCACCCACGATCATCAGGTTTCTTGAGGATTTGCCGCGCGGAGCGACGGGGAAGATCGACCGAAAGGCGCTACGGGCCATGTTTGCGCCCTGACAGACCGAAAACCCTTGGGTGAACCGGGCATCGCGCCGATAGAGAGGCAGCGCCAAGTTGGATGGCGTTCCTCCCTGCCCAGAAACGGATTTCGCCCGACGTGTCGACCATTCTCCTCGCCGACGACGATCAGCTGCTTCGGCTGATCATGCGCGAGCGCCTCGAGCGCGCCGGACACGAGGTGCTCGAGTGCGGCGACGGTTTCGCTGCGCTCGAACTCGCAACGCAGGAGCGCCCCGACTGCCTGGTGCTCGACGTGATGATGCCGCTCGCCCGCGGTCTCGAGGTGGTGCGGCAGGTGCGCCGCCACGAGGACTGGCACCCGGGCATCGTGATGGTGAGCGCCCGCACCCGCGTCACCGACCGACTGAACGCGCTGGAGGCCGGCGCCGACATCTACCTCGAGAAGCCGGTGGCGCCGGACGCCCTCGTCGAGGCCGTCACCAAGCTGACCCGCGACACGACGCCCACCCGCCTGGTGGACGTGCCCGGTCCGGTGTGGGCGACCCCCGCGATGGACCGCCTGCTGCAGCGGGCGGCGGCGCGCCGTCCAGCCGACGCCGCCGCGCTGCAGACCCTCTTCAGCGAGCAGATCCTCGCGGCCCTGGGCCGCGGCATCCCGCACCTCGCGCCGGCCCCGCCCGCCATCGGCGTCATGTGGGAGCGCCTGCTGCGGGGTCTGCTTGGCGACGTCACCGACCCGACGGTCCCCATCGCAACCGACATCCGCGCGCCCGACGCGCTCGAGGCCGTGCGTGCCATCACAGTGCCGGCCGGCGACCCCGAGTGGAACCCGCGATCGGACCTCACGGCGACCTGGGCACGCGTGCTGTCGCAGGTACTGCCGACCCGGGGTGCGGCCGACCTGGAGCACACGTTCGCCGGCGCACTGCAACACGTGCTGGGCATTCGCGCAGCCACCAGCGACCGGTGGGCACAGGTGCTGTCACAGGTGCTGGGCCACCGGACCACCACCGCCGGGACGCCCGGCCAGGTGCTGGAGGCGACGATCGGCGACGCACTGGGCACCGCGCTCGGCCTCCACTCCCATGAGACGCGGATCTGGGCCCACACGCTGGCGACGGTGCTCGCCCATCAGCGCCCGCACGTGACCACGCACGTCGGCGCCATGGTGGGCGCCGCGCTGCGCGAGTCGCTGGGCACCGGACCCAAGCCGTCGTCGCCGGCCAACGAACGGATGTGGGCAGCGGCCATCGACGACATCCTTCGCAGCGAGGCGACCGCGCCGACGACGGATGCCGACGCCTGGCTCCCGCAAGGGGCCACGCGATGATGCCCGCGCTGGTCACACCGCCGCTCGCGATCGCGCTGGTGCTGTACGGCTTCGCGCTGATCCTCGCGGTGTGTGCGGCGTCCATCACCGCGATGAAGGCGCTGCGCGACCTGCGCCACCGACTCGACGAGCCGGTGCGCGCCCGCTTCAGGGACATCCCGGCCGCGGTCGCCCTCGACGCCATCCCTCCGCCCGCGCCGACCGGTCGTCGTGAGCGGCGCGTGGTGAGCGGCATGGTGATCGACGCGACATTCGCGCTGCGGGGCGACGCGCGCGCCCGCGCCGTGGAGTGGCTCGAGACGAACGGGTTCGTGAGCGCTGCCATCGACCGGATGGAGCATCGGCGCTGGCCCGGCGTCCGCCCCGGCCTCGCCCTCCGCCTGGGACGCATGGGCAGCGCCCTGGCCGCGCCCGCGCTGCGGGCCGGGCTGGTGGACCGCAACTACCGCATGCGTGACGCGAGCGCCACCGCCCTGGGCCGCGTGGCCACGACCGGCGACGTCGCCGCCCTGGTGGACGCGTTCGCCCGACGCGACGTGCCGCGCGGCGTGCTGAGCAATGCCCTGCTGCAGCTGCGCCCGGAGGCGAACGACGCCCTGATCGCCTGCCTGACCAACGAGGACGATGCCGCCCGCGCCGTGGTGGCGCAGGTACTGGGCCTGCGCCGTGCGGTCGCGGCGGTGCCGTCGCTCATGACGCTGATCGAAGACCCGACGGCGGCGGTGCGACGCGAGGCCGTGCTGGCCCTCGCGGCGATCGCCGCCGACACCGCGGTTGAGGTGGACGCGCGACCGCTCGTGCGACTCAGCGACGACCCGGCCGCGATCGTGCGCTCCGCCGCGGCCACGAGCCTCGGCACGATCCTGGGCGACCGTGCCGAGCGGGTGCTGTCGGCGATGTGCCGCGACGAGGACTACTGGGTGAGCCACCGGGCGGCCGAATCGCTGTGCCGGTTGCCGTCCGGCGCCCGGTTCGGCTGGGCGGTCCTCGCCGGCCACGACGACACCCCGGCCGCCGTCCGTGCCCGTGCGGCGTGCCTGGAGTGGCTGGAGCGCACCGGCGGGCTGGAGGAGCGCATCGAAGGCATCATGCGTCGCGGCGACGACGCCGCGCTGCTCGTGACGCTCGCCGTACTCGAAGAGGTGGGCTCACGGGCCTGGGGCGACCTCTATGCGCGGGCCTCGCCCACGGCCGGCATCCCGCGCGAGCAGGCGGCGGCGTGAGCGTCATCACCCTCATCCTGTTGATCCTCGCGGGTGTGATCGCCTTCTACTTCGCGGTGCTGGCGCTGGCATCGCTGTGGATGACGGCCATCGCGGCCCGCGAGGTCTTCGACCACGCGATGGACCGCAAGGCCGGCATCGACGACGACCTGTTCACCTCGCCGCTCACACCGCCCGTCTCGGTGCTGCTGCCGGCCTTCAACGAGTCGGCGGCCATTGTGGAGTCGGTCGCCTCGCTGCTGGGGCTGCGCTACCCGGAGTTCGAGGTGATCGTCATCAACGACGGGTCGAAGGACGACACCCTGCAGCAGGTGGTGGAGGCCTATGGGCTGGAGCCGCTGGATCGCAACACCCCCAACACCCTGCAGACCCAGCCGATCCGCGGCATCTACCAGTCGCGGGCCTACCCCGAGCTGATCGTCATCGACAAGGAGAACGGCGGCAAGGCCGACTCGCTCAACGCCGGCATCAACGCCGCCCGCTACCCGCTGGTGTGCGGCATCGACGCCGACTCCATCCTCGAGCCCGACGCCCTGCTGAAGGTGGTGGAGCCGTTCGTGCTGCGGCCCGAGCTGGTCATCGCCACGGGCGGCATCGTGCGCATCGCCAACGGATCGTCGTTCGCGCGCGGCACGCTGACCAAGGCCGACCTGCCCAAGCGCTTCATCCCCGGCTTCCAGGTGGTGGAGTACATGCGCGGGTTCCTCGTGGGGCGCTGCAGCTGGAGCCGCCTGAACGCCCTGCTCATCGTGTCGGGTGCATTCGGCCTGTTCAAGAAGAGCACGGTGGTCGAGGTGGGCGGTTATGCGCACACCATCGGTGAAGACGCCGAGCTGGTGGTGCGCATGCAGCGGCACATGATCGAGCAGGAGCGCCCCTACCGGGTGGAGTTCGTCGCCGACGCGGTGTGCTGGACCGAGGCCCCCGAGAACCTGGCCGTGCTGCAGCGCCAGCGCACCCGCTGGCAGCGCGGGCTGTACGACACCCTTCGCCGCCACAAGACCATGCTCTTCAACCCGCGCTACGGCGCGCTGGGAACGCTGGCCCTGCCCTACTTCCTGCTGTTCGAGATGCTGGGCCCGGTGGTCGAGGGCGTCGCGTTCGTGTTGACGCTCGTGATGTGGGCGGCGGGCCTGTTGAACACGCTGCTGCTGCCGTTCATGCTCATGGCGATGGTGGGTCTGGGCCTGGTGCTGTCGATCAGCTCGCTGGCACTGGAGGACATCGTCTTCCACCGCTACCCGCGCTGGGGGCATATCGTGCGCATCGCCTACCTGTCGCTCGCCGAAACGATCGGCTTCCGCCAGATCAACTCCTGGTGGCGCATCAAGGGCCTCTATCAGGCCATCCGCAACCAGAACTCATGGGGCACGATGACCCGCACCGGTGCTGCGGCCGGCGACCGGCAGAACTTCGGCGGCGGGCGCTACTGGTCGCTGCGCGACGAGGTCATCGCCCGTGTGGACACCACCTTCCCACGGCGGGCCAGCGACACCCAGAACACGGCGGAACTGCCGCTGGTCGGCGCCGGCGTCCCCACCGACCCGACCTGAGAACGACGAAGGGGCGGCCGGTTGGCCACCCCTTCGCGTCTCGCGGCACCACGTGACGAACTACTTCCCGGCGTTGGTCGCGACGTACTTGCTGACGTCGTCGATTTGCTGCGGGGTAAGGGTCGCCTTGAACGACGGCATCGCGTTCAAGCCGTTGGTCACGACCTCCTTGACCCGCGCCTCGGTGGGCTTGAGTTCGTCGAAGTTCGGACCCACGGTGCCGGCGGCACCGGCCGCCTTCAGCGTGTGACAGCCACTACAGCCGCCGGAGCTGAACACGTCAGCGCCCGGATCGGCCGGAGCCGTGGCGGTCCCGGTGCCCGGTGACGCCGTCGCCGGCTCGCTGCCACTGCGTGCGGCGAGGATGAGCCCGGATGCCAGCACCGTGAGCACCAGCGTGCCCAGGGCGAGGCCCGTGTTGACGTTGGCGCCCATCGGCTTACGCGGAGTCGCCACGAGCGACGCCACGTCCTCCGGATCCTCCACCTTGCCGCCCTTGCCCTGCAGCGTCGCGACCATGTTGATCACGAACAGGATCTGCGCGATGGCCAGGATGGCAACCGAGACGACCGCAAGCTCGTTGAGCGTGTCGTACTTCGGCAGCGGCACGGCGAACCGGCGCGGGGAACCGCGCAACCCGTCGATCATCCAGTAGGCCGAGCTCAGCATCTGCCCCCAGAACGTGAGCCAGATATGCCAGCGCCCCAGCGAGTCGCTGAACAGCTTCTTGCCGGTCATCTCCGGTACGAAGTGGTAGATCGACGCGAAGATCACCAAACCGATGTTCAGCAGCGCCATGTGGTGGAAGTGCCCCACGATCCACATCGTGTTGTGCACGACCACGTCGGCGGCGACCGTGGCGTTGACGATGCCCTGCAGACCGGCGAGCAGCCACGACAGCATCCCGAGGAACAGCGCCACGGTCACGGCGTTCCAGTGGAAACGCGAACGCAGCACGGTAAAGGTGAGGCTGTAGAGCGAGATTGCGGACGGGATGACCAGGCTGAAGGTCATCGGCTGCATCAGGCTGTTGATCAGGCCCTGGTGCGTGTGGTCCGGGTAGTCGAGGTACACGTGGTGCGCCCACACCATGACGTTCGCGATGACGGCGATCGTCCAGGCGACGGCGATCGTGCTGCCGGCCACCAGCGGGCGCTTCGCGTACTTCGGGATGAGGAAGTAGTAGATCGCCACCGCCGGGAACAGCAGCAGGTAGACGACCGGGTGTCCGAACCACCAGAGGATGTTCTTGGCGAGCAGCGGGTCGACCGACACGCTGGGCTCGACCACCTGCACGAGCATCTCCACCAGAAGCACCGCGAGCGGCACGGTGGCGATGATCATGTCGATGGCGATGACCGTGAGCGGGATCACCGGGAACGGCAGCGGCTTGGAGGTCGGGAACTTCTTCTTCCAGAGGTAGCCGAAGCCGAGCGCCATACCGGTCTTCACCAGGAAGCCTTGGCGCTCTGCGCCGAGGTTCGGGCCGATGACCGTGTTCCAGATGCCGATGCACCAGGTGATGATCCCGACGCCGACCAGCAGCACGCCAACCGTGAAGATGAAGGCCGCCGACTTCGACCAGATGCCGGCCGGGTGGAAGGGCAGTGGGTAGAGCGCCACCCATGAGCCACCGAACTTCATGAACAGGGTGCTGATGACGATCAGCACCACGCCGACGATGAACGTCCAGAACGTGGTGGCGAACATCGCCGCGCCGAGCTTGCGGATCTCGAACCCGAGCTTCGCGAGAATGTAGATCGACACGCCCATGACGGCGAAGCCGGCCCACCCGAGGAAGGCGCCCAGCCCGTGCACCGTCATGATCGCGTAGTAGTACGCGTCGGACATGCGTCCGAAGTCGGCCAGGCTGGTGCGCAGCGCCGCGCCCATGAGGCCGGCGACGAGGAAGAGGAGCGTCGATACCAGGAGGTATCGGAGCGTCCATTTACGCGCGATCGTCACGAGGTCACCTCAATCTTGGAGAGCATGGCGTGGTGGCTGACACCGCAGTACTCAAGGCAGACGATCGGGTAGACGCCCGGGTCCTTGAATGTCCACACGACACGTTGGGTGTGCTCGGGAACGATCTGAGCCTGGAACGCGATGCCGCCGGTGGGGTACTCGACCCCGAACCCGTGCGTCGTGTCCTTGCTCGTCATGATGAACTCGACCTGCTGGCCGGCCTTCACCTTGGCAGGGGAGATCTGGAATGCGAACTGCTGACCGATGACGTTGACCTTCTGAGCGTCGGCCTTTGCGCTCTCGCCGTAGGGCACGAGGAAGATGGTGAGAAGGAGGGTCGTGACGAGGAACGCGACCATGATCGCGAGCCAGCCGTTTTCACGGTGCGCTGCGCGCTCCTGGTCGAGGTATTTGCGTTCGCCGCGGGTCGATCGCCAAACGCCGATGGCGATGATGCAACCGATAATCGTGGCGACGCTGTAGACGATTGCGATGATTGTGGCTGTTGGTCCCATTGACAGGGAAAAATGCCGTACAGCCCGAACCTCGCCATCCGCGTGGATGCGGAGGCGCATTGCGGTGAACTACGTACCGCGGAGGTGGGCGTTGCGGATGTCACTTGAGGACCGGCCCGGAGGGTTGCCGTCGGCGGAGATCACGCCACGCGTTCAGGGTGCGTGTAGACGTTCGCCGAGCCGTTGCGCGCGAACCCCAGCAGTGTGAGGCCGAGCTCGTCGGCGAGGTCGACGGCGAGCGACGACGGGGCCGACACGGCCACCATGATGGGGATGCCGGCAGCGGCCGCCTTTTGCACCAACTCGAACGAGGCTCGCCCCGAGACGGTGAGCACCAGGGCCGACGCGGGCAGGCGATCCGCGATGACGCACCACCCCACCACCTTGTCGACTGCGTTGTGGCGACCGACGTCCTCGCGCACGCACACCGGCTCGCCGCTCGCCGTGAAGAGCCCCGCCGCGTGCAGCCCGCCGGTACGCGCGAACACCCGCTGCTTTTCACGCAGGCGATCCGGCAGCGACAGCAGCACCGCGCGTTCCACCTGCAACGACGGCCCGTGCCGATCGATCAGGGACCGGTCGCGTACGTCGGCGATCGCCTCGGCCCCACAGATCCCGCAGGCACTCGTGGTGACGAAGCGCCGCGTGGCCGTCGGCGGCACCACCACACCCGGCGCCAGGGTGAGGTCGAGGGCGTTGCCGGCGGAGCCGGCCGACCCGGTGCCGCAGCGATGCGCGGACCGCACGTCGGCGCGCCGGGCGATCACGCCCTCCGCCAGCAGCAGGCCGTGGGCGAGTTCCACGTCGTCGCCCGGCGTACGCATGGTGACGCTCAGCGGCTCGCCGGCGATGCGAAGCTCGAGCGGCTCCTCCACCGCGAGGGTCTCCACACGCTCACGTCCGGCGATCGCGGTCGCGCCGTCGATCACCCGCACGGAGCGCCGGGTGCTGCGCCGTCCCACGGTCAGCGACCGAGCGGCGGACGGGCGTGGCCGCCCGGCGCGAGCGCGCCGGCGACACCGGACCTGCCGGCGCGCCCGGTCATGCGGGTACGGACAGCGAGATCGACGTCGCCTGGGTCTCGGTCGGGCGCGGGCTTCGTCATTGGCGAATGTTGCCTGAAGGCCCGCGAGGCACCAAACGGCCTCCAACCCGACCGACAAATGTCCGCCGGTGCACGACATCTGATCATCCGTCATCGACTAGTCTCCGCAGCCCGGCCGGCGCAAGTCGCGCTGCCGGCGACTCCACTCACGACCTGAAGGAGCACGATGGCGAGCAACATCACCCCACCGGCGGGCGTCGAGGTCCGCGGCCCGGACGTCCCCGGCCTGGCCGAGATCCTCGTACCGGAGGCGATGGAGCTCGTCGCGAAGCTGCACCGTGAGTTCGATGGCCGTCGCCGCGAGCTGCTTGCTGCGCGCGAGGCGCGTCAGGCCCGCATCGACGGCGGCGAGCGCCCGGACTTCCTGCCGGAGACCGCCGACGTGCGCGCCGGTGACTGGACCTGCGCCCCGGTGCCGGCCGACATGCAGGATCGGCGCACCGAGATCACCGGCCCAGTGGACCGCAAGATGATCATCAACGCGCTGAACTCCGGCGCGAAGGCGTTCATGGCCGACTTCGAGGATTCGAACACGCCGACGTGGGCCAACGTGATCGCCGGGCAGATCAACCTGCGCGACGCCGTGAACAAAACGATCACGTTCGAGGGCGGCGGCAAGAGCTACAAGCTCAACGACCAGACCGCGACGCTCCTGGTGCGCCCGCGCGGCTGGCACCTGATGGAGAAGCACTTCCTGGTCGACGGTGCGGAGGTCTCGGGGGGCATCCTCGACTTCGCGCTCTACATGTTCCACAGCGCCAAGCCCAAGATCGCCTCCGGCAGCGGCCCGTACTTCTACCTGCCGAAGCTGGAGAGCCACCTCGAGGCGCGTCTTTGGAACGACATCTTCGTCCGCACGCAGGACGAGCTCGGCATCCCGCAGGGCACCATCAAGGCGACCGTGCTGATCGAGACGATCCTGGCGGCCTTCGAGATGGACGAGATCCTCTACGAGCTGCGCGAGCACTCGGCCGGACTCAACTGCGGCCGTTGGGACTACATCTTCAGCTGCATCAAGAAGTTCCGGAAGGACCCGAACTTCCTGCTGGCCGACCGCGCGCAGGTCACCATGACCACGCACTTCATGAACAGCTACAGCCTGCTGTGCATCAAGACCTGCCACCGTCGCAACATCCACGCGATGGGCGGCATGGCGGCGCAGATCCCGATCAAGGGCGACGAGGAAGCCAACCAGGCCGCCCTCGAGAAGGTGCGTCAGGACAAGATCCGCGAGGCCAACAACGGCCACGACGGCACCTGGGTGGCGCACCCTGGCCTGGTGCCGATCGCCCTCGAGGCGTTCGACGCGGTCATGCCCGGTCCGAACCAGATCGACAAGAAGCTGGAGGACGTGCAGATCACCGCCGACGACCTGCTGGCGTTCGGGCCGGAGGGTCCCATCACCGAGACCGGCGTGCGCACCAACATCAACGTCGGCGTGCAGTACATGGGCGCGTGGCTGGCGGGTGTCGGCTGCGTGCCGATCCACAACCTCATGGAGGACGCCGCCACCGCCGAGATCAGCCGGTCGCAGC
>WBZQ01001604.1_pt1 | contig 15489 bp, 15 predicted proteins | sample 5204251 | NCBI WGS metagenome assembly WBZQ01 (sample SAMN12412402, study PRJNA552823) | activated sludge metagenome | isolation source: activated sludge from nitrification reactor of wastewater treatment plant... | place: USA: Virginia | collected 2017-09 | reverse complement strand
GGCGAGTTCGGCGAGAATCGCGTCCTCGTCGACGTAGGAGACCACGACCTCGGGGTCGAGGCCGGCATCCCGCAGCACCTTCAGGCGTGCGGGAGAGGCCGACCCCAACACCACATGAGCGCCGTGTCCCGAGAGATTTTCTGCCACCCCGTCAGCGGCGCAGGTGGGTGAAGCTCGTCGGCATCCCCCACGGCCCGCGCAGCCGCTCCTCGTAGTTACCCCAGTCGTTGCGGGCCTCGGGTTCGGGTGTACCGCCGCCGTTACCGGCCGCCGCGGCCAGCACCACGGTCAGCGCCGCGGTCTCCTCGTCGGTCGGGTTACCTTTGACGACCTGCAGGAACGGGCGTTCGGGCTGCTGAGTCCCGTCCTGGGCGTTCTGCTCGTTGTTGTCGCTCACAGGGGAATGTTCCCATGCTTCTTCGGCGGCAGGTTGACCACCTTGCGTTCGAGCAGGCGCAGCGCCGTCGCGATCTGGCCGCGGGTGTGGCTCGGCGGGATCACCGCGTCGACGTACCCGCGCTCGGCGGCCACGTACGGATTGACGAGGGTGTCCTCGTACTCCTGCTGCAGTTCCAGCCGGAGGTCGTCGACGTTCTCGCCGTTCGCGGCGGCCTCCTTGAGGCGGTTGCGGTAGACGAACCCGACCGCGCCGGAGGCGCCCATGACCGCGATCTGGGCGGTCGGCCACGCCAGGTTGACGTCGGCGCCCATGTGCTTGGAGCCCATGACGTCGTACGCGCCGCCGTAGGCCTTGCGGGTGATGACGGTGATCTTGCCGACGGTGGCCTCGCCGTAGGCGTACAGCAGCTTGGCGCCGCGGCGGATGATGCCGTTGTACTCCTGGTCGGTGCCGGGCAGGAAGCCGGGAACGTCGACCAGGGTGATGATCGGGATGTTGAACGCGTCGCAGGTGCGCACGAAGCGGGCGGCCTTCTCTGAGGCGTTGATGTCGAGGCAACCGGCGAACTGGGTGGGCTGGTTGGCGACGATGCCGACGCTGCGCCCGTCGACGCGGCCGAAGCCGACGATGATGTTGGTGGCGTACTCGGCCTGAACCTCGAGGAACTCGTCGTCGTCGAGGATGCGCCGGATGACCTCGTGCATGTCGTACGGCTGGTTCGGCGAGTCGGGGATCAGGGTGTCGAGTTCGAGGTCCTCCTCATTCAGGGAGTCCTCGATGGAGCCGACCGGCTGCGGTGCCGCGGTGCGCGGCGGCTCGCTGCGGTTGTTGCTCGGCAGGTACGACAGCAGTTCACGCACGTAGTCGAGCGCGTCCTCCTCGTCGGAGCCGACGTAGCTGGCGGTGCCCGACTTGGACATGTGCGTGTGCGCACCGCCGAGCTCCTCCATCGTCACCTCCTCGCCGGTGACCGTCTTGATCACGTCGGGGCCGGTGATGAACATCTGGCTGGTCTGGTCGACCATCACCACGAAGTCGGTGAGGGCGGGGGAGTACACGTGACCACCGGCGGCGGCGCCCATGATCAGTGAGATCTGCGGGATGACACCCGAGGCGCGCACGTTGCGGTGGAAGATCTCGCCGTAGAGGCCGAGCGAGACCACGCCCTCCTGGATGCGGGCGCCCGCGCCGTCGTTGATGCCGATCAGCGGCCGGCCTGTCTTGACCGCGAGATCCATGACCTTGACGATCTTCTCGCCGTAGACCTCACCGAGGCTGCCGCCGAGGACAGTGGAGTCCTGGCTGAAGATGCACACCTCGCGGCCGTCGATGGTGCCGTAGCCGGACACCACGCCGTCGCCGACAGGGCGGCGGTCGCCGAGGCCGAAGTTGGTGCTGCGGTGGCGGGCCAGCGCGTCCAGCTCGACGAACGAACCCTCGTCGAGCAGGTGGGTGATGCGCTCACGCGCGGTGAGCTTGCCCCTCTCATGCACCTTGGTGACGGCGCCCTCGCCGACGGGGTGCAGGGTCTCGTCGAGCCGGTTACGCAGATCGGCGAGTTTCCCCGCTGTGGTGTGGATGTCAGGCGTGCCGCCTTGGGATTGCGCAGAGGTCATGAACAACGATGCTAACGACATCGCTGTGACGTACGTCAACTACTCCCAATGTGAGATTTTCCTCATGTTCCCGAGCGCTCGGTCGGGACGGTGATCTGGCTGCCTTTTCGGGCCGGTAGGCTCTGCAGATCATGAGCCCGACACCCGATGCCCAGGACCTCGCCGACAGACTCTCCGACACGCGATGGCACAGCATCGAGGTGGTCGGGTCGACGGCGTCGACCAACGCCGACCTGCTCGCGCGCGCCGCCGCCGAGGGCACTTCGGAGGTCGCCGGTTCGGTGCTGATCACGACGGACCAGACCGGTGGCCGCGGCCGTCACGGACGCACCTGGACCGCACCCTCCGGGTCGTCGGTGGCCATCTCCGCCGCGGTCGCGGTCGGCTCGCACGCGGACCGACTCGGCTGGATGTCGCTGCTCGCGGGTGTCGCGGTGGCGCGGGCCATCGACTCGATGGGGGTCAAGGCCGTGCTGAAATGGCCCAACGACGTCCTCGTCGACGGCGCCAAGGTCTGCGGCATCCTCTCCGAATACGCACCCGCCGCCGACGGTGGGATCGCGATCATCGGTATCGGCATCAACACCGACATGACCCCCGACCAGCTCCCGGTCCCCACGGCCACCTCGCTCGGCATCGCCACCGGTGCCCCCGTCGACGTCCAGACCCTCACCGGTGACGTTCTCGCGCAACTCGACGCGGTGCTCTACGGCTGGCCCGACGACCTCATCGCTCTCGCCGCCGCCTACCGCGACCGCTGCGACACCATCGGCCGCCGCGTCCGCCTCATCGCCCCCGGCGACCAGGACGTCATCGGCACGGCCGTCGACGTCGACTCCGACGGCCGCGTGATCCTGGAGACGGCCGCGGGTGAGCGCATCGGCGCCACCGCAGGCGACGTCACGCACCTGCGCGTCGCCGACTGACCAGCACGAGAGGGCCGGCCGAGGGGTGTGGTTCGTTCGTACGAATCCCGCCCTCGGGGTTGCCCCGGCCGGGGTGCGGTGCGAGCGTCGGTAGAGGACAAATTTCGCTTTGGAGGTTCTCATGACGATTGTCCGAAACTCGATTATCGCCGGTGCCGTCGGCCTCGGTCTCGCGTTATCGCCGGTCATGGCCGATTCCCCCGCATCGGCGGAGCCGGTAGTGAATGGCGGCGAGGGGTGCGTAGCCCCGATATTCACTGATCCGACCGCTGCTTGCTATGAAGATCCGCTCTATTTCTTCGGCTCCATACTCTCCAGCGCGGCGAGCGGCAGTGCGAGCGGGAAGCTACCGGACTTCACGTTTTCTTTCGACAACCTGAAGTTCGAATCCTGACCGGCGTCGCGGTGTGATCTGGCGCGTGGGTCGGCGCTGGGCGTGACCCGAGGCTGTGAGCGGCGCGTCCGCGAACGGCCAGGTTGTCAACGGTCCGGTCGTGGAATCCTGAGATATCGATTCGTCTCCCGAAGTAACGATTCGGGGGTGTCGTGCTGACGTCGGGCGCCGCAGGTGGCAAGGTATGGATGGTCAAGGCCGCTACTGAGTGAGGAATCATGAAGAACGTTCGTCGACTTGTCCGCGGCGCCGCGATCTCGATCGCCATCGCGGTACCGGCAGTGCTGGGCGCTGCTCCCGCGAGTGCGGTGCCGCCGCGGCCGCACCCACCGGTGTATTACCCCGTGACCCCACCCTGTCTGCCGAATACTCCGCCGCCCGTCGGTTCGTCAGTGCATCCGTGCACACCGTACTGGCTGATGTCCATCCTCGACGCGATGTCGATGGGCAGCACCGAAGGGCCCGGTAGCAGCGTCGGTAGCAGCACCGGCAGCTGAGCCTGCCCGCTGTGCTCTGAGCGCCGCGTGGGGATTTCGTGGGCCGTGAGTCCACGGAATCCTCGTTGGCGCACGCCGAGGGCCCCCTTTCATTCAGCCTGATCGGATCACTGTCGTCATCATCCCCGCCCGGGAATGATCGTCGCTCGTGAGTGTGATTGCCGATCAGGCGAGTTGGCCGCAATTTCTGCGGCTACCAAGGAGTTATCCGCCCTTTGTCCGTTCCGTATCGATCCGGCTCGGAGCCCTTGTCGTATTTCTTCTGGTGTGGTGGCTGATCACCGCGGCCAAATGGGTGGATCCGCTGTTCCTGCCCACACCCAGGACGGTCTGGGATGCCTTTTACCGGGCGAACACCTGGCACCAGGTGGCGCCGGGTGTGCCACGTGAGGTGCTCGGCGAACAGAACTACTTTCTCTGGGAACATCTGATCGCGAGCCTGCAGCGCATCGTCGCCGGCGTTGGTCTGGCGATTGTCGTGGGTCCGCCGCTCGGTTTTCTGATGGGCACAGTCCGCCCGATCGCGGTGGCGATCGAGCCGTACCTGAATTTCCTTCGCGCGCTGCCACCGCTCGGCTATATCGGCCTGTTGATCGTCTGGTTCGGCATCGGCGACGCCTCCAAGATCTGGCTGCTGTTTCTCGCAGCGTTCCCGGCGATCACCATCGCCACCCTCAGCGGCGTCCAGGACGTCAAGGAGGCACAGGTCAATGCCGCACGCGCACTGGGTGCTTCGCGAGTGCACGTGGTCTCGCACGTCATTCTTCCGGCGTCCTTACCGGCCGTGATCAACGGTATCCGGCTGGCCGTCGGATTCGCCTGGACCACGGTCGTGGCGGCCGAACTCAACAACGGAATCCCCGGTATCGGCGGCCTCGCCTATTACGCGGGCCAGCAGACCAATACGGCGCTGACGATCGCCTGCATCATCGTCATCGGAATCACCGCGCTGATCCTCGATCTGCTCATCAAATACGTGGGCGCATGGGCGACGCCGTGGCAGGGGAAGGCGTGATGACACACAACCGACGTAACACACTGGGCGCGGTGCTGGTCCTTCTTGTGATCGCCCTGACCACCTCCGGTTGCATTGTGGAATCGGGCCGTTCGGAGCAAAGCCGCGCCATCGGCGAAAAGGTCTCCTGCCCGGTCAAGCCGGATCCGGGAATCCGGACGACGGCCAGGATCGGTTATCAGGAAGTGACCAACGGTGACCTGATCGTCAAGGACACCTCACTGCTGCAGGCGTGCATGCCGAATGCGAAGATCACCTGGAGCAAATTTTCCTCGGGCGGCGATGTTCTGCAGGGCTTCAAAGCCCGCAGTCTTGACATCGCTCTGCTCGGTTCGGCACCCGCCGCCCGGGCACTGTCGGCGCCGCTCGACATCGACATGAAGGTCGTGTGGATTCAGGACGTCATCGGCAAGGCTGAGTCGCTGGTGGTGCACGATCCCGCGATCCGGACAATGGATCAGTTGCGCGGCAAGAAGATTGCCGTCCCGTTCGCCAGCACCTCGCACTTTTCGCTGCTGACCGCGCTGAATCGGGCTGGCATCACCGATCAGGTCACGCTGATGAATACCCAGCCCGACGCGATGCTCGCCGCCTGGGGCAACGGAATCGACGCGGCCTGGGTGTGGGATCCGGTGCTGTCCAAGCTCAAGGCGAACGGACACGTCATCGACGATTCCGGGGTGACCGCCGAACAGGGGGCTCCCACCTTCGATCTCGAAGGTGCCCGTAGCGATTTCGTCGCGCAGAACGGACCGTTCCTCAAGTACTGGACCGTCGCGCAGAACTGGGCGGTCAACCTGCTCAACACCGATAAACAGAAGGCGGCGATCCACATCGCATCGCAACTGAGCATCTCGCCCGACCAGGTGACCCCGCAACTGGCCGGCTACAAGTACCTCACCGCCCGCGATCAGCTCGACGGCAAGTACTTCGGATCGCAGGGAGCCGAGTCCGGACTGAGCACGGCATTGACGAGCACCGCGACATTCCTGCACACGACCCCCGACGGGGGTGTCAGCACGGTGTCGGCGCCGCAGGTGTACCGGGACGGGCTGTTCACCGACGCATTGAAAGAGGTTGCCCAGTGAGCGCACCAACCACCGTCGCCGAGCCGATCGTGCTCGACGGCGTGTCCAAGACGTACCCGTCGTCGGACGGGGAGGTCATCGCACTGTCCCCGACATCGCTGACCATCGAGCCGGGGGAGTTCGTCGCGGTCGTCGGCCCGTCGGGCTGCGGCAAGACCACACTGCTGCAGATCCTCGCGGGCTTCGTCACCCCGACCGCCGGGTCGGCCACCGTGGGCGGCACCCCCGTCGACGGGCCGGACCCCGACCGCGGTGTGGTTTTCCAGGCGCCGACGCTGTACCCGTGGCTCAGCGTGCGCGGCAATGTCGAGTTCGGGCCGCGGGCCCGTGGCGAGAGCCGGGCCGACCGCGGGGAGCGGGCGTTGCAGGCGCTGGATCTGGTGGGGCTCAAGGACTTCGCCGACAAGCGGCCCTACGAGTTGTCCGGCGGCATGCAGCAGCGCGCGCAGATCGCGCGGGTGTTCGTCAACAATCCGGGCATTGTGCTGATGGACGAACCCTACAGCGCGCTCGACCCGTTCACCCGGGAACAACTGCAGGTGCAGTTGCTCGACCTGTGGCACCGCGAGCGCAAGACCATCGTCTTCGTCACCCATTCGGTGGAGGAGGCGCTGTTCCTGGCGACTCGCGTCATCGTGATGAGTGCCCGTCCGGGCCGGGTGATCGCCGACCGGGCGGTGGTGCTGCCCGGCGACGACCAGCCCGGCGTGCGTTCGCTCGACGTGCTCGGCACCCCGGAACTGGCCGCGAAGAAGGCCGAACTCGCCCGGCTCATTCTCGAAGCGCACGGCTGACGGTTCCCGCGCATCCGTTTCCTTCAGCACTGAACGGATCCGATCGGTGCTGAAGGAAACGATTGCGCGGGAAGCTTGGGTCAGCGGTCAGCGGCGGAGGCTTTTTTGGCCCATCGCCGGGATGAGGGCGAGGATCGGCAGGCCGATGATCAGGTGCAGGATCGCGGTGGCGATGCCGACGGAGATCTCGGCAGACAGCAGCAGCGGGATGAGTACCGCGGCCACGATCAGCAGGATCACGATCCAGCGGAAGAACGCATCCGGTGAGGGCGTGACCAGCTGGAGGACGTACCAGAGGGCGCCGGCGGCAAGCGCGCACAGAAACGCCACGACGGCGAACCAGTATTCGTCGCGGGCGAGCGGGTTCCACACCCCGAGCTTGCCGGAGTCGTTGACCTTTTCGACGATGATCCGGGCGACCCATGCGGCCAGCCAGGCGGCCAGACCGGTGACGATGCCGGTCATCACCACACCACCGACGAACAATCCCGGATTGATGTCGGGGCCGACCTGCTTGCGCTCACGCGCGGGAGCCCCGTAGGCGCCGCGCGGCGACCGGTCCCCACGCGGACTCTGCCGCGCGGCAGGCTGGGGTTGCTCGTACGGGTACGGCTGCTCGTACTGGGGCGGTGCGTCGTACGGTTGCCCGTATTGCTGAGGGGCCCCGTATTGCTGGCCGTACGGCCGGGCGGACTGGTAGTCGCGCGGATTGTCGTACTGGTTGGGTGCGTAGTACTCCTGGTCGCGATAGACGGGTCCGCCGTGCGAGCGTTCGTCGTAGTATTGGCCGGGATCGCGGTCGTTGCCGGGATCGCCGTAGGGGCCGGGGTCTGCGGGGCGGGGTGGCTGCGGATACGCCCGCGTCGGGGGAACGGAGTCCGCCGGATTGCGCCGGTTGCGGTCGACCGGGTCGTGATAGCTCATGCGTGTGCCTCCTGACCTGTCATAGGCCCTCCAGTCTACGCAAGCCGCCCTTCGGTTCAGCCGCAGGCGACGGCGTCGGCGTGGCTCACGGATCGACGTCCCGCCGAACGACTCCACGGTGAATTCCGGGTCACGCGCACTAAGCTGGCCCGCATGGGCATTCCGAAGGAGAATCTCGCACAGGGCGAACGCGTGATCCTGGAGCGGCACCCGCATTGGAAGTGCCTTGTGGCACCGTTGCTGATCTTCATCGTCACCACGGGCGTGGCCGGTGTCCTCGGCGGCCTGGTCAACGACCGGCTCGACGGTACCGCGCGCACCTGGATCCTGGGCATCATCCTCGTGATCTGGCTGGCAGTGGCCGGGTGGTACCTGGTGCGGCCGCTGGTGTCGTGGAAGACCACGCACTTCGTCGTCACCAACCGGCGGGTGATCTTCCGCAACGGCATCATCACCCGGTCCGGCAACGACATCCCGCTCCAGCGAATCAACACGGTCGAGTTCGAGCACGGGCTGATCGACCGCCTGCTGAACACCGGCTCGCTGGTCATCGAATCGGCGTCCGACGAACCGCTTACCTTCAACAACATCCCGCAGGTCGAACGCGTCCACGCCCTGCTGTACCAGGAGGTCCTCGACGACGACAACGATCCCGACAGCGAGCCGCGCCGATGACCGACGTACTGCTGGCCGAGGATGACGTGGCGATCGCCGAACCTCTGGCACGGGCGCTGGGCCGTGAGGGTTACGGCTGCCAGGTGGTCACCGACGGAGCCCAGGCACTCGAATACGCGCAGGACAGCAGGTACGAACTACTGATCCTCGATCTCGGACTGCCCGAGATCGACGGCCTGGAGGTGTGCAGGAGAATCCGGACGACGCGGCCGGGTCTGGCCGTGCTGATGCTCACCGCCCGCACCGACGAGGTCGACTTCGTCGTCGGTCTCGACGCCGGCGCCGACGACTACGTGGGCAAACCGTTCCGGCTCGCTGAACTTCTTGCCCGGGTCCGGGCGCTGTTGCGCCGGCGCAACTCGGAGGAGGACTCCGAATCTGTCCTCGACGGCGGCGACATCCGGCTTGATCCGCGCGGACGCCGCGTCCTCGTCGACGGCAAGGACCTGGTGCTGGCGAACCGGGAGTTCGATCTGCTGCGGTTCCTGATGGAGCGGTCGGGGCAGGTGATCGGCCGCGACGAGATCCTCACCGAGGTGTGGGGGTCGGCGGATCTGCGCTCTTCGAAGACACTCGACATGCACATCTCGTGGTTGCGCCGCAAGATCGGCGACGACCGGCGCGACCGTCCCCGGCACATTGTCACCGTGCGCGGGGTCGGTTTCCGGTTCGACCCGTGATCGTGACAGCCCCCGCCGCACCGCCCACCCAGGCCTGAATCGGGTGGTGTAGTGCGCAGACGCATCCTCTACTCGATGGTCGCCATGGTCGTGGCGGTCGGCCTGCTGCTCGGTATCCCGCTCGCGGTCATCGCCTGGTGGTGGGTGGCCGACAACGCCCGCCAGGACCTCGACAGCCGGATCAAGGCGATCGCCGACCAACTCATCCGGCAGGAGGGTGAGGCGGGGTCGATCCGGCCCGGGCAACTCGATGTCGACGCTTTCGGCGTACTGCTCCCGGACGGCGGCAGGCTCACCATCCACTACCCGGTGACCGGTGCCGCCCACGCGACGGACCGCCCCGACAGGGTGGAGACGCGGGTGATCGGTGCGAACATCGACGGACACACCGTGTCGGACTCGATCGCGCTCGGCGCCGCGGGCTCCCTCCTGCTGGAGATCCCCGCCTCGGACGTGCACAACGACCAGTTGTTCGCCATCGGCATCGTAGCGATGGTGATGGCGGCGTCGGTGGCGGCGGGGACGGGCGTGGCCGCGGTGACCGCCGGGCGACTGGCGGACCCGCTCATCGATCTGGCCGACCGGGCCGCGGCGATGGGCCGTGGCGAGTTCGGCGCCCACTGGCGCCGGTACGGGATCAGCGAACTCGACCGCGTCTCGTCGGCGCTGGGCGATGCCAACGCGGAGATCGCGCTGCGTCTCGAACGCGAACGCGAAACAGTGGGCGACGTGTCCCATCAGCTGCGCAGCCGGCTCACCGCCATCCAGTTGCGCCTCGACGAACTCACCCTGCACGAGGATCCCGCCGTCGTCATCGAGGCGGAGGCCGGTCTGGAACAGGTCGACCGGCTCGCCCGTGAGCTCGACGAGTTCGTCGCGCAGTCACGTGAGGAGGCGGCTCCGTCCCAGCCCGTCGACGTCGGCCACACGGTCGCGACGCTGGTCAGCGACTTCGCCCCGGCATTCGCGTCGCGGGGACGAACGCTCGTGACCCGCGGCGGCACCGAGACTATCGCGGCGAGCAGCCGGCCGGGGCGGCTGCGTGAGGCACTCAGCGTGCTGGTCGACAACGCACTCATGCACGGGGCGGGTCAGTGCCGTATCGAGATCGGCGAGTTGTCGAGCGGCCTCGTGCGCATCACGGTCCGTGACGACGGGCCGGGGGTGGCCGATGACCTGGCGGTCATGATTTTCCGGCGCGGCTTCTCCGTCGGCCGCGGCAACGGTGTCGGCCTGTCGCTGGCGCGGGCGCTGATCGAGGCCGACGGCGGACGGCTCGAACTCGGTTCCCGGCGTCCGCCGGTGTTCTCGATCGTCGTGCCGGCCTGGCCCGCGGACGACATGACGGGCGACGACACGACGGGCGGGGGGTCCTCGGCGGGACGATCGCGGGGGCTGGGGTCAGCCGGGCTCGCGGATCCCACGAGGAGTCCCGAGATCACGCGTGGCCGAGTTCCTCACCGTTGAGTTCGTCACCGTTGAGTTCGTCACCGTTGACTTCGTCGCCGGTGCGGGTGTTGTCGCCGGCAGGCTGGTGCTCGCCGAGAATGGCCACGTCGGCCTCCGGGAAGGCGAACTTGCGCAACGCCCAGAACCGGAAGCCCATCTGCAGCAGGTTGCCGATGATGAAACCGAGGACGAAGTCGACGACAGCCAGCTCCAGAGTTCCCAGGTTTTCGCGGAGGCTGAACACGTTGTTCGCGAACCACAGCGGGGCGGCCTGCAATCCGACACCGATCCCGCTGATCCCGAAGAACAGCAGCGCCTCGTGGTGTACCTGGTGCCCGCCACGGTTCTTGAACGCCCATTCGCGGTTCAGGACGTAGCTCAGGATGGTCGCGAGAACACCTGAGATGATCTTGGCGATCACCGGCTTCTGCTCCAGCACCGTCAGGCTCAGCGCGAAGTACACCGCCATGTCAAAGACAAATGTGGTGCCTCCGACGAGTGCGAACTTGATCAGTTCGTGGTGTTGCCTCGCGAGCTCGTGTAGGGGGCCGGGTAACCGGTCGACCAGCTCATCGATAAAGGGCACAAGATCCGAGTGTACGAAACGATCGGCATGTGGTGCCCGTCTCGGCCACGATGTGCGGTTCGTGAGCGGGACGTGCCACCATGTCAACCGTGAGTTCTGAGCCAGCCGCGAGTACCCGGCACGCAGGCCCGATGCCGACGGTGACCATGATCGGAGGGGGCCAGCTGGCCCGCATGACCCATCAGGCCGCGATCGCCCTCGGTCAGTGCCTGCGGGTGCTGGCGGCCTCCCCGGGCGACCCGGCGGCGGTGGTGAGCGCGGACGTCGTGATCGGGTCGCACGAGAACATCGACGACCTGCGCCGCGCCGCACAGGGCGCCACCGCGCTCACCTTCGACCATGAAGGTGTGCCGCTGGAACATCTGCGGACGCTCGAAGCCGAGGGGGTGCAGGTCCGCCCGCCGTCAAAAGCACTGCACTTCGCCCAGGACAAGCTGGCGATGCGGGTGCGGCTGGCCGAGCTGGGGCTGCCGGTTCCCGATTTCGCCGATCTCGGCGGATCCGACCGCGAGGCCGCCCGGACCCGGCTCACGGAGTTCGGCGACACCCACGACTGGTCGGTGGTCCTCAAGGCCGTGCGCGGCGGCTACGACGGCCGCGGAGTCTGGCTCACCGACACCCGCGACGAGGCGCTGGCGGTGTTCGACGAGAACTTCGGCAAGGGTGCTGAGCTGATCGTGGAACAGAAGGTGCCGATGCGGCGCGAACTGTCGGCGCTCGTCGCCCGGTCGCCGTTCGGTCAGGGCGCGGCATGGCCGGTCGTCGAGACGGTGCAGCGCAAGGGACAGTGCGCGGTGGTGCTGGCACCGGCACCCGATCTCGATGAGGCGGTGGCCGAGGAGGCCCAGCAGCTGTCGCTGCGGCTGGCGGCCGAACTCGGCGTGGTCGGGGTGATGGCGATGGAGTTGTTCGAGACCGTGGGCGAGGACGGCGGTCCGGGCCGGCTGGTGGTCAACGAATTGGCGATGCGCCCGCACAACAGCGGCCACTGGACGATGGATGGCGCGGTCACCTCCCAGTTCGAGCAGCACGTGCGTGCCGTCCTGGACTATCCGCTCGGCGACACCTCACCGCGTGCGCCGGTGACCGTGATGGCGAACATCCTCGGCGCCGAGCAGGCCCCGTCGATGTCGATGGACGAGCGGCTGCACCACCTGTTCGCCCGGATGCCCGAGGCCAAGGTCCACCTGTACGGCAAGGGGGAGCGGCCCGACCGCAAGATCGGGCATGTCAATATCGTGGGCGCAGCAGATGACGGCGTCGAGGACGTCCGGGAGCGGGCCGAACGGGCCGCGCACTGGATGTCCCGCGCCGAATGGACCGACGGATGGGACCCGCATTCATGACCGACAGCGACGACGGACAGTCCGGCGGCACCGAGACCGGTGCGCAGGATGTGGCCGCCGGCGGGGCCGCGCCCGCCGGTCCCCGGGTGGGGCTGATCATGGGCAGCGACTCGGACTGGCCGACGATGCAGGCCGCCGCCGAGGCGCTCGCCGAATTCGAGGTGCCCTTCGAGGTGGGCGTGGTGTCGGCGCACCGCACCCCGCAGCGCATGCTGAACTACGCCGCCGGAGCGGCCGGCCGCGGCATCTCGGTGATCATCGCCGGCGCGGGCGGCGCCGCGCACCTGCCGGGGATGGTCGCCTCGGCGACCCCACTGCCCGTGATCGGTGTCCCGGTCCCGCTCAAGTACCTCGACGGTATGGATTCGCTGCTCTCGATCGTGCAGATGCCCGCGGGCGTCCCGGTCGCGACGGTGTCCATCGGTGGGGCCCGCAACGCGGGTCTGCTCGCGGTGCGCATCCTCGCCGCGTCGGACCCGGTGTTGCTGGAGCGGATGGCCGCGTTCCAGCGGGAGCTGGAGTCGATGGTGCTCGACAAGGACGCCGCGCTCCGCGACAAACTGCTCGGCGAGTAGCGCGCCGGCCCGATAGCGTGCCGGATCTCAGGCGAGGATCAGCGTCGCCTTCTCGGTCTGCGCGCGGCGCTCGGTGCCGCCGTCGGCGGGGTGGGCCACCGACACGAGCGACGCGCCCCGCGCCAGCACCGACACCAGATTGCGGGTGAGCGCGTCCGCGTCGTCCCAGCCGCGGACCGACAGCACACGCGCCCCCGGGGTCACGCCGTCCGCGTCGGCCTGCCGCCCGGCGGCCGCCAGCACCTCCGCGGTGGTGGCGCCGTTCAGCGCGGCATCGGCACGCACCCGCGCCGCGTAGTTGTCACCGTGCACCCGGACCGCCGTCGAGAAATCGGTGACGCCGGGCGGCAGGTCGCGCATGGGAAGGGCGAACGGGTCGAGTGAGGTGACGATGACCTCGTCGGCGTCGTCGTAGGCGCTGAGCCCGGCCGGCGAGGTGAACACTGCGACCGCGTCGTCGTACTCCGCGGGGCTGTCGAACCGGACCTGCGCCCCGGCCCACCAGCAGCCGAGCAGGATCGCCGCGGTCTGCCAATGATGCGGCAGGTCGACGACGATCACGTCCCCGGGCCCCGCGCCCAGCTCGTCGACGACGAAGTTGGCGGTCTTGGCGGCCCAGTTGCCCAGCGTCGCCGCCGACAGCTCGGTGCGTTCGCCGGTCGCGTCGTCGTAGAACGTCAGCATCGGGCGGGTCCAGTCGCCGATCGTCCCGAACACGGCAGCGGTGACCGTGGGGGAGCCGGCGGCGGAAGCGGAGGACATGGGAGTGCCTTTCGGTCGTCAGCAGAACCGGGCCCAGCGTATCCGCCGCCCGAACCCGGTCAGTTGACGCACATGGGGCCGTCGGACTCGGCGGTGATCGGCGAACGGTTGCCGCCCGGTGCCGAATTGACGTCCTCACCGTTCTGCTGCGTCTGCGCGATCTCGTTGGTCGGATCGGCCGGGGAGCCCGGTCCGGCATACGAATTGGTGAGGATCACCCGCAGCTGCTTCTCCGGCACGGACTTGTCCTCGCGGACGGTCAGCCCGCCGAGGTCCTTGGCCAGTTTGCGTGCGCCCGCATCGTCCTTGGAGTGTGCCACGATCACCGAATCCAGGTCGTTCGTACCGGCCGTCGCCGTCTTGCCGCGCTGATATCCCTTGCCGGACAAGATATTCGACACGTTCGATGCCAGGCCGTCGACGGTGCCGCCGTTGGTGACATCCACGATGTAGTCGCCGCGCTCGGCGTCCTTGGACTTGTCCTTGTCGCTCTTGAGGAGATTCTCGGTGGCCTTCTTGACCTGGGCCGGATCCACCTGGACGACGCTCTGCCTGCCGTCCTCGCTCCACCCGTGTTCGGTGATCACCGGGATCGTGGAGAACTTGATGTTGCCGCCGCTGAGGTCCTTGAGCTGCTGCACGAATCTCACGATGTCCCAGCCGTCGTCGATCACGATCGACCGCGCCGCGGCGCGCTGCAGCTCCGATACCTTCGACGGGCTCGTCAATGTCTTGGCGGACAACACCTTCTGCGCGAGCGAGGCCATGAACACCTGCTGGCGGGTGATCCGGTCGAGGTCCCCGCGCGGCAGGTCGTGCCGCTGGCGGACGAAGCTCAGCGCCTTCGGGCCCGTCAGGGTCTGCTTGCCGGCCCGGAATCGGGCACCCGAAAGCGGTTCGGACACAGGGTTCTTCAAGCACACATCGACGCCGCCGACGGCGTTGGTGAGCAGCACGAAGCCGAGCAGCCCGACCTCGGCGTAATGATCGACCCGCACCCCGGTCAGGTTGGACACGGTGTCGATCAACGCTTTCCGGCCCGCCTTGGTGCCGTCGTCCTCGGCCTCCTTCTCCGGCTTTCCGGATTCGACGGCCTCGCGGCGCACGTGCTCGCGGGTTGCGCCGTAGGCGGCGTTGATCTTGCTCATCCCGATACCCGGAACGTCGACATACGAGTCGCGGGGAATGGAGATGGCCGTCGCCGACGAGCCGTCGTTCGGGATACGGATCAACAGGATCGTGTCGGTGTTGGTGGCCACATCGTCGGCCGACCGCAGCCACCGCAATTCCTTGGCGTCCAGCGGGTTTCCCTTGGCGTCGGTACGTGAGTCGGTGCCCACGAGCAGAATGTCGGTGGCGCCGTCACCACCGCCGCCGAGGCCGAGTCCCGACAACTGTGTGACGCTCTCGCGGAGATCGGAAATGCTGTGCCAGGCGTAGCCGGTGCACACCAGGACGGTCACGCTCAGCAGTGCCACCAGCATGCGCGAGACATTGTGGCGCTCGCGCATCGCCGTGCGCACCGCGCCCGCGACGCCCGCCGGTGGCGGTGTGGAGGCGGCTGTGGTCTTGCCGGACTCTGCGAGCGTGGCCGCGGGTGCGATATCCGGGGCGCCGCCGGACGTCGTGGCCGTGTCGTCGGCGGTGACGGTGTCCGGCTCGTCCGGTGTGACGACCGACGGCGCGGAAGCCTTCTCTTTGGGTTGAGCCGTGCGCGGGGTGGGCTTCTTCCGTTTCGGTGCTGTCTTGTCGGCAGCCGGGC
>WBZQ01001603.1_pt1 | contig 15503 bp, 13 predicted proteins | sample 5204251 | NCBI WGS metagenome assembly WBZQ01 (sample SAMN12412402, study PRJNA552823) | activated sludge metagenome | isolation source: activated sludge from nitrification reactor of wastewater treatment plant... | place: USA: Virginia | collected 2017-09 | reverse complement strand
AAGGGGAGTCCGCAGCTCAGTTGGCTGCCTACTGGATAGAGCGGCAGCCGCTCGGTGTCAATGTTGTGCGCTATGCCTCGGGTGAGCCACATGGCTTTGTTCAATTTGTCACTTTGGAGAAAACCAGTGCGGATGATCGTAAGCGTGACCCGGCGGTAGCGACAGTGTGGAACTATCTACAACGGCAGGCGCCGTTGCGTAATAACGAAACCGCGACGCTCTTTCGCTTTTGGATGGCAAGCGATGGTTACCAGGATGTTTCACCGGTGCAAAGCCGCATCTTCTTCACCATGGTGCAACATTATCTTACAACGCCGCGGCTCGCCTATACCTTCCTGCCCTGCGCCAACGCGGCCTTTTGGCAGATGGTCTTTGCCTATGCGGATTTGGAGCGGATTGAGGCGGCAGATTTTACAAGTGGAGAAGGCCGTTACGGCGTCTATGGCCACGATTGGCGGGTTACGCCGCCGATGGCCTGGCTGGGCTTGCTGGCCGAACGTGAATTGGATGCCGAGGCCAGCACCCTGAGTTCAAACCCAGCCGAGACCATCGCCGTCTTCAATGAGGAACAATTCATCACTGCTGTCCATGATGCGCTGCGCGATTATGCCGATAACAACGCCTTGCGCAACAATCCTCTGTTGCAAGCCCGGTTGGTCTTGCGCCGCTGCGGCAACGACAAGAGCGCCGCCATGCGTTTACAGGTGTTGCGCACCTTGCTGCAAGAAACCGCGGCCAGTTTACAGAACTCACCAAAACAGATCAAGCTCTTCAAAGCAGTGCATCATACCTACTTTGCACCGGCGCCCACCCAAGAGCAAGCGGCCGAGCTGCTGGATCTACCCTTTAGCACCTACCGGCGCCATTTGCGGGCTGGGGTTGACGCCATTGCCATGCAACTGTGGCAAAAGGAAGTAGGCTGAGCAAAATTGAATAAAAAATGAACAGGAATTGGGCTGGAAAGTGAACATCTGTGTGCAATAGAGTAGGGGCAGTTATACTGAGCTTTTATAACCAACAGCGCACGGAGGTTCAATCGTTATGCAGGCGGAGTATGCTCACTTCGTCGACCACTTGATCGACGCCTGGAATTCGCACGATCCTGCGCAGGTGGCTACCTATTATGCCCCCCACTATCAGGGTGTAGACATTGGCCAGAACGCTCCATTTCAGGGGCCAGCCGATGTCCAAGAGTATTTCGCCCGTTTTTATCAAGCCTTTCCTGATTCGCATATTAGGGTGGATTCGGTTGTGGCTGAGCCTGATCGCTATGCTGTGGCCTGGACGATGTATGGCACCCATCAGGGCAAACTAAACAATATTCCCCCTTCTGGGAAGTCGATCAAGGTGCGCGGCGTATCACTGCTCACCATTGATGCCGGTAAGGTGGTGCAGACCTTAACCATCTGGGATATGGCTGGTTTGTTGCGAGCGATTGGGCTGCTGCCCAAATTGTCGCGCTAAGTGAAAAGAGCGAGCAACTGTTTACTCACTACTCGCCACTCGCAATTCGCCACACCCTTAGTTACGTCCCGGTGCTGGCCAATTCCCGTTGCCATAGGTCAGCCACAATTTCGTCCACACCGCTTTTTAAATGCCGACGATAGGTGCTGAACGGCACATCGAGCAATTCAGCGGCCAATTCCTGAGTAGCTGCTGGTTTGATATAGGTGTGGTAGAGCGCGCGGTAGAGCTTGATCTGCTTGGGCGAGCTTTGTAGACGTTCAACGGCCTCTTTGAGCAATTTTTGCAGCACGGGTACCCGCTCGTTGGCGCCAGCATCTTCTCGGACATATTCGGCCACCAGGCGCGAACGCAGCAACGGATTGCCTGATAGCTCGTTGGGAACGGTGTAGGCTCGCAACGCCTCGCGCACCGCATTGGCAAAATCTGGTTCGCTCAGCACCAAAAGCGGCTGGTGGACTGGTTTGGGCGTGGTTGGCGCCTCCACCCCACCCATCGCAATCTCGCGGGCGGCCATCACATCCAGCCAGACCGGCGGCGGGGTAATGCGCCAGTCATGACCGTAAACGCCATAGGCGCGCCCCTCCATGGTAAAATCCACCTCGCGTAGTCGCGAAAGATCGCCATAGGCAAAGATTGGCTCCCAAAAATCCGGATCGCTACAGGCAAAGAAGGTAAAGGCCAGACCGGGTGTAGTGAGATAATATTGCAGACAGATCAAAAAGAGCCGACTCTGCACCAGCGAAATTTCCTGATAGGTCTCTTTGTCCATCCACGAACGATAGTATATGGAAAATTCACCTGGGCGGAGTGGCGCGGTGCGGCGCAAGTATTCCCAGGCTGCTTGTGTGGCAGGATCAGCGGCCAGATCCGCCGCTGGGGCATCGTGCAGAGAAATCATCAGCAAGAACCCCTGGGGCTGGCGGTGAACATCACGGATGACGGTCACGCCCTGGGGCTGACGCTGCAACCAGTGGTCAATCACCTGTGCAGCGGTTTCGCCTTCATGTTGACGCACCATCGCCAAGAGTAGCGGTCGATCCGTCGGCAACATTCGATCAACCCAAAGTGCGCCACCATCTTGGTCATCAAAGAAATTCTCAAAGAACGGCTGCAAGAGAAAATTGTCGCGGTGCAAAAAGACAAAATCTTGCAAAATGCGCCGCTGATGCACACCCTGGGTTTGAGGCAGGCGTTCCATATAGTAATCCCGCGCCCGTTTGTGCAACTCAGAATACCAGTCCGGATTCCGCCAGCGCAGATCGGCGGCCATGGCGTCGCGCACCAAATCATGCGGAAAAAGTCCCTGCCGGCCAGACTCCATAAAGGAAAGACCGCGCAGCCAGTTGAACAATTCATGGGCATCTGGCATCCCCAACATGGCCGTGAGCAAGCTCTCGGTGAGTTGCCGCACCATGGCCGCCGCCTCTAATGCCAGGCGATGGGCGGGGCTGGGCGTCTCTTGGACAAAGCGTTCGAGCAGCGCCCGCACAATGTCGGGAGAGGCCAGCGGTTCAAAATGTAGATCCGGGCGTTGCGCCAGCACATCAGCCACCAGCGAAATCGCCAACGGGTGGCCGCGGGTAAACTCGGCAATCACTTGATGCTCGGCCGGCGCGACTGTACGCGCATTGAGATAAGCCAGGCTCTCATTGGGGGTCAAATTGCGCAAAGGCAAGACCCGCACCAGGCTTTGCCAACCCGGATCCGCCCGCCAACTGGCCGTCAGCGGGTTGCGCCCCGCCATGACAAAAAACGAATTCGCTGGCAATTCTGGCAGAAACAGATCGCGCAGCCAGGTCTCTAGCGGGGTCAACAATTCATAGGTATCCACCAAAATCACCGTGCGTTGACCACGTTGCGCCAACTCCGCTACCGGATCAGCGCCAGGTTGCAGACCAATGGCCTGGGCCAGGGCGGCCAGAAACGAATCCGGCGCAGCTTCCACATTGCGGGCATCCAGGTAGATCGAGTGCGCCTCAAACTGTTCAGCAAGATGGGCAAATTCGTGCAGGAGCGAAGTTTTCCCCACGCCGCCTGGGCCATACATGTAGAGCACAAAAAAAGGCGGTTCAGTTGCGGTCAAAGCCGCCTGAAACATCTGTTTTTCCCCATCCCGACCGACAAAATGCCGCCGCCGCGCCGCCTTCAGTCGATCTCCTAAACGTACGCTCATAGACACTCCGTTGTAAGCCGGCTACAACCGACACACAGTACAGTTCTGGCAATTAAATGGCGCCAATTCGTCAAGCGTCAAACGTCAGGTATACCTTCACGTTTGACGCTTGACGCCAAATTACAGATTTGGTCTGAGGGCAGATTGGTTCATTGTATCAAATATGACGTAAAAATGCACTGTGCTGGATTGAGAAAGTTAGCAACCCCGACTATAATCGTTGGCTATGACTGATTTATTGTTACAAGCTGCACAGGTTTTACGTCAAGCCCAGCGGATTGTCTGCTTGACCGGCGCCGGGGTTAGCGCTGAATCGGGGGTCGCCACCTTTCGCGATGCCTTGACCGGGTTGTGGTCCAACTTTGATCCCGAACAATTGGCTTCGGAAGCGGGCTTTGCCGCCAATCCGGGGCTGGTCTGGCGCTGGTATATGGAACGATTACAGACCGTTGAACGAGTTCAGCCTAATCCTGGTCATACTGCGCTGGCCCAGTTGGAAGCCACAGCGCCCCACTTTGTCCTCTTTACCCAAAATGTGGATGACCTGCACGAGCGTGCTGGCAGCCGGAATGTACATCATCTGCACGGCTCAATCACCCGCTTTTGCTGCACCAGTTGCCGCGAAGAACATTACCTGCAAGCTGACGAGCGCCGCCAACCGCTGCCGCCCCATTGTCTCTATTGCAATGGTCTGGTGCGCCCAGCGGTGGTTTGGTTTGGGGAAATGTTGCCTTATGCCATCTTAAAAGAGGCATGGTATGCGGTAGAGCACTGCGATCTCTTGCTGGTAGTCGGCACCAGCGGCGTGGTTTATCCTGCCGCGCAACTGCCCTTTACGGCCAAGCAATACGGCGCCACCGTGATCGACATCAACCCCGAACCGACGCCCATTTCGGAAATGGCCGATCTCTACCTGCCCGGGCGGAGCGGGGAGATATTGCCGCAGGTGATCGAGGCGATGGTGGGCGGGGGTGATTAGAGACAGGAAAGATTAGGCCACAGCGAATTCGGTAAATTGCCGCTTCCACGGGGAATGAAAGGCAAGGACAATATCTTCTTTAGGGATGCCTGCTTCTAATAAACGCGTCGCAAAGCCATCTTCGGTACCGTCGTATTCGATCCAAATTTTGCTATTGCGCAAACGAACATGGATCACCGCACCGTGGGTGCGCTGACGACCATTCCAGCCGATATACATCAGTTGATAACTGTTATGTTCGTCATCAAATACCAAATGCTGCTCGACCTCCCCATAAGCTGGTTTGTATTGAGCATCTTCCGTTAAAAGCTGTTTTACAATCGTCCGATATTGTTCTAATTTATCCATCGCACGATCTCCTGAAGTTCGGTATCTACCACAATCAGACGTAATTGGCGCTGCTCCAGCAACACCTGCCCCGAAATATCACGAAATAATTCGTCGTATGCTTCTGTGTCTAGAGCGATGTAGAGTACCCGCTGGGCATCGTTTTGCTGCAACCAAATCCCGTAGAGAACATATTGACCCAGCGCGCGCTCCAAATCCGTGATCGCCGAGCGCCCAACAAAGCTTTTAATCTCAACGGCGATCTGCTGACCAGCTTTTTCGGCGCCAAGCAATTTTTCTGCACCCAGGTCAACATAGACCTTGCGGATCCCATAATAAATAGTCAGCGGATCATGGGTGATGATCCAACCATCTTTGATCAAGGCCTCTTTGACAATATCGTGTAAAATGTCGCGTGCTGGCATGATTAAAATTATACCATGTATCGACTATGATTTCTAGATGAACTATCTAAATTTCTATACCAACCAATCCGTTCTCATCACCGGCGGCCTGGGCTTTATTGGCTCGAACCTGGCCCGGCGCCTGGTGGATCTAGGGGCACGCGTCACCTTGGTCGATTCGTTGCTGCCGGATTATGGTGGCAACCGCTTCAACATTGCTGGCTACGAAGATCGCCTACATCTTAACCTTGCCGACGTACGTGATCCCTACTCAATGCGCGCCCTAGTTCAAGGGCAGGATCTGCTCTTTAATCTGGCCGGGCAGGTCAGCCACATCGATTCCATGACTGACCCGCTGGCGGATCTGGAGATCAACGCCCGCGCCCAGCTTTCGATCCTGGAAGCCTGTCGCCATGAGAACCCGACGATCAAGGTGGTCTATGCCGGGACGCGGCAGCAATATGGCAAGCCGGCTTATTTGCCCCTGGACGAAAAACATCTCCAACACCCCACCGATGTCAATGGCGTCAACAAGCTGGCCGGCGAATGGTATCACATCGTCTACCATACGGCTTATGGTCTGCGCACCACCTCGTTGCGTTTGACCAACACCTATGGCCCGCGCCAGTTGCTAAAACACAACCGCCAGGGCTTTATTGGTTGGTTTGTACGGCTGGCCGTGGAGGGCAAGACCATCCAACTGTACGGTGACGGCAGTCAACTGCGCGATCTCACCTATGTCGATGATGTGGTGGATGCCTTTTTGCGTGCCGGAGCCAGCGACGTCACCAACGGCCAGGTCTACAACCTGGGCGGTCAGGACCCGGTCAGCCTCTATGATCTGGCCCATCTGCTGGTGGCGTTGACAGGGCAAGGCAGTGTCCAGTCTATTCCCTGGCCAGAAGATCGCAAACGCATTGACATCGGGGATGTTTATTCAAGTTATGCTAAAATAGAAGCCGCCCTGGGTTGGCAGCCGGTCACCGATCTGCGCACAGGCTTAGCCGCCACGGTGGCCTACTATCAGCAGCACTGGCAACACTATTGGTCGTGAACGGGGAAAAGTATGGGTTTTATTGTCAATGCACCAGAAGCGCTCGTCCCCACCTCACGCATGATCTTGACCATGGTGGATGGCGAGGGAATGACCGATGATCAATTTTTTGAGTTTTGTCAGCTAAACCGCAAACTGCGCATTGAACGCACTGCCAAAGGGGAAATTATCATTATGCCGCCAGCAGGCGGTGAGACCGGCAGTCGCAATATGAGTTTGGCTATGCGTGTCGGTGTATGGGCGAGAAATGACGGTCGTGGCGTAGCCTTTGACTCATCAACGGGGTTTATTCTCCCCAACGGGGCTACCCGTTCACTAGATACAGCCTGGGTGCTCCGTGAGCGCCTGACCAGCCTGACGCCAGATCAAAAACGCAAATTTCTTCCGCTCTGTCCTGATTTTGTCGTTGAACTGCAGTCACCATCTGACCCATTGGCAGGCCTGAAAGCCAAGTTGCAAGAGTATATCGACAATGGCGCTCAACTGGGCTGGCTGCTTGTGCCAGAGACAAAGGATGTTTATATGTACCGAGCAGGCTACGAACCTGATCAATTGACCAATCCGCAGCAAATTGCGGGCGATCCCCTCCTACCAGGTTTTGTCCTCAACCTGGCAGAAATTTGGGATCCTGGTTTTTAAACAAGGATAAGGAATACAGGATAAGGGATTACCCAGCACCCTGTATCCTGTATTCCTTGTCCCACTTACCGTAATAGGCTATGACACGCACCAACACTATTCCTGTTATCAACCTCCGCGCCGAATATCTGGCCCTCAAGCCGGAAATTGACGCCGCTGTCGCCCGCGTGCTCGACAGCGGCTGGTATATTCTCGGCAAGGAGGTCGCCGCCTTTGAGAACGAATTTGCGGCGTATCTATCAGGCGAATTGCCAATGACGAATGGCGAATCAACAAGGCCATCCCCGCCACTCGCCACTCGCCACTCGCCACTCGCCTGTATTGGCGTCAACTCCGGCACCGATGCGCTGCAACTGGCCTTGTGGGCCTGTGACATTGGCCCGGGCGACGAGGTGATCACCGTGGCACATACTGCCGTGGCCACCGCTGCCGCTATCCGCCTGACCGGGGCGACGCCGGTTTTTGTGGATATCGATCCGGTTACCTATACCTTGGACCCCGCAGGATTGGCAGCCGCCTTGACGCCACGCACCAAGGCCATTGTCCCAGTGCATCTTTACGGCCACCCAGCAGCCTTAGCCGAGATTTTGGCCTTTGCCCAACAACATGCGTTGCGGGTGATTGAGGACTGTGCCCAAGCCCACGGGGCACGCTACCAGGGTCAATTGGTGGGTACGCTGGGCGATCTAGGCTGTTTCTCCTTTTATCCGACCAAAAACCTCGGTGCGCTAGGCGACGGCGGCGCCGTGGTCAGCCGTGATCCAGCCTTGATCGAGCGGGTGCGCCAGTTGCGCGAATATGGCTGGACCCCGCAAGCGCGCTATGTCTCGCAGGTGGAAGGCCTGAACAGCCGCTTGGACGAAATGCAGGCCGCCATTCTGCGTGTCAAACTGAGCCACCTGGACAGATGGAATGAACACCGGCGCACCTTGGCCACGTTCTACGCCAGCCACTTACCCGAGACACTCAGCAAGCCCGTTGAACAATCAGATTGCCACCATGTCTACCACCTTTATGTGGTGTGCGTCCCTCACCGCGACCAATTTCGTCAACACTTGCAGGCTGCTGGCATCGGCACAGCCATTCATTACCCAGCGCCGATTCATCAACAACCGGCGTACACCCAATTTGCGCGCCAAGCACTCCCCGTCACCGAACAACTGGCCCAGCAGATTGTCACCCTGCCGCTCTCTTCCCAGTTGACGCTGGACGAAGCCCAGCAGGTGGTGACAGCCATTCACACAGCGCTGGCTGCCTAATCCAGCCCCAACGCCACCATGCAACGTTCGACTTTGCCTTATTTTGTACTTTTGATCGGCGTGTTGATTGTCTCCACCGCCGCCACTATGATCCGGGCTGCCATTGATCTGCATGTACCGCCATTGACGGTGGCGGCGGGCCGGCTGGGCTTTGCCGCGTTGATCCTAACCCCGATTGCCTGGCAGCGCAACGGTGCCGAGATCCGGCGTATTGAGCGCAGTGATTGGTTGTGGGGATTGGCGGCGGGCGCCTTTTTGGCCTTGCATTTTGCCACCTGGATCACTTCCCTGGCCTATACATCGGTGGCCTCTTCGACAGCGCTGGTGACCACCAACCCGGTCTTTGTGGCATTGGCCTCCTGGCTCATCTTCCGCGAGCGGCTCTCCTGGGGCGTCTGGGCTGGCGTCGCGCTGACGGTGCTTGGCTCATTGTTGGTTGGCTTGAGCGACAGTGGCGGCGGGGGTGGCACTCAGCCGCTGCTGGGAGATGCCCTGGCTTTGGTCGGTGCCGTGACGGTTTCAGCCTACTTTTTGGTGGGCCGCAGCCTGCGCACCCGGCTCTCGCTGTTGCCCTATATTTGGTTGGCCTATAGTTCAGGGGCAGTGGTGCTCTTGATCTGGCTGGCGCTGGCTGGTCAATCGCTGTTTGGGCTGTCGCCGCTGGCCTATCTGCTCTTGTTGGGGTTGGCCATAGGGCCACAATTGCTGGGCCATAGCGCCTTCAACTGGGCGCTCAAATATCTGTCGGCCACCCTGGTGACGGTTGCCATCCTGGGCGAACCAGTAGGGTCTGCCGTCCTGGCCTTGCTCATTCTGCGCCAGCCGCTGCAACCTTTGCAACTGCTCGGCGGTGCGCTGCTACTCTGCGGCATCACCGTGACGACCCAGGCCGAACGGAAAAGCGTCGCGCCATCTGCACCGGTTACAACCGAGGTTTAAGACGTCCCGAAAAAACAAGTGTTCACTTTGGCGTCAAACGTGAAGCGTCAAATGTGAATTTACACCTGACGTTTGCCGTTTCACGTTTCACAATGGGACATCGTTTATTCTGCGAAGTCGCCTAAGCGCTCCACAAGGCACACAGATTTCATCCATGGCCCGCGAAAAATCTGGAATTAACCCTGCCGTTCGCCACTCAATCCATTGGGATGGCTATATGCTGTTGCTGGGGGCGGCCCTCGTCATTTATGTAGTCGTCTTTGCCCAGCTTGCTTTTGACTTTCACCTGGGCATGCGCACTCACAAGGCCGATCTAGGGCAGATTGACCAGGCAGTCTGGAACAGCAGCCGCGGGCGCTGGCTGGCTATGACCGACAACGGCTTTGAGTCCACCCGGCTGATCGACCACGTGGAGCCAATCCTGGTACTGATCAGCCCGATCTTCTGGCTGTGGGATGATGTGCGGGCGCTGTTGCTCTTGCAGGTGATGGCCGTGGCCCTGGGTGCGCTGCCGCTCTACGCCCTGACCCTGGCAAGATTGGATCAGTTGTTGACGCCAGCAGAACGTGCGCAAATCTGGCAAGTGGAACCGCTACGTCAACTGACGCGTCCGCTGGCGCTGATTGTAGCCGTGGCCTATTTGTTAGCGCCGCAATTACAATCGGCTGTGTTGACCGAATTTCACGCCGTACCGCTGGCTGCGCCGCTGATTCTTTGGGCGTTGTGGGCTATTGAACGCCAACGTTGGGGACAATTTGCCCTGGCCAGCCTGCTGGTCGCCAGCGTTAAAGAAGAAACAGCCCTGTTGGCCGCCGGGCTGGGCGTGTGGGCCTTATGGCGAGTTTGGAGTGCGGAATACGGAATGCGGAGTGCGAAATTCCGCATTCCGTATTCCGCATTCCTTGCTTCCCTCTTAGTCATCCTACTTTCCCTGATTTGGTTCTACCTGGCCACCTTTGTCATTGTGCCGGCCCATGCGGTGACGGTTTATGGCAAGGCGGAGAGTGGCTATTTTGCCCGTTATGGGGTGTTGGGCAACTCGCCGGTGGACATCTTTAAGAGTTTCTTGACACAACCAGGCGTGGTCTGGCGCATTGCCAGCGAACCGGCGCGGCTGGCCTATCTGCGTAACTTGTTGCTAGGTTTTGGCTTTTTTAGCCTGCTGGCACCGGAACTGCTCCTGATTACCCTGCCGGTGCTGCTGGCCAATCTGCTCAGTGCCTACCCGGCCCAATATTATGGCGAATTTCACTACAGCGCGCCGTTGGTGCCCTACTTTGCTGCCAGCGCGGCCTACGGTCTGGGACGCTTGTGGCGTTGGCTGGGCAGCAAGATCAACCATAGCTCGGCGGGGTTTCAACACTTAGCAGCGGCCAGCACCGGTGTGATGGCGTTGGCTGCCTTTGCCCGCAACTCACGCACGACGTTGCGCCCGGTATTGGCCTTGCTATTGGGGATTGGGGTATTGAGTGGAGCGCTGACCGGTTATCTGGCGGCGGGGCGCGGGCCTGGCGGCGGGCGCTATGACCCTACGCCCATCACAGCCCATCATCGCCTGCTGGCCCGCTTTCTGGCGCAGATTCCGGCGGAGGCCGCGCTGACAGCCACCGCGGCGGTGCATCCGCATGTCAGTCATCGGCGTTATGTCTATCAATTTCCCATCGGTCTCGAACCACCCGGTGCGGCCGATTGGGCGCTGCTGGATGTGACCACCAACACGGACATGGCGCCAGGCGATCTCAAGACGCGGGTGGCTCAAATGCTGGCCGCCGATTGGGGCGTGGTAGATGCCGCCGACGGCTTTTTGTTGTTACACAAAGGCGCAGCCACCAAAACGATTCCCCCGGCATTCCTAAGTTTTACCCGCCTGGCCGACGCGCCGCCAGCAACGGACGCCAATGCTGAAAACCATCTGCCGCGTCTACAACAGGTTTCTGTGCAAGATTGGCCGCGCTGGCGGGAAACAAAGATTGTCACAGAGTGGGCAGCCCCGCAAACGTTTGATCCGGCCGGGCTGTCGCTCGGGTTTGGCGTCTATACGCCGGATGGCACCCAACTTTACCGATCGAGTGATGCTTTTCCGCCGGCCTGGCTCTGGTATCCGCCCCCAAGTTGGCAGCCCGTAGAGACGACGCGTGCCACCACCTTGCAACTCTACCTGCCGCGCATCTGGGGTGTGGTGGCACGCCAACTCTTGACTACAGGTACAGTGGACAACCAGGTGCGGGCAGCGGATGGAATGGCCAGCCTGACAGCTATCTATGCTCGCCAGCCGGATGGGCAGTTGACTGCGCTGCCAATCGATCTTTTCCACAAAGCCGATTGGGGCCAGACATTGGCCACCCATTTCAAGCAACCGCTGGCCGCCGCCAGCGCCACCTTGCGTCCAACGCCCAACCAAACGCTGACATTGCGCGCCGGGTGGCCGGATCAACCGTTGCCGCCAGGTGGCACGCTCAATCTCTGGCTGCAATGGCAGGGCAAGCGGTGGCCAGCCGACCTTACGGTTTTTGTCCATCTGCGCCACAATGGGCAAAATCGCACCCAGGCCGATGGGCCACCGCGCTACTTTGTCCTCTACAACGTGGATGAAACACTGCATGGCCAAGGCTTTGCCAACGACTGGCGGCAACTGACGCTGCCGCCGGATCTGCATCCCGGTGACCAACTGACGCTGGTAGTCGGTCTCTACCAACCGCAAAATGGTCAGCGCGCCGAGGTGGTGGATGCCAGTGGTCAAGCTATCGGCAACGAATTCACCCTCGGTCAGATAACGGTGGGTGCGCCAGCGACGCCAGATCAAAGCTGCGCCCTCATCCCCGCCACCTGTGCCAGTCAGCCATAACACCAAGCTCAATCTGTAACTCAAGTGAAACCGGGCGTTTTAGACTGTTCCTTTTGGCAGAATGAACTGTGCCGCCGATCTTTACACAACGGTGTGTGGAGATGACTGAATGAAATCAAAAAGGTGGTGCTAACAACTTAGCACAGCCAGAGGAGATAGCAATGATTGACTTAAACCGAATCGATGCCGCCAAGCTTGAATATGCAGAACGTCTGCGCTCGGCGGATCAATATCGCCGTGAACTGCCCAGTGAACCAATCACAACGGGGATGATGGAGCAGGCCTTGTTGGGGTTGAGTGAATTCCTAATCGAAACCGGCGAGCGGCTCAAAGAGCGGCTCACGAAGCATCCAAATATGAACTAGACAATCATCAAACAGACTCGTCCTCTTACTCTTACACCTGCTCTCGGCACAATGTCGAGAACGAGAACGAGCAGGAGGGCGAGGACGAGAATTTTTTAACACATCCCAAGCGCGGTTGCCCTACTAAGCCTGGCGATTCAACAAGCTTTCAGCCAGGGCAAAGAGGGCACTGTCAGCGTAGCGCTCGCCCAGGGCGGTACGCAGGGCGTTGAGGCCGGTATCATGCTGGGCTTGCATTTGGGCTTCGGCAAAAGAGCGCGTGCCAGCTTGGGCCAACAAGTTCAACGCTTGTGGCAATTGAGCAGGGCCCAGATCGTCGGCCAACAAGGTTTCAAATTGTTCACCGATGCGATCATGGTTGAGAGCCTGCAGCATGGGCAAGCTCTTTTTGCGCCGCAAAATGTCATTGCCGGCGGCTTTACCGGTCACTGCCGGATCACCCCAGATGCCCAGAATGTCATCCTGAATCTGAAAAGCCAGGCCGATGGCCGAGCCGAAGGTCTGCAAGGCGTTGGCTTGGGTGGCATCCGCGCCGCCAATCAATGCGCCAATGGCCACACTGGCGCCGACCAGCGCGGCGGTTTTGCCCTGGATCATGCGCATGTATTCCGCCACGGTGACATCGGTGCGTTGCTCAAAGCCCATATCCAAATGCTGGCCTTCGGTTAGGGCCAGACAGGTTTGAGTAAAGCGTTGCAGGGCTTGGAGCGTTGTCTCGGCGGAAACACCGCGGCGGGTCAGGCGTTGCAGGCTCGCATAGGCCAGGGTAAACATGGCATCGCCGGCATTGACGGCTTGAGGAACGCCCCACACCTTCCAAACCGTTGGCCGATGGCGGCGCATTTCATCGCCATCTTCAATGTCATCGTGGATCAGCGAGAAGTTGTGCAGAAGTTCAATGGCCGCGCCAGCCGCCAATGCTTGGGCAGGCTCACCGCCCACTTCAGCGCAAGCCAGCAGGCAGAGCATGGGTCGCAAGCGCTTGCCCGCCGGGAGTTGTTGGGGGCGTAGCTGCTCATCCATCCAGCCCAGATGATAGTGCAACATCCCATAATGGGTGGCAAGGGCGGGGTCATCGTTCTGCAAAACGTTGCGCATCTCATCTTCAAGCTTGGGCAACCAATGACCGATAAACGCGCTGAGTTCCGTGTTGGGCATTATTTCATCTTTCTAAACAATATTTTACAATTGGTTTACCTGTCCGCGTTTGACGAGTACGCCAGGCTGGCGCAATTGGGCAATTGTGCCAGCACCGCTGCAAAACATAGCAATGCGTAGTTCGGTGGTGAGGATTTCCATCTCTTCTACCACGGCGTCGCTAGAGAGCACGGCCCGCTTCAAAAAAGGGGATGCCAGCCCAACCAGATCGGCGCCGAGCGCCACACATTTGGCAATGTCCTGGCCGGTACGGATGCCACCGCTGGCAAAGACCGCCAGCGCTGGGCGTTGAAGTGCTTCACGAACCTGACACACAATCCGCAGGCTTTCTGCCGTGGGGATACCCCAATCGGCAAAAGCACCAGCTAACCGACGCAGCCGCTCGGTAGGCGCCCGATACATTTCCACCTGGCTCCAGGAGGTGCCACCAGCACCGGCCACATCAATAGCGGCCACCCCGGCGTTGATCAGCAACCGGGCTACACGTTCACTGAGGCCCCAGCCCACCTCTTTGACAATCACCGGCACGGGCAGCGTCCGGCAGACCTGCTCGATTTTGCTCAACAACCCCCGCCAGTTAACATCTCCCTCGGGCTGAACCGCCTCCTGGAGTGGATTCAGGTGCAAAATCAACGCATCTGCCTCGACCATTTCTACGGCACGGCGACATTCGTCAACGCCATAGCCATAATTGAACTGCACAGCACCCAGATTGGCAAAAAGCAAAATGTCCGGCGCAACCTTGCGCACACGAAACGTAGTTGCACTTTCGGTCCGCTCAAGGCCGGCACGCTGACTACCCAACCCCATGGCCAAGCCTTGCTGTTGAGCGGCTATGGCAAGGTTGTGGTTGATTTGCTGAGCTTCCAGTGTGCCACCAGTCATCGAGCTGATCAAGATGGGTGCGGCCAGGTTTTTGCCCAAGACAGTAATCCGCGTATCCACTTCGTTCAGATCTAATTCAGGTAAAGCCTGATGGACAAAATGGTAGGTCTCTAATCCAGTGGTCAACGTGGGGAAACGCACATCCTCTTCTAAATTAATCCGAATGTGGTCGGCTTTGCGCTGTTTGATCGTCAAAGGTGTCCTCAGTAGCTTATAACTTACGCAAGCCTTGACTATACTGCGGTTGGGTTAGAACTGCGTTTTTGACCAACGGGAAAAAGCGCACTTCTAACCAGAGCAAAGTATAAAATGGCGTGCATGGATTTAGAAATCAGCACGAGTCAACCATCAGGCGCTATGTAAGTCATTATTTTGTTGATGGCTCTGTGCCTTGCACAACCGCCATCATCCAAGTCATTCTCTTGTTGATGGCTCTGTGCTTTGCACAACCGCCATCATACAAGCTTTTACCTGATTGGGTGATTTACACTCATTATGCCTGCTTTGAGTGGATTTTCAGTATGGCCTATCTCCATCCCTATTGTACATTGCCACGACTCAGGTAGCCATAAAATGGGCAGGTCCGTTCTGCAAGCAACGCCCTAATTATCGCACATTTATGTGACAGGAGAAAGGCTTTTTTGCACTTGCACAAGTTGTATGATCGTAGTAGAATATCAACGCAAATTGCAATGAGCCAATTCCAGGCTTTCTTCTGCAATATTTATTTGGCTCTTCGGGAATTCAAGGGGTTGACATCCGACCCACCGATTAAAATCGGTGTCTGACACGAGAAACCCGCTTAAGCGGGTTTGACAGAGCAGGCGCCGCATTCATCCGGTGCTGTCAACCCTGAGATCCAGTTGAACAATTAAGTTTATAACTTACGTAAGCCTTGACTATACTGCGGTTGGGTTAGAACTGCGTTTTTTCCTCTGGTCAAAAACACAGTTCTAACCAGAGCAAAGTATAAAATGGCGTGCATGGATCTAGAAATCAGCACAAGTCA
>WBZQ01001602.1_pt1 | contig 15507 bp, 16 predicted proteins | sample 5204251 | NCBI WGS metagenome assembly WBZQ01 (sample SAMN12412402, study PRJNA552823) | activated sludge metagenome | isolation source: activated sludge from nitrification reactor of wastewater treatment plant... | place: USA: Virginia | collected 2017-09 | reverse complement strand
TTAAGTGTGGCAACACATGAAACGCCTGAAATACGAAGCCGAACTGCTTGCGCCGCAGTTGCGTCGCAGCGTCATCATCCAGTTGAGAAATAGCAACGCCATTCACGCGTATCTCTCCTGAATCCGGATTATCCAGTCCTGCGATCAGATTCAATAATGTAGATTTCCCCACACCCGACTCCCCCATAATCGCCACATAGGCGCCCGATTCCAACGTGTAGCACAGATTGGTCAGGACTTTGCGACTTTCAGCATAGGCTTTATTGACGTTCATGAGCTCAAGCATGTGAACACCTTCTTACTATTGAAATTGAAATACTTTTTTCCATTCCTTGAATTGTCCAGATTTCTCTTTATCATTGTATCGTTAAGCAAAGCTTCACCACGCGCGTCAATCGTGCTTAAATGTAACATGTAACATGTAACAGAAGTAGAGAGCTTCCGAACACTCAAAGTTCGAGGCAATTCTCGAAGAGATCAGTCAATCCCGATGAATCATTCATCGCCAGCCACTGAACTCCAGGTTTTGTGACGTGGTATCAAAAATCCAGGCACATCCGAATAATTCTAACGTTCAAGGAGCAACATATGGCACGCGCCAGCGCACGACACATTTTGGTAAAAACCGAAGAGCAATGCAATCAACTGAAAACAGACATCGAGAATGGCGCTGAATTTGCAGAATTGGCTCAGCAACATTCGCTGTGTCCTTCTGGCAAAGAAGGCGGAGATCTGGGTGAATTTGGCCCAGGACAAATGGTAAAAGAATTCGATACGGTGGTATTCAGCGCGCCGGTAGGCGAAGTGCAAGGCCCGGTAAAAACGCAGTTTGGTTATCACTTAGTGGAAGTGACCCAACGTAGCGATTAGCTGGAATCATGCTGGAAACGAAACCCGAGTAACCCGATCACTCAGCTTCGCTCGGCAGGGTCATTATCGTATCAATCGCTTGAGCTGTATTGACAAATAAAGCCGAAGAAAATTACCAGGCGGCAGACGAACAGGAGGAAGTCGGCTGAACACTCCCGGTGCCTGAGTGACTGATGATCATTTTGAGCAAGCTGCTGCCTGATATGCATTCAATTGCTCAACGAAGAGTCAGCCAGATCAGTTCTTTATTATCGCTTGGATTGAGTTGCGAAACAGGACAGATGACGGACTGCGATAGGTACAAATACACTTGGCTTTCGCGATCCGTCATTTCAAACTTTAATGAACGCGTCCGGATGGGAAGCATTGATAAACGCCAAAGCTTCTCCGACCACCGACAATTTCCGAAACCGGAACAATGGTATCACCACCCATCAACCCTGCTTCGTTGCGAGCGAGATCAGCAAGTTCGCCCGCGACTTTGTCGGAATTCCGGTCAAAAATAATTTCGCTCACGACTTTGGTACTGACCGTACCCAGCTTTTTGCACGACTCGACAGCATTCATTGACGACACTAAACGAACGCCCTCACCTTTGGCCGTCACTTTAACCCACGCACAGGACATCAACATTACGCAGCACAGGGCGATCATGATTTTTTTCATACTGAACCTCATGATGAACAAGATATCAACGATTTACACGGATTTTTCATAGCAATCTGATTTTTTATTGTAACCCGATACTTAGAGAATGAAAGAATTTTCATCCACCACCTCATCTCGCTGGCAAGCCATCAAGCGCGCTGCGCAATTTATCGCACCTTATCGGCGTCAGGTGATTTATAGCCTCGTGGCGTTATCTTTTACCGCAACGATTACCTTATCGATTGGGCAGGGTATTCGTCTGCTGATTGATCAGGGATTTGCAACCCAGTCAACTGAATTGCTAAGTCAATATGTTCTGATTTTTTTAGGATTGGTAATTGCTTTGGCGGTGGGGACCTTTACGCGGTACTACTGGGTAACGTGGTTGGGTGAACGCGTCATTGCTGATATTCGCCGTCAGGTTTTCAATCATTTGATTCATTTGCATCCGGGCTTCTTCGAGGCCAACCGCAGCCTGGAAATCCAATCGCGATTGACTGCCGACATGACCTTGCTTCAGACCGTGATCGGATCATCGGTCTCATTTGCGTTGCGTAACTTGATCATGTTGCTGGGTGGCATCGTGTGGTTATTCATCACCAATGCCAAACTGACCGCGTTAGTAACCGTATCAGTGCCTCTCGTCGTAATTCCCATTCTGGTGTATGGTCGACGAGTACGACATTTGTCGCGCCAAAGCCAGGACAAAATCGCTGCAGTTGGCGCGTTTGTCGGCGAAATACTTGGTCAAATCAAAACCGTGCAGGCCTACAATCATCAGTTCATCGATCAGCAGCAATTTCACACTCAAGTGGAAGATGCTTTTGCGATCGCCAAGCAACGCACCACCCAACGGGCATTGTTGATTACCATCGTCATTCTACTGGTGATGGGCGCCGTGGGTTTGATGCTCTGGGTGGGCGGCATGGATGTCATCCAAGGCCGCATCAGTGCAGGAGAACTTGCCGCATTTGTGTTCTACAGCGTCATTGTCGGCTCGGCTGTTGCTTCCATTTCCGAAGTCATCGGTGAACTGCAACGTGCCGCAGGCGCTGCCGAGCGCACCATGGAATTATTGGATGCGACGAATCTCATTCAATCCCCTCCTGATCCCCATCCTTTACCAAACGTAGCAGGAAACATTTTCCTCAATCAAGTATGCTTTGCTTATCCTTCTCGTCTTGAAACACTTGCCATAAACCATCTTACACTGACGATACGGGCTGGAGAAACGCTGGCGCTCGTCGGTCCATCGGGTGCGGGAAAATCGACGGTGTTTGATTTGCTGTTACGTTTTTTTGACTGTCAATCCGGCTCAATTCAATTAGAGGGTATCGATATCCGCGATCTCGACCTGATGGCATTGCGCCGATGCTTTGCACTGGTTTCACAGAATCCGGTATTATTTCACGGCAGCATTCGCGACAATCTACGCTATGGACGACCAGACGCAACCGATGCGGAAATTGCAACGGCGGCCGAAGCGGCTTATGCGCATGATTTTATTAGCAAGCTTCCACAAGGCTATCACACGTTGCTGGGGGATACCGGTTTGGGTTTATCGGGTGGACAAAAACAGCGACTGGCCATCGCTCGCGCCATCTTAACCGATGCGCCGATTCTACTCCTGGATGAAGCAACCAGCGCGCTTGACGCATACAGTGAACATTGGGTGCAACAAGCACTGCAGCAACTGATGCAGAATCGAACAACACTGGTCATTGCGCATCGTTTGGCTACGGTGCAATCGGCTGACCGGATTGCCGTGCTCGATCATGGTGGTCTTGATGCGCTGGGAACGCATGCGCAATTGCTGCACTCAAGTCCGTTATACGCCCAACTGGCTGCGCTGCAATTTCAATCGATGGATGATTGATCGCGGCTCTCTTCGACATGCTGGTAAGGAACATAGTCGCTGGCGAAGCTCAGGCCGGTTTTCTGCACCACTTCAATCAGCGCAGCGCGTGCCACGTGCATAGCCATCGCCAGATGAATCAGGGTCTTGATTGGAATCGCCCCATTCATCACCAATTTGATTAATTGCATGATATCCGCACTACCATCGGGATACACCGCATCCATCAACGCTTCTGGCGGAGAAAATTCGAGCGGATCGATAATCGCTCGGATGGCCAGAAACGAAATCCCGGCATCCGCCGCGACTTTCGCTACTGCTGCTGATTCCATATCTGCGGCACATGCACCAGTTGCTTCACCTAAGGCAAGTTTCTGCTGACGGGTGGTCAAAGGAGCGTCGCAGGCAGTAATGATACCGCCAGCAACGGTCAAGTGCTTTGACATGATCCCTTCCAACCGGTTTCGCCATTCTAGATCAACCGGCAGAATTTCATCGTCCTTGATAATCGCTTCAGGCAATACTAAGTCACCAGGAATCAGATTGTTATCTACTGCAGCGGCAACACCAAAACTCACCAGCGCATTCACACCATGGTCACATAATTTCAGGGCAGCGCCGCGCGCGGCACTATAACCGATGCTGCTGAGGCATAATGACGTGCGAGTACCAATCTCCACCACCTGATACAGAGGAAAACGTTGGTCCGCCAAACACTTTGCTTCAGATCTCAGCGCCGAAACCACGCCTATGATTTTCAATTGATAATCTCCCTTGTCAACGCACGATAACGCGCCAGTGCCCATATTGGGAAGAATTTCGAATAACCATGGTAACGCAAGTAAAAAACTCGTGGAAAACCTGGAGCTGTAAACCAGGGCTCTTCCCATAAATGATCAATGGATTGATGGGATAACAAATAATTGATCCCCTTACGTACCGAATCACTATGAACTTCGCCTGCCGCCATTAAACCAAGCACAGCCCAGGCAGTTTGAAATGCAGTGCTGGTCTCCGCAAACCGGCCAGCAAGATCAGCGTCTAAATACGAATCGTTAGTTTCGCCCCAACCCCCATCGTTTCTTTGTACGGATTTCAACCATTTCACGGCTCGTTGCACCGAAATATGCTGCCGGTCGAATTGAGCCAACTGCAGTGCTTCGAGCACCGACCAGGTGCCATAGATATAATTAGTGCCCCAACGACCAAACCAGGCGCCACTTTTTTCTTGTTCCCGCAATAAAAAACTAATGCCCCGCCACACTTCACGCTGGTGCTTGCCATATTTACCCAGAAAACCGACACAGCGGGCTGTCACATCGCTGGTGGGTGGATCAATCAGCGCACCATGATCGGCAAAAGGAATTTCATTTAGATAGTGATGCACGTTATCGATGTCAAACGCAGCAAACCCCCCGTTTCTCGATTGCATGCCAGCAAGCCAGTTGGCAGCGCGCTCAAGCGCATAAGGATGAGGGTTCTCCTCGGCCTGCTCCAATGCCCAAGCGACTGCAGCTGTATCATCCAGATCTGGATAGTGCGGATTGGCGTATTGAAATGCCCATCCTCCCCCGGGCAAATCCGGCCGTTTATCGCGCCAATCTCCCGGCTCATCCAAAACCTGTTGTTCAACTAGCCAATCCAAAGCTTTGTAAACCGGTTTCTGATCCGTAGTGGAATCTTCCTGCAGCGCCAAGCACGTCAGAACCGTATCCCAGACAGGCGATGTACAGGGTTGGCACCAGGCGCGCTCACCTTCATCGATCAGCAGGCCGCGCAATGCATTGCGGCATTGCACTCGACTCGGATGATCATAGTCATAACCCAATAAGGTCAACGCTTCATGCGCATTGACCATAGCCGGGAAAATAGCCCCAATGCCACATTCGCCATTCAATCGTTCGAGCGTCCAGCGTTCTGCCCGGCGAATCGAATACTGGCGAATGGATTGAGGAAGGTGAGGCTCAACCTTGGATAACAGTCGTTCCACCAGCATGAAGATGCGCTTGAGGAATGTATCTGCTTTAGGAAAATAATTTTTTTCCTCTTCGGGAGGTACAATAAATAATTCGCGTATGTTTACCTGGCGCGGATTAATAGCCCTGGCTTTGAGCGTGCATAAAATGGACAGAGGAATCATCACAGTACGCGACCAGTAGGAAACCTTACTGATATGAAAAGGAAACCAACTTGGCAGCAACACCAGTTCTGAAGGCACAACCGGCACCGCGCGCCACGGAATCTGATCATACATCGCCAGCAACAAGCGCGTGAACACATTCGCCTTGGCCGCCCCGCCATGGTGATGAATGGCTTCCCGGGCACGAACCATATGCGCTGCATCTGGAGAATCTCCCGCCAGTTTCAACGCATAATATGATTTGATCGTACAGCTAATATCAAAGGCTCCACCATAATATAGCGGCCACCCTCCATGGCTCATATCCTGTTTGTCTCGAAGGAAGCGTGCAATTTTATTCTCGAGAATCACATCGATTTCGTCCATGAAATGCATCATCAGGATATATTCCGCCGGAATAGTACAGTCTGCTTCAAGCGGAAAACACCAATGACCATCAGGATTTTGCAACGATAGAATCGCATTCCTGGCTTGCGTGAATTTTTCTTCTAATTCATGCCGATCGATTTCATTGCGCACTGAATAGAGTGCTGCTTCGGATTGCGGAAGTTCATGCTCGAAAGTGGAATCGTTCTGCTGCTGTGATATGTGAGATATTCCGTGAGAACCGTCCATATATTCCTAATTACTTGTATCCATCACAATTTTAATCGGTATAAAAAATATACCCGCCCTGTCCAGCTTTATCTTTATATTGTGTATAAAGATCATTCCTCCTGACTATTGCTCATTTTCTTCAGCATATAGCCATGAAGTTCATATTACAATTTCTTTTCAGTTTTAGGTTTGGCTTTCGATTTCGATTTCGATTTCGATTTCTCGGACTCTTTATCAAAAGGGTTATCTTGAAAAGGCTCATAATAAAGATCAAGTGGCAAATTGCCGTCATGAATCAAAAATTCGCGCTGTTGCAAAGTAGCTTCCCGAACGAAAAGATAAGGATCGATTGCCGCTTCATCGCGAACTCTCATCGGGCCAGCCAAGCGCGCTCGTTTATCGATGGCCCCCAAAATTGTCAAGGGTGCAGCAAAGTATGAGCCCACGACCAGACCCGCATAAAAAAGCACATTGGTGAAAATACCGATTGGAATATTAGTCACATCACGCTCACTACTCGGTCCCAGGAAAGGTATAAATAGATAAGAGCCAGGATTAACTCCCCACACGCCCAACGTTTGACCAAAATCCTCATCATGTTTTTGCAAACCCATGTGCGTAGCCATATCGAATAGCCCAAACATGCCAATCGTTGAATTTACAAAAAAACGAACCGTATCTTGAGCGCCTTGTTTCATTTTCCCTTGCAGAAAAGAATTCAGCACAACATTGGGATAAGATAAGTTATCGTAAAAATTCCCGATGGATCTTTGTGCAGCATTCGGCACATAGTCAATATAGGCATTGACGATAGGTTCGAAAACGGCCCGATCCACTCTGTCGGTTAAATCATAGGAAGCGCGATTAATTTTTTCGTGGGGATCGACTGGATCGAGATCAGCGTCGATCTGCTTTGGAGTGGAAGCACATCCTTGAAAAAAACAAATGCACAGGATGAATAAAATGATGACCTTATTGTTTTTTTCTATTACCGAGGTTACGTTTCTCAAAATCTTGATACTCTCATTCATTTACAAACAATCAATCTTGAGCTTTCTAAAGTAGGGAAATGCCTAATGATCAATCCGCTATTCAATAAGCATTTAATTTCATCTGATAGCGCCAGGCCAAGCGGATGACCGTGGGTGACGCTTCAGAGCACGATGGATAACAATAATCCGCCATTAAATCAGAAACAGCGCTTGTCATTAAAGACCGCCAAACGGCACCTAGCGTTTAGCTATTGCTAGTACGGTGATCTCTTCAATTCGTCGCAATAATTCGCCAAGCGCCAAATTCTCGTTACCCGGAATATATCCTTCGTCTATCCGATCTTTTTCTGCGGCAAGCAAATGCGTTTTAGCAACGTCTTTCACGTCGACCCTATCAAAATAAAACCAAAATCCAGGTAAGTAGGTATATTGCAAGAAAATCAAGATTTATTCGAGTCGGCGGCCTAATTGACCGATCTCCCGATCTAACGGGTTTGATTCACGCCAAGATCACAACTGGCAATCCTCTCTCCAACGCCTTAAATTTTTCTTATTCGGAAAAAATTTTGAACGACAATAAGGCCTCGGCATTTGTTTAAAGGTACGTTCCCCGTCCGCATCAATCGGACTAAATCGCTGCGCTTTCCCGGATAAAATCGATTCGGTTGAAGTATACACTATAACTTCAATATCTTGCTTTGCGACTTCTGCAAGAATCGTTTGTAATCTATCAAAATTTTTTCGATGAAAATAATCTTTTTTAGCAGTCCATAATGTGGATGGCTTGCCAAATGAAAGACTCTGTGACCCCCTTCCAAGGCTTAACGGGACAGTTTCAATATCACAAACTGAGCCGCGTAAAACCTCCACCCTGCAAGCGAAAGGCACATCCTATAATTCCAGAATTCGAACCGTATCCCTCTTTTCCTGCAACAATCTAACCACATGCGATCCAATAAAACCGCCTTCTCCCATAAGCAAAGAACGCTGGTTGTTCATGTCATCTCCAGCCAAGTATCAGAAATGTTTCAGAAACAAAAAGAAATTTCCAGTTCATTCTGAATGACTCAGGATGATGCGTTGCCGTTTATAGCGAATCAAACTCAACTTTCACGTTCGCCGTGAACAATTTCCATGAGCTTTAATGCTTGGAGTTCCATTTCAAGCACAAAGCCATCGACTTTCGCACGAAAATGACGATAAAAAATCATACTTGGAATCGCTACGAGAATTCCAAAGGCGGCATTATAAAGTGCCACTGAAATACCATACGCAAGTTGAGCAGGGTTGCTGCCGGTAGGAGAATTCGAACCAAAAATTTCTATCATCCCTACTAAAGTGCCGAACAATCCCATTAAAGGGCTCAATGCCGCAATCGTTCCAAGTGTCGTAAGATACCGACTTAAATCATGCGCAACCAAGCGCCCTGATTCTTCTAAAGACTCCTTCATAATTTCGCGCGTGCTTTTTATGTTCTTAAGCCCTGCAGCAAGAATTTTCCCTAATGGTGAATGCAGTTGTAAGCGCGCAATCATTTCCGGATTGGTGCCTGTTCTTTTATACTCATTCAGTACCCTCGGTAACAATTCTTTCGGAGAAATAACACTTAAACGCAGTGTCCACATGCGCTCAACAATGATGCCCATAGCGACGATCGATGCAATGATGATGGGCCAGATTGGCCAGCCGGCAGCTTGAATCAATGATAACACGCGATAATCTCCTCACTCTGACAATGGATCCGGGTAGTATGAATTTATGACCTCTACATTACTGTAGGTGTGCGTATTTTATAACTAAGCAATCAATTTCGCATGTAATGTATCTTGATAGTGGATTTTCAGCAACAAGTGAGAAATTTTATATCCACAATTTCTGTGGATAAGTTTGTTAATAAAGTTAGAATTTAATCACTAAAGGTGTAGATTCAAACATCTTTTTAAAACTGATTAGTTATTAATCTAAACACAATATCTTTTAAGAACAATTAATTACAATATGAATGAAAGAATTTCCGCGGTACTTGCCACACGATACAGAGTCGACTTCATCCGTGTGGATTATTTCCACATAATGCGATGAATCTGTTTTCAATGCTTCCCATCAACATTCATAAAATGCTTACTGTCAGTGAGTTAAATCATACTGCTAAGCAACTTCTTGAACAGAACATTCCCCTGATGTGGATTCGAGGTGAAATCTCAAATCTAAAATGTTATCCATCAGGCCATTGGTACTTTTCACTTAAAGATGCTACCGCGCAAGTCCGGTGTGTGCTCTTCAGTCACAAGAATCAATATATCGAGTGGCAGCCTCAAGATGGCATGCAGGTCGAGCTGTTAGCACTGGTGACATTATATGAGCCACGCGGAGAGTTTCAGCTCAATGTCGAAACCATTCGCCGCGCTGGCTTGGGGCAGCTGTTTGAAACATTTGAGAAACTGAAATTCAAGCTGGAACAGGCTGGTTTATTCAATCCGGCTCATAAAAAAACTCTTCCTGGCTTTCCCAGGCAAATCGGCGTTATCACTTCACCGAATACTGCGGCTCTACGGGATGTCCTAGTAACGTTATATCGCCGCCAGCCTTCGTTGCCCGTTATTATCTATCCGACATCCGTACAAGGCAAACAATCGACCGAGAACATCGTCAGCGCCATTCAACTGGCAAATATCCGTGCGGAATGCGATGTGCTGATCCTTTGCCGAGGGGGAGGGAGTATCGAAGATTTGTGGGCTTTCAATGAAGAAATGGTGGCATTGGCGATCTACGCTACTACCATTCCCATCATTTGTGGCGTAGGCCATGAAACAGACTTTACTATTGCTGATTTTGTCGCCGATCTCCGGGCCCCAACACCTACAGGCGCTGCTGAGCTGGCCAGCAAGGATTATAGGGAGCTGACTCAATACACGCATCTTTTACAGCAACGCATAATTCGTTCCGCTGCGCATCGCATCGAACTGGCCATGCAACAAGTCGACATTCTGTCACATCGCCTCATTTATCCAGGCAATCGAATTCGCAGCCAGTCGCTACAGTTGAACCATTTAAACGATCGATTCATGAAAAACTGGATGTACCAGATCGAAAGAAAGCAATGGAAACTGATGGACATTATTCAACGATTGATAGCATCCAGCCCCAATATTCTGAGCAAAATATACAATCACAATCAGTTGGCGGCACGCTTCCTTTCCGCAATATCGAGGCATTGCGAAACTCAGACGATCAGGCTAAATCATTTACAGGCACAACTTTCACAATTGAATCCTCAATCTGTGCTATCGCGCGGATACAGCATTGCGTATTCCCAGGAAAACACCATCATTCGAGACAGCAAACAACTCCATCCTGGTGAAAGAATTCGGGTAAAATTCGCACATGGCGCATGTGAAGCGGATATTGCAAAACTTGATAACGCTTAATCAACCTAATATCTACATTATATCTACTCAATTTTTCTGTTAAATCACTACCAAGGACAAGCTCGTCAATGGCGAAAACTTTTTTGATGTTGGGTGCTTTCAACACCTTCTTATGCATTGCATTGGGAGCTTTTGGCGCCCATGGCCTAAAAAATCTGCTTTCTGCAGACATGATTGCGGTATACCATACCGGAGTGCAATATCATTTTTATCATGCCTTTGGGATCCTCATCATCGGATTACTTTTGCTACATTTTCCCAAATCCCGTCTTTTACCTATTTCCGGGTGGCTTATGATGCTCGGGATCATCCTGTTCAGCTTCAGCTTGTACGCACTGAGCCTCACCGGAACACGCGGACTTGGCATGGTTACTCCTTTGGGTGGCGTTTCATTTCTGATCGCCTGGGGATTATTCATTTTCGCGTTTTGGAAAGAAAATGTGATTTCATTGCAATCACAGCGGTAATCCTCAGAGATTACCGCAATTTTGAGAATTTCTTTTATAGATAAACTGAGCTACGAATTAATTTTTACGCAGGCAGAGCACGTGTTGAAAAAAAATGCTATTTAACTCTGCCAGCCATTTTGCGATGAGAAGCAGCCATTTCTTTATTACGTTCAACAGCTTTCGAATATTTCCGTAATAATGCCTCATGATGTGACTGAAAATCCTGTCCTTCCCGGCCATAATATTCACTGTGCTCCTCATATTCCCGCAACAATTCTTTTTGTTCTTGGACTTTTGCATTCATTTCGTTAGCTTCTTTCTCGTACATTTGCGCCAGTCCAATATGATCAAATTTAGTTTTCGCCTGCGCCTCAGCTTTGTCCATATTCCCCAACTCTGCAGCAATATGCCCACTTGAAGTAAAAAATACAAAAGCAATCAATAAAGAAATAGTTGTTTTCGCTTGCATAGTCGTCTCCTAAATTAACTCATTAATAAAATTAATGTGCTGCTATCATAAATATTCAATCTGATATATTCATCATAGCAAATTACCAGACAAACCTATAAACATTTCAGGGATAAGTGCTCTAAGAATGACTAATCCAAAAAATCACATGAAATTATTTTTTTTATTTATTTTGTTTAGCTGCCTCGGCCTTCTCATCTATGCATTGTATCTGCAACATGTGAAGGGACTGCTTCCTTGTCCTTTGTGTGTAGCACAACGTGTAGTTTATGGATTAATGGGCTTGACCGCACTTCTTGCACTAATTCATAATCCAGGCATTTTCGGAAATCGATTATATTGTGCTTTGATGAGCGCCTGGGCCTTACTCGGTGGAATAGTCGCGGCTCGGCACACTTGGCTTATACGCTATCCTGAGGCATTTGAGTGCGGCATCAGTCCGGAAGAAGCATTTCTGAATGCTTTACCGATCGCACAGTGGTGGCCTGAAATGTTTGAGGCTAACGGAGATTGCGCCAGTATTGATTGGAAATTTTTATCACTCACCATACCTGACTGGTCGCTAATCGCCTTTATTGGTCTTGGGGGCTTAGCGTTTTATTCACTACTTAAAAAATAACGACAGAATGCTAAAACCTTGAAATCATCCACGCGGATGATGCTTGGCATGAAGTTGCTTTAACCGTTCACGTGCGATATGGGTATAAATTTGGGTAGTCGAGATATCGGCGTGACCTAACAGTAATTGCACGACCCGCAAGTCAGCGCCGTGATTCAACAAATGGGTAGCAAAAGCATGTCGCAACGTATGGGGTGAAAGTTTCTTATTGATCCCTACTAACTGCGCATAACGCTTGATCAGATACCAGAAGGCTTGGCGCGTCATTGCAGCACCACGCGTGGTCACGAATATTGTATCGGTCACGATACCATTCAACAGAGTAGGCCGGGCTCCTTTGGTATAGCGGTTTAACCAATCAAGAGACTCTTCACCCAAAGGTGCCAGGCGTTCTTTTCTGCCTTTACCCATTACTCGCAAGACCCCCATATCCATACCCACTTGAGAGTACTTCAGATTGATCAGCTCAGATACACGTAATCCACTCGCATATAATACTTCGAGCATTGCGCGATCACGTAACCCAAGCGGCTGGTTCAAATCGGGGGCACTCAGCAATAAATCAACCTCTTTTTCTGTCAAACTCTCAGGTAAGCTACGCATTAGCTTGGGAGTTTCAATGTTGAGGCTGGGATCGATGGTAATTTTGCCTTGTCGCAGCAGGAAACGATAGAAGCGTTTTAAACTCGATAATTCACGGCTGGTAGTACTTGCCTTAACCTTTGCAGATACCCTTGACGCTAAAAACTCAAGTAAGTCAGAGTGAGTCGCATCCGTTAGTACTCTATCTTTTTGATTACGCTTTTTCAGCCATTCAGTGAACAATCGTAAATCATTACGATAACTATCTAGCGTATTGCGTGACAGGCCATCTTCCAACCATAGAGCATCGGAAAACTCATCTAAGAGATTGGCATCTAAATCAAGTACTCTCATGGCGCAATAACCATCGTTTAATTTCCAAAGGATTCCCATCGCTAGAATTCATGAAGCCTCCCAGCCCACCATTTTTTGAAATGACGCGATGACACGGTATGATAATTGGAATTCTATTTGCACCACACGCTCGACCAACTGCTCTTGGAGCTGAATGCAATTGAGCAGCAATTTCAGCATAACTAACGGTACTCCCACTCGAAACATCCTGAATAGCTTGCCAAACTCTTCGTTGGTGAGGGGTGCCTGCAATATGTATACTAATGTCAAATTTAAAATCTGGTTCTACTAAATAAGCCTGTAATTGCCGGCATACTTCCTTAGCAAGGTAGCCTTGTGGTGCCATGGATGGCACATTCAGCGGTAAATAATCGATATCAGTCAACCAGTCTTCCTCAGTAATAATCCCCAATACAGCAAAAGGCGTAACTAATTGTGCCTGGTACTTTCTCACCAATTCAGCCTTATGATTATTATTATTTTTTCTCACCTGGTTTACTCTATTGTCTAAGCAAAATTGACATTAGAAATAAAAAGAAGTTTCAAGTTATCCTCAGGTTACATATCATTGAGTCTATATCGGAGCCAATTTTTTAAACTTGAGAAAACACTTGGAAACTAATGTGTTTGACTATGACACATAAAAATAAATCTTGCACTGACTCAAGTATCGACTGTGAGAATAGATAGCGCAAGGCATCTTTCGCAGAGCTTACTCGAGGCTCTTGTCCTATGTCTTTAGCATCAGCAATTCATTCAGTCTTTTTACAAAAGCTGCGGGATCTTCTAATTGGCCTCCCTCAGCAAGTAATGCTTGATCAAATAAAATTTGACTCCAATCTTCAAAATTATCCATCTCGGTTTTTAATTTCATCACCATAGGATGATACGGGTTGATTTCCAAGATCGGTTTCGTATGCGATATTTTTTGTCCCGCAGATTTCAACAATCGTTCGAGATTACCACCCATATCATATGTATCTGCGACTAGGCAGGCAGGTGATTCAGTCAAACGGAATGTAACTCGCACATCCTTCACTTGTTCTTCCAGAACGGACTTCATCTTTTCAATTAATTCCTGATACGCACTGGCTTCTTTTTCACGCTGTTCTTTTTCCGATTCATCCTCCAGATCTCCCAAATCGAGTCCACCTTTGGCTACGGATTGAAGTTGTTTACCTTCAAATTCTGTCAGACTATTTACGAGCCATTCATCGATGCGATCCGACAACAAGAGAACTTCAATACCTTTTTTACGGAAAACTTCCAAATGGGGGCTATTTTTTGCTGCCTTTAAACTATCTGCTGTTACATAGTAAATTTTATTCTGCCCCTCTTTCATGCGCTGGGCATACATTTCTAAAGAAACTTCAGGTTCATCGCTTTCACTGTGAGTAGTCACAAAGCGCAACAATTTGGCTATCCGTTCTCGATTTGTATAATCCTCTCCCACGCCTTCTTTGAGGACTTGGCCGAATTCCCGATAGAAAGTTTTAAACTTGGCTTTATTTTCCTCATCTTCACCTTTTGATAGATCCTCAATCAATGCAAGAATCTTCTTCACCACACCGGCACGGATAGTATCTATATCTTTGGATTCTTGGAGAATTTCACGTGATACATTTAAAGGCAAATTATTAGAATCAATCACTCCTCGAATAAAACGCAAATAGTTGGGTAAGAGCTTCTCCGCATCATCCATAATAAATACCCGTTGCACATACAATTTGATGCCGTGCCGATGCTCACGGTCGAACAAATCAAAAGGCGCACGCGAAGGTATATACAATAGTTGAATATATTCCTGTTTACCTTCAACTCGAGCGTGTAAATAAGCGAGTGGAGGATCAAAATCATGTGCAACATGTTTATAGAATTCGTGGTACTGCTCTTCAGTGATTTCGTTCTTGGGACGCGCCCATAGAGCACTCGCCTGATTTATCGTTTCGTCATCATCAGTGATGGTATTTTTCTTGTCTTCTTGCGACCATTCCTCTTTTTTCATCACAATGGGCAATGTAATGTGGTCGGAATATTTACGAACGATGTTACGCAGTCTCATCCCGTTCAAAAATTCATCTTCATCCTTGCGTAAATGTAGAATGACTTCAGTACCGCGAGTGGGCTTATCGATAGTCTCTAGACTATATTCACCCTCACCACTTGATTCCCATCTGACGCCGTGCTCACTTGTTAAGCCTGCCCGTCGGGTATTCAACGTTACCTTATCAGCAATAATGAATGCCGAATAAAAACCAACCCCAAATTGTCCAATTAAATTCGCATCTTTGGCTTGATCACCAGTTAAGGAATCGAAAAATTCGCGCGTTCCGGATTTAGCAATTGTACCAATATGATCAATTACTTCTTGCCTGGACATACCAATGCCATTATCGCAAATGGTGATGGTTCGGTCCGTTTCATCATAACTGACACGAATCTCAAGATTTGAATCCGATTCATACAGTGCTGCATCTGTCAAAGCTTCAAAACGAAGTTTGTCA
>WBZQ01000263.1_pt1 | contig 15523 bp, 7 predicted proteins | sample 5204251 | NCBI WGS metagenome assembly WBZQ01 (sample SAMN12412402, study PRJNA552823) | activated sludge metagenome | isolation source: activated sludge from nitrification reactor of wastewater treatment plant... | place: USA: Virginia | collected 2017-09 | reverse complement strand
GTGGTGACATCCAGGACATCCCCGCCGCGGTACGTACCGAGCTGGCCGCCGTGCTGCGCGTCGCCGATCCCGCCGAGCTGGACCTGCAGGCGTCGCTGTTCGACCTGGGCATCGACTCGCTGCTGGCACTGGACCTGCGCAAGCGACTGCAACGAGCCACCGGTCGCAAGATCGCGCTGGCCACCCTGCTGGGCGGGGTGACCGGCAGCGCACTGATCGACGAACTCGCCGGGGACGGCGGGCAACCATCCGAAGGAGCACAGAGAGTGGATTCCTCGCGTGACTGATACCACCGAAATAGCCGCCCGGATCGAGGACCCGCGACTGGAGCTGCTGCGCCGCCGGCTTGCCCAGCGCGGTCTGACCGGGCAGCCGCAGCCCGCGGCCACCGCGCCCGACGGGCCCAGCGACGGCCAGCGGCGAATGTGGTTCGTGCACAACGCTGATCCCAGCGGCGCCCTGCTCAACGTATCGGTGTCCTACCGGATCACCGGGCCGCTCGATCCGGCACAGCTGCGCCGCGCGATCGCCACCGTGGCCTGGCGCCACGCCGTGCTGCGCACCACCTACCGCGCCGACGAGAGCGGCGACCCGGTGCCGACCGTGCACGCCGACCTGTGCCCGTCGTTCACCGAACACGACCTGTCCGGGCTCTCCGAACAGGCCCGCGCGCTGCGCCTGGAGGTCATCGCCCAGCGCGAGTTCGCCGCCCCCTTCGATCTCGGCACCGATGCGCCCCTGCGCATCACCCTGGTGCGGATCGGCCCGGACGAACACGTACTGCTGCTGGTCGCCCATCACATCGCCTGGGACGACGGATCCTGGCGGGTGTTCTTCGCCGACCTGACCCGCGCCTACCGCGACGGGGACCTGCCGCCGGCGCCCGCCGCCGCGCTACCCGGCCCGGAAACCCTCGAGGAGGATCTGGCGTACTGGCGGGCGGTCATGGCGGATATGCCCGAGCCCCTGGAACTTCCGGGCCCGAACGGGTCTGCGGTGCCCACCGGCTGGCGCTCGGGCCGCGTCGACGTGCGGCTGCCGGCGCACACCGCGGTGGCGCTGGCCGAGCTCGCCCGAACCGTGGGCGCCACCCCGTACATGGCGCTGCTCGCGGCGTTCGGCGTGCTCATGCACCGCTACACCCACAGCGACGACTTCCTGGTCGCCGCACCCGTTCTCAACCGCGATGGGCAGACCGAGGACACCATCGGCTACTACGGCAACACCGTCGCCATGCGGCTGCGGCCGTCCCCGACGATGACCTTCCGGGAGATGCTGGAACACACCCGCGACGTCGCGGCCGGTGCGTTCAGCCACCAGCGCGTCAACCTGGACCGGGTGGTCCGCGAACTCAACGTCGACCGGCGCCACGGCGCCGAACGACAGACCCGGGTTAGCTTCGGATCCCGCGAGCCCGACGGCGGCGGCTTCTGCCCGCCGGGCATCGGCTGCCGGCGCGCCGAACTGCGCGGCCACCTCACCCAGCTGCCGCTGGGCCTGATGGCCGAATTCGACGCCGCGGAAAACGGTGGCGTGCTGATCGAGGCGGAATACCTCATCGAGATCATCACCCCGGCGCTGGCCCGCCAGCTGCTCGATCACCTGGTGATCCTGCTCGGCGACGCACTGGCCCGCCCCGACGAACCGCTGTACCGGCTCGACTGGCTGGGCGCCGAGGAAGCCAACTGGCTGGACAAGGTCTCCCGCGGTGAGGAATTCGACACCGAACCGGCCACCCTGGCCGATCTGGTCGAAGCGCAGGTCGCCCGGACCCCGGACGCGGTCGCCATGGTCTACGAGGGCCGCAACTACACCTACCGCGAGGTCAACGAGGAGGCCAACCGGATCGCCCACCGGCTGATCTCGGCGGGCATCGGCACCGAGGACCGGGTCGCGGTGCTGCTGGACAAATCCCCGGAACTGGTGATCACCGCACTCGGCGTGGCCAAGTCCGGTGCGGTGTACCTGCCGGTGGACCCGACCTACCCGCCCGAGCGCCTGGAGTTCATCCTGGCCGACTGCGACGCCAAACTCGTCATCCGGGAACCCGTCGGCGACCTCGATGGACAGCCGAGTAGCGACCCCACCGACGCCGACCGGATCCGGCCGCTGACCCCGAACAACACCGCCTACCTGATCTACACCTCCGGCACCACCGGAACCCCCAAGGGCGTCCCGGTGCCGCACCGCCCGATCGCCGAATACTTCGTCTGGTTCAAGGGTGACTACAACGTCGGCGCCGGCGACCGCATGCTGCAGGTCGCCTCGCCCAGCTTCGACATCTCGCTGGCCGAGGTGTTCGGGACCCTGGCCTGCGGGGCGCGGGTCGTCGTGCACAAGCCCGGCGGATTGGCCGACATCGGCTACCTGACCGAACTGCTGCGCAACGAGGGCATCACCGCCATGCACTTCGTGCCGTCGCTGCTCGGACTGTTCCTGTCGCTGCCCGGTGTCAACCAGTGGCGCACCCTACAGCGCGTGCCCATCGGCGGAGAACCGCTGCCCGGTGAGGTCGCCGACCGGTTCCACGCCACCTTCGACGCGATGCTGCACAACTTCTACGGCCCCACCGAAACGGTGATCAACGCCAGCCGCTACAAGGTGGAGGGCAAGCAGGGCGCGGGCATCGTGCCGATCGGCACCCCCAAGATCAACACCAACATCTATCTGCTCGACGACAACCTGGCGCCGGTACCGGTCGGGGTGATCGGCGAGATCTACATCGGCGGAACCCATGTCGCGCACGGCTACCACCGCCGGCCCGGGCTGACCGCGGAGCGCTTCGTCGCCGACCCGTTCGTGGCCGGCGCCCGGATGTACCGCTCCGGCGACCTGGCCCGGCGCAACGCCGACGGCGACATCGAATTCGTCGGCCGCGCCGACGAGCAGGTCAAGATCCGCGGCTTCCGCATCGAACTCGGCGACGTCGCCGCCGCGATCTCGGTCGACCCGAGCGTCGGCCAGGCCGTCGTGCTGGTGCGCAACCTCGACCGGCTCGGTCGCAGCCTGGTCGGCTACCTCACCCCGGCGGCCGGCCAACTGATCGAATCGGTTGAGGTGGAACGGATTCGGGCCCGGGTCGCCGCCGCGCTACCGGAATACATGGTGCCCGCCGGCTATGTCGTACTCGGCGAGATCCCGCTCACCAACCACGGCAAGATCGACCGGGACGCTTTGCCGGACCCGGAGATCAGCGCCGCCACGGAATACCGCGAACCGGAGAACAGCACGCAATACCGGCTGGCCGAGATCTTCGGCGAACTGCTCGGTCACGACCGCGTCGGCGCGGACGACTCCTTCTTCGACCTCGGCGGACATTCGCTGCTGGCGACCCGGCTGGTCGCGGCCGTGCGATCCGGCTGCGGGGTGGAGATCGAAGTCCGCGATATCTTCGAGCACCCCACCGTCGGGGAACTCGCCCGTCACATCGACAGCCGCGCGACGGCATCGGGCCCGCAGCGACCCCGGTTGGCCCCGGCCACCGGCGACGGCCCGCCCCCGCTGTCGTCGGCGCAGCTGCGCAGCTGGTTCTCCTACCGGATCGAGGGGCGCAGCGCGGTCAGCAACATCCCGTTCGCGGCGCGCCTGTCCGGGCCCTGCGACGTCGACGCGCTGGCCGCCGCCATCGCCGATGTGGTGGACCGGCACGCCATCCTGCGCACCACCTACCGCGAGATCGACGGCGTCCCGCACCAGATCGTTCATCCCGCGGCCGGACTGCCGGTGCGCACCGTGCGCGGCGACGACGTGGCGTGGGCGTTGGCCGAACTCGACGCCGAACGCCGCCACGCGTTCGACCTGGAGAACGAATGGCCGGTGCGCGCGGCGATCTTCAGCACCGGCGACGAACACGTGGTGTCGCTGCTGGTGCACCACATCGCCGGCGACCACTGGTCGGCCGGGGTGCTGTTCCGCGATCTGCTCACCGCCCACCTGGCCCGCACCGGCGGCCACGGACCCGACTGGGCGCCGCTTCCGGTGCAGTACGGCGACTACGGCGCCTGGCAGGCCGAACTGCTCGGCGAGGCGTGGGACATCGCCGAACCGCAACGCGACTACTGGCGCGGCCAACTGGCGGGGCTGCCCGAGGAGACCGGACTGCGCACCGACTTCCCGCGGCCCCCGATGCCCAGCGGAGCCGCCGACACCGTCGAGTTCACCATCGATGCGCAGACCCGGGACCGGTTGGCCGAGCTCGCCCGGGCCGAGAACGCCACCGAGTTCATGCTGCTGCAGGCCGCCGTCGCGGTGGTGTTGAGCAAGGCCGGCAGCGGCACCGACATCCCCATCGGGACGCCGGTCGCCGGACGCAGCGAAACCGAACTCGACGACCTGGTCGGGTTCTTCGTCAACATCCTGACGCTGCGCAACGACCTGGGCGGAAACCCCACGCTGCGCGAGATCCTGGTGCGCGCCCGCGATATGGCGCTGTCCGCGTACGGAAACCAGGACCTGCCGTTCGACCAGGTGGTCGACGCGGTCAGCCCGACGCGGACCCTGTCGCGCAACCCGCTGTTTCAGGTCGTCGTGCACGTGCGCGAACAGCTCCCGACCGGCCGGGTACTCGCCTCCGGCCCGGACGGTGACACCGTATTCACCGCGCTGGAACCGGTTTTCGACGTCGCGCACGCCGACCTGTCGCTGGCCTTCTTTTCGTCGGGTCCGACGAGCGAGGAACGAGCGAGGAAGGGGCCCGGCGCATCGGCACCGCACGAGGACGGCTACCGCGGGCACATCATGTTCCGCCCCGAGCTCTACCGGCGGGCCACCGTACAGCGCTTCGCCGACTGGCTGGCCCGCGTCGTCGCGGCCTTCGCCGCCGACCCCGACACCGCGCTGGCCGACGTCGCCGTCAACGACGCCGCGGCACGGCAGCGGATCCTCACCGAGTTCAGCGGCGGCCCGGTGGCGCCGGTGTACCTCCTCGACGGCACCCTGGCCCCGGTACCGGTCGGCGTGGCCGGCGACGTCTACGTCGGCGGCGTACTGGCCGCCGGGCACCGCGAGGCCCTCGCCGCGACGGCGACCCGGATCGTGGCGAATCCGTTCGGGTCCCCGGCCGGATCGCGGCTCTACCGCACCGGGGAGCGGGCCCGCTGGTCCGACGACGGGGTCCTGGAGTACCTCGGCGAGCCGGTCGCGACGGCCGCGCCCGGCGGGACAGCGGCGGCGACGCACGCCTTCGAGGAACCGGCGACCGACACCGAGCGACGGCTGGCCGCCCTGCTCGGCGAACTGTTGGAGACCGAGGAGATCGGCCGGCACGACGAGTTCTTCGCCCTCGGCGGTGACAGCATCCTCGCCGTGCAGCTGGCCGCCCGCGCCCGCGACGCCGGACTGGCGGTGACCGCCCGGATGATCTTCGAGCACCCGGTGCTCACCGATCTGGCCGCCGCCGCCGAAAACGCCGACCCCGCAGAGGAACCCGCCGACACCCATCACGCGCCGATGAGCGTCTCGGGCCTGTCCGAGGACGAGTTGGCCGCCCTGACCGCATCCTGGGGCGGTACCGAGTGAGCGCAGCCGGGGCGACCATCGAGGACGTCATCGCGCTGAGCCCACTGCAACTCGGCCTGTATTCGATGGCCGCCTTCGCCGACGGGGACGGCGGCCGCGTCGACCCGTACACCATCGCGATGGCCGCCGATATCGACGGCCCGTTGGACGTCGACCTGCTGCGCGACTGCGCGACCGCCATGCTGGTCCGCCACCCCAACCTGCGGGCCAGCTTCTACCGCGGCGACCTGCGCAAACCCGTCCAGGTGATCCCGGCCGAGGTGCGGCTGCCCTGGCGGCACCTGCCCGCCGCCGACCGCGATGAGGCGCTGCGACTGGAGGCCGAGGAACGGGCCACACCGTTCGACCTCGGCAACGGCCCGGTCATCCGGTTCCTGCTGATCGAACTCCCGGGCGCCCACTGGAGACTCGCGGTGGTGGCGCACCACATCGTGATCGACGGATGGTCGCTGCCGCTGTTCGTGGGGGAGCTCATCGCCACCTACCGCGCCGGCGGCGACACCGCCGCGCTGCCGCCCGCTCCCCGGCCCTACCGCGACTACATCGGCTGGCTGGCCGACCGCGACGACCAGCAGAGCCTGGACCTGTGGCGCCGTCACCTCGACGGCCTGTCCGACCCGACACTGCTGACCCCCGCGCTGACCGCCGAGGAACCCGCGCCGGGGCTGCCCGGCACAGCCGAGGTCCGGCTGGACCCCGCGGCCACCCGGGCGCTGACCGAGGCCGCCCGGAGCCGCGGCGTCACCGTCAACACCCTGGTGCAGCTGGCCTGGGCCCGGTTGCTGTCCACGTGCACCGGGCGCAGCGATGTGGTGTTCGGGGTCACCGTGTCGGGCCGGCCCGGCGAGATCGCCGGGGTGGAGACGATGGTCGGGCTCTTCATCAACACCGTGCCGCTTCGGGTCCGCCTCGACCCGGCCGAAACCGTTGGGCAGCAGTGCCTTCGGCTGCAACGCGAAGCCGCCGCACTGCGCGACCACAGTCACCTCACCCACGCCGACCTGCGCCGGGTGGCCGGCATCGGCGAGCTGTTCGACACCCTGGTCGTCTACGAGAACTTCCCGCCCGGGGCCCTGGTGGGCGGCGGGGAGTTCACCGTCAACGGCGCCACCTTCAAACCCGCCGCGCTGGAAAGCCTGGCGCACTTTCCGGTCACCGTCGCCGCGCATCTGGTCGCCGACGAACTCACCGTGCTGGTGGAGTCCCTGGACGGCGCGCTGGGCATGATGACCCGCGCCGGCCTGGCCCGCCGGGTGCTGGAGCTGGTGCAGCGGCTGATCGGCTGCTGGGACCGGCCGCTGGCCGAGGTCAGCACCCTGATCGACGACGAAACCGCCCCCACCGGACCGACGGAATCCTCGGTCACCGAGGGGGATTCGGTGCACACCCGGTTCGCTGCGGTGGCCGCCGAATACCCCGACCGGGTGGCGCTGTCCGACGCCGCCGGCACGCTGACCTACGCCGAGCTGGACCGCGCGGCGGACCGGGCGGCCGCGGACCTGCTGGCCCGCGGCGTCACCGCCGAGGAACCGGTGGCGATCTCGCTGAGCCGCGGATCCCGCTACGTGATCGCGATGCTCGCCGTCCTCAAGGCCGGCGCCATGATCGTCCCGCTGGAACCGGAGATGCCCGCCGAACGCATCGTCGACATCCTCGCCCAAAGCGGCGCCCGCATCATCTTCGACGAAGACTGGCCGATCCCGGCCGCCGAACCCCCGCCGGGCTACCGGCCCGCCGTCGTGCACCCGGACCGGGCCGCCTACGCGGTGTTCACCTCCGGCACCACCGGAAAACCCAAGGGCGTCATCGGAACCCACCGCGCCCTGCTGGCCTATGCCGCCGATCACGCCGACCACGTGCTGCGGCCCGCCGCGGCGCGGCTGAACCGGCCGCTGACCATCGCCCACGCCTGGTCGTTCACCTTCGACGCGGCCTGGCAGCCGCTGGCCGGGCTGCTCGACGGCCACCGCGTGCACATCGTCGGCGACGACATCCGCCGCGACGCCGAACGACTCGTCGAGGCCATCGAATCCCGCCGCATCGACATGATCGACACCACCCCGTCGATGTTCGCCCAGCTGCACAACGCCGGCCTGCTCACGCACGTCGACCTGGCCGTCCTCGCGCTGGGCGGGGAGGCGATCGGCGTGGCCACCTGGCGCGCGATCCGCCAGGCATGCGAACGCACCGGCATGGCGGCCTACAACTGTTACGGACCCACCGAGACGACGGTGGAGGCGGTGGTCGCCGAGATCGACCGCCACCTGCGGCCGACCATCGGCCGACCCACCACCGGCACCGGAATCCAGATCCTCGACTCCTGGCTGCGGCCGGTGCCCGACGGTGCCGCCGGCGAGCTGTACCTGTCCGGCGACCAGCTGACCCGCGGCTATCTCGGTCGGCCGGGTGAAACCGCCGCCCGCTACGTCGCAGACCCGCTGCACCCCGGTCACCGGATGTACCGCACCGGGGACGTGGTGCGCCGCGCCCCGGACGGGTCCCTGCACTACCTGGGCCGCAGCGACGACCAGACCAAGATCCGCGGCTACCGCGTCGAGCCCGGCGAGGTCGCCGCCGTCCTGCTGGCCCACCCGGAGGTCAAGACCGCGCACGTCGTCGTCCGCGAGCACCGCGCCGGACCGCGGCTGATGGCCTACGTCGGCACCGGCGGCGCCGAACCTCCGGTCACCGCACTGCGCCGCCGGCTCGCGGACCGGTTGCCCCGCTATCTGATTCCGCACCGCATCCAGGTGCTCGACGACCTGCCACTCACGCCCAACGGCAAGGTCGACGACCGGGCCCTGGCCGCCCTGGACACCGCCGACGACGCAGCCGTGGCGACCGCCGCGGAAACCCCGACCGAGACGGTGCTGGCCGAGGTGGTGGCCGAGCTGCTCGACGTCCCCGCCGTAGACGTCACCGCGGACCTGTCGGCCCTGGGCCTGGACAGCATCGTCGCGTTGTCGGTGGTGCAGGCGGCGCGGCGCCGCGGGCTGGCACTGCGCGCCCGCCTGATGCTGGAGTGCGCCTCGATCCGGGAACTGGCCGCCGCCGTCGACGACGCGGCCGCGCACCCGGACCTCGGCGCCGACGCCGGCAGCGGGCCGATCCCGGTGCTGCCGAATGTGCACTGGCTCTACCGGCACGGTGACCCGCGCCGGCTCGCCCAGACCGAGGCGATCCGGCTGCCGGCCGGGGTCACCGGCGAACAGCTGCGCGCCATGCTGGCCGCCGCGGTGGCCGGGCATGAGGTGCTGCGCTGCCGGCTCGACCTGACCGAGATGACGCTGATTCCCGACGCCGACCCGGTGACGCTGACCGAGGTGATCATCACCGCCGACCTGGCCGCCGCGGTCCGGCAGCAGACGGCCGACGCCGTGGAAAGCCTTGACCCGCAACAGGGCCGGCTGCTGGTGGCCGCCTGGCTGCACGCGCCCGGCGAGTCCGGCGTGCTGGTGCTCACCGGCCACGTGCTGGCCCTGGACCCGGCGTCCTGGCGCATCCTCATCGGCGAGCTGGACGCCCACTGGCACACCCTGGCGTCCGGGCGGGCGCTCGCACCGGTGGGCGAACAGACCGGCTACCGGCGCTGGTCGCAACTGCTGCTTGAGCGGGTCCGGACGCTGGACACCTGCGGGTTCTGGGAGACCCAATTGCGCGGCCCCGACCCGGTTCTCGGTGCCCGACCGGTACAGCCGGCCACCGACCGGGCCGCCGATCTGCAGATCTCGGTGTCGGTCAGTGATCCCGTCCTGACCGCTGCCCTGCTGGCCGACGATCGGCCGATCACCGAACTGCTCGCCGCCGCGGCCGCCCGGATGATCACCGCGTGGCGGACCCGGCGACACCAGTCGACCCCGGCGCCGCTGCTGGCCCTGGAAACCCACGGCCGCGCCGACGCCGCCGTCGACCCGGACGGAATCACCGACACCGCCGACACCCTCGGCCTGCTCAGCGCCATCTACCCGGTCCGCGTCCCCGCGGACACCGGGGTTCCCCACATCCCCGGAGACGGCATCGACTACGCCCTGCTGCGCTATCTGCGGCCCGACACCGCCGAGCGGCTGGCCGCCCATCGAGATCCGCAACTCATGCTGAACTACCTGGGCCGCACCGAAATCGGCGGCGGCGGGGCGGCCATGCAGGACCGCAGCCTGCTGAACGGGGTCTCCCCGGTACCCGAGCAGAACCTGGCGGTCTACCACGAACTGACCGTCATCGCCGCCATCATGCTCGACCCCGACGGTGGCGACGACCCGGTGCTGGCCACCCAATGGCGTTGGCTGCCCGAAATTTTCACCACGGAGGACATCACGGTGCTGCAGTCACTGTGGCAGGACGCACTGGCGGAGGTGGCCTCATGACGGCGACACTGGCGATCATCGGTGCCGGTCCGAAGGCGGTCGCGGTGGCGGCCAAGGCCGCGGTACTGCGCTCCATGGGCGTCCCCACGCCCGAGGTGATCAGCGTGGAACGCACCGCCGTCGGCGCCAACTGGCTGGCCAGCGGCGGCTGGACCGACGGCAACCACCGGCTGGGCACCGGACCGGAGAAGGACATCGGCTTTCCGTACCGCTCGTCACTGGTGCCGCGGCGCAACAGCGAGGTCGACGAGCGGATGCTGCGGTACAGCTGGCAGGCGTACCTGGTGGCCACCGGGCAGTTCGCCGAATGGGTGGACCGCGGCCGGCCCGCACCCCGGCACCGCAACTGGGCCCGCTACCTGCGCTGGGTGGCCGATCAGGTCGAGATGACCGTGGTGCCCGGCGAGGTCACCGCCCTCGGCGTCGACGGGTCGCGCTGGACCCTGGCCGTCGACGCCGAGGACGGGGCGAGCAGCACCGTCGCCGACGGGGTGCTGGTCACCGGCCCCGGCCAGGCCGAGCGGTCCATCCTGCCGGGGAACCCGCGGGTGCTGTCCATCGCCCAGTTCTGGCACCGCGCCGCCGGACACGAGCGAATCACCGCCGAACGGGTCGTCGTCATCGGCGGCGGGGAGAGCGCCGCGGCGATCCTCAACGAGCTTTTCGCGCACCGGGTTTCGACGATCACCGTCATCTCCCCTCAGGTCACCCTGTTCACCCGGGGCGAGGGATTCTTCGAGAACAGCCTGTTCTCCGATCCGACCCACTGGGCCGGCCTGACCTCGGCGGAACGCCGCGACGCCATCGCCCGCACCGACCGCGGGGTGTTCTCCGCGCGGGTGCAGGAGTCACTGCTGGCCGACGACCGCATCCGGCACCTGCGCGGCCGGGTCGCGCACGCGGTCGCCCGCGACGAGCAGATCCGGCTGACCCTGCACAGCGACCGGGCCGGCGAACCGTCGGAGACCGTGCACGGCTTCGACCTGGTCATCGACGGTTCCGGCGCCGACACGCTGTGGTTCACCGAGCTGTTCAGCCAGGACGCGCTGGACCTGATCGAGCTGGGCCTCGGCGGCCCGATGACGGGGGAGCGGCTCGCCGAATCCATCGGCCACGACCTGTCCGTCGAACACCTGACGCCGAAGTTGTTCCTGCCCAACCTGTCCGGGCTCAATCAGGGACCGGGGTTCCCCAACCTGAGCTGCCTGGGCCTGCTGTCCGACCGGGTATTGGGTTCCGACCTGACTGCCCCGCACCCCACGCGAAGGAGAACCGATGAGCACCAATCCGTTCGATGACGAGGACGGCACCTTCTACGTCCTGGTCAACGACGAGGAGCAGCACAGCCTGTGGCCGTCGTTCGCCGAGGTCCCCGCGGGCTGGACGATCGCCGTCGGCCCGGCGCCCCGCACCGACTGCCTGGCCTACGTCGAGGCGAACTGGGCCGATATCCGCCCGCGCAGCCTGCGTGAGGCGCTGGCGAATTAGCACACGCCCGACGGACCGGGCGTCGGGGTGCCTGCACGGCGCCGGTGATCGCACGAGACGATAGCCCCATGGCCGACGACGACGATCACGGACAGCTCTATGCCGAATTCGACGGCCCGGACCTCGACCCGCAGCGCCTGACGCGGGCCGCGGCGGCACTGACCGCACGGCACCCGCAGCTGCGTGTCGGCGAGACCGCCGGTGACCCGTCGATCCCGGTCGACGACCTGCGCGAGCATCCGGACACCGACGCCGAGCGGGAACTGACCGCCATCCGCGAAGCCGGCACGGCCGCCGGGCTCGGGCCCAGCCCGCTGCGGCTGGGCCTGACCCGGCTGCCGGGCGGGCGGGCCCGGCTGCACGTCCACCTGGACCTGCACGACGCCGACCTACCGTCCCTCGGCATCCTGATGGCGGACCTGGCCTCGGCCTACACCGGCGCCGTGACCGCGGAGCTGAACGTCACCGTCGAGCAGTACCGGCGGGCGGTGCCGCCGCCCGACGAGGCGACGATGGCCCGCGACCGTGCGTGGTGGCGGGAGCGGTTGCCGGGACTGGCCCCGGCGCCGGGACTGCCGACATTGCCGCGCTGGGAACAGACCGATCCCCGTCGCATCACCCGTCGTTCCCGACGACTGGGCGCCGCCGTCCGCGACGGCGTGTACCGCGCGGCGCACCAGCACGGCGTCAGCGTCCCGGCCGTTGCCGCATCCGTGTTGACCTCGTCGCTGGCCGCCTGGTCGTCGCGATCACCGATGCTGCTGGCCCTGGTGATCTTCGACCGTCGCCCCGTGCACGCCCAAGTCGGTTGGCTGGTCGGCGATTTCAGCTCGGTGCTGCCGGTGCAGGTGGACCCGGGCGCGGCCGTCACCGCAGTCGACTGCGCCCGCGCGGTGACCGCCGCCGTCGGCGAGGCCGCCGCGCACGCGGGCCACCCCGGCCGCGCGGTGCTCGACGAGCTGGCCGCGCACCGGGAAAAGGCGGCCCCGGTCGCGTTCACCGGCCTGCTCGGCGCCGGTGACTTCTTCACCCCCGCGGTCACCGCGACGTTCGGCGAGCCGGTCTGGCTGACCACCCGGATGCCCGGGGTGGACCTGGACGCCCAGGTCATCGAGGTCGGCGGTGAGCTGCTGGTGAACTGGAGCGTCCGTGAAGACGTCTTCCGCCCGGGCGCCATGGACGCGATGTTCGCGCACTACGTCGACGAACTGCTGCGGCTGGCCGACACCGCCGCGGACGTCGATCCGTGGACCGTCGCGGCGGGCTCGGTGGTGCCCGAGGGCCAGTTCTCCATCCGCGCCGCGCTGAACGCCGCGACCTCGGTGCCGAGCGGAAAACGCCTGCACGACGGCCTCTTCCGCGCTGCGCAGGTGCAGCCGAACGCCATTGCGGTGATCGCGGCCACCGGCCAGATCAGCTACCTCGGCCTGGCCCGGCGGGCATCGGCGGTCGCGTCGGCGCTGACCCGGCGCGGGGTGGGCCGCGGGGACGTCGTTGCGGTCACCGGCGACGGCATCGACTACATCGCCGCGTTGCTGGGCACGCTGGCCGCCGGGGCCGCCTTCCTGCCGGTCACCGATCCCGCCGACCTGCCGGTGCAGCCGGCGCTGGTGTTGTCCGCGGCAGCCGAACCCGTCACCGGCGCACTGTCGGTGGCCGACGCGGTCGCCGAGGGTCACCGCGCCGAGCCGGTGGACGGCGATCCGGGCGACCGGGCGGCGATCCTGTTCACCGCCGGATCGCACCGGGCCGTCGAGCTGACCCACGACGCGCTGATGAACACCGTCGAATTCGCGGCCCGCCACTTCGGTTTGAGCCCCGCCGACCGGGTCCTGGCCGTGTCGCCGTCGGCCACCGCCTGGACGATCCTCGACGTGTTCGCCACCCTGGCCACCGGCGGAACCGTGGTCGTCGTCGACGAGGCGCGCCGGCGCGACCCCGCGGCGTGGGCCCGGCTGGTGGCCGCCTACGGCGTCACCGTGCTCAACGCCGCCCCCGGCGCCGTGCGGCAACTCGTCGAGGCGGGGGCCGGGCGGCTCGGGTCGCTGCGAGTGGTGGTCACCGGCTCCGATCCGATCCACGTCGACCTGGCCACCGCGGTGCGCCGGGAGGCCCCGCAGGCCCGATTCATCGGCCTGGGCGGCTCGACCGAGACGGCGCTGGCGGCCTGCTTCTGCGAACCGGCGATCATCCCGTCGTACTGGACCGGGCTGCCCTACGGGAGGCCGCTGCCCAACACCGCCTGCCGGGTGGTCACCGCCGACGGCGCCGACTGCCCGGACTGGGTGGTCGGGGAGCTGCTGATCAGCGGGCGAGGACTGGCGCAGGGCTACTCCGGGGACCCGGAGCTGACCGCCCTGCGATTCACCGACGACGACGGCCGCCGGTGGTTCCGCACCGGCGACCGGGCCCGGTACTGGCCCAACGGCACGCTGGAAGTCGTCGGCCGGGCCGGGAACGAGGCGGTGATCGGTGACCGGCGGGTGAATCTCGACGAGGTGACCACGGCCGTGCACCGCATCCGTGGGGTCGCCGGCGCGGTCGTGCTCGCGTTACCCGGCGACGACGGCGGCGTGCTGGCCGCGTTGGTGCAGGTCGACGACCCGGAGATGACCGAGCAGCGGCTGGCCCGGGCGATGTCCGGGCTGCTGCCGGCGCACCAGGTCCCCACGGTCATCCGGCTGACCGGCCGGCTGCCGTATACCGCCGAGGGCCGGGTGGACCGGGTCGCCGCGGCGGGGGTGCTGGTGGGGGAGACTATCGATCTTCCGGCCGAATCGGACGCTGTCGAGTCCGGTGGCGACGGCGGTGACGCAGTGCCGTCCGCCGACGGCGGTGACGCAGTGCCGTCCGCCGACGGCGGTGACGCAGCCCCCTCCGCCGACGGCGACCCCACGGGATGATTTCTCATTGAGTTCTTAGAGTTTGGGGTCTTGTTTTGTCGGTCTGACCGGCGTTTTTGTCGGTGGCTCGAACTAGCGTTTGGGTATGAGTTCGATGACGGTTCCCGGGAAGGCGCTCCCGGATCCGGGCCTGGCCCCGCGCCCTGGCGTTGCGGCTGGCATCGATGATCGACACCGATGGACCCCTCGACACCGATGGACCCCTCGACGACGAAGACCGCGCCCGCCGGCGCAGCACACGAGTCAGTGCGGAAGAGCGTGGAAGAGGCGGAAGAGTCAGCCGCGGACGATACTCGGCGGCCCCACCGGCAGCCCCGCCGGTGGGATCAGGCCGGTGTCCATGTCGAACACCCGGGCGTGCAGCACCGTCCGATTGCGCAGGGCGGCCCGCACCGCGCGGTGCAGGCCGTCCTCCAGGTACACCACGCCCTTCCACTTCACCGCGTGCGGGAAGAGGTCGCCGTAGAACGTCGAGTCCTCCGACAGCAGCCGGTCCAGGGCCAGCACCGTCGTCGTGGTCACCAGCTCATCGAGCCGGATCTGTCGAGGGGGGATCTTCGCCCAGTCCCGATGCTGTAGTTGGTGTGGGGGATACGGCTTGCCCTCCCGGACACCCTTGAAGATCATGTGCACACGTTAACCGCTCGGGTGTCGGGCCGCCGTAAGCTGGGCGCAACACCGCAGCCGAGGGGAGACACCTACCGTGAGCAGCGCCGACGACCGTCGTTTCGGGGTGCTGCGGGCCATCGTGGCCGACTTCGTCGCGACCCGCGAACCGATCGGCTCGAAAACCCTCGTCGAACGCCACAGCCTGGGTGTCTCCAGCGCCACCGTCCGCAACGACATGGCCGTGCTGGAGGCCGAGGGCTACATCACCCAGCCGCACACCAGCTCCGGGCGCATCCCCACCGAGAAGGGCTACCGCGAATTCGTCGACCGGCTCGACGGCGTCAAACCCATGTCGGCCCCGGAGCGCCGTGCCATCCTGGACTTCCTCGACTCCGGCGTTGACCTCGACGACGTGCTGCGCCGGGCGGTGCGACTGCTGGCGCAGCTGACCCGCCAGGTCGCCGTCGTGCAGTACCCGACGCTGTCGGCGTCCACGGTGCGCCACCTGGAGGTCGTCGCGCTCACCCCGACGCCGGTGCCCATCCCGGGTGCCGGCCTGCGCACGAGCGGCATCTACCGCGCCGTGCGCCACCCGATCTACAGCGGGCTGCTGCTCGCAGTCCTGGGACTGCTCGTGGCGCT
>WBZQ01001601.1_pt1 | contig 15525 bp, 12 predicted proteins | sample 5204251 | NCBI WGS metagenome assembly WBZQ01 (sample SAMN12412402, study PRJNA552823) | activated sludge metagenome | isolation source: activated sludge from nitrification reactor of wastewater treatment plant... | place: USA: Virginia | collected 2017-09 | reverse complement strand
ACACGCCCACGTCAGCACGACCGACGCGCGTTGCGTACCAGCCAGCACGCCCACGAGGTCGACGTCGAGCAGGCGCTCATCGGCCCACTGCTCGTTGCCGCCGTGGCCGAAATAGTGCGCCAGCGCGCGTCCTTGCGCGAGCGCTTGGAGGAGCGTGGTCCGAGCGCCGGCCACGCCCGACGCCACGTCGGCGAAAGTGCTGGTCGACCCCGGCGGGAGCAGCGCACTCACGCGCTGGCCGGCCTGCGCGAACGGAAAGTCGCCCGGCAGTTGGTTGTCGATGCCGAAGACGTGCTTGCCGCGACCGGGCTCGAGCAGCTCCTGCTGGCGTTCGATCTTGTCGGCCAGCAGCTCCGCCTCGGCAACGGACTGCGCCGGCAGTCGGCCGATGGCCAGCTCCGGCGCGCCGTCGCCGTCCAGGTCGGCGTAGCGGTTCTCCGACGGGATGCGGCCGAACGCCCCGTCCCAGCCGTCGAGCGAGGGCACGTACGCGCGCTCGGGGCCGCCCAGCAGCCCGCGCGGGTCGAAGGTGTCGTCGCCCAGGAGCAGGACGTAGCGCAGGGCGTGATCGCGCGCCAACGCTTCGCGCAGCAACGCACGCACGGCCAGCGCGTCGCGCACGCCCGCCGCGTGACGGTCATAGACTCGCTCGACGTCGATGACCTGGGTCGTCAGGCCATCGCCGGCCTTGGCGGCGGCGATGCGTTGCGCGGCGAGCGCGAAATCGGCGTGCGTGACGATCAGGTACTCGGTGCCCGGCAGCAGGCCTCGGGAGGCGTCGAACGCGACCACGGCCGCCACTTCGGCGCTGGCCGGGGCCAGTTGCACGCCCAGGTCGAGAACGTCCACCAGCAACAGGCCGAACGGCTGCGTGGCGTCGTCTTCCACTGTCAACTGGTTGACGCCCGACACAAGCGTGCCGGGCGGCACGCTGCCGCTCACCTGGGCCATGCCCATGCCGTTGAAGGTCATGTGGCCGACGAGGGCGCCGTTGAGCCAGACGCGCACGCCGTGGCGCCCGCCACCGGCGCCGATCACGCCCAGCCGCACGCTGACCGGCGCACTCGCGGGAAGAAGGCCCGCTAGGTCGAAGTCGAACGTGGCCGGGCCGGTGTCCGAGACCACCACGTCCCAGATCCAAGGGTCAGCGCCCTGCGCGGCAAACGGGACGTACAGGCGATTGGGCTCGATGCGCAGCAAGGGATCGGCTGGCGGGAAACCCGCGCGACTCAGGCCCAGCGTGGGCGCACGCGGCGCCTCACCCGACCAGGTCAGCACGAACACGTCGACGGCGCTGTACTGGCTCGACGGCGCAGAGGCATCGAAACGCACACACGGCGCGCCAGAACCATCCTGCGACAGGCTCCACGGAACAGGTACGCCCAGGCGCGTCAGGCCGGCCTGCGCGAGCGCGCCCTGTGGCAGGCCGGCGGCTTCGAGGTCCGCGACGCGCACGCAGGCGCTGCCGGCGCCGCGTGTCTCGATCTTCAGCGCCGCGGGCGCAGCACCCGCGGCCGGCGCGGCCACGCGCTGGCGCGGGCGCGCGTCCGATACGGCGCGCGCGGCTCGGCCTCGGGGGACCGGCTGCTGCTCGTCCACCGTGAAGGGGCCGGACAGCCGACGCGCGCCGTCCTGCGTCAGCTCTTCGACGAAGAGATAGCGCTCGCGGATGGGCGCCGTCAGCGTCTCGTATTCGAACGGACCGCGCGTTCCCGCTTCCGCCGGCACGGGCGCGTCGAGCAGTGCCCGCAGCCCGCGGGCGCGCGCATCGTCGCCGGCATAGAGGCGAAAGCCTGCCGTACCGCGCTGCGCGCCAACGCTCCAGACCACGCGCCCCTCGCGCTCGACCGTCACGGCGCGCAGACTCGCGCGCGTCAGGCAGGTCTGCAGCGTCATGTTGACGAAGTCGGTCAGCGTGGCCGTCGTCTGGGGCGAGGCGCGCGTCAAGGCGGCGGCCGGACCGTAACAGCCCTGCGCTTGGCCCAGCGAGCGCAAGAGCGCGGTGACGTTGATGCCCGCCTCGTAGTACTTGCCCTCAACCCACGTCGTGGCCGAGGTGGGCCAGCCGGAGGGCACGACCAGCGGGACGGTGTTCGCGATGCCGCAACCCAGCGGGTTGGCGCCCACGCACCCGGTCGAGGCCAGGATCGTGACCAGATTGCCGTCGAGCCAATAGAACATGGTCGTGTCGACCGTCCCGCCAGCGGCGACGTTCGCCTGGATCAACACGTCGTAGTTCTGATGGGCGCCCGTGAAGGTGCCGCCCGGCTGAGTCGCGAACGACGGGTCTTGCAGCAGCCAGAAGCTCAGGTTCGAGGCCCCGGTGCCTGGAGCGATGTCGGCGCCGACGTAATAGACGATGTCGCCGGTCTGGTGCAGGCCGGTGTTCGCGCCCAGGTAGACGTAGGAGGCCGCATAGGCGTTGGCGATGTCGTTCTTGGGCTGCAGCGAGTTGATGTTGGTCCAGCGCCAACTCGGAATGTCGATGGTGTCCTTGGACGCGCCGCCGGTGAGGATCACGTCGCTGCCGTCCACGTCGACGATGGCGTCGTGGCGGAAGACCCAGTTGATGACGCCGTCGCTGGGCGTGCCGAGCCGGATGGTCGCGAAGTCGTCGGGCAGGCCCGAGGCGGCGTCACTCGGATTGCCATCGAGTTCGAACAGGCCCAGGTTGTCGATGGCGTGGGCCGAGCTTGTCAGACCCACGCAAAACGCGAGCAGCCAAGCGGCTGCCCACCCGCGATGCAGCGCACCGCGCGCGCGCTCGAGCATGAGTCCCCCTCAACGCCCCTCGGGAGGGCCGGGCTCCCGCGGCCAATACCTCGCTCGTCGTCTCGCGTTGGCGCGCCGGCTCCCTCGCCCAGCGGCACGCCACGCTTGAATTGTATCCCCAGATTATCCAGACGTGCATCGCGCCAAAGCCGCACCAGCGCGCGCCGTCATCTCGACCGCCTCCCGCCTTCGCCGGGCGCGCCGCTTCGTAGCGTGCAGAGCCGGTGCATCGCCCGCTCACGGACGCCGATGAGGACGTGGCGCAGCGCGCCGCGACCAGGGCGATGCGGCGTTCGCAACGCTCGGGCCGCGCCACCGCGCGCACGTGCATCGGCTCGTGGGGCGTCGCGCTGCTGGCCGACTCCGTCCAAGGTGTCGTGGCCGAGGGCGGAGCGGGCCGCGATCGACGTGCACGGGCCGGCTGTGCGCGCTGCCAGGCCTTCATGACGTCGTACCGAGCCGCGACGCGCATCCTGCGCCGCCACCGGTGATCGCGCACGCGACCAGGGCGGACGACAGCGTGCTCCGCGCAAGGCGAGCTCTCAGGCGTTGAACGTGCCCGTCGCCGTCGCGGCCAGGTCGCAGACGCGCAACTCCCACGTCCCGCTGGCCGCTTTGCCGACGAAGGCGTTCACGCTCCGCGCGGGCGCGGTGAGGTCGGGATCGGCCGTCACGAGATCGTCGGCGGCGCCGCCCGTGAGGTTGTGGAGCAGCACCGACGTGGCGTCAAGCCCCGTCAGACGCACCTCGAGCTGACCCTGCGACGGATGGCTCACGTTGACGCGCACGCGCACGCGCTGCACGGCCGGGATGCTGATCGCGCCGACCACGCCCGTGACGCTGTTGTCGGGCACGGCCGCGGCCCGTGCCGCGCTGGCTTCGCCGTTGAAGGTGAGCGTCCAGGAGTTGAGCGTGCCGAGGTCGGCCGCCGCCAGGTCGCACACTCTGAGCGACCACACACACCGTCCGTCCGTTTGCCACTTCGTTCGCGGCGCTCACGGGCGCGGCCTGCCTGCCGGCCACCTGCCGCGACACGCTCTGCGTGGAACCTCCAGGCCAGGTCAGCATGGTGCTTGGCGACGTCGTCGACCGCTCATATGCGCCCATCCGCCGTCGTCAGCTCGCCTCGTTCGAGGCGCACCGCGGAGGTGCCGCCCACGCCGCCATCGGAGGCCGTGATCGAGCCGCCGTCCTCGACGACGAGCGTGCCTCCCACGACGGCGTAGTAATCGTTGACGACTGTGGTCACGGTGACCGCCGCAGGGAGACTCGCGCGGCGCAGAGCGCGCCATGCCCCTCTCCCGGGCCCGGGCGAGGGGCATGCTGGGGCCGGCGCAGGGCCGGCCCGTCGTCAGCGCTGCCCTTCGAGCGCCGCTACGCGTTGGATGAGCCGCGCCAGTTCCGCGCGCAGATCGTGGTTCTCGCGCGCCAGGGCCTGGATCGCCGCCAGGCCGAGCCCGGCCATGTCGCCCGGGGCGATGTGCTTGTCGTCCGCGCCCAACCCGAACGCGGCGTGGAAATCCTGAGCCATCGGCCCAACGTGCGTGGCGTCGGCGCCTTTGTAGCGCCAGGACGAGATCTGCAGCTCGGCCACCTGTGCCAGCACGCGCGACGGCTCGACGGGCTCGACGTCCTGCTTGGCGTTCCGGTCGGAGCCTTGTTGCAACGTCCCGGTGATGGTCACGTCGCCAGCCGAGCTCATGTTGAAGGCGAACGTCTGGCCGGGCGTCTTGCCGATGAAGAAGTCCCCGGTGCCGCGCGAGCCGAAACCCCACGAGGAGCCGTCGGCGGTGTTGTCGAAGCGGAACGTCGCGGCTCCGTTGTTGACGATGTGAAGCAGGTTGCGCGACGCGGCCGTGGGCGAGGCCTCTTCCACTTTCACCTTCGCGGTGCCCGTGGTGCGCCGGACGTGCAAGCTGGCGCTGTTGACGCCAGCGCCCACGTTCACGTTGCCGCTGGGCAAGACGTTCAGGGAATCGGTCGGAGCGTTGTCGCTGAGGCTGAAGGGGTTGGTGCCATCCGTGTCGGAGCGAAAGATCAGCGCGTCCGTCGCCGACACGAAGAGCCTCCAGCGCTGCAACGCAGTGCCCGAGTTGGCCTCCTTGGTGAACTCGAGCGACGGCCCCACCGAGGTGCCGCTGCCCGCGTCGAACGTGCGCAGCACCATCGTCGACCCAAGCGCGTCGCCCGACTGGCAGGGCACGCCCACGCAGCCTCTCCCAGGCGCGATGAGATTGGGCGTGATCACTGTGTCGGCCCAGCCCGGACTGGCCAGGATGCCGGTCGCGAGGAGCGCCGCTCGGGCGGCCTTCACCGACTTCGCACTTCGGTCTTGCACGCTCGCCATCGTGTCCCCCCTGGCCGGGCGCGGAACTGCTCGGCCTCCCGCAGCAAAGCCTAGCCAAGGCACGGCGCGTGGCCCAGAGCCTCCGGTTGGGTTCAGGCCACCACTTTCGTCGGGGTCTCGCGGTCGATAACGAACGCTTCACGCGCCATGGCCGTGCGCTCGGTGTGCGGTTCGGTGCCCGCGCGGCTGCAGCGCCGTGCGACACCACGCACGAGCGGCCTCGGCCCGCGAACCTGCGCGCGGCGCGGAGGCCAACGACCGGAGCGCACGAGGCGCCGACCTCTCACTTGGCCGGACGACCTCGACTGCGGCTACCCCGCGCCGTCTGTCGCCGACCGCGTGACCTGGAGGGCGAGTCGGGTGAAGCCCCAGCCCGGCTCGGCCGGAACCCGCGCAGCACGTCGAGCGCCGCGCCACCAGCGGCTGCGAACAGGATCGCCTGGATGACCGCAAGCACCCAGGCAAGACCCGAGATGCGGCGCTCCAGGACCGCCTGCTCCGGCGCCCGCGGATCGATCCAGCATGGAACCCGCGCGTCGACGCGGTAGCGCTCCGTCGCTTCTCGATCGAGCGACGACTGGAGGCGCTGCATGCCCGAAGGGTTCTCGTCGAGGGCCAGGTCGCGCCCATGGTAGGTACGCCCCGCCCAGGCGTATTCGTAGCGCAGGCGCAGACGAAACGCGTCTGCCGCCTTGGGCCGCTTCACGCGCTCGAGCGCGGATTCCAGGATGCGGCACTCGTGCGACTGCCAGGAGTGGCTGCGCGCGAGTCGGAGGATGGGGCCGAGCGAGAATGGCCAGCACGCCGCCACCACGACCACGAGCGCCAGCCACAGGCCGCCGCAGCCGGCAGCGGAAGCTCGTCGCGGTGCGTGCATGCTCATGCTTGTGGGGGTGCGGGGCTGCGCCGTGCGGTGCAACGATATTCGCAGCGCTGCCCTGCTGCAACGCCGAGGCTGCGCCACGCGCCGTCCGTCACGCGACGGGTCGAGGCCCGCCCGCGCGAGCCGTGACTACCGCCGCGCGGCAGCGCGCTCTTCGGGCGAAGAGCCGGCGGCGTAGATCACCTGCCCATCGCGCAGCGTGTAGCGGACGTTCGCCAGCGCACGCACGTTCAGCGCCGGATCGCCGTTCAGGACCACGAGGTCGGCGACGAGCCCCGTGGCGATCCGCCCCAGCCGCTGCCCGTCGCCGAAGCGCGCGGCGGGCGTCGTCGTCAACGCCGCCAGGATCTCCGAGACCGTCATCCCCGCATCGGCCATCAGGGCATACTCGTCGGCCGGGTCGTAGTCGTCCATGTAGCCGACGTCAGTCCCGAACAACACCTCGCCACCCGCGGCCCGCCAGGCGCGCAACTGCGCGACCCCAGCGGCGGCGAACGCGTCTCGCTGGACGGCGCGATCGTGGCGCAGCTCATACCGCCACAGCTTCAGCGTGGGAACGAGGGCGACGTGCGCCTGCGTCATCGCCGCGAGGATCGACTCGTCCCACGGTCCGGAGGCCGGCGTCGTGTGCACGATCACGTCGGCGCCGCCCCGCACGGCCGCCAGCAGCCCCGCGCGGTTCGACGGGTGAGCGAACACCGGCTTGCCGCGACGGTGGGCCTCGTCCGCGGCCGCGCGCACCGCGGCTTCGGGCAACGACACGATCGGAGGCGCCCACGTGGCCGCGTAGAGCTTGACCCCGTCCGTGCCCGCGTCGAGCAGCGCCTTGGCCACGGCGGCCGCTTGTGCGGCTCCCTCGGCCTCGGGCATCTCGACGCGCATCGTCCCGACCACGTCGAGCACGAAGTCGGCAGGCGCGCCGCCCTTGGGAAACACGATCTCGCCCGTCGAGCGGATGCGCGGTCCGGCCACCTCGCCCGATTCGACGCGGTCGCGGAGGCGCCGCGTGTTGGCCCAACTCGAACCCGTGTCGAACGCGCTCGTGAACCCGTAGCGCGTGAGCATGTCGCGCAGTTGCTGGGCCAACTCGTCCGCCGGGATGGCGGCAGCGTCGGCCCACTTGCGCTCGGTGAAATGGACGTGGCTGTTCCAGAAGCCGGGGGCGACGACCAGTCCCGTGCAGTCGAGCACGTCTGCGCCGTCGGGGATCGGCAGCGCGGCCTTGCGCCCCACGCCGGCGATGCGCCCATCCCGGACGACGATCACACCGTCGTGAATGGGCGCCTCGTTCGCGCCGACGTAGAGCGTGCCGCCGACGAGGACCAGCGGCCGCGCCGAGGCACGCTCGCGTGCGGCGAGCGGTTGGCCGAGAGGCGGTGCCAGCAGCGTGAGACCGAGGATCGTGAGGCGCGCGAGGGTATGGTTTCGCATGCACAGGGCAACGTCGGGCACGACCCGCCGGTTCCGGAACTTTCGCCCGCGGCTTCGATGACGGGATCGCAGACCAGACGACGTCGAGCCTCGATCGTGCGCACACAGCCTCCGTGGCCGTGCGCCAGGGTGCTTGGCGCCTTCCGGCGTGACGGGCGGGCCTGCGTCGACACGCGCGTCTGAAGCCCGCAGAGCTCCTACGGTGCACCGCGGCGCCCTGTTCGCGCCGAACGCCGTCCAGGGGTGCCGCGGTGCAAGGGTCGGGTCCGGCGGCCGGTCAGCGGCTTCCTCCAGCGGCTACCGGTTACCCACCCCGGGCGCGGCTCAGTTGAGGCAATCACCGTTGTCGGCGTGAATCTCCGACAGTCGCGTCATGACCGCTGCGCGATTGTTGACCACGAGATAGGAGTCGAGCGGCGCGCTCCAGGCCGTGGAGTTGAATGGCATGGCGCCGTCGGTTGCCTGGATGATGAACCCGACGTTGGCCGGCACACACGTGGCGCCACAACGCAACGTGATCGCCAACTGCTGCCCGGCGACGAGCGCTCGGCGGGCAACGGCGTAGGCGAAGGAGCCGTCGGACGCGGACGCGACGATGGCGTAATCGTGGGCGGCGCCGTCACCCGTGCGCACGTAGCTGTTCCCGGCCCCGTTGTTCAGGTAGAAGAAGATCCCGGCGGGATCGTTGGCCACGTAGGCGATCGGAATGGGCACCACCTCGCCGGTGGTGAGGTCGACTTCCTCGATCTTCACTTGGCTGACCCGAGCGTCGCCCAGCACGTCGGTGCGCAGCCAGTGGGTGTTGAGGAAGTTCCCCGTCTGCGCTCCGGCCGTGGAGCCTTCGGCCTGCATGAGTCGCGATCGCGTCTTGATGACGTCGCGGCGGGTGACGGCGCCGAGTCTGCAACTCAGCGTGTCCGAGCGCTCGAAGAAGCCGCGCCAGATGAGCGGGCTCCTGCTGTCGGCGCCAGGCCACGCGACGACCGTGCGCTGGTCCTGACCGTTGTGGCAGAAGTCGAGCGGCCGCACGACGGACGTCAGCGTCTGCGGATCGGTACCGGTCTTGGTGGTGCTGATCACCGGACTGCCGGCCCATCGTTCCGTGAACTGGAGGTTGGCTTGAGTGCCACCACCAGGCAGCAGGATCGTGCAATGCGCTCCGCCGGACTGGGTCGGGTTGGGAATGCGGCAGTCCGGGTCTCCGGCGCCGAGACGCATCACGGTCTGCACCATGTCCCCGATCGGCTCGAGCACGATCTGCTTGGTGCCGGACGTGATCCTGCCGATCGCGTTGCCCCAGATGTGGTTGTACTCGACCTTCAGGACCGTGTTGTCGAGCACGTTGACGCCGTAGCCCGCGGCCAGCGTGGCGTCCTTGCTCAGGAGGTTGCCGAAGCGCTGGTAGCCCAACCGCGGCGTGGCCCCAGTGGCCCACCAGGTCGCGCTGGTCGTGTACCCGGACGGCGCCTGGTCGAACAACCATGTCTTCTGATCGCTGATGCTGCTCTTGAGATAGCGCCGCATCGTCTTCAGTCCGGAACGGCTCGCCGCCGTCCACGGGCAGGCAAGCAGCACGTCAGCGACGTACCCAGCAGCCCCGTCCGCGACCGGGTCGTCGCGGAAGTCGTTGAGGCCGGAGTTGAACGTCCTGTAGAACGTGCCCGTACCGACGGGGCACGTGCCGCCCGTCACGCGCGGGACATACCACGTCTCGCGGAGCTGGTTGGTCGTACCGGAGGTCGACTCCCAGACCGGCACCGTCTTGGAGTCGCCATCGCCCGCGCTGGCGATGAACTCGTCGGTCAAGCGGGTGAGTTGTTCGTAGTGGGGCTGCCAGTTGAACGAGCAGGCCCCGTCCTGAGCCCGCGCCGCCTGTGCGTGCAGCATGAGGCCCGCCAGGAACATCGTCGCCAATGAGTCTCGTGTGTTCGAGAACATCGTCATCCCTCTGAAGCCCTGACGATCCGCGCACCAGCTATCGATTCAGGGCGTCGTTGAATGAGCCCCTCTCTCAGTATGGCATTCTGATATGTCGCGTACATCACAATCTGCGGTCACGATCCTGATCATCTCTCATCTCACTCTTTGAATGCGCTTGAATTCATCGATATGATGTTCAGAATCACTCAACGCGCGATGAGTGGCCGTAGCATTCTGAGGCGCACGTCGCTCGCTGCCCTTGTCGGCGTGGCCGTGGTCGCGCTCTTCGCGCGCCTCGAGCGACGGCAGCGGGGGCGCGTCGGGGTCGGTCGCGAAGGCGGTGACGTCGGTCCGCGGCGCGCAACGGGCCCCCTCGGCGTCGTCATGCTGCTACCCTGTCTCCATCCGCCGTCCATCCCGGCGGCAAGGAGGACGGCGACAGTGACGAGCTGCACGTGCTCGGCTCCTGCGTGGTGTCGTCAGTGCGGGCAGCACTGGTCGTCGCACGAGGATGGACAACGTCGTCGCAACGGTGAGGCGCGAGTGTGCCGGCGCTGTCCGCGAGGGCTCGGCTGGCACGGCCTTCGCCTCCGCTCGCGGCGCCGAGCGGAGAAGTGCATCGCCATCACAGAGGAGACACTCTCATGAACAAAGTGACGCCTTTCCTCATGTTCAACGACCAGCTCGAAGCGGCGATCGAGTTCTACACGGCAACCTTTCCGAACTCCGAAGTGCGCAGCGTCGCCCGCACGGGCGAGGACGGTCCCATCAGCTCCGCCGAGTTCGTCGTTGGTGGCCAACTCTTCATGGGCTACAACGGAGGTTCGTACTTCAGCTTCTCCGAGGGGGTTTCGCTCTACGTGGACTGCGCGGATCAAGCTGAGGTGGATGAGTACTGGGACAAGCTCGTGAAAGCGGGCGCGACGCCCACGCAGTGCGGTTGGATCAAAGACCCTTTCGGCCTCTCCTGGCAAATCGTCCCGCGGCGCTTCACCGAGCTGATCGGTGATGGCGACTCCAGGAAGGTGAAGGCCGTGATGGCGGCCATGCTGACGATGGTGAAGCTCGACGTGGCGGAACTGGAGAGAGCCTACAACGAGGCGTAGGTGGACCACGCTAGCGGTTGGTGCCTGAGCTTGCCACGTGCATGGCGCTCGCGCACCGGCTCACGGTTGGGCGTCGATCCTATCCGCGCCGTCTTCGGTTCCGCCGCGGCGCAGATCGGCGGTCCGCTTCTGTTGGGTGTTGCGACGCCGAGGGCATGACGGATTCCGAGTTTCTGATTTCGCCGGCGGGCGGATCGCTGGTCGCCGATGGCGCGGCGAGTCTCGCGAAGCGCGGGCTCAGGTGTGCACCCACGGCCGCGAACACCGCGATGAGCCAGCCTTGAGCGAAGATGGCCTCGATCGAGACTAGCGTCTTCGCGAGGGGGCTCTCGGGTACGATCGACGCACCGGTGCCTGTCGCAATGCCGACCGATGCGTGGAAGAAGTCGCTGAACGCCGCGTCCGCGGGCATGCCCGAGATCGCAGCACCGGCAGACAGGCGCCAGAGCGCTCCAAAGAACCCGGCGAATGCCAGGACCAGGGAGATGTAGCCGACCACGAACCCGGCAAAGGGGATGGCCATCTCACGCAGGTAAGGGGCGAGATCTTCGAAGACGAAGAGCGCGGGCCGGCCCCAGCGGCCAATTCTGAGACCGATAGGGACGCCGATCACGGCGCCGACCAGCCCCAGAAGCCAGGCGAGCAGTCTCGAGCCGGCGAAAGGAACTGGCGCTTGGACGAGCGCGAAGGTTGCGGCGAAGGCCAGCGCAAGTCCCACGACCACACCGAGTGCGGTGCCGTGGCGAGTGAGCGCCACGCCACCGAGAAGTCCGCCGCCGACTCCCGCGGGAATGGTCCATGCCAGTATCCAGGCTGGAGTCAGCACGGGAGCGTGCAGCGCCTGATAGACCTCGAGTTCGTGCGCGATGGGCCACGTGAACGACCATGCGAGGCCGCACAACAACCCGCCGAGCAGACTCCATGGAGCGATCGGGCGCCGTGTCTCGCGCGCACCGAGCGCGAAGGCGATTGCCCAAGCGCAGGTGCCGCCCACTGCCCAAGCAAGGCCATCCCGGCGGTCGATGGCGAAGCCGACGCAGCCGACCGTAAGGAGGATGAGCGCGCCGCCGAGCAGCCACGCAAAGGTTCGACGGATTGCGACCACGCTCATCATGGCAGGCGGACCATGCCTGCGATTGTGCCGCGAATCCAAACGAGGGGCACCCCGCACCACCATGGCCGGGCTCGAGGCGCCGGCCGCGCGCGAGCATGCGCTCGCGCGCGGTGCTCGCCTTCCGCACCCCCTCGCGCTATCGCGCTAGCTAGCTTTGACATACACACAAGTGATGTGTATTCTCGATTCCATGCACCGGAGGACCTCCATGCACCGGCGCGTGAACATCACTCTGCCGGAGACGACCATCCGGCTCCTCGATCGCGTCGCGAAGCCCGGCGACCGGAGCCGCGTGATCGCGGCAGCCGTCGAGCGATACGCCGAGGACCTGGGCCGAACCGCCCTCCGGCGCAAGCTCAAGGAAGGGGCGGTTACCCGAGCAGACCGTGATCTCGGCCTCGCCGAGGCGTGGTTCGCGCTCGAAGACGACGGGCCGTGGCCGCGCGGGAGGTAGGGCGGCATCCGAAGCGGGGCGAGGTTTGGCTCGTGAACTTCGATCCCACAGTGGGGACGGAGGTCCGGAAGACCCGCCCAGCGGTGATCCTCCAGAACGACGTGGCCAACCGCTGGAGCCCCATCACGATCGTGGCCGCCATGACCTCGCAGTTCACGGAACCCCTCTATCCCACCGAGGTGCGGGTCCGCCCGCCCGAAGCGGGGCTTACGGCCGACGGGGTGATCCTCTTGAATCAGGTCCGGTCGATCGACAAGAGACGGCTCGTGAAGCGCCTCGGCGCCTTGAAGCCCGACACGGTGGCGCGGATGAACCTGGCGCTCCAGGTGAGCGTGGGGCTCGTGAGGATCTGAAGCCCTCTTGATCGGCACCGCTGCACGAGCACCAGGATGATCTCCTGGTGCTTTTTCGTTAGGCCGGCCGTGGACTCGGCGCGCCGTGGAGTCGGGCAGCGGTCCTTCGCGCGCATCCGCCAACCTTTCGACCAGCCGGTCGCGCTGGCGGCGGTCGTCGGGTTGGGCGCGGCTGGCCAATATCACCTTCCCGAGAGGCGAATGGCTGCTTGCCTTATCCCTCCCAGAAGGAGAACCTCGATCTTCGCCCTCGTCGAGCATCTCCGTCTGCGCCGCGCAAGCGCTCAGGCCCCGCCCCGCATCCCTTGGCCCCGATGAAGCGCAGCCGCCCCGTGCCCGGTACGCGGCTCTCAGCGTCGCAGCCGAGGCGCTCGGACTCGCGATCCGTGGGGTCGCAAGCCCGTTCGTGTTCGACTTCCATGACGATGGCGCGGGCGCGTCGCCTCAGCGCGCCTTGTAGCTGAAACTGACTCCCGTCTCTTCGTCCCAGACCAGCGGCCGTACGAAACTGAAGGCCGCTCCCGTGCGCGGCACGTCGATGCGCACAGGCAACACGCCCGAGACCCGCCGTTGGAGATTCTGCACGTTCGACGACGGGGGTGCCGCCGTCGGCTCGGGACGCTTGCGCTTGCCGCCGTCGCGGTCGGCTGAGGCCGAGGCTTGCTTCGAGACGCTGGGCGCATTGCCCGTCACCATCAGCGTCTCTTCCAAGGAACCGATCGTCATCACGCTGTCGACGCGTGCGCCTCCTGCACTCAACAGGTCGACCTGGCGCTCGTTGCCTGTGAAGCCGCTCAGTTGGAACGACACCCTGTAGCGCCCCGCTGGAAGGCCGCGCAGAGCGTAGCGACCGGCCGCGTCCGTCACGGTCGCCCGCTGGCGGCCGTCTGGCCCGACGACCGTGACGCTCGCCCCGGGCACGGGCACACCGGACTCGTCGACGACGCGACCGACAATCCCGCCGCCGACCGTGACCAGCGCGCGCCCGTCGTCTGCGGACGCGCTGCCACCGATCAGACCCCCGGCGACGCCGCCCAGCACGCCGCTCTCGACGCCGTACTCGATCCCGCCCACGACCTCGTCCGCCGGTAGCGCGTTGCCTTCGAAACGCCGGACCTTGTAGCGGTCCGGCAGGAAGATCTCCCACTGCAGGAGGGTGATCGGCACGTCGACGCGCGGCAACGTGATGCGCGCCTGGCCACTCTTGCCGAGCGGCGTGCCGGGCAGCAGATAGACGAACGACGTCTCGTACGGGCCGCTTGGACGGAAGCCGGCGCGCAGCAACGGCACGCGCGTGCCGCCGTCGCCCTGCGCAGGCTTGACGCCCTCGCCGCCGACGTCGGCCGACAGAAGCGTCGCGCCCTCGGGCAGCACGACCTTCAGGAACGGCTGGGCATGGTTGCGCAGCGTCAGGCGCATCTCCGTCAGAGCGCGTCCCTCGTTGGTCACGAGCGTCGTCGCGACCGCACGCTCGGCCAACGCAGCCAGCACGGGCGCGGCTTCGAAGCGCTTGACGTCCAAGGCCAGCGCCGGACCCTCGCCCGCCCGACGGTGATAACGAAAAGCAGCCAGCAGGGCCTCGCGCGCCAGGCCGCGCAGCGCCGGTCCGGCTTCGCTCGTGTCCATGCGCCGCAGCGTGCCGCGCTCCTGCACGTCGAGGTCGACGGTGCCGATGCCTTCCACGCCGACCTCGCCCGTCTCGCGCTGCGCGCCACGCAGCGTGACGATGGGCGCCTCGGCGCGATACGAGCCGCCCTCGGTCGGTCGCGCCAAGCTGACGAGAAACTGGTGTCGGCGTTGCTCGGGCTCGCGCACGTTGAGCGTCAACATACCGGGCTCATCGGCGCTCGTGTCGAGGGTGCTGCCCGTCGCGCCGGTGACTTCGAAGCCCGCCGGCAGCTCGACCACGAAGCTCCGTGGCGCGCCTTCCACGACGGTCACGTCCAGGAGCGCCGCGGCCAACAGCTCGGCCTCGCCCAGCGTGACCAGCGTCTTGACGTCCGACAAGACGCGCGCCTCGCGCTGCGCCGCGGGCGTGGCGTCGCGCGCCGACCAGAACACACGCGCCACACGCTCGCGGTCGAGCGTCGCCTCCAGCACGCGCCGGCCGTCGCGGGTGCGCGTGTGCGTGACGGACCCGCCGACGAGGCCCAGCCCCAGAGGTTCGCCCGGCAGCTCGACGATCGCACGCACGCTGCCGGCGCGCGGCACTGGCAAAGTGAAGGACGCGCGGCCGGGCTCGCTCTCGACCGGAACGGCGAAGTCGGCGCTGAGACTGAACGTGCCGGGGCCTGACAGGACCGCTGCCAGCGCACCGCCGTCGACCACCAGCGGCACGCGGCCCACCGACGTGCGCGCGTCCAGCAGCAACGTGTCTGCGGCGAAGAGCGGCAGGCGCACCGTTTCCGCGACGAAGACCTCGCCTTCGAGCCGGAAGGTGCCGCGCGCGACTCCGGCCGCGACCGACACACGCGCTTCGGCACGCGCCAACACGGCCGCGACGGGCGGCGCTTCGGGACGCTTCTGCGGACGCGCCGCGCGTGCGACCAGAGCGTCGTAGTCCGACAACGGCAGCGTGACGGTGCCCGCTGCAGGCTGCTCGGCACCCGCCAAGGCGGCGCCCAGCAGCAGCACGACCAGGACGCTGCGCACCTCAGCCTCCCCGCGCATCAGCGCGCGCTCCGCTTGTAGACGAGATCCACGCGCGGCGCCGTCTTCTCCGCGCTCAATTCGCCCGCCAGGAAGAGCCGTGGACCGAACGGGCGCAAGCGCACGCGCAGCGGCAGCGCGCCGGCGACGCGCCGGCCCAGGTCCGTCTTCTGATAGCGGTCCAGGAGACCCTTGAGATCTGCGCCCAGTTGCTCTCGGGCCTCGTTCGCACGGGCCGCGTCGCCGCTCGGCGCATCGAGTTCGGCGCGCCCGAAGACGGCGTCAGCCGCCTGGAACTCGGCCGCGCGCAGCGAGCCGGATTCGGCGCTGACCTTGTAGCGCGGCGGATAGTGCAACTCGAGCCCCGTGCGCGATACCGGCAGGTCGGGGGCCGGAAACTCGAGAGCCATGCGTCCCTGCGCGGCCCACGCGTCCACACGCTCGACGTAGGCGATCTCGATGGCGCTGACCGGCGGCCTCTCGCCCGCCCGCGTCT
>WBZQ01000524.1_pt2 | contig 15539 bp, 13 predicted proteins | sample 5204251 | NCBI WGS metagenome assembly WBZQ01 (sample SAMN12412402, study PRJNA552823) | activated sludge metagenome | isolation source: activated sludge from nitrification reactor of wastewater treatment plant... | place: USA: Virginia | collected 2017-09 | reverse complement strand
ACGACCTGGTGCAACAGCGGCAGGCCGCGGCCGCCATGGGCCTCGGGCCAGCCGATGCCGACCCAGCCCCCGCGGGCCAGCTCCTGTTCCCAGCGCTTGCCCAGCGCCGGGTCGTAGTGCTCGTCGATCCCGCAGCCCAGGGCGCTGGCGAGGTCGGTCAGCTCCTTGTTGTCGAGGACCTTGCTGAACGTGTAGGCGATGCGCGCCTGCCAATGGCTGGAGTAGCGCTTGTTCACCTCGAGGGTCAGGCCGTTGTAGTTGGAGTCGGCCGTACTCTGGAACGCGATGATGCGCGCGAAGTTGGTGAAGGGCCGTGTATTGGAGTAGCGGCGATACGTGAAGGTGTTGCCGAGGTCGTCCTGGATGGTCGTGGGCGTGAACGCGCCCTGGTTGATGTCGGCCGAGCGCGGCAGGTTGGTACCCTTGACCCAGAGGTAGTTCAGGCTGACCGAGATCTCCGGGGTGACGCCGTGCTCGATGCCGAAGCTGGCCTGGTGCACGAGCGGGTTCTGGAAGTTCCGGTCGAAGTAGAAGATCGTGGGCTTGGGCGCTGTGCCGCCCGCAGGCGGGGTCGCGAAGACGCCCGGGTAGGTCGGCACCGCGGCGCCGGTGAACGTCAGGGTCTGGACGTTGATGCCGTTGTTCGAGTGCGCGGTTCCGATCATGATCGACGGCGTGCGCCCGTAGAACATGCCGTAGCCCGCGCGGATCACGGTCTTGTCGCTCTTGGGAGGCGTGAAGGCGAAGCCGAGGCGCAGGGCGTGGTTGTTGCCGTCCTCGGGGATCGAGCTGGTGTCGATTCCGGCGGCGAGAAGCTGCGCGTCCGGGTTCTGGATGTTGGGTTGGTGAATCCCCTGCCGGTCGTAGCGATAGCCGAGGTTGATGGTCAGGTTCGAGGTGGGCCGGAACTCGTCCTGCGCGAAGAACGCGATCTCGGAGAGGTCCGGGTTCGTGACGGGCCCGGAGGTCCCCGATCCCGGAAAGGCCTGCGTGTAGGTGTCGGGCCTTCCGGAGTTGAACCCGGCGAGCGAGTTGAAGGAGTAGACGCCGCTGAAATTGCCGGGGAAGTTGTTCAGGATCAGATCGCGATTGAAGTCGAAGCCGAGCTTCAGCGTGTGCTTGGGAAGGAGGAAGAGCGCGGTGTCCGCGACCTGATAGCGGTTGATGGTGGTCTCGCGCGGGCTGAACGAGTTGCGGCCGATCACGAGGACCGTGGTGCCGCCCTGGCGGACCGTGGCCTCGGGGTTGGCGCTGTTGGCCTCGCCGGGCTCCTTGTCGCGCGCGTACTGGCCGCGGACCTCGTTGACGAAGGAGGACGAGAGGTTGCTGGACAAAGAGGCCGTGATGGTGTCGGTCTTCACCAGCGAGTTGCCCGTGTGCTCCTCGGCGTTGGTCAGACCGCCGTTCTCGAAGTTCTGCCCCGTGAAATTCTGCCGGTTGTAGCGCAGGGAGAGGCGGTGCGCCTGCGAGAGCTCCACGTCGCCCTTGAAGAGAATGGTGTCCTGGTCCTGGCGCCTCTCCCAGCTGTTGCCAAGCGCCTGGAGCCTTTGGAGAGCGGCCTGGCTCGCGGCGTCGGTCGGGTAGCCGCCGGCCGGAACGCCTAAGACTACGAGGTTCGGAACCGTGTTGCGCTGGCCGTCATAGTTGGCAAAGAAGAAGACCTTGTCCCTCACAAGCGGGCCGCCCAGCGACGCGCCGAATTGGTCGAACTTGTAGGGTCCCTTGTCGGCGCCGTTGATCACGTTGATGTAGTCGTTGGCGTTCAGGCTCTTGTCTCTCTTGAAGAAGAACGCCGAGCCGTGGAACTCGTTGGTTCCCGACTTGGTCACGACGTTGACAACCGCGCCGCCCGCGCGCCCGTACTCGGCCGAATAGGCGTTGGAGTTGACCTGGAACTCCCGCACCGCGTCCTGGCTGAACTGGTAGGGCGCCCGGCCCGAGCCGGTCCGGCCGCTCGTCTGGCCGAAGAACGTGTTGTTGTTGTCGGCGCCATCCACGACCAGGCTGTTGAGCGTGCCGCGCTGGCCCGCGAAGCTGATGTCGCCGCCCCGGACGTCCCGGCTGACGCCCGGCGTCGTGAGCACGAAGTCGATGAAGTTGCGGCCGTTGGTTGGGAGGTTCGCGATGTACTTCTCGTTGACCACGCTGCTGACCTGGCTGCGAGTGGTCTCGACGAGGGGCGCCTCGACCGAGACCTCGACCTGTGCGGCGACGGTCGCGAGATCCATGGTGAGCTTCAGCGAGATGTCCGAGCCGATCTCGACCTTGATGTTGGAGGCCTTGACCGGTTTGAACCCGGTCAGCTCGGCCGTGGCCTCGTAGCTTCCGACCGGGAGAAGCGGAAACGTGAACGAGCCGTTGATGGCCGTGACGGCCGTGCGGATCGAGCTGGTCCCAAGGTTCCTGACCGTCACCGAGACGCCGGGAAGGGGTTGGGCGGTCGCGTCGACCACGGTCCCGGCGATGCTGCCCGACGGGCTTTGGGCGACGGCCGGCGAGGTGACGCAGACGGCCAGGAGGGCGACGAGGGCGATGGGAGTCAGAGAGAGCCCCTGTCCGGGGCCGCGGAGGCGGAGCGGGCGTTCTTTTGTCATGGCTGTTCCTTTCGATTCATGCGTTCGATGCAAATCGGCGCGAGGCGAGGCGTCGTCTTCTTTCATCGCGTACGGAAACCGTCGGTCCGTGGAACCTCACGGGCGAGGACGGATCATGGGCACGGCCCACGTCCGTCGCGTCCCGGAGCCTCCTGTCCTTCACGAGGGGGCGAGCCTAAGTGAGCCGCTCCTTGGCTGTCAACGCTTTGGGGATGAATCTGACAGCGGGTTCGCGCAAAGTCCTGGGCGGGGGTCCTTATCCTCGCCGCATGCACGACACCAGAGCCGCTCTCCCCGGCCTGCCTGGGCCTCTTCTGGGCAGGCTTTCCGAGCTCCTCGACGGCCTCCTCCGCGCGCTTTCCGACGGCCTCTGTGCCGTCGTCGCCTACGGGAGCGCGGTGAGGGGCGGTTTCGACGCGGACCGCAGCGACGTGGACCTCGTGGTCGTGCTTCGCGATACCTCGCTGGAAAGGCTGGAGGCGGTTTCGAACGCCCTGGTCCTGGCGCGCTACGGAGGACGGATCGAAACCATGATCCTGAAGGAGGGCGAGATCACGCATTCCGCGGACGTCTTTCCCATCCTCTACGCGGACATTCGCGAGCGGCACGCGGTCCTCTACAGCCAGGACGGCCGGGACCCGTTCGCCGCGCTCGAGATCTCCCCCAATCATCTGCGGCTCCGGATCGAGCAGGAGCTGCGCGAGGCCAAGATCCGGTTGCGGCGCGCGGTCGTGGACGGCTTGGGAACCGACGAGGCCTTGGGGCGAGCGCTCGCGCGGAAGGTGAGACAGGTGCGCAGTCCGCTCCGGGCGCTTCTTCTCCTCAAGGGCCGGCGGGTTGGCGACCGGCTTGAGGAGGTTCTCGCGGCCGCGGGCGAGGCGTGGGGTCAGGACGCGAGTCGTCTTCTGAGCATCGAGGCGGATCCACGGGCGGCCCACGCGACGTTTCGAAGCCTGATGGACGCGGCGCTTCACGACGTGGACGAGCTGGGGGGCCCCGCGTGATCTCACGGCTCTTCGATTTCTTTCCGTTCAACCTGCCGCCGGGAACCTCGTTTCTGAAGTTCTACTTCGTTTTCGCGGTCGTCGGCCTCATGGTCGTGCGCGCGATCCGCAATCGGATCGGCGAGAGGCTCGACCGCGAGGCGGCCGCGGAGGGAGCCCTCCGCAAGGGCCCTCGAATCGCGGTCGGCCGGGTTCCCAAGCTCTCAGACTCCTTCGCGATCGCTTACCTGCGAGACGAGACCATAGGGGTTGCCAACACTCTTCTCGCGCTGGCCGTGTCCGAGGGTTGGCTGGTGCCGCGAAAGCCGGAGGCGCCGGGGGAGGTCGAGCACGAGGTCTACGCGTTCCACGCGTCGGCGCGTGGGGACCGGGACCGCGAGGCGCTGCCGTTGGCGGACGAGCTTCGAGAGGCGCTGAAAACGGCCGCGGCGACGGGACCCCTGACCAGGGAGACCGTGCAGGAGGCCGCGCGGAGGATCGCTCAGGCTCATGAGGGCGAGTTCTTAGACGAGCTTGAGGTAAGCGGTCTCTTGAGAAGCGCTGAGACCAGGAGCCGGCTCCGGAAGATCGTCGCCATCGGGTGTCTTGCGATCCTTGCCGTTGGCGCGATCCGTTGGCTCCGTGCCTTGGAGCTCGGCCGGCCCCACGGCTTTCTCGTGCTGGAGATGTTGGGAGTGTTCTTGTTCTCGCTGCCGGTCCTGAGCGGATGCAAGGAGAGCCTTCTTCGCCTACGGTATCTCGATTGGTTGAAGGACGCCACGCATTCTCTGCGCAAGGACGTGGGCAACGGCCGGCGGCGGCAGGTCAAGGACGTGGCGCTGGCCGTCGCCGTCGCGGGAGCGGGAGCTCTCGTGGCCGCGCCGCTTCTGGCCTCGGTTGGCTCGCTATTCCTCCGTCCGCCGCGGCCTTCCCCGAGCTCGGGAGGCGACGGGAGTTCCTCGTCTTGCTCGTCCTCGAGCTCGTGTTCCTCGTCGAGCTGCGGCGGGGGCGGAGGCTGCGGGGGCGGTTGCGGGGGTGGGGGCGGCTGCGGCGGCTGACCGCCCGGACAAGCTCTTTTTGATGAAGGCCTTCCGCGAGCTTGGGCGTTTGCCCCGCGAGATTTGGGTCCTTTTCTTGGCGACGCTGATCAACCGCGCGGGCACGATGGTGTTGCCCTTCCTCGCGCTCTATCTGACGAGCACGCTGTCGTTCAGCGCCGCGACAGCCGGCGCCGTTCTCGCGGCGTTTGGAGCGGGCGCGCTGGTCGCCTCGCCGCTCGCGGGCCTTCTGACGGACCGGTTGGGCGCGCGGCGGGTGATGTTGGTTTCGCTCTTTGGCTCGGGCGCGGCGCTCCTGGCCTTTCCGTTGGCCAAGACCTTCGCCGAGATCCTCACGATGACGCTCCTTTGGGCTGTGATCGGGGAGCTCTTTCGTCCGGCCAACCTTGCGCTTCTGTCCGGGCTCGTCACCGCGGAGTACCGCAAGCCGGCCTTCGCGCTGAACCGCCTGGCCATCAACTTGGGCATGAGCATGGGGCCGGCCTTGGGTGGCTTCCTCGCGACCCGGTCCTTCTTTTGGCTGTTTCTTGTCGACGGGTTCACAACGCTCGCCGCCGGCGCGATCCTCTTCCGTTTGAAGGCAGGCAAGGCCCCGCCGCCAAGCCTGTCGCCCGAGGGGGCGTCCCGGGAGGCCCCGGGTGGCCGCGCGTGGCGGGACCGCCGCCTGTTGCTGTTTCTCGTGGCCCTCCTGCCGGTTGGAATGGTCTTCTTTCAGCACGAGTCCAGCATGGCGCTCTACCTTGTGGGCAATTTGAGCCTCGCCCCCTCGGTCTACGGCCTTCTCTTCACGATCAACACGCTGCTCATCGTGTGCCTGGAGGTTCCGCTCAACGCCGCGATGGCGAATTGGTCGCACCGGGCCACACTGACGCTTGGAGCGTTCCTGATCGGCGCCGGGTTCGGGGCGCTGGGGCTCGTGCACGACCTGCCCGGCGTGATCGCGACCGTCGTCATTTGGACGTTTGGCGAGATGGTGCTTCTGCCCGGAATGTCGGCCTACGTCGCCGAGGTGGCCTCGGAGGCTCGCCGGGGCGAGTACATGGGGCTTTACACGATGTCCTTCAACCTGGCGTTCGCGGTGGGACCCTACACGGGCACGCTCCTTCTGTCACGCTTCGGCGGCGGGGTCCTTTGGGGAACGATGTTTGGGCTTGGGCTCATCTCGGTGGCGCTGTTCTCAAGGGTCCGCACGGAGTCTCAATCGCCCGGCACGCGCTCCGAGAGCGCCTAAGCCACCGAGTCCCTCGCCGCGCTTGGGCGTCCGGCCGTCTGCCGGAAGAGCTCGTCGGCGGTGACCTCGCCGTGCGAGCCATGCCAAAGGACACCGCCCCCTGCAAGCACGAGGACCTGCGGCGACTCGTGCAAGACCCCGGTGCGCTCCGCGATGAGGCGGGAGAGAGAGCGGTCGCGGATCACATCGACGAGGAAGACGGGTTGCTCCGTCGATCGCAGGAAGTCCTCTACCTCCTGATACGCCCGGGCGCTGATCGAGCAACGCGGGCTGTGCTTGAAGAGAACGGCGAGCGGGGCGAGGAGCGCGCGGTCGAATTCTGCCTCGGTGTGAAGCGGGATGAATCCGGTGATTTGGGAAACGGCTGCCGAGGGCGATCGCATGGGCCGCATTCTCGCACCCTTTGGCCGCGTGTTCGGGCCGTCTGCTTATAATCCGGTTCATGAACCGCGTGCGGCGTATCCGTCAGGGACGGGGCCTCCTAGCCCAGGTCGCCGTCACGATCGCGTGTCTTGTCTTGTCCGCGGCGTGCCCGGCGCAAGCCACGGACGTCCGACCGGTCTCGACCGGAGCCGAAGCCTGGAGCCCCTCCATCAGCGGCGACGGGCGCTTTGTTGTGTACACCAGCCGTTCCTCCCTGACCGACGAACTTAACAAGGTCTTCCTGTTTGATCGGGCAACCGGCGCGACGACCCTGGTCAGTCGACGCGCGGGCAGCGATCCGCCGTCTGTTGCGAACGGCCAATCCGACTATGCGAGGATCAGCGCCGACGGGCGATTTGTGGTCTTTGGGAGCGAGGCCAGCGATCTGGTTGCGGGCTTGGCGGATGGGAACGGGCGCCGTGACGTTTTCCTCTGGGATCGCCTTTCGGGAACCACCAGGCTCGTAAGTCGCACGCCCGCGGGTTCGCCGGCCAACCATGTCTCGATGGATGCCCAGATCAGCGACGACGGGCGCATCGTTGTCTATCGCAGCTACGCGACCGACCTCGGCCCGGTCCCGCTCCAGGCGAGCACGCCCCCGGTCTCGCATTTCTATTTGTACGACGCGCTCACGGATACAACCGTTCTTGTGGATCATCGCGCCGGAGCTCCCTGGGAGGCCGGGGCCTCTGGGGTTGGGCCCTCGACGAACGAGTCCTTCGCATTCACGGTCAGCGGCGACGGCCGCTTTGTGGCCTACACCAGCGCCGCGTCCAATCTCGTCTTTGGTCAAGTCGAGCCAACTCCCGGGAACGACGACGTGTTTGTGTACGACCGAGAGAATAGGAAGAACCAGCTGGCCAGCCACGTTGGCTCCTCGAGCGTCACGGCCGGTTCCGGGCCACGGGCTTGCACAGACCCACTTCTTAGCCAAGATGGGGCCGTGCTGGTGTTTTCCTGCTGGCCCAACGTCTACGCGGAGTTTCCCGATGCCTACGTCTATGACAGTCTCTCCGCGGAAACACGGCTCGTCCAGCGAGGAGGATACGCAAGCTCGCTAGGCGCGGATGGACGTTTCGTCATCGTGGAAAACTATCGCACGGACATCATTCCGGGCCAGGTTGACACGAATAGAGGTTTCGAGGTCGTACCGGGCCAAATCCCTCCTGGCCTGGATGTCTTTCTGATAGATCTGGGGTCGTCTGCTGTGAGCCTGGTGAGCCGGAGCGTCTCGTCGCCGCTTCACACCGGAAACCGGCCGTCCTACAACGCGCGAATCAGTGCCGATGGGCGGGTCGTGACTTTCGAGAGCGGCGCGACGGATCTGACGGTGGGGCAGGACACCAACTACGACCCCCTCTCCAATCGGTATGGCTCGGATGTCTTCCGATACGACCGAACCTCCCGGCGGATCGAGCTGATCAGCCACAAGAGGGCGGCGGACCATGTCGCGGGAAACGACGCCTCGTACAACTCCGTGCTCTCGGTGGATGGACGGCTGGCCGTGTTTCAAAGCAGGGCGTCGGACCCGACCGAGGGGGTCTTCTCGCCGTGGGGCAACGTCTTTTGCCACGACGCCGCCGGACTGGAGCCGGACGACAGCCTCCTCCTGGGCGCCGCCTCGCGGTTTCGTGTTGACGTCCGTTGGAGATCCGCGGATGGGCTGACGGGCCAGGCGAAGCCGTACAAGCTCGGCGTGGATTCCGCCGACTTCTGGTTCTTCGGGCCGGACAACGTCGAAGTCCTTGTCAAGGTTCTCAACGGTTGCGCGATCTCGGGTCGCTATTGGGTCTTTGCCGCCGGATTGACGTCCGTGGAGACGACCGTCACGGTCACCGACACGGCTTCAGGCGGGACGCGTGTCTACGCGAACCGGCAAGGCGTGCCCTTCCGACCTGTCCAGGACACCGCGGCCTTCGCAAGTTGCCCATGAGCGCCGCCCCACACCGCGAGCGCCGGCGTCTGGTGCGGCTTCTGCAGATGGCCTATTCGGCCGAGAAGGCTGCCGCATACGCCTACCAAGGCCATGCGGCATCGGTTGGGGATGAAGAAGAGCGGCAGACCATCCGCCGAATCGAGGCCGAAGAGTGGGTGCATCGGGAGAACGTCGGGCGAATGCTCACGGCGCTTGGCAAGCGGCCGGTTGCGCTTCGCGAGGCGCTCCTCGGGGCGATTGGGCGGGTCTTGAGCGCGCTCTGCCCTTGGAGCGGCTGGCTTCTACCGATGTTCTTCGCCTGGAAGCTCGAGACCATGAACGTCGACGAGTACGAGACCGCCGCCCGTCACGCGCGAGCGCTTTCCCTCCCGGACATGGAGACGGAGCTCCGGACTATGGCAGCGAAAGAGCGCGAGCATGAGGTGTTCTTCGCGGGCGTTGTCCGCAACCGCCGCAGCCGCCGCACCGCCAAGGTCGCCGAAGTTCCCAAGCCCCCCGAAGCCCCCAGGGCTGTGAACTGACGAGGGCTCAAGCGCTCGTGGAGGGCGCGCCGGCCGCCGTGGCCTTGTCTTCTCCAAACGGCGGAAGCCTGAGCAACTCGTCCTTCAGGAACGCGTAGAGAATCGGCGCCATCACGACGCCCGCGATGCCAAACGCCGCCTCGCAGACGATGATCGCGACCAGGATCTCCCAGGCGGTGGCGCCGATGCGCGAGCCCACGATGCGGGCGTTGAGGAAGTACTCGAGCTTGTGAATCACGACCAGAAAGCCCAGGGACAGCGCCGCGAGCCAGGGCGAGACGCTGAGGGAGATCACCACGATGATCGTGTTTGAGATCAGGTTGCCCACGACCGGAATCAGCCCGGCCAGGAACGTGATCGCGAGGAGCGTTCCGGCGAACGGCAGGCGATACCCAAGGAGCGGGACCAGCCCGAAGATGTACACCCCCGTGAACAGCGAGTTCAAAGCGGAGATCTCGATCTGCGCAAGCACGATCATGTCGAAGGCGCTGGCGAAGCGTCCAATGCAGCCTGCCAACGCGGCCGGCAGTGGCTTTTCGAGCGGCTTTTCGAGGCGGAAGAACACCAGCACGCCGACCACAATGCCCATCAGCGCATGAACCAGGAAGCGGCCGACCTCGCCTCCGGCATGGGTCAGCTCGGTCGCGTGCGTTCTCAGCCACTCCGAGACCGCCGCCCGGATCTCGTCGCCCGAGCCAAGCCGTTCCAGGAACTCCGGCATGAGCCCCAGGCGCTGGAGCGTGTTGCGCGCGTCGTCCAGGATGTCGGCCATCTTCTCAAAGACCTCGGGCAGGCTGCCGACATGCCCTCGCACGAACGCGACGAGCAGCAGGATCAGCCCGGCGACGACGACCGTCGAGATCAGGCCAAGGAGGCCCGCCGAGAGGAACTTGGCGGCGCCGTGCGAGAGCCTGGGACCGCGCAGAAGCCGCGCGGTGCGATGAAGGAGCGTGTAAACCAGGAGCCCCGCAAGGAGCGCCGCCACGAGGTGGAAATGAAACGAGAAAAACAGCGCGGAGGCGACGAAGACGTAGGCCGCAAGCTCGGCGGGAGGGAGCGACCAGGGGGTGCGCGGAGCGTTGGCGACGACCGCGGAAGGAACCGGCGACTCGGTCATCGGGGGATTATGCGCCCCTGTGGGTTGGGGGAACCCGAAGCCCGGCGGGTTCCCCCGATCGGCTACTGCCCGCCCATCACCGCGGCGCCGCGCTTGGCGATCTCCTCGGGCGTGAGGTCTTCCTTGTGCGTTGCCATGGACCATTCGTGTCCGTAAGGGTCGATGACGGCTCCGAAGCGATCGCCCCAGAACATGTCCGCGACCGCCATCTTCACGGTGGCGCCGGCGGCCACGGCCTGGGCAAACGTGGCGTCGACGTCCACGACGTAGAGAAACACGCTGGCAGGCGTGCCACCCAGAGTCTTGGGAGACTTGCCTCCCATCTGGGGCATCTCGTCGCAGAGCATCACGCGCGAGTCGCCGATCTGGATCTCGGCGTGCATGATCTTGCCGCCCGGTCCGGGCATCCGAAAGAGCTCCTGCGCGCCGAACGCGCGGGTGTAGAAGTCGATCGCGGAAGAGGCGTCTCCGACGATCAGGTAAGGCGTCACCGTGTGGCAGCCTTCGGGGATTGGGTTCACGCTCATGGCACGTCTCCTTTTGGTGTGGGTCTGCTCAATGGGCGGAGACCATGTCACAGCACATCGGAATCTACAAGGCCCCGGGGACGAAGCCCGCCCAGACGCGGACGAATCGGACGAATCGGGAATTCCCGGACAGGCGATAATCGCGGACGGAGGAAAACGGATGGCACATCGAAGACCTGGGCGCGCTTGGATCCTGCTCGCTTTGCTTTGGGCGTGTCCGCTCGACGCCCACGAGCTTGGCTCCCTGAGCGTCAAGATCTTCATCGCGGGGGACCGCGCCTACCGCGTCGAGGTCGGGGTTGATGCCGAGCACCTCCCCGGCACGCTCAACCCATACGCCGGGCTCGCCGACGAGGCACCGGATGCGCTCCGACAGGCGCGCGTCGAGGCCTTTGTGGAGCGCTTCATGGAGGGCCTGCGTTGGGAAGCCGACGGCCACGCCCAACGTCCTTCGGCCGCGTTGGAGCCGTTGCCCAAGAACGTCGCCAGACCGCGAATTGCGTTTGGGTTCGAGGGACATCTGCCTCAGGGAACCAAGCGGCTACAGTGGGCCCAGGCGCTTCCCGTTGGGCAGTATCTGGTCAGCTTTCAGATCGAGGGCCAGCCGGAACCGCTCTTTCAGTGGGCCGAGGGCGGAAGAGCCTCCGAGCCCTTCGATCTCGTGGCCGTCCTGCCCCCGCCCACTCGGGCGAGGCTTGTGCTGACCTATCTGAAGCTTGGGTACACGCATATCCTCCCGCAGGGACTCGACCACATCCTGTTTGTCCTGGGGATCTTCTTCCTAAGCCTGCGCGCCAGGCCGATCCTTTTGCAGGTAACGGCATTCACGCTGGCCCACTCGCTGACACTGGGGCTGAGTCTCTTTGGGGTGATGGCTCTCTCTCCGCGCATCGTCGAGCCGCTCATCGCGCTCTCGATCGTGGTCGTTGCGGCCGAGAACGTCCTGACCGAGACATTCCGTCCCTGGCGGATCGCGATCGTGTTCGGCTTCGGGCTCCTTCACGGTTTGGGCTTCGCGGGAACCCTCCACGACATGAACCTTCCTTCCAACGAGATCGTGCCCGCGTTGGTGTTCTTCAACCTGGGCGTCGAGGGCGGCCAGCTGACCGTCATCGCGTTGGCATTTGTGGCTTTGGGCGTGGGATTTGGCAAGAGGCCCTGGTACCGGTCGCGCATCGCGGTCCCGGCCTCGTTGGCGATCGGCGCGGCCGGGCTGTTTTGGACGATCCAGCGGATCGTGCTGAGTTAGCGAAGCGGTGGCCTGAGCGGTCGGCCGTCGGCGGACTCGTATTCCGCGAGACGCGCGGCCAGTTCGTCCGCGCGCCGCTTCTCGGCGTCGGCCCGGCGAGCCTTGGCGTTCGCCCTTCGCCGCTCGGCCTCCGCGCGCCGGTGCTCCTCCTTTCGACGCACCTCAGCAGGCCTAGCACGGCCACGTGTCACGGCGACGTCGATCCTCCGCCGGTCCGTCAGAGCCCCGCGAGGAGTACCGCGTATGTTTCGATCCCATCCCAGAGGTTCTGAAGACGCAAATTCTCGTCGGCCGTGTGTTGGTTATCGTCGTGGTTGGCAATGGGAACAATGATCGCCGGGGTTCCCGCCTCGCCTCGAAAGACCTGCATGGGCACGCTGCCCCCGAGCATCGGGAGCTTGACAAGCGGCTGGCCGCGCCCCTTTTCCAAGATGCTCACGACATCCCGCGCGAACGGCTCGTCCATGCCCGTTCGCGAGGCCGGATAGCCGGACCCCCATTGGACGTGGATGGGACGCGGCGATGCCAAGCGGGCGGCTTCGTCGGGCACTTCGCGCACGATGTGAAAACCCTGCCGCTCTATGTGCGGTTCGACTGCACGGCGCACCTCTTCCAGGGTCTGGTCGGGCACGAGACGGAAGTCGATCGACGCGGTGGCGGTGGGCGGAACTGTGTTCTGCGCCTCTTGCCCAACATGGCCGCCCGCGATGCCTCGCAGGTTGAGCGCCGGCGCCTGAACGCTCGCCGGCAGCGAGCGCATCGCGGTGCCCGCCGCCGCGAGCCCCAACTCCCGGCGCAGCGCCGGCTCGATCACGGGGATCGCGGCTAGGGCCGCGCGCTCGCGTTCCGAGAGCGGCCGCACGCGATCGCCGAAGCCGTCGATCAGGATGCGGCCGTCCGAATCCACCATGGAGGCGATCAGCTTCGTCAAATGCGCAATCGGATTCGGCGCCCAGTTGCCGAAATGGCCGCTGTGGAGCCCATGGTTCGGCCCAAAGACAGTCAGGTCCAGCCCAATGACCCCACGCGCTCCGAACGCGACCATGGGATCGCGGTTCTGGAAGACCGGACCGTCGCAGATGAGCCAGGCGTCTGTCAATAGCCTGTCCTTGTGGGCCTTGAGGAAAGCCGCGAGGTGCGGCGAACCGGCCTCCTCTTCGCCCTCGAAGAGAAACCGCACGTTCGAGCGTGGAGCCTCTCCAAGAGCCGTAAGGGCGTCCCACGCCGCGAGGAGCCCAATCACCGCAGCCTTGTCGTCTCCCGCCGAGCGCGCGTAGACCCGGCCCTCGGGGTCGAGCGCGAGGCGCGTGTCCTTCCAATCCACAATACGGCCGCCGGCCTCGAGGGCCCGATCCCGCAGGACCGGTGTCCACGGCTCGCCGTGCCAGCGAGCGGCATCGGCCGGCTGCCCGTCGTAGTGCGCGTAGTACGTGACGGTCCTTTGGGCGGCGCTTCCTCGACGCTCCGCGACCACGATCGGCGGGGCGCCCGGAACGCGCAACAGCTCCGGCGCGAAGCCCCGACGGCGCAACATCGCGACAATCGCTTCGGCGTTGCGTTCGATGTTGGGCGCATCCCGCGCGACGTTTGGCAGGGCCAGGAGGTCGATGAACTCGGCAAGCACGGCCCGCTCGTGAGCTTTTCGCCATTGGCGGACCCGGAGGACGAGCTCGGAGGGGGTGGCGTTGGGAGGCGCCGGGGCTGCCGCGGTCGGGACGCCGACAAAGAGCACGGAGAGAATGAAAGCAAGGAGCCTTTTCGGAACGCTCATGCGGCGATTATTGCCCATGTGCTAGGATCCGCGAGATTCGTCCGGACTTGAAACCCCAAGGAGGCGGCTTGTCTTCCATGAAGGCCTCAAGGCATCTCAAGCTGCTTTCTCAAGGCGTCGCCGTCTGGGCCGCATTCTGGCTGGCCGGTCTGCCGAGCTATTACCAACAGTATTCACTCCTCGCCCTTGCGATCGGCTGCATTCTCTTGTCCGTCGCGATGTCGCTTGTCGCAGTCGCGGCGCTGCTTCGGGGGCGAGCCGAGACCCGATGGTCGCGGGCCTTTTGGATTTCCTTTTACTTCACGATTCCGTTTGCGCTGTTGGATGCGTTGTACTGTGGCGTCTATCTCGGCCACGGGGCCTCGTTCCTTTCGAGATACTGGTATCTCACGATCTTCTACATCACGCCGTGGCTCACGTTCCTTCCAACCGCGCTTCTCTTGCGAGGCTGCCCCGGCACTCGCGGAGTCTCGGCGTGAAGAAGGCAGTACTCAAGCTCACACCATCCATGAGCCTGGCCCAGTTCGATAACGGCTATTGGTATGTGGCCGAGCTCAAGGAGTTTGCGGAGACGATTGGGATTCCCAAAGCGGGCCGGCTGCGCAAGGACGAGCTGGAGAAGGCCATCAAGACGTTTCTCGCGACCGGAAGGGTCAAGAGCCCGACCGCGCGAAGCCTCGTGTCCTCGGGCCCCAAGGACGTCGAGCGGGGTCTGCGGCCGGATCTTGAGGTGCTTGTCTACACCAGCGACAAGGAGACAAAGGACTTCTTGGAACGCGAGGCGCGCAAGCTCTCGCCCCGTTACAAGAGGAGGTCGGGAGCCCGCTATCGGCTGAACCGGTGGCGCGAGGAGCAATTGACCAAGGGCGCGCGTATCACGTACGGCGATCTCGTGGCCGAGTACGTCAGGCTGAGCGAGGCGAAGGAATCGTTCGCGCGGGTGCCCCATGGGCGATACATCAACTTCGTCGCGGACTTTCTGGCCGCGGAGAAGGGCGTGACGCGAGAGCGTGTGGTCGAGGCCTGGAAAGAGCTCAAGACCTTAGACATTCCCAAGACCTATCGGGCCTGGGCGGAGCTCAAGGCGGGGTCAAGACGCTAGAACCGGAGCGCTCCGGCGATGGGCAGGCGATCGGTCGCCTCGGTGCGGCGTTCGAACGTCGCTGAACCTGGCGGCGCCACGAGATCGCCCGTCGTCCGCCCGTAGGAAAGGCTTGTGGTGGTATCGGTCGCGCGCGCCCATTCATAGCGACCGCCGAGACGCAACGAGGTCATTCGCCGAACGTACCAGGTTCCGGAGAGGCCGACCCGGCGCACGTTGAGGTTGCCAGAAAGACTCGATTGCAGGAGCTCGCCATCCCGACGCGAGGTTCCCAACGAGTCGCGGTTTATCAACGAAAGCCCACCCGATGCCGTGACCGAGGACGAGCGCGCAAAGTACGGAACCAGCGCCAGCGGAATTTCCGGAAGGTCCCCTGTCTTACGCAGATACCGTGTCGCGGCGATGTCGAGGTCGTAGGTCTCGGAGTCGCCGCGGTACGTGAAGCGATCCGTCGGAACCCCGGTCAGCACGACGAGCGGTCGATCGCTCGCGGAATCGGTGAAGCCGAACGCGGCGGAGATCTCATGCCGGAACGCACCCCGCGCAAGGGCTGGAGGGCCGATGGCAGACGAGAAGACCAGAGCGGCTCGCGAGAATCATGGGCGGACGTTAGCACCGGGAGCCGTCGGGCCGCAGGTCGCCCAGTGCGTTATTGTCCCGGCCCATGTCCAGCCTTCCGCTCTCCGAGTTCGTCGCCGCCGCACGTGGCCTCTCTCCCGCCGACCTTGTCTTCAAGAACGCCCGGGTTGTCAACGTGCTGACCGGCGAGATCCACGCCGAAGATGTGGGTGTCAAGGGCGATCGGATCCTGGGCTTTGGCCCGTACCGCGCCGCGCGTGCCGAGGACGAGATCGACCTTAAGGGCGCGTATCTCGCTCCGGCGCTTTGGGACGCCCACCTCCACATCGAGTCGACCATGACGACGCCCCGCGAGTTCGCTCGCCTCGCGGCGACCAGGGGAACCGCGGCCGTCGTGACCGACCCGCACGAGATTGCCAATGTGCGCGGCGTGGCCGGTCTCGAGGCG
>WBZQ01000709.1_pt2 | contig 15541 bp, 10 predicted proteins | sample 5204251 | NCBI WGS metagenome assembly WBZQ01 (sample SAMN12412402, study PRJNA552823) | activated sludge metagenome | isolation source: activated sludge from nitrification reactor of wastewater treatment plant... | place: USA: Virginia | collected 2017-09 | reverse complement strand
CGGGTCACGCCGACTACGTTAAAAACATGATCACGGGTGCCGCTCAAATGGACGGTGCCATTGTTGTTTGCGCCGCTACCGACGGCCCGATGCCGCAAACGCGCGAACACATCCTGCTCGCCCGCCAGGTAGGCGTTCCGAAAATCGTCGTCTTTATGAACAAGGTCGACCTTGTCGACGACCCGGAAATGCTCGAACTGGTTGACATGGAACTCCGCGAACTGCTGAGCTCCTATGGCTTCGACGGCGACAACGCCTCTATCATCCAGGGTTCGGCTCTTAAAGCCCTCGAAGGCGATCCGACCTACACGGCCAAGATCATGGACCTGATGGATGCCTGCGACAACGATATTCCCGAGCCGGTGCGTGAAGTGGACAAGCCCTTCCTCATGCCGGTGGAAGACGTATTCACCATCACCGGCCGCGGAACGGTTGCTACCGGCCGTATCGAGCGCGGTGTGATCAACGTCGGCGACGCCGTAGAGATCATCGGTATGATGAAAGACGGTGAAAAGCCGCTGACCTCCACCATCACCGGTGTGGAAATGTTCCGCAAACTGCTCGACCGCGGTGAAGCAGGCGACAACGCCGGCCTTCTCCTGCGCGGTATCGACAAAGAGCAGATCCGCCGCGGCATGGTTATCTGCAAGCCGGGCAGCGTGAAGCCGCACAAACACTTCAAGTGTTCCGTGTACGTCCTCTCGAAAGAAGAAGGCGGCCGTCACACCCCGTTCTTTAACGGCTACCGTCCGCAGTTCTACTTCCGTACCACCGACGTAACGGGCGATTGCAAACTCCCCGCCAACGTGGAGATGGTAATGCCGGGCGACAACATCGAACTCGAAGTGAAACTGCTGAACACCATCGCTATGGAAAAAGGTCTGCGTTTCGCTATCCGCGAAGGCGGCCGTACGGTGGGTGCCGGTCAGGTGACGGAGATCATCGACTAATAAATACGGTTTGAAGGTTTGAAGGTTTGATGGTTTGGAAGTTTGATGGTTGGAAGGTTGCAAAAACCTCTAACCATCAAACTCTCAAACCTTCAAACCCTCCAATCATCCAAACCCAACACAGGGGCATAGCTCAATTGGTAGAGTGGCGGTCTCCAAAACCGCAGGCTGCGGGTTCGAGCCCTGCTGCCCCTGCCAGAAGTACAAAAGTTATTCGTTGCCGGTTGTTCGTTGTTCGTGTTTGTGCGGCAACGGACTTTTTCGCAGGTTAAGGCGGGTGGTCTAACGAACAACTATTCTAACGAACAACGATTTTTGAGTAATGGAAAAATTGACGCTTTACTTGAAAGAAAGCTACCACGAGCTGGTGAAAAATGTTTCCTGGCCCACTGCGGCACAATTGCAGGAAAGCACCATGGTGGTTCTGGTTACCGCCGGTATTCTGGCTCTGGTCATCTTTTTGATGGACGTAGTGTGCAGTGTCTTCTTCAAAAACCTCTACCAGGTCTGGTAACCGTAAATCCTTCCGGTTTCCCCCATTCCAGCAAACTATGAATCAGGAAAAAGAATCGGCCGCACCCGTTGCTGCTGAAGACAAAAAATGGTTCTCGCTCCGCGTCATCAGCGGTAAAGAGAAAAAGATTCAGGAACGGATCCTGCTCGAAATCGAGCGCTCCGGCTGGAAAGACTTTGTATTCTCGGTAATCGTACCCACCGAAAAAGTATACAAGATCCGGAACGGCAAAAAAGTCATGCAGGAGCGCAACCTCCTGCCCGGATACATCCTCATCGAGGCCGTCGGCACGAAACTGAACGGTGACGTAGCCAAACTGATCGCCGATATTCCCAACGTCATTCACTTTCTGGGTAAAGAACAACCCATCCCCATGACCCAGGCCGAGGCCAACCGCCTGCTGGGTAAAGTGGACGAGAGCGTGGAAACCGGCGAAACCCTGAGCGAACCCTTCCTGATCGGCGAAACGGTAAAGATCACCGACGGGCCGTTCGCCGAATTTGTCGGCGACATCCAGGAAGTAAACGAAGAAAAGAAAAAACTGAAGGTCATCGTCAAGATATTCGGACGGGGCACCGAGGTGGAACTGAACTTCATGCAAGTCGAAAAGATCAGCTGATCCCGCTTATTGATGCCTGTTCTCCCAGGCTCGCTTCCACAACCAGGCAGGATCCGCGGTTTTATAATTCACACACAATCATTCTGACAATTTTCAAATTCTGAAAATTCAGATCCAATGGCAAAAGAAGTAGACGTCTATATCAAACTCCAGGTGAAAGGTGGCCAGGCAAACCCGGCCCCGCCCATCGGTCCGGCTCTCGGTTCGAAAGGCGTGAACATCATGGAGTTCTGCAAGCGCTTCAACGCGCAAACCCAGGAACAGCAGGGTAAAGTGCTGCCGGTGATCATTCAGGTGTACAAAGACAAAACCTTTGACTTTGTCATCAAGACCCCGCCGGCCGCCATCCAGCTGTTCGAAGCCGCCAAACTGGCTCCGGGTAAAGGCTCGCCCGAACCCAACCGCAAAAAAGTAGGCTCGGTCACCTGGGATCAGGTCCGCGCTATCGCCGAAAGCAAAATGCCCGACCTGAACTGCTTCACCGTCGAATCCGCCATGAAAATGGTGGCCGGCACGGCCCGCAGCATGGGCCTGACCATCAGCGGTGAGGCACCCTGGGAAAATAATTAAAGGTTACAGGTTACAAGGTTTCAGGGTTACAAGGTTTCCACAACCTGAAACCTTGTAACCCTGAAACCGCTCAAAGGGAGTCCCGCCCATCGGGACGTTATACCTTAAACACACAATTTCAATGGCAAAATTGACAAAAAAGCGCAAAGCCGTTGAAGGTAAGGTTGATCCGGACAAACTCTACACCCTCAACGACGCCATGTCGCTGGTGAAAGAGGTCAACACTACCAAATTCAACGCATCGGTCGACGTGCACGTCCGCCTCGGAGTGGACCCGCGTAAAGCCGACCAGGCCCTGCGCGGCACGGTATCGCTGCCGCACGGCACGGGCAAAACCAAGCGCGTTCTGGTGTTCTGCACGCCCGACAAACAGCCCGAAGCCCAGGCTGCCGGCGCCGACTACGTGGGTCTGGAAGACTACATCCAGAAAGTCACCGAAGGGTGGATGGACGTGGATGTGATCATCGCCACCCCCAACGTAATGGCCCAGCTCGGTAAAGTGGCCCGTATCCTCGGCCCCCGCGGCCTCATGCCCAACCCGAAAACGGGTACGGTCACCAACGACATCGCTTCGGCGGTGACCGAGGTGAAGAAGGGCAAGATCGCTTTCCGGGTCGACAAGTTCGGGATCGTACACGCCTCCATCGGCCGCGTATCGTTCTCGCCGGACCAACTCACCGACAACGCCCACGAACTCATTGCCACGCTGGTGAAAATGAAACCTTCGAGCGCCAAAGGCGTGTACATGAAGACGGTTTCGGTGGCCAGCACCATGAGCCCCGGTATCGCAGTGGACCCGAAATCCATCAAGGTTTAAATTGTGGATTTGAAGATTTGGGGATTCGTTGATTTGATTTCAACGCCTCAACAAATCAACATTTCAACAAATCAACTACACACTCAACACTCACCATTTCAATATACAAGAAATGACCAGGGAAGATAAAAGCGTGGCAATTGCGGAACTGAAGGAGGAACTGGGCGGTACGCCGTTCTTTTACCTCGCCGACTCTTCCACCCTGCCGGTCGCTAAAATCAACAAATTCCGCCGGATGTGCTTCGAGCAGGGCATTTCGGTCAAAGTGGCCAAAAACACCTTGATCAAAAAAGCCCTCGAGAACGAGCCGGAATCGAAAGGCTACGCCGCACTCTTCGAAGCGCTGCACGGCCCTACCACGATCCTGATCTCGGCCAACCCGAAAGCGCCGGCCAAACTGCTCGAAGAATTCCGCAAAACGGAAGAGCGCCCGCTCCTGAAAGCAGCCTACATCGACTCGTCGGTTTATCTCGGCGACGAACAACTGGCTGCCCTCGTTAAACTGAAGAGCAAGGAAGAGATGATCGGCGAGATCATCGGCCTGCTCCAGTCGCCGGGCAAACGCATCGCCAGCCAGCTCACGGCTACCGGCTCCAAAATCGCCGGCATCGTGAAAACGCTGCAGGAGCGCCCCGAGTAAAAATGGGAAAGTAAGAAATTAGAAATTTTTGCCATCGCTCAATTTCCAGTTTCGAATTTCCAGTTTCCAATTTGGCTTCCAAGTTCGCACTATAATAACCTTGAAACCTGACCTGAAACCCTTTGAAACCGTTTTCACACAACTTTTCGCAAACAACTTTTTAAAATTCTACTACAATGGCAGATTTGAAAGCACTGGCTGAATCGCTCGTGAGTCTCACGATTAAAGAGGCCAATGAACTGGCCAATATTCTGAAAGATGATTACGGTATCGAACCCGCAGCAGCAGCAGTAGCAGTGGCTGGTCCGGCTGCCGCCGCTGGCGCTGGTGAAGCCGCTCCGGCTGAAAAAACCGAGTTCGACGTTATTCTGAAAGACGCCGGTGCCAATAAACTCAACGTCGTGAAAGAGGTGAAAAACATCCTCGGCCTGGGCCTGAAAGAAGCCAAAGACCTGGTGGACGGCGCACCCAGCCCGCTGAAGAACGCTGTGAACAAAGCGGAGGCTGAATCCATCAAGTCGGCGCTCGAAGCTGCCGGCGCTGTGGTTGAAGTGAAGTAAAAAGTTTAGGTTCCGAGTTCGGACCGGCCTTCGGTTCCACTTGCTGACACTAACTTTTTACCGATTTCAACCAATGCCAGCTATTCCAGCTATACGACATTAAAACGATTGGGCTTAACGCGTTCCCACCTGCGTGGTGCGCGTTAAGCCTATCGTTGTCTGTGGAAATGGACGTTGGATTATTTGACATTTGACGTTGGACTACCGGGGATTAGGCTGTCCAACGTCCAACAGTCCAACATCCAACGGTCCAAAAATTGAACTTTTACTCTTGTAATCCGTTTTAATCGGTTTGGCTTCAGACCGGCGTTTTTGAGAAAACGCCGTTTCGGTAAGCACTGCCAATCCGAACCTCCCACACAAAGGTGTGGCGCCATCGCCAATCAGCAGCATTCAAGCATTCTTTTGCAAAAATGACCAATAACGGCATCTCAAACGGGGCAAACCACAAAACAGGCGTTCAGGAACGCGTCAATTTTGGGAAGATCCGCCTCGCCGGTCACTACCCTGACCTCCTTGAAATTCAGCTCAAGTCCTTTCAGGAATATTTCCAGTTGGAGACGACGCCCGACAACCGTATCAACGAAGGTCTCTACCGCGTGTTCCAGGAAAACTTCCCCATCACCGATGCGCGGAACATCTTCAACCTGGAATTCCTCGACTACTTTATCGATCCCCCCCGCTACACCATCGACGAGTGTATGCAGCGGGGGCTTACCTATTCCGTACCGTTGAAGGCCAAACTCCGTTTGTCCTGCAACGACCCGGAGCACATCGACTTCCAAACGATCGTGCAGGATGTATTCCTGGGTAACATCCCCTACATGACACCGAAAGGCACCTTCGTGATCAACGGGGCGGAGCGCGTTATTGTGTCGCAACTCCACCGCTCGCCGGGCGTATTCTTCGGCCAGAGCTACCACCCCAACGGCACGAAGATTTACTCGGCCCGGGTCATCCCCTTCAAGGGCGCCTGGATGGAGTTCGCCACCGACATCAACCTGGTCATGTATGCCTACATCGACCGGAAAAAGAAATTCCCCGTCACCACGCTGCTGCGCGCCATCGGCTTCGATACCGACAAGGCCATCCTCGACCTGTTCAACCTGGCCGACGAGATCGCCTGCACCCGCGACAACCTCGAAGCCTCCATCGGCCGTAAACTGGCCGCCCGCGTGCTGAAATCCTGGACGGAAGATTTCGTGGACGAGGATACCGGCGAGGTGGTCACCATCGAACGGAACGAGATCATCCTCGAGCGCGATACCGTGCTGGATGAGGAGAACATCGAGCACATCCTCGATGCCGGCACTACCACCATAATTCTCCAGCGTACCGACGTGGATGAGGACTTCTCCATCATCTACAACACCCTGCAGAAAGACCCGACCTCGAGCGAAGTCGAGGCCGTGACCTATATCTACCGCCAACTGCGCGGCAGCGATCCCCCGGACGACGAAACCGCCCGCGGTATCATCGACAAACTGTTCTTCTCCGACAAGCGCTACAACCTGGGCGAAGTGGGCCGTTTCAAGATCAACCGCAAACTTCAGACGAATATCGACGAGAACAACCTGGTGCTGACCAAGGAAGACATCATCGCCATCGTGCGCTACATCGTCTCCCTGATCAACAACCGCGCGGAGATCGACGACATTGACCACCTCTCCAACCGCCGCGTACGCACGGTGGGCGAACAACTCTACGCCCAGTTCGGCGTGGGCCTGGCCCGTATGGCCCGGACCATCCGCGAGCGCATGAACGTGCGCGACAACGAGGTGTTCACACCGGTCGACCTCATCAATGCGCGTACCCTCTCGTCGGTCATCAACTCGTTCTTCGGCACCAGCCAGTTGTCGCAGTTCCTCGACCAGACCAACCCGCTCTCCGAGATCACCCACAAGCGGCGTATCTCGGCCCTGGGCCCCGGCGGTCTGTCGCGCGAACGCGCCGGCTTCGAGGTGCGCGACGTACACTACTCGCACTACGGCCGCCTCTGCACCATCGAGACGCCGGAAGGCCCGAACATCGGTCTGATCTCCACGCTGTGCACGCACGCCAAGATCAACAAGATGGGCTTCCTGGAAACGCCCTACCGCCGCGTGAAAGAAGGCAAAGTGGTGCTGGAAGGCGACGTGCAATACCTCTCCGCCGAAGCGGAAGACTTTATGAAGATCGCCCAGGCCAACACGCCGGTCGGGGAAGCAGGCGCTTTCCTCAACGACCGCATTAAAGCCCGCGAACACGGCGACTTCCCGATCCTGACGCCGGAAGAAGTGGAATACATCGACGTGGCGCCCAACCAGATCGTGGGTGTTTCGGCCTCGCTGATCCCCTTCCTCGAAAACGACGACGCCAACCGCGCGCTCATGGGCTCGAACATGCAACGCCAGGCCGTGCCGCTCATCCGTCCGCATTCGCCGGTGGTGGGTACGGGCCTCGAAGCGAAAGTCGCCCGCGACTCACGCATGCTCATCAACGCCGAAGGCAGCGGCGTGGTCGAATACGTCGACGCCAACGAGATCATCATCAACTACGACCGCACCGAAGAAGACCAGCTGGTTTCGTTCGAAGATGCCCGCAAAACCTATACGCTGACCAAGTTCATGCGTACCAACCAGGGCACGTGCATCAACCTGAAGCCGATCGTCCGTCGCGGCCAGCGCGTGGACGAAGGCGATATCCTCTGCGAGGGCTATGCTACCGAAAACGGCGAACTGGCCCTCGGCCAGAACCTGAAAGTGGCCTTCATGCCCTGGAAAGGCTACAACTTCGAGGACGCCATCGTACTCTCCGAGCGCGTAGTCCAGGAAGACGTTTTCACCTCCATCCACATCGAACACTTCGAACTCGACGTGCGCGATACCAAACTGGGTGAAGAGGAACTGACCGCCGATATCCCGAACGTCAGCGAAGACGCCACCAAAGACCTCGACGAGAACGGTATCATCCGCATCGGCGCCTGGGCCAAGGAAGGCGACATCCTGATCGGCAAGATCACGCCGAAAGGGGAAACCGACCCGACGCCGGAGGAAAAACTGCTGCGCGCCATCTTCGGCGACAAAGCCGGCGACGTGAAAGACGCCTCCCTGAAAGTGCCGCCGAGTATCAACGGGGTCGTGATCGATAAACAACTGTTCGCCCGCGCCAAGAAGGACAAGCAGATCAAAGAGTCGGAAAAAGCCCTGCTCGACAAACTCGACGACGAGCACGAAGTCGCGCTCAACAAACTGAAGACCATCCTGATCGACAAACTCCAGGTGCTGGTCAAAGACAAGACCACCAACGGTATCCGCAGTATCTACGGCGAGGAAATGTTGCCCAAAGGCACCAAACTCAGCGTACAGGCCCTGCGCGACCAGATCAACTACGCCGAGGTAGACTACACCAACTGGACGAACGAGAAGCACACCAACAGCCTCATCGCCCGCCTGCTGCACAACTACAGCATCAAGGTGAACGAGGAAGTGGGCCGTTACAAGCGCGAAAAGTTCAACATCAGCATCGGTGACGAATTGCCGGCCGGGGTGTTGAAACTCGCCAAGGTGTACGTGGCCAAAAAGCGCAAACTCAAAGTGGGCGACAAACTCGCCGGCCGCCACGGTAACAAGGGTATTGTGAGCCGCATCGTGCGCATGGAAGACATGCCGTTCCTCGAAGACGGTACGCCGGTCGACGTGGTGCTCAACCCTCTGGGTGTGCCTTCGCGTATGAACCTGGGGCAGATCTTTGAAACGGTACTCGGCTGGGCCGGTGAAAAACTCGGTCTCAAGTTCGCCACCCCGATCTTCGACGGTGCCAAAACCGACGAAGTGGAAGAATGGATCGAAAAGGCCGGCCTGCCCGAACTGGGCCAGACCTTCCTCCACGACGGCGAAACCGGCGACCGTTTCCACCAGAAGGCTACGGTGGGCATCATCTACATGCTCAAACTCAGCCACATGGTCGACGACAAGATGCACGCCCGCTCCATCGGCCCGTACTCGCTTATCACCCAGCAGCCGCTCGGCGGTAAAGCCCAGTTCGGTGGCCAGCGCTTCGGTGAAATGGAGGTGTGGGCCCTCGAAGCCTACGGCGCTTCCAACATCCTGCAGGAACTCCTGACCTTCAAGTCGGACGACATTCAGGGCCGCGCCAAAGCCTACGAGGCCATCGTGAAAGGCGACAACCTGCCCGACGCCAACATTCCCGAATCGTTCAACGTGCTCGTGCACGAATTGCGCGGTTTGGCGCTCGACGTGAAATTTGAATAAAAAAAGAGGTTACAAGGTTACCGGGTTTCAGGGTTACAAGGTTTCGACCAACCCTGAAACCTTGTAACCCTGAAACCTGGTAACCTCTTATGGAATACATCTGTACCTGGATTTACCTCGACAGTCCGGAAGAGAGTTCCGAGTATCCGCAGGTGGGAAAACGATCCCATCTGGCCGATTTTCAGAAAGTGTACTGGAGATGTGTGGCGGTATTTTTTGCTCTGAGCACGCAGTTCAACCCGCAACGCCGCCACGTCCTGTTTTCCAACCAGCGCCCGGAAGCATTCCCGGACCTCGACGGATTCGACCTGAAGGAATTTTTGAAAAAGAAAAATGTGGAGATCGTCACCATCCCCCTGACCTGGCAAACGCCGGAAGGGTATTTCGGAAAGTGGCGCAACCAGTTCTACATTTTTGACATACTGAAGTTCATTGAGACCCAATGGTCTGACGGCTCCGGGTCGCAGTGGTCTGACGACTCCAGGCCGCGGTGGTCTGACGGCTCCGGGTCGCGGTGGTCTGACGACTCCAAGTCGTCTGACCACTACGCAGTGAATTCGTCAGACGACTTAGAGTCGTCAGACGAATGTGCGGTGGCTGGCGGTTCCGATTCGTCAGACGACTTGGCGTCGTCAGACGAGGATAAGTACATCATCCTCGATTCGGATTGCATTATCAACCGCCCGCTGGATGCCCTGTTCGCCGAAATCGGGAGGTACGGCCTGATGGCCCTGCCCATGCCCTACAGCGACACGCACAACATCAACGGCGTGACCCGGCAGGACATGAAGCGCATCTTTGCCGAACTGGACCGCATCGGCGGCCACCCACCGGCGTCACCGGGAAAAGGCGCCGCGGAAAACCCGGTCTACTACGGCGGGGAGATCTTCGCGGCCACCCTGCCGGTGATCCGGCAGATCAACGCCCTGGCGCCGCTGGTCTGGCAGGATATGCTGGAACGCCACCGCGCCGGGCAACCCAAACTGAACGAAGAGGCCCATTTCCTGAGTTACTGTTACCACAGGATCGGCAACTTCGGCTCGTTGGAAGGGTTTATCAAACGCATCTGGACTTCGCCGCACTACTCCAACGTGCAGCCGGAAGATGTGAAACTGCCCATCTGGCATTTGCCTTCCGAAAAGACGGGAGGGATTGCTTTGATTTTCAAGAAATTGGAAATTGGTCCCGAGACTTCGGGATGGAAAGTGGAACAATTGGCGGGATACGTGGGCGTTCCGAAGCGAAAAAAGTACCTCAACTGGCGGCATTTCCTGAAGTACACCTGGTTGTACCGCCAATTGAAAAAGACCTGACCTGAAAAAACCAGCGCATTGACTTTCAAATTCTCAACAGCACAATATGCCTTTCAAAAAGAAGAGCAATAAGACGGACCAGGGTTTCGACAGCATAACCATTTCGCTGGCCAGCCCGGATGAGATCCTCGAGCGCAGCTACGGCGAAGTGCTCAAGCCGGAAACCATCAACTACCGCTCCTACAAGCCCGAACGCGACGGCCTGTTCTGCGAGCGTATTTTCGGTCCCGTGAAGGACTATGAATGCTACTGCGGCAAGTACAAGCGTATCCGCTACAAGGGTATCGTGTGCGACCGCTGCGGCGTAGAAGTGACCGAGAAGAAAGTACGCCGCGAGCGCATGGGGCATATCCGCCTCGTGGTGCCGGTGGTGCATATCTGGTTCTTCAAGAGCCTTCCCAACAAGATCGGCTACCTGCTCGGCCTGTCTTCCAAAAAACTGGAAGCCATCATCTACTACGAGCGTTACGTGGTCATCCAGCCCGGCATCAAGGGCGAGGAAGGCATCAGCAAAATGGACCTGCTGACCGAGGAAGAATACCTCGAGATCCTCGACACCCTGCCCAAGGACAACCAGAATTTCGACGATAGCCACCCCGACAAGTTCGTGGCTAAAATGGGCGCGGAAGCCGTGTTCTCGCTGTTGAGCATCCTCAACCTCGACGACCTCTCCGCCCAGCTGCGCCACGATGCGCACACCGAAACCAGCCAGGCCAAAAAGACCGATGCCAACAAGCGCCTGCGGGTCGTGGAAGCCTTCCGCGACGGCCTGGAAGACGCCGGCCAGCGCCCCGAGTGGTCGATCATCCAGTACCTGCCCGTGGTGCCGCCCGAACTGCGCCCGCTGGTACCGCTGGACGGCGGCCGCTTCGCCTCGTCCGACCTGAACGACCTGTACCGCCGGGTTATCATCCGCAACAACCGCCTCAAGCGCCTGCTCGAGATCAAGGCGCCGGAGGTGATCCTGCGCAACGAAAAGCGCATGTTGCAGGAAGCCGTGGACTCGCTGTTCGACAACTCGCGTAAATCGAACGCCGTGAAAGCCGAGGGTGGCCGCGCACTCAAGTCGCTGTCCGATATCCTCAAGGGCAAACAGGGCCGTTTCCGTCAGAACCTGCTCGGTAAACGCGTCGACTACTCCGGCCGTTCGGTGATCGTAGTGGGCCCGACCCTCAAACTGCACGAGTGCGGTATCCCGAAAGCCATGGCTGCCGAACTGTTCAAGCCGTTCATCATCCGGAAACTGATCGAGCGCGGCATCGTGAAAACGGTGAAATCCGCCAAAAAACTCGTCGACCGGAAAGACCAGGTCATTTGGGAAATTCTCGAAAACATCCTGCGCGGACACCCCGTGCTCCTCAACCGCGCCCCGACGCTGCACCGCCTGTCCATCCAGGCCTTCCAGCCGCGCCTCATCGAGGGCAAGGCCATCCAGCTGCACCCGCTCGTTTGTACGGCCTTCAACGCCGACTTCGACGGTGACCAGATGGCCGTGCACGTGCCGCTGAGCCACGCCGCCATCCTGGAAGCCCAGGTGCTGATGCTGTCGAGCCACAACATGCTCAACCCACAGGACGGCTCGCCGATCACCCTGCCTTCGCAGGACATGGTGTTGGGCCTGTACTACCTGACCAAAGAAAGAAAGAGCATCCCGGAGAACCCGGTGAAAGGCGAAGGCCGCCGTTTCTACTCGCCCGAAGAGGTGACCATCGCCTACAACGAAGGCCAACTCGACCTGCACGCCGGCATCGAATGCCGCGTGCTGCTGGAACAAAACGGCCAGCCGGTGTACAACCGCATCAAGACGACCGTCGGCCGCGTGCTGTTCAACCAGGCTGTTCCGTCGGGCGTACCCTACATCAACGAACTGCTCACCAAACGTAACCTGAAAGGCATCATCGGGGAGATCATCAACCGCACCAGCTTCAAACTGACCGCGGAATTCCTCGACAGCATCAAGGAACTCGGCTTCGGCTGGGCCTTCAAAGCCGGACTTTCCTTCAACCTGGGCGACCTCATCATCCCCGACCTGAAGCGCAAAGCCCTCGAAGCCGCCCAGGTTGAAGTGGACGAGGTGTGGGACAACTACAACATGGGTCTCATCACCTACAACGAGCGCTACAACCAGATCATCGACAAGTGGACCTTTGCGGACAACCGCATCACCGACCAGTTGATGAAAGAACTGAGCAGCCACAAGCAGGGCTTCAACTCGGTGTTCATGATGCTCGACTCCGGCGCCCGCGGTTCCAAACAGCAGATCAAACAGCTGTGCGGCTTGCGTGGCCTGATGGCCAAACCCCGTAAATCGGGCGACACCGGCGGCGCCATCATCGAAAACCCGATCCTGTCGAACTTCCTCGAAGGCCTGTCCGTACAGGAGTTCTTCATCTCCACGCACGGCGCCCGCAAGGGTCTGGCCGACACGGCCCTGAAAACGGCCGACGCCGGTTACCTGACCCGCCGTCTGGTCGACGTGGCCCAGGACGTGGTGATCCGCGAAACGGACTGCAACACCCTGCGCGGCATCGATACCTCGGCCCTGAAAGAAGGCGACAAGATCATCCAGAACCTGAAGGACCGCATCAAGGGCCGTTACAGCCTCTACGATGTGTACCACCCGGAAACGGAGGAACTGCTGGTAGCCGCCGGCGAATACATCACCGACAAGATCGCCGGCGATATCGAAACGGCCGATATCGAGGTGGTGACCATCCGCTCGGTGCTGACCTGCGAAAGCCGCCACGGCGTGTGCGCCAAATGCTACGGTAAAAACCTGGCGACCGGCCGCATCGCCGAAATGGGCGACGCTACCGGCATCATCGCCGCCCAGTCCATCGGCGAACCGGGTACCCAGCTCACCCTGCGTACCTTCCACACCGGTGGTACGGCCATGATCGGCCAGACGGAGAACAGCATCACCGCCCGCCAGACCTCGAAACTGGAATTCGACTCCATCCGCACCGTCGACGGCGTGGATGCCGACGGCAAAACGGTGAAAGTGGTCGTGTCGCGTACCGGTGAGATCCGTTCGCTCGACCCGAAAACGAACCGTACGCTGGCCAACAACTACATCCCCTACGGCTCGTTCCTCTTCGTGACCGACGGCCAGGAGGTGCAGCGCGGTGACAAACTCTGCGAATGGGATCCGTTCAACGCCGTGATCGTCAGCGAATTTGCCGGTATCGTCCGCTATAACAACCTGGAAGAGGGCGTCAACTACCGCATGGAACGCGACGACCAGACCGGCTTTGCCGAAAAAGTCGTCATCGAAAGTAAGAACAAGCGCAAGATCCCGTCCATCACCATCCTGGCGGCCAAAACCGGCGAGGAACTGAAAAACTACTCGCTGCCGGTAGGCGCCTACATTTCGGTGGACGACGAAGAAGCCGTGAAATCGGGCCAGCAGATCGTGAAGATCCCGCGTAAACTCGGCAAGATCGCGGACATCACCGGCGGTCTGCCGCGTGTAACCGAACTCTTCGAAGCCCGTAACCCCTCGAACCCGGCCGTGGTGGCCGAGATCGACGGCGTGATCACCTTCGGCGCGCTCAAACGCGGCAACCGGGAATCGACCATTGAGGCCAAAGACGGCCAGAAGCGCAAATACCTCATCCCGCTGACCAAGCACGTGCTCGTACAGGACGGCGACTTCGTGCGGGCCGGTACGGCGCTCACGGAAGGCACCATCGCGGTGAAAGACATCCTGGCCATCGCCGGGCCCTTCGCCGCATCCTCGTACCTCGTGAACGGCGTACAGGAGGTGTACCGCTCCCAGGGCATCAACATCAACGACAAGCACATCGAGGTGATCGTACGCCAGATGCTGCGCCGTCTGGAGATCGTGGACCCGGGCGATACCCACTTCCTGGCCGGCGAGCCGGTGGAACGCAACGAGTTCATCGACTACAACGACTGGATCTTCGACAAGAAGTTCATCACCGACCCGGGCGAAAGCACCAAACTGAAAGCCGGCGCCCTGGTCACGCTGCGTCAGGTGCGCGAGGAGAACTCCTTCCTCAAGCGCAACGACAAAAAACTCGTGGAATACCGCGACGCCCTGCCCGCCACCGCCGTTTCGATGCTGCTCGGTATCACCAAAGCCTCGCTCGGTACGGAATCGTGGATCTCGGCCGCATCCTTCCAGGAGACGACCAAGGTGCTGAGCACCGCCGCCATTGCCGCGAAGAAAGACCACCTCATGGGCTTGAAGGAGAACGTGATCGTGGGCAAGAAGATACCCGCCGGTACGGGTATGCGCCAGTACGACCGCCTGCAGGTCACCGGCGCCGGCCGGCCGTTCCGCGATCAGCCGGAAATGGTGGAAGAAGAGGCATAAGGATCGACGACCGACGACCTGCGACCGACGATTGGAGAGCGTTCGTTGGGAGTCGGTGAATAAGATATAGAAGGAATGGACGCCGCCGCTCGGCCCGGTTTCGGGTTAGCGGCGGCGTTGTTTTGGGTAGCACGGCCTTCAGGCTGCGGGTATAGCGCCATTCATGGCGCTGTTGAGCAGATTTTGAAAGTCCCGGAAAGGTGGTACCGGCAGTAAATGGCCTGCGTAGAGTGGGCCCCTCCCGGCCTCCCCGGAGGGGAGGAGAAGGACTTAAGCCGGACTTTGTCGCGTTAATACCCGGTGAGGATGCGGGGGGGGGCTGGTAGCGGAGAACAGTTATGTCGAGCTGTCGTCTATCTCCATGAGCATCCAGGCTCCATTTATCTTTTCAAACAAGTAGTCTATCATAATACCATTTTCAATTCCCCGAATCTCAATTGTTGCTGAAGTGTTGTTTTTATCGACTACCATTTTTTGTTCCCATTGATCATATTGCCCCGTTGAGTTTTTATTGCGAAAATCCATCATTTCAAAACCCGCCCTGTCTTTATAAATCAACGAGTCTTTATCGTTGTCTATATCGTACCATTTGGTTTTCAACGGGAATTTTATCCGGCTTATTTGAAAGGTAGAGTCAGTACTGAATTTGTCAATAAAGTCATTAAAATTATTGTCAATTGACTCTTTAGCCGGAATTGCCGGGTTCTGCGTTTCGTTTGATTGCCGACCGGTAGAATTTGTCGAACTATTGTCACATGCAGTCAAGAGGGTGACAAATAAAAGGATTGTTAGGTAATGTCTTTTGAACATTGTCTGCCGTCTTTATAGTTGTGGCCAACACAGATTGTGAAAAAAATTCCAACTTCGTTTGAGCGGGCCGAAGGGATGCTGCACGATGGCTTGCCGTCGTTTGTATTTAGATTTTCAACAACAAAGCCGGGGAATAAGGCGGGGCGCCACGCTGGT
>WBZQ01001597.1_pt1 | contig 15548 bp, 14 predicted proteins | sample 5204251 | NCBI WGS metagenome assembly WBZQ01 (sample SAMN12412402, study PRJNA552823) | activated sludge metagenome | isolation source: activated sludge from nitrification reactor of wastewater treatment plant... | place: USA: Virginia | collected 2017-09 | reverse complement strand
ACATCATATTTATCCGCAACATTCAGACAATTGTCGATAGCAGCATAGGTTGTTCCCCAGTCCTCATGCAGTTTCAGCCCACAGGCACCTGCCGATACTTGTTCTTCAAGCGGGGTAGGCAGACTGGTATTGCCTTTACCAAAGAAGCCGGTATTCATTACTAATCCGTCAGAAGCTCTGAGCATCGAATGAATATGCCAAGGACCGGGTGTACAGGTTGTTGCTGCAGTTCCTACCGCAGGGCCAGTACCGCCACCCAGCATGGTAGTAATGCCATTCATCATGGCGTCTTCAGCTTGTTGAGGTGAAATAAAGTGAATATGGGTATCAACGCCTCCCGCCGTAACAATCAAGTTTTCGCCCGCAATAATTTCAGTGGCTGAACCGATTGCCATGGTTATATTCGACTGAATATCCGGGTTTCCTGCTTTGCCAATACCGGCAATTTTGCCATTCTTGATGCCAATATCTGCTTTGACAATCCCCCAATGGTCAATGAGGACAGCATTGGTAATGACAGTATCCATGACATCTGCATGATTGCGTTGTGATTGCCCCATGCCGTCCCGAATAACCTTGCCGCCACCAAATTTCACTTCTTCACCATATGTGGTGAAGTCTTTCTCAATTTCAATAAAAAGTTCTGTATCAGCTAAACGAACACGGTCGCCGGTCGTTGGGCCCATCATTTCTGCATAGGTTTGACGGGAAATTTTTACGCTCATTTTTTTACTCCTGTAAAATTGTTGCGAAACAAACTATTTCAGTTTGCCCATCACTTTTTGATTAAATCCGTAAACGATACGGTCTCCCGCAAGATCGACGAGTTCAACAGTCCGCTCTTGCCCAGGTTCAAAGCGGACAGCAGTGCCTGCCATAATATTCAGGCGCATGCCATAGGCGGCTTCACGATCGAACTTCATGGCAGAATTTACTTCGTAGAAATGAAAGTGAGAACCTATTTGAATGGGACGATCTCCTCCATTGGAAACAGTCAGAGTCTTGGTTTTTCGGCCAACATTTAGCTCTATCTCACCGGGTTCAGTAAATACCTCTCCGGGAATCATCGGTACTCTCATGGTGATCTCCTATTTTTTGTAAATTTATACTATCGGGTTATGCACAGTAACCAATTTGGTTCCGTCTGGAAATGTTGCTTCGACCTGAATATCCGGAATCATCTCAGGAACGCCTTCCATGACATCAGCGCGAGTGAGTACCCTTTGACCAGCAGTCATCAATTCTGCGACTGTCCGGCCGTCTCTGGCACCTTCTAGTACTGCGCAAGTTATCATTGCAACAGCTTCTGGATAATTAAGTCGCAGACCGCGTGCTTTGCGTCTTTCGGCAAGTAATCCTGCAGTAAAGATTTGCAATTTGTCTTTCTCTCTAGGTGTTAAGTCCATAGCTTTTCTCCTGGGTAAAATAACATTTACAATTTAAAAAAGTTGTTAAGGTATTGAAGATTAATTAAAAAAAGATATTAAGTTGTGTTCATCATGTATTCCACATTCTTGGAACAATTGCATTACGCTGAAGAAGTTCCGGTCGAAGCAAGCCCCACACAGCCAGCATGATGTGCCGTGCTACTTCACTCGAATTACCCAAATATCGCGCAACGGTAATTGCCTTCAGTTGAGAAATACCAACCTGACCCATACCCTTGGTAATTTCATGAGTCCGGTTCCGCGCCATGTCAATCAGCGGTTGAGGTATTGTTTTTCCCGTGATGGTGAGCGTAGCACAGACTGTATTGCCGTTCAGAGCGAGCGGGCCGTTCATGGTATGACTTTCACCTCGCAGCCGTATCTGTTCAAGCCAAATCAATTTGCCATTCCGTTTGATGCTGGTTCGCTGTTTGATTTGACCGTTATTGAATGTTTCACCCCATGCAGTGCGGCCAAAACAGAGTATTTCACAGCCGATATAGTTTGCATCACCGTCAAGTGTTACCTGATGATCGATGGTTACATTGGCATTGTTGTAAAAGATAGTTTCTTGCGGCACCCATTCTAGAGATGCATTTTTTTCAACATTAATTCTAATTTTTTGCTGGGATGTATGGCCATTGGATTTGTACCATTTTGCCGCACCCGGTGTAGTAATCTGTACTTGCGCCGCAGTATCGACATGCGCCGCGATTTCTAATTGATCCCCTCCAACAACTCCACCCGGAGGGTGAATGATAACCACATGACAGACTTGACGTCCTTCCGGATACAATGGTTTTTGCACCAATAGCGGGCCAAAGTGATCGCGTGCTACCAGACGAGTGGTGCCATCAATTTCAGCAAATTTGAGGGCTAGCTTGGCCTGTAATGGTTTATGGTTCGAATTGACTGGCGATTCAGATAAACCGTCGGTTGATGACTTGCGATAATTCGGAATAGCCGAACCCTCTTGTTTAATGGCAGATTCTTCTGAGAAAGTGGATAAAAGCATAATTTCGTATGAAAAATTTGAAAAGGAAATAGCTCCTGGCGTAACTTAAATTTGTAATTGGAAAGAAATCTTAAATACATCAAGCGCTTGTCCTGTTACGTTGGGTGCATAGTTCAACCCTTTCATAAGCAGATCGCCATGTTGATAATAGGCTGAAATACGGGCATTAAAGCCATCGATAATATAATTTAATCCAGCCTCGATTTCTTCCCGGTTGCTGCTGTGATTCGGCTGCACACTGGTAAAGCGGCCATAAGGTTGGAAGTGCCCAATACCGACTTTGGTTGGTAGCATATAAAGACCCGTCACTGTCCATGACTTGCCGTCGAACATACAGAAACAGTCCTTATCGTTAAATGCGGTCGTAGAGTAATTGGCGTAGAATTGTTTGTACTCAGCATTGGTAGTAACGACACCCATATTGTTTGGCAATACTTTCTCAAATAACAAATCACCAACAAAACCTAGAAAATCGCTGCGATGTGCGAATGATCCCGCCCCATTCTTTTGATACGACATACCGAATGCCAGTGCTAAGATATCTCCCGCTTTGCCATAATATGTGCTGGATGTGTAATAGCCGGGGTTTTTTTCTGGATTCAGAAAATTGTATGTCACCCGTGCGGCTGTCAAAATCGTGCCGCTTGGATTAGGCCCGGAGATATGAGTAGACTCCACGCCACGAAAGACCCCCATCGCATACCCTAAAGTTCCTGGTACAAACTTCGGCTCAGCGCTGCCCCAAAAAGTCACGCCATCGTCACGGCCATAACGACCCGCACCACCATTACCAAATTTTGTGCTGAAATCTTGTGAAAAGAAAGGGGTTTTAAACGCATCATGCGTTGCTTGAAAAAAGGGGCCGCTTAATTCCCCCCGCTCTGTTGGGGCCAGCATACGGCCGCCCCAGACATTGAAGTAGCGGTTATATTCAAATTTAGCGATGGCATCGAGAATGTTGTAAGACATTCTGGGATTTTCGCCAGCTGCGGTATTGTTACAGAAGAAACATTCAGTATTGACTTCAAATTTGAGGTATTCGTTAATCTGACCATTCAAATACAAACGGGCATTATCGTTACTGTAGTGACCGCCATTGAGGTTTCCATTGAGATTCTCGGTCCATAATCCAGTGCCACGATAACCTGCACCTAAACTCAGCCAGCGCGTTTCGCTGGATTTTACCTTGAGCCTGTCGGATATCGGTTTGACCGATAGATCGTAGGCATGAATTTGGGGTGCCGTGAGGAAAAAAGCGCTTAGTAGCGTAATGAGCAGAAATTTAATGAGTGTATGAAAAGGGTATTCTTTGATACTGCGTGTATGGAATGAAACATCAGTGATAGAAAGTATTTCGTATTGATTTTTTGTCTGCAAAAAGCTGCGATTGCTTTTTCTCATGAAGCTGCCCATCCTCTAAAAGTAAATAATCAAATCGAGCGACCGACTGCTGACTGGCAGGTAATCATTACCAGTGCATAAAATAAGTAATGGATCTTAACGTATCCTTTGCACTCAACCGGTTTGTAATACTTATTTTGCAAGATGTATGAAATATGAGCCAAACTACCGGAGGTCACATGAACGCTGGTTTATTTCTGTTTTTTGCGGTTATTGCCGGTGGCAGAAAGCACTGTCTGAGCACCTAATAGCGGAGTGTTGATTCAAAAATTGTCTGCTCAGTGATGAAAAGGTAAACTTTCGGTTAATTTTTACTTTTTGCTGTAATAGCAGAAGCAGAAATTTAATTTTAAAATTGAAGAAAGGAGTTTTTGATGAAAGGATTTGCCAAGTTATCATTAGTTGTGTCGTTTTTTTTACTATTTTCTTCTCAGGCGGTAGCGTCTGATAGTTATTTCGGTAACGCCAGTGAAAAGTTTGTCAGCGGTATTGCCAACGCAGCAACTGGATTTATCGAATTGCCGAAGAACATCATCTTGACAAGCAAAAACGAAGGACCGCTGTATGGCGTTACCATCGGTACGGCAATGGGCATCATGCATTCCATCGGTCGAACCCTGGTCGGAGTTCTGGATGCGGCGACTTTCTTCATACCCACCAAACCATCGGTGAACCCGCCTTTCATTTGGCAAGATTTTTCACGTGAAACGACTTATTGATGTAAAGCATCGCTTTTTTTTTGCACAAAACTGCCTCGCGCTATGAGTGTGGGGCAGCAGAAAGGCGCGGAACATAACTCTACTTTCCCTGGCACGCCTGCAAAATCAGCGGCGATACCGGTTCAATTCAACGTATTTCCATCGGACGCGGGATATTTGTCCTAAAAATATCATCCTAATTTCCTGAATTCTAAGAAAGAAAGCGGGATATTTGACTTCTATATTTATTAGAATCCCTCTGTTATAGTCGCTTAAGTTTAAAAGGCACGTAGTCCTTCTTATCGATTTAACCATCTGCCCATACCTGGCACCAATAATCGGGCGTATTTAAAAATAAGAGAAAAAACATGACGACAAAAAATATTTTCATCGTCGATTCACGCGTTGCGGATTACCAACAGCTGATGGCCGATTTGCCAGGAGATAGCCAAGCCTTCGTGCTCAATCCCGGTCAGGATAGCATCACGCAAATACAAGCGATTTCATCGAATTTTAATAACCTGGATTACATCCAGATCGTTTCGCATGGCGCACAAGGCGCGCTGTATCTGGGCAATACCATACTCAATCAGGAAAACATCGACAACTACCCCAACTCGCTTGGCGATATTGGCAGCAGCCTGGTACCGGCAGGCGATCTGCTGCTCTATGGCTGCAATGTGGCGCAAGGCGATGAAGGGCGATGATTCATCGAACAGCTTGCCTCGCTCATCGGAGCGGATGTCGCGGCATCAAGTGATTTAACGGGAAATGCCGCTTTGGGCGGTGACTGGGTTTTGGAAGCAGCGGTTGGCGTGGTTGAAACCATGCCGCAAGCTTGGGCATACGAAGGGGCGCTGGGGCTTACGGTCAGTCCGAATACGCCGTCTTATCCTGGACATACGTTAGGTGAATTTCGTAATCAAGGGGCTTTTGCCGCAATAGCGCCAAACTATCCTGCTTGCAGCTTGCCTTGCTTGCCTGCGATTATCGTACAGCGCTTGAAACCGCTATGTTCAGCCCAATGCGTTTATTCGCCTGCCGCAATAACATTACGCCACCATTTGAAGTGATCTCTCCGCCTTCAAAATTCATTTCAATAGTACGCTTTTTTACCTCTGGAAAATTAAATGAGTCCCGAGTACACTTTATCACTGGCAATTCCTTTTCTTTATTCAGAATAGGTAATTGAATTATAAAGAATTATTACGGAATTGCCACTTTCTATCGTGTGATACGCAGACTAGCTTCGACTAGAACTCATCATTAAGCATCAATCGGGGCATTGCGAACTCGTTTTGTTGGTGGTACAAGAACCCCAATATTACTAGTTTGTCTTAATAAATTAAATGGTTAGCTTCGGAACATCAGCAGGTCCTAGGAAGCGCCTAATTTTTCTTTTTGAGAGAAATTAATGCCTTGATATCCTATATCCCTACGAACTTGAAAATCACTGAAAGAAATTTTTTCGATTAACTCATAAGCATTTTGTTGAGCAATTCTAATGCTTTCTCCTAATGCCGTTATACATAAAACACGTCCGCCAGATACTATGAATTCCTTTCCATTAATGCCTCCCAAAAGGGTTCCAGAATGGAAAATATGAAAATTGTCCGTATTCTTTTGCTTAATGATTAAATCGGATAAGCCGTGAATAACATCATTTTTTCTTGGGTTATCTGGGTATCCATATGCTGCCATTACAACGCCTAATGCAGCACGTTGATCCCATTCAACATTTACTTTATCCAATGTGCCGTTAATGGCATTTTCTATTAGCATCAGAAGATCACTTTTAAGTCGCAACATGATTGGCTGCGTTTCGGGATCTCCCAGTCGGCAATTAAACTCTAGTACTTTAGCTTGATTATCTGCAGTAATCATTAACCCTGCATAAAGAAAACCACAATAACTGATTCTTTCTTGCTTCAGTCCCGTGATGACTGGATATATGACATCATGCATGATTCTTTCATGTAGATCTGGTGAAATAAAGGGAGTAGGCGAATATGCACCCATACCGCCTGTATTAGGCCCTCGCTCACCATCGCAAAGACGCTTATGGTCTTGGCTTGTTGCTAGAGGTAAAATGTTATGGCCATCTGTCATTACAATAAAGCTAACTTCTGTTCCTTGCAAATATTCTTCAATAATAATTTTATTACCAGCGCTGCCAAGATTTTTTTCCACAAGGATCGCATTGACAGCGGCATGCGCTTGCTCACTGTTTTGAGCAACAATAACTCCTTTGCCGGCAGCAAGTCCATCAGCTTTAATTACGAGGGGAGTTGAATTGTGATCGATATATTGGTGAGCTAACAATGCATCAGTGAAACTAACATATGTTGCTGTAGGAATATGATGGCGTTGCATAAATTCTTTGGCAAAAATTTTTGAAGTCTCAAGCTGTGCCGCTTGCTGAGTGGGACCAAAGATTTTCAAACCAGCGACCTGAAAAGTATCAACGATACCTGCAGCAAGTGGAATTTCTGGACCAACTATCGTAAGATCAATCTGTTCAGTTTTTGCAAATGTGACTAATTCGGGAATTGATGTAATGGAAACGTTCTCAATTCGTTGCTCAATTGCTGTACCCGCATTACCAGGCGCTACAAATACTTTTTGTACTCGAGGAGATAGGCTTAATTTCCATGCTAAGGCATGTTCTCTGCCGCCGCTGCCAATGACCAATAATTTCATGTGATTTAGGAATTATCTAATGTCTGAAATGACGAACATCGGTAAAAACCATAGCAATACGTTGTTCATCAGCAGCTGCAATAACTTCGTTATCACGAATGCTGCCACCAGGCTGAATTACGGCTACCGCCCCAGCTTTAACAACAACATCTAATCCGTCACGAAAAGGGAAAAAAGCATCTGATGCTACTACAGAGCCTGAAAGCGAAAGGCCTGCTTGCTGTGCTTTAATCGATGCGATACGAGCACTATCGATGCGACTCATTTGACCGGCACCGATACCAATAGTGTGGCCATCGATACAAAAGACAATGGCGTTGGATTTGACAAATTTTGCTACTCGCCACGCAAACAACAGATCTTCTAGTTGTTGCGCTGAGGGTTCTATTTTTGTGACTACTTTAAAATCAGAAGCTGTGATGTTTGTAGTATCAGGTGCTTGCACTAGAATGCCACCTCCGACACGCTTTAAATCATAGTTGTGGTATTCCTGTTGTAACGGTAATGTCAGTATGCGAATGTTGTTTTTTTGTGATAAGAGTTGCTGTGCTTCTCGTGTAATTTCAGGTGCAATGATCACTTCGACGAATTGTTTTAAAACAGCTTCAGCAGTTTCTTTATCTACAGTTCGGTTAAATGCAATAATGCCACCAAAAGCAGATGTTGGATCAGTTAAGAATGCAAGCTGGTAGGCGCGTGCTGCAGTTTCGGCGATCGCAACACCACAAGGATTGGCGTGCTTAACAATCACGCAAGCCGGCTTATCAAAAGTTTTTACACATTCCCATGCAGCATCTGTATCGGCGATATTATTGTAGGATAATTCCTTGCCTTGTAGTTGCTTATAGTTGGCTAAGCTACCCGGAACAAATGTTTCATCACGATAAAAAGCAGCTTTTTGATGCGGGTTTTCACCATATCGTAAATGTTGCGCGATGGTGAAGTTCAAATTGAGGGAATCAGGAAAATCTTTGCGGTGATATTCCGTATCCAGCGATGTCAAATAGTTACTAATGGCGCTGTCATATGAAGCTGTATGTGTGAAAGCTTTTTTCGCAAAATTGAAACGAGTAGCCAAGCTAGTGGTGCCACCGTTCAGATCCAGTTCTTCACAAAGCTGTGAATAATCTTGAGGATCTGTGACAACAGCAACTTTTGCGTAGTTTTTTGCTGCTGCACGTATCATTGTCGGGCCACCAACATCAATATTTTCGATAGCTTCATCTAAGCTACAATCATTTTTTGCTATTGTTTGACGAAAAGGATACAGGTTGACAATAACTAGCTCTATATTTGGAATAGATGCTTTGTTCAATGTATTCTGGTGACTCTGCATGTCGATGCGTGCGAGTATGCCGGCATGGATTTTGGGGTGTAATGTTTTTACCCGGCCATTGAGCATTTCTGGAAAATCGGTATAGTCACTGACTTCTATCACTGGAATCCCAACTTTGGATAACAATTCGGCAGTACCACCCGTTGAAATGATTGTTATGCCGTGTTGCCTTAGTTTTTGTACGAGATCAACAATACCAGTTTTGTCAGAGACGCTTATAAGTGCGTGTTTAATTGTCATTTGATTTGATATTGCTTCATTTTTTGACGTAGCGTATTACGATTTATTCCAAGCAAATCAGCAGCGTGAGTTTGATTCCCTTTAGTATGCTGTATTACAATTTCAATGAGAGGTTTTTCAACGCTATTGATTACCATGCTATAAAGGTGCCCTGGTTTTTCTCCATCCAAATCATCGAGATAGCCGTCGATAGCTTTGCGAATACAAGATGCAATCTCATTTTCCTTCATTGCATTCATAAATTGACTCCCCTCTAATATCGATATAACGCAATGTTTTACGCTCTTCAGCTAATTTCGAGAAAAAAATATTTGTCTCTCGTAATTGCTCTTCGCTGGTTTGTAATTGATTCATTGCGTAGCGAAAGCCCGCAGAACCAATCAATCCTTTCGTATACCACGAAATATGTTTACGCGCGACACGTACGCCGGAATATTCACCATAGAAATCATATAACTCGACTAAGTGATTCATGAGTACTTGATGGATTTCAGTGACTTCAGGCACCTGAAGGTGTTGACCCGTTGTAAGATAGTGATTGATCTCCCGGAAAATCCAAGGACGTCCTTGTGCAGCTCGTCCTATCATAATCGCATCAGCATTTGTATAAGTGAGGATGTGTTGTGCTTTCTCTGGCGTAGTGATATCACCATTTGCAATGACAGGAATTTTAACAGCGCTCTTAACATTCGCAATAGTGTCGTATTCGGCTTCACCCAGATACGCGCAAGCGCGTGTACGACCGTGAATAGCCAGAGCTTGAATACCGGCACTTTCTGCAATACGCGCAATCGATAATGCATTTTTATGTTGTTTGTCCCAGCCCGTACGAATTTTAAGCGTTACAGGAATATTGACGGCTTTCACAACTGTATCAAGAATCTTTCCAACCAAATTCTCATTTTGTAGCAGAGCGGAGCCAGCCATTACATTACATATTTTTTTTGCTGGACAACCCATATTAATGTCGATAATTTGGGCACCTTTCTCAACATTATAACGAGCGGCAGCTGCAAGCATTTCAGGATCGGCTCCAGCGATTTGAACAGAAATAGGGGAAACTTCACCTTCGTGATTTGCTCTTCGTTCAGTCTTTTTTGAACCCCAAAGTAGAGAATTACTCGATACCATTTCAGAAACAGCCATACCAGCACCCATAATTTTACATAATTGTCGGAATGGACGATCGGTTACGCCAGCCATTGGAGCAACAATGAGTTTATTTTTTAAAACATGAGAGCCGATTTGCATTTGGAATGCTAGTAAATTAATGAGATATTGTCGCTAAATAACATCTTATATTTTCAGATGATTATGGAAGATAAAAAAATCAGTTTGCGCTAAGCGATGTAGACATAGCCTTAATTATAACTTTTGTAAGAATGGATTGGAAATTAGTAATGATGTGAGATTATCCCTTGGCCCCAAATATCATGCGTCGTGAAATAAAACGTTTGAGTGGCGGTAAACAATCCAAAACGCTCAGTCCTAAACCACAAGCTTGTTTCAATAAATTGTTTTCATTAGTAAATAACTTGACGAGAGAATCTGTGAAGATTCTGCCAGCGCTACTATCTAGATGTCTTTTTCGATGATATCTTAACAGCATTGCAGCAGTTCCAATTTCTTGGCGTGCATTCGTTGTGTCGATTACTTCGCTGGCTAATTCATAAGCATCTCTTAATCCTAAATTAAACCCTTGCCCGGCAACTGGATGAAGTGTTTGAGCAGCATTTCCAATTAATGCAATTCTTTGTGATGTAATCCGGGTTGCATATTTAAGCGCGAGAGGGAATGCGGATCTTTTTCCCGTACTGATAAATTTTCCTAACCTATCACCAAAGCGCTGGTGTAGTCGGAATAAAAAAATTTCATCATTTAGTGCGGTAATTTCTTTGGCAGACTCCGGATTAACTGTCCAAACTAGAGCAAAGTCTTCTTGATGAGGAAGTAGTGCGATAGGCCCATCGCTTGTAAAGCGTTCATAGGCAATACCGGTTTGTTTTTTCTCTGCTCGGATATTTGCAACGACTGCCCATTGCTGATAATCATGAATCTGATAACTGATATCAGGTACTTGCTTAGCAAGCTGCCCACCGTCAGCGAGAACGAGTAATTTTGCAGTGATTTTTTCTTTTTTACCTTGATAATCAAAGTAGACGTTACCGAATTTTTCATTTGTATCCAACTGGGTAACAATTGCACCGGTAAGATGATCATTTTTGTTCGCAGTTATTAATTGCTTATACATTGCCACGAATAGATCATGATAATTCACTACAAATCCTAATGTAGGAACTCCCGCATCTTCAGGCGCCAAAATAGTGTGGCCAAAACTGCCACGATTAGAAATATGTATCGTAGTAATGGGTGTACGAAGTGCTAGATTGTTCCATACACCCAACCGCTGTAAAATTAAATGGCTTCCATGTGATAATGCTAATGGGCGTGGATCCTCCACTTTCTCTGGTAAGCCACGGGCTTCAAGTAATAAACTTGAAATGCCGGTATCGTTTAGGGCGAGCGCTAAAGCCATACCTACTGGCCCGCCGCCGATGATGACAATATCATAATGATCGGTAGTCATTTATTCTCTTAAAAATCAATTTGTTATCGGTAACTGCGTTTAGTGTTTAGGTATAAGTGTGTAGTTTACATACACTCTCACGGAAAGACCACACTGAAATCTGATCAATCTTCTTGTGCATCTTGAGGAATGAAGTTTAACGTTTAATGCCGGAGAATTAAGGAACTAGCAGATCTATAATGATGCCTAGTCTGGAATAGAAAATGGCATAATTGCATAGGCTCTGTTTCCCATGAATAGATAATAGGTATTGTAAAGAGAATTTCTGTAATATCTAGAGCTGCTGATCCCCATTGAATGGTTGGTTTTTTTGAACGGATATTTTTTGTGGTATAGGAAATTTTCATGACAAGATTTTTAATGAATAAATTGAGAATATTTTTAGCATTATCAATCACTCTAGTTTCTGTTGATGTTTGGGCGGCACAGATTGATAGTGAACTAGTGACCGCAGCGGAGAAAGGTAATTTTTCATTAGTCAAAAAGATATTAGATACTCAGGAAATTGAGCGTGAGGCGCTAAATAATGCTTTTTGGGCGGCCATAAAAAAAGGAAACGTTGCCATTGTCGAGCGTTTCGTTCAGGCGGGTGCAGATATAAATTTACGAGGAGAGCATCGCTATACCCCTTTGATGCAAGCTTCAAGCGATGGTCGGGATCAGGTCGTGGAATTGTTATTAGCAGCAGGTGCAGAGGTTAATGCAATTACAGAAAAAAATGACACGGCTTTAATTTTGGCATCAGAGAAAGACAGGAGGAAAGTAATTCCTTTATTGCTAGCTGCCCATGCGGATGTCAATGCAAAAAGAAGTAATGGTATGACTGCATTATTACTTGCTGCCCAGGAGGGATATCAGCAAATAATCCAGCTTTTGGTAAAAGCTGATGCTGATATTAATTATCAGCTAGAAAATGGGGCGAGTGCTTTGATGTTGGCCGCTCAGCATGGCCATTTAGGGGCCGTGCATTCGCTAATTATGGCCAATGCAGATCCTAACTTAAAAGCAAACAATGGAATTACGGCGCTAAAGCTTGCTAATCTTTATCGTTATAAAGACATCATTGAATTACTGAAAAAAGCGGGTGCCAGATAGCAGGATGATCCATTATCCATAAGTCATACTATTGATTAAATGTCATAGTCAAATTAGAAATAAGGAAAATTACACATGAATGCGTTAATTACGTTATTGCTTTTTATTGCAATTTTTTTACTTACAGGGTGTGGTGAACAATCACCAAGCGATCAACCACAAACTAATAACGTCCCTGCTGCAATGGGTGAAGTTACGAAGCTCGGTGAAATTCCATCTTCCCTCAGTGAAGGTTTAACACCCGAAGAAAAAGCGGAATTAAAAGAACAAATTTTGCCTGCTGGTATAGGGGATACTGAAGCAGCGGAAAAGAAATTTAAAACATTGTTGGAAGATGCGCGCGCTGGAGATCCTGCTGCGCAGAACGGTTTAGGCGTAATGTATTATACTGGTGAAGCAATTTCAAAAAACCAGTCTGGTCAGGTTTTAAATAATGATCCTGAATTGGCGGCAGGTTGGTTTTCTCGTGCAGCCGAGCAAGGCTACGCGGATGCTCAGTTTAATCTTGGATTAATGTATGTGAATGGCGAAGGCGTAGAAAAAGACATGGTTCAAGCTGTTGAATTATTTAAGAAAGCAGCGGAACAAGGACATGTGGATGCGCAGAATAACTTAGGTGCGATGTACTTTACCGGTGAAGGCGTAGAAAGAGACGAGCAAAAAGCCATCAGTTGGTTTGAAAAAGCTGCAGCGCAAGGCAATGCTGATGCTCAAGCAAATCTGGATGCAATTAAAGCAGCTAAGAAATGAATATTTCTGGAGCGAAATCCATATGTTCTATATGTAAAGGTAACGGAAAGCAGAGTTCGTTAAGCTAGGGTGAGGAGGAATGCTTTGTAACATGCCAATCTAAAAATTAAACAGGATAAGTAGATTGCATGGTCAAAATACGAACAAAGGTGCTTTGCTATTCATCAGATTTGACTATATATTTAAATTACTTTCGCGGGCAATACGGGCGAGATCAAGCAGGTTATTTGCACCAGTTTTCTGCATGATCTTGGATTTGTGGATTTCGACCGTACGATAACTGATGCCCAGATAAGACCCGATTTCTTTATTGGCGTAGCCTTGAATAGCTAAAAGCATGACTTCCCGCTCACGCCTGGTAAGCTTTGTTAGGCATGATGCCATCTCTTCATTATTAGAAACATCGTTTATTCGTTTTCTAGCTTCAGCAAAAGCAGTGCGCACGCAAATCAGAAGTTTTTCCCGGATTACCGGTTTGGTCAAAAAATCTATTGCCCCACCCTTGATAGCTTTGACACTCATGGGAATATCGCCATGTCCGGTAAGGAATATAATGGGTAACAAAATCTTGCGCCAGGCAAGCTCTTCCTGAAGTTGTAAGCCATCCATTCCGGGCATTTTTACGTCGATAATGACACAACCGAAGAAATCAGGGCGATAAGCTTTAAGAAAATGATTGGCATTTTCAAAAGATTGTACGTGCATTCCAGCCTGTTCAATCATCAATGTGAGGGAATCTCGCACGGCAGTATCATCATCGACGATAAAAACAGTTGGTTTTTGCATGATTAGGATACGATCGGTAAAGTAAAATGAAATTTAGCGCCGGTCTTGGCATCAGCATCCAACCACAATTGTCCGCCATTGGCTTCGATTAAAGCGCGGCTAATCGCTAACCCCATACCAATACCGGAAGGCTTGGTGGTAAAAAATGGTTCAAATATGCGTTTAGTCACGATTGGATCCAGACCGGGGCCGCTATCTTGAACAATCACAACAACACAATCTTTTTCATTCATAATTTGCACTTTGGTGATAATCGTTAAGATGGGTAAATCCATAGTGCGCATCGCTTCGACAGCATTCCTGAACAGATTAATCAAAACTTTTTGTATTTGTACGCGGTTACACTGAACGGCTGGAAGATTTTGCTCCAAATGCAGCACCGGATGAAATCTTCCATAACCGTCATCGTATACGATATTTAGTGCTTCATGGATGACATCCGTAAGGTTGGCTCGCTCGGTTACCAATTCACCTTTCTGCAGAAAAGCCAGTAGTTCATGTAAACTGCGTCCGGCACGTTGTGTTTGTTCCACGCAACCTTCAAGTGCTCTTTTTAGATTGGCGGCACTAAAATTATCATTGTTCAGCGCATGCAAGACAACTTCGCTGTAAGCGGAAATGGCTGCTAACGGTTGATTCAGTTCATGAGCAATTGCGGATGCCGTACGTACTGCCACTTGCTGTTTAAGGATGTTTTCTGTTTCACCGCGTTGTACTTGTAGTTTCATCTGAGTTTTTTTTTGTTCTGTTATATCCCGCGTAATACCGATGAGCCGGTGTGGGCAGCCGTCTTCAAAATATACGCGCCCCCTTGCGGATATCCAACGTTCTACGCCATTGCTGGGATTGATGATACGGTATTGTGCTTTGAATTCACCGGTACTGTCAGGATCCATTGCTTTATCGATGGCGGCTTGTCTCGCTGCACGATCTTCCGGATGTATTGCAGCCACGAATTCTTCATAACTTACGGTTTTCTCCGATTGCTTACCCCATAGTTTGCGCATCTGTTTATCCCAATAAACGATGTTCCGTTTGAAGTCGTAGTCAAAAATCCCCAGATCAGCCGCTTGCTTGGCTAAGCGCAAACGCTCTTCGCTGCTTCGCAGCGCTTCCTCGACATCAAGGCGCCGCTTAGCGGCGGAGAAAATCATCAGGATATAGACTTGCTGCTTTACTTTTATCGGACTAAGGCTGATATCCAACAACAATTCTTTGCCTTCACGATTTAACGCGACAAGCTCGTTGCCTGCATTCAGGCCGCGTTTTGCGGGTTTGCTTAGAAAAAGCTTTTGGTAGTAGCGGTACTGTTTCCGGTAGCGAGGCGCAACCAGCATTTCAATGGTTAATCCAAGTAACTCAGTTTCAGTATAACCAAGCAATTGCTGTGCCGTATCATTAGCCCATGCAATTTGCCCGTTACCATTTGCCAACAGCATCGCATCTGCCGCCGCATCAAATATTGTTCGGAAACTTAACCTTCTCATTGCGCTAATCAAATTATTTTCCTGCT
>WBZQ01001596.1_pt1 | contig 15570 bp, 5 predicted proteins | sample 5204251 | NCBI WGS metagenome assembly WBZQ01 (sample SAMN12412402, study PRJNA552823) | activated sludge metagenome | isolation source: activated sludge from nitrification reactor of wastewater treatment plant... | place: USA: Virginia | collected 2017-09 | reverse complement strand
AGTGGTTGATCTGGCTTAATTCGGTAGCCGGTTCAATGGTGTTGTTGGCATTGATGTCGGATACGAGGGCGCGCACACTGCCGAGATGATCCCGTATTTCGTATTCGTAGCGGAATACGCCTCCACCTGCCGGTTTTAACCGGCCTTCGGTGGTCAGTACACTCTCCAGAGCCTGGTTGTTGTATTCAAAACTGCCAATGTAATCTTTGGTATACACAACGACTCCGGACGTGTTTTTAACTACTTTCCGGAGCTTTGTCCCCCAGGCATCGTACAGATATTCAATGCTGGCGCCGGTAGAAAAGGTGACTTTTTTCGGCATGTTGTTGTAATAGTACTCGATCAAAGTGATGCTTTTATTCGGGTCGCTTTTCAGGTTGCCGTTGTCGTCGTAGGTGAGTGTGCTGCCGTTGCTGGTGGTATAAAACCCTTTGGTCAAATAGCCGGAGTTGTCGGTGATCGTCGATATTTTGTTGGTATTGGGCTGGTAGGTATAGACCAGGTTATCTATCTGGCCAAAATCATTGGCCGGGTTACCGTTGTGCACGCAGGAAGTGCGGGCGCCGTTGCGAAGCAGCGTTGAAATGTTGCCCCGTTTGTCGTAGGTCAGCGATTCATTGTACTTCTGGCTGTTGGTGTAGGTTCCGGCATCGTCGATGTCGTTATAGGTTGCCGTTTTTAATCTGTTGATGCCGTCATAGGTGAACCCGTAGATCTGCCGGCGCCTGCCGAAGGCCTGCCAGGTCAGCGAAGCTATATTCCCGTTTTTTTGTCCGGTAGCGTTTACCAGGGCATCGTTGTTATAATAATTGAGCGTTTCGCCAAAAACATCCAGTTTGGTATCGCCGTCGGCGACAGCTATCAATGCCCCCGGGCTCGGATTGTTGCTCTCGGTACAGGTCGGGATCATCAGGTTGTTGGTGGAAAGCGGCAACTGGTTGATCCGGCTCATCCATCCCCGTGCGTTGTAAGCATAATCTATGGATTGCAGGAAGTCGCTGGCCGACGGGTTGGTGATGTTGACGGATCCGATGTTGCGCTCCTTGATCTCGCTTTTTATGGTGTATTGAAGTTGGGAGAGTGTTATTTCGCTCTGGGTGGCGAACTTGTGAAATGTATTCTTCAGCCGGAGGCCGTTGTCGTAGGTGAATCGGTAGTTGGAGGCATAATTCCCGTTCCCGAATCCAAAATGCGTATGGTTGTCGGTAAGCGGGTTGTCGTTAAAATTGTAGGTCATGCCGTGGTATTCGCTGAGCCCGAGGTGGTTGCTCCCTGTATATGCGGATACCCGGTTGTAATTGTCGTAGTAATAGGTAAAGGACAATGTGCCGGCAGTGCCGAGTACTTTTCCCTGTTTGCTCTGGAGCCTGTTCTTCCCGAATTCATAAGCGTTGGTAGTCAACACCTCCGTCTCGGGAAAGGTAAGGGCAACATCCGAAGTGGATGTATTATAGGGGGGGACGCCGATTGAAAATCCGGTTTTTACTTCCCGGCCGTAGTCGTCGTATTTTTTAAACAGGTATTTCTGAGCATTTTCAGCGCGCATGTTGCCGTCCTGGACCAGGGTAAGCAGGTCGCGGGAGTCGTAGAAGTAATACCGGACCGTTGCATCGGCGATACGTTCGGAATAAAGCCGGTGTTTGAAATCGTATCCGTAGGCCAGGGCAAGGTTGGAAGTCGTACTGGTTACGCCTGGAGGAAGAACATATTGTAAACGATTGTAGTTGTCGTAAACATAATAAGTTTCGAGGGTCTGTCCGTCGGCAAACTGCCTTGAAAGCACGGTGTGTCCGGCTTTATCGACGAAGTTGATGGTAACGTTGTTGTTTTCGTCGGTGACCGTGACTTTATTCAGCGTATTGACCGGGTAATATTGAGTAGGCGTGGCGACCGTAAAGTTCAGTACGTTGTCGGTACTGTTATTGGCGCCATAGGCGTAGGTGGTGAAATTGCCGTCTTCGAATATCGTCTTTTCAATGCGTCCCAGCGGTGAGGCTTCATAAATATTTTCCACGTACGCCGAAGTCGGGGCAGTATAGGAAGCGGAGTTGGTTTCGAACGGTACGTATGCTTTGGCCGATCTTCCGATATTGTCATACACCGATGTGAGGGAGGCAATGCTTTTGCCGGCATTGGGAGAGTAATCCACCCGCATGCTTTGTAAGGGGCGTCCCAGCCAGTCATAATACTCCCTGGTCTTCTGGGTAGTGGTGCCATCGGCAAAGACCGTCTCTTCCAGGATGTAATTGTCCGGATTCGTGACCGTTTTGAAATTGTAGGTATAGGTGGACGTTACTTTATATACCTGACCGGTTGGATCCCACCTGGTGTGTTTTTTATACAACCGCAAAAAATCGTCGTACTCGTATTTTGCCTTTTGGGCATTTTCGTCGGTAATGGTTTCCACGAGGCCGGTGTTCGCTTTGAAGGCGTACGTCCAGGTAAAGTCCTTGTATTGTTTGGAAGTCAGTTTGGTGCCGGTCCAGTTGTAAATATAGGGATCGGTATAACCGTCCATGGTTATTTGTTTCGGAAAACCGTTATTCATGTCATAACTGTTGACCGTGAATTTGGTGTCCCAGTAAAGGTTGGACATGTATTCCTTGTAGGTGCTCAGGTAGGGATAGCTGTTGCCGAACCCGGTAGAATATTCGGTCAGTTGCGCTCTTTTGGTGGTGCCTATTTTGTTTTCCTTGTAGATGAGCAGACCGATCATGTAATTATTGATCATGGCCTGCGCCCAGGTATTGCCGCTGGTGTACTCGTTGGCGTAGAAATACGTGTTGGTGTATACTTTGCCGTCGCTGTTGGTAAACGTTTCAAATATCGGAAAATGGTGCGGGCGGGTAGCCGGCCCCAGGCCCATTCCCTGGTAGGTATAGTTCGTCTCCGTAGAAACGCCGTCGGTGGATTCGGTGACTTTGGTCAGCAGAACGTCGCCCCATCTGACCAGATAGTCGGCTCGTGCGTATTTATCCGGGCAATCGATGATAACGAAGGAATTGCCGCAGGAAAAACTGCTGCAGCAATTATTGTGAAACTGGAGGGCGTCGGGAAAGGCTGATACCACCTGGTTGGGCACCGAGGTGCCCATTTCCACCGTATAATCGTAGGTGATTGATTTCAGGAGCGTGCCGCCCTGCTTATAATGCTTCTCGCTTTTTATTTTGCCATTATCGATATAGGGTTGGAGCTCCGGCGCATTCGGGAAATTGTCCGACGGAAAACTGTTGACGTAAACGCCGCCGTTTAAGTATTCGTAAATACTGTAACCGTTGTTGGGGTACACGACTTTAACCTGGGAATAGGTTACCGGGCTGCCGTTGCTTTTGGAAGGAGCAATAAGCGGGAAGGAAAAAACGAAACTGTTGATGGTCGGAAGCGTTTGCAAACACTGCACCATGCGCTTGAACCCCCAGGAGGAAACGTTGGACGAATAGATCAGCGGCGTCAGCAGTACGCCCGAGCTGGTATTGCTGTTGTTCTTGTATTCGTAACTGGTTACTTTATTGGGAGAATTGTACCCGCCGGAGGAGGTAATCGTTTTTACCCGCAGGCCTCCGGCCGATTTCAATTGCTGGAGCTGGTCGAGGTAATCGTGCATCTCATATTCGAACGTCGTTTCTCCGCCGGTCGGGTAGGTAATCTTTTTCAGGATGCCCGTCTGCACGTAGGCGGCATCCGGCTCCCGGTTGGCCGTTGCGCAGGTAACGTATCCGGAAGGGATAAGACCGGTATTGCCCGTTTTACCGTTGTAATAACCCCAGTGGTCGCGGGCATAGGACAACTTATACGGCAATTTATAAGTAAACCCGTTGTCGTCCGGGTGATTATACTGGAATTTGTACTCATTGCTGACCGTTTCGGCGCAATTGGTTTCAATGATTTTTTTCAGCCGGAGCCTTTTGTAATTATACAGGTCGAAGGGGGTGCCGACGATGTCGCTCACAAAATAGTCCTGGTCGAATTTGAACTTCTTCAGGCAGTTACCGGCGCTGTCCTTTATCAGTACCTTGTTGATCTTTTTGGGCTTCAGGGTGCTGAACACAATGACATCCTCGCGAATGTCGGTCCGTTCAAATTCGACTTTTCCATTGCTCCAGGTTATGCTTTTGGGGGCCAGCCCCCAGATCTGGGTCAGACTGCGGGTGGCAAGGGGGCTGTAACCGTCTACAGCTATGCAAACGCCGGCATTGCAACATTGAAAGAGGTATTGCTGGGGGCAGGATTCTCCGGCCCACGTTTTCCTGGCGTTTCCCAGTTCTTCGAACGAATACAATTCCTGTTCGTAGTCAAAGTCGATCTTAATTTTTCCGTCGACGGATTCGATCCGGGTGAGGTACCAGGCCGAAATAAACTGGTGCTGGCTCGAAGTAGCCTGGGTGGAGCCCCCGTAGCATTCCGGCGGAAATGCTGCGCTTTGACTGGTCTCCACCGCCCGCAGCCCGCTGGCAGTGTTGTTGCCAAAATAGTATTTCACCCCGTCGGGGGTCGTAATAATAAAATAGTCGAAACTCGTATTGCCGCTGACCAGGTCGGCCGCAGTGATCTTCAGGTCTTTCCCTTCGATCAGGCGTGGCGTTTTGCCGTCGGCATCGAAAATGAACTTGCCGCTTTGCCCTCCGAAATTGAAAAAGTAAAGATCGCTTTGCGTATCGTCCAGTCCGTTGGCTACGGCCTGGTAGTCATCGCAATAACCGGGCGTGCCCGGCGGTTTGTTGGAAGGAATGATTTTCGTGTTTCCGTACAGGTACCACCCGTCGTCGTCCGGGTTGCCCCTGACCGACCTTCCGACCATGCCGCCGGCATCCAAAGCCCAACTCAACCCGATGGAACTGGCCTGGGTGGATACGCCGATGCCCGAGGCGTGGTAGCGGCAGACCAGGTCAACCGTCAGATTGCCTTCCTGCACCTTGTATAACGGAACGGAAATATCCGGAGTGCCGGTGTAATTGCCTACCGGGATGTCGCCGAACAGGCCCAACGAGGCGGTGTTGGGCGCCTGAACAACCAGGCCTTTCAGGTATTCGTGGTTGATGTCCTGGGCAAAAAGGCGTATGGATAGTAGAACGGCAAGGCCTGTGGCGGGAACAAGCTGGCGTACCTGCATAGCAATATGATTTTTTACAGTGAAGATTCCGGGCTGAAATGAGTCCTTTTTCAGCAATTGAAAGGATGAATTCCTGCGAAGGCGGGAAACGCGCCTCCGGCTTGTCAGTTATTGTGCTGGATAATTACCGGCAACGCATCCGTCTCACAACCGCTGCATGTCAGGGTATAGCTTCCGGAAGGCAAATGAGCAATATCGATTGAATAAGTACCGGCCAAAGCAGCGGATTGCCGGGCCGCAACCTGCCCATTGGAAGAAAGCAACAAAATCTGGCCATCCACCGGCGCGTCCGAACCGGTGACCAGTTCGATATAAAGCATTGACCGGGCCGGATTGGGAAATACCCGCAGGGTGTTTCGCCGGGTTTCGCCGGCGGAAAGCCCGGGAGCAGGCATGGCCGCGGTATCGGGATCCGCGATTGTGCTCTTCGCCGAAAGGCAGACCATGCCCGGCAGCATGGCCGTCACTTCGGACAGGTATTTTTTGTCCAGCAGAAAAACCGTGGCGGCAGTCCGTTCCAACCATGCCCTGGCCTCGCCCGGCATATTTTCGGAATTGCCGGCCAACAGATAGGTACGCTTCTCCCGGATCGAAAATAATTCTTCCCGTTTCACGGAGTTTGTCTGATCCCAATCGATGATGTGAATCGTTCCGCTCTTCTCTCCTGAAACAGCAGCTCTGTCGAGGCTGCTTTCCGGCAATGCCAATACCGCCAGGTCCGTATTGATAAAGGCTGTGATCTCAAAATCGGCCTGAAGCGGTACCTGTACTCCGGAAAGACAAGTGACCGGGTACACCTTGCCGCTGTTATGAACGGAAAGTTTGAACTCCTGCCCCGTAGCGGCAGGACAAAACGCCAAACCTGTCCATATATAAAGGTAAAAACGGGAAGGGAAAGAAAAGGCCATAACGAGTGCGCAAATCGGTTTGATTGGAAAATTCCACGGGCAAAAATACAGTTCGCAACTGCGACGCTTTCCCATCATTTCGCACCAATTCCCACTTTTTCGCACCATCCCAGTATTTCGTAAATCTCGTGTTGTTGCTGAGGCGAAATAAAACCGCGGGGCACATGCAACCCGGCATCTTTCAGGCGCCGGGCCAGCGTGTTGGGGTGTATGCCCAATTCTTCGGCAATCTGTTTTTTGTTTTTGGCTTTGGTGAATGGGATACCGTCGGAGATGAGATTTTTCATGCAGAAGTGAGTGCTTTTTTGAGTGAGTTTGGTTTTGCCGGTAATAAAGCAACACACGCCGGTGAATGCCGGCAAAAAGCCGCAATTGGAAGCCCCGGAGCTGAGAGAGAAGCACATACTTTCGCAGTCAACCGTCTGAATGACGACTATGACACAAGCGCCAAAAATTCAAAGGGAAGTACCCGAAAGTTGCCGGCCACATATTTTTTAGATTTACCCAACCGGTGCAGGGGCTAAAGTGCCGGCCGCGACAACATTCCACCTTCATTTCCCGGCAAAAAAAGCCTCCTTTTCGCACATTTTTTACATGGCGTAGTAATGGTGAGGTGCTTTTTTTTCTAAAAATTTAATATTGTCGGAATTTCATCCTGTCAAAAAAAGCAAGTACGGAATTTTTTGGGGAATTGAAAAACGGACTTGCCGCAAAACAAACATGACCAAAACCAGTCATCTTTTCTGCTTCCTGCTGCTCGCTGCGGGCTGTCTCTCGGCGCAAATGCCCGAGCCGCCGACCGGCGTGACGGCCACCGGCTACGACAGTCACGTGGAACTGAACTGGCAGCCCAGCCCTTCGGGCAACCTAACCGGTTACCAGGTTTTTCTGTCGACCGACAGCACCAATTTTGTTCTGCTGAAGACGGTGCCGCCGGCGGCCACCTCGCTGATCGACTGGACCGGCGACGAAGGACAAAACCTGTCGCGCTGGTACAAAATAAAAGCCACCGCGCCGGCCGGCGGGCTGAGCGATTTCTCGGCTCCGGCCTATGGCCAGACGAAGGTCATGAGCGACGGGGAATTGCTGGAGATGGTGCAGCGCTACACTTTCCGGTACTTCTGGGATTACGCCCACCCGTCCAGCGGCCTGGCCCGGGAGCGCAACAACGGCGACCCCAACATCGTGACCACGGGCGGCTCGGGTTTCGGAGTGATGGCCATCGTGGTGGCCGCCGAACGCGGCTGGATCACCCGCGCCGCCGCCGTGGACCGCATGTCCAAGATCATCTCCTTCCTGCAACTGGCCGACCGGTTTCACGGCGTATTCCCGCACTGGCTGAACGGCTCCATTGGCAGCACCGTTCCCTTCAGCCAGTTCGACAACGGCGGCGACCTGGTGGAAACGGCCTTTCTCATGCAGGGACTGCTGGCGGCACGGCAGTATTTCAACCAGGATACCCCGCTGGAAACCTCACTCCGCAACGGCATCACCGGTCTGTGGGAGGCAGTGGAGTGGGACTGGCACCGCAAGAACAACAGCAATGTGCTGTACTGGCACTGGTCGCCCAACTACCAGTGGCAGATGAATTTCCCGATCCGGGGCTTCAATGAAGCGCACATTATCTACCTCCTGGCCATTGCCTCCCCGACCCACGGGGTACCGGCCAGCCTGTACGCCAGCGGCTGGGCCGGCGGCACGTACAAAAATACGAGTACCTACTACGGCTATCCCATTTACACCGGCCCTCCGGGTGGAGGGCCGCTCTTTTTCGCCCACTATTCATATCTGGGTTTCGACCCGCGCAACAAAAAAGACCAGTTCTGCAACTACTTCGCGCGCAACCGCAACCACACGCTGATCAACCGGGCCCACTGCATCCTCAACCCCGAAGGGCATGCCGGCTATTCATCCGAATCGTGGGGGCTGACCGCCAGCGACGACCCCTGGGGCTATCTGGCCCACGACCCTTTCCCGCAGAACGACAACGGCACCATAACGCCGACGGCGGCCCTTTCCTCCATGCCTTATACTCCCCAGGAAAGCCTGGAGGCACTCAAACATTTTTACCGGGAGCGGGGTGAAAGGCTCTGGGGGCCGTATGGGTTTTACGATGCCTTCAACGACGATCAGGACTGGGTAGCCGCTTCCTATCTGGCCATCGACCAGGGACCGATCGTGGGCATGATCGAAAATTACCGCTCGGGGCTGCTGTGGAACCTGTTCATGCAGAACCCCGAAATCCAGCCGGCTTTGGACAGCATCGGGTTCCAGCCCGACGCCAGCGGTGTGGCACCGGTTTTTCCGGAAAAAAAGGACTTCGACGCGCTCATTTTTCCCAACCCGGTCACCTCTCCGGGAGTTTTCAATCTCGAACTTTCCATTACGCAAAAACAAACACTGACCGCGCAGTTGACCGACGCGCAGGGCCGGGTCGTGCATACCCTTTTTCAAAACCGGAATTTTGCACCGGGCCAATACCGGGAGCAGTTTTCGGCCGGTTCCCTGCCTCCGGGCACCCTCTTTTTGAAGGTCGGGAACGGTAAAGCGGAGCGGACGCTCAAGGTCGTCCGGCAAAATTAAAGCAGCCCGGTATCGGGCGGGGCATCCTGCCGGTTACACCCAAAAGATATACCTCACAAACCCCATCTCAGCATGTATTACAATTCATTTTCAAAACTCAACCAATCTAAAAAGAAGCGCTTATGAAAAAGGTTTTTCTCGCCACTTTACTTGCACTGTGGGGCTTTTTCGGGGCCAACGCTCAAGTCGTTTACGAAGATTTTGAGGGTGGCACCTCCGATCTGGCCTGGGCGGCTCCCGACGGCACCTACAACGGCGTCGTGGCGAACCCGGCCCCCGATGCAGTGAACAACAGTGCCTCTGTCGGCTCTTACACGAAAGCCGCCGGATTCGGCTACAGCCTGTTCTGGGTACCCAGCGTACCGCCGGTCGATCTGACGGAATTCAACCAGTTCAAACTGAAAGTGTATTCCACCGCGGCCACGCGTGTGCTGTTCAAACTGGAAGGCCCCGGCCAGGCCGTCGAAAAGATCGACTCCATGCCGGCCGCCAACCAATGGGTGGAACTCACCTTCGACCTGAGCGGAGGCGAATACCTCAACAACCTGACCAAGATCATTATTTTCTTCGACCCGGGCAACGACCCCAGCAGCAACACCTATTACTTCGACGACCTGGTGGCGGTGAAAGCGCCGCAGAACATCGAAACTTTCGAGACGCCCTCGGGCATCACCTGGTCCAGCCTGAACGGCACCTACAACGGCGCTGTGGCCAACCCCGACCCGGATGCCGTCAACGCTTCGGCTACGGTCGGTTCCTTTTCCAACAACCCCGGTTTCGACTACAACTTCGCCAAAGGCGTGTTGAGCGCTCCGCTCGACCTGTCCATCTACAACCAGTTTAAGGTGAAGTTGTGGGCGCCGAAACCCACCCAGGTGTTGTTCAAACTGGAAGGCGGCGGCAAAGGCATCGAGCGCACGCGCAACGTCGCCGTCACCAACCGCTGGCAGGAGTATACCTTCGACCTGTCGGGAGGCGCCGGCTTCACCGCACTGGACAACATCCTGATCGTCTTCTCTCCCGGCGTAACCGGAAGTATGGACACGTTCTACATCGACGATATCCAGGCCCTGCCCCAGGGCGCCTGCACCGGCTATACACCCGATCCGGATATCATCGACGACTTCGACTGCAACCGCAACGCGGCCTACCGGGGTGACTTCGACAGCCTGTCGGTAGTGAAGAACCCTTTCCCGAATGTCGACAACCCGTCACGTAAAGTCGGCCAGTACAAAGACGTAGCCGGTACCGGTACCGAGTACGCCGCTTTGGTGCTCGACTACGAAAATCCCATCGACCTGTCGGTGCGCAACCAGTTCGGCCTGAAAATGTGGGCGCCGAAAACCGGCACCCTGCTGCTCAAGATCGAAGGCGGCTCCAGCCCGAAAGAGATCGGCGTGCCGGTAACGGAGATCAATAAATGGGTGGAATACAGCGTAGACTTCAGCGGTGAAGCCGGCGAAGGCCACAAAGCGCTGGTCTTATTTTTTAATGCCGGGGTGAACGGCGCCCCGGGCGACGTCTACTACATCGACGACATCAAACTGTCCGCGCCGAAAGACGTAGTCCTCGAAAACTTCCAGAACGCCCTGCCCAACCTGGGCTGGCAGCCGCTGGGTCAGGACGACGTCGCCCACGGCGTTTTCAGTGCACCGGTACCCAACCCGAATCCCAACCCGGTGAACAACTCCACCCAGGTGGGCTGCTATTCGAAAGGTACCTCGACGCTCTCAACGCTCCAGGGTATCAATGTTACCGGCAATTTCGACCTGTCGCTGCTGCCGCAATTGAACATCGACGTACTCAGCCCGGCGGCCGTGGCTGCGGGAACGGTCGTACGGATGCAACTGAGTTCGCCGACCGAAGGGAACAAAACCGTCGAAGATCAGATTACGACTCCGGGACAGTGGGAAACCCTGAACTTCGATTTCTCGGCTTTCACTTCCATTACCGACTTCAGCGAGGTGCGCATCATCTTCAACCCGGAAACGGCCGCTGCCGGCCAGTCGTGGTGCATCGACAACCTGCGTCAGGGCCTGGTGACTACCGATCCCTGTGCCGGCGTAACGCCCAATCCGGTCATCATCGACAACTTCGAATGCCAGCGCAACTACGACGTGGTCTTCTACGGCGCGAACGACCTCAAGGTGGCCAATAACCCGTACAACCAGACGGTGGAAAATCCTTCACTCAAGGTTGGCCAGTACACCGACCCGGCCGGCGCCGGTACCGGTTACGAGGGCATCGGCTTCCGCTTCCCCGCTCCGCCGGACCTGAGCATCAACAACCAACTGGAAGTGCAGGTGTACTCACCGTTCGACAACGTGCCGTTCCTGTTCAAGATCCAGGGCAACGGCGCCAACGTGGAAAAACGCGACACGCTGCCTGAAAAGAACAAATGGTACACTTTCAGCATCGATTTCAGCAGCGCACTGGGTACTGCCGGCAACGAACTGGTCATCTTCTTCAACGAAGCCAGCCCGACCGGCGGCGGCGTGTACTACGTGGACAACATCCGCTGGCGCCGCACCGGCTACAACGGCTGCGTGAGCGATTATGAAACGGCTCTGAACTCCATCGCCAACTTTACCTACTTCAACAACAATCCCTACGACGGCGAAACGATTGAAGTGGTGGACAACCCGGTGAAGGCCGGCATCAACACCAGTAGCAAAGTGGCCCGTTACGTGCAGTCGGCTACGGCGCCCATCTTCTCCGGGGCTTATGCGGATCTGGATGCGCCTATCGACTTCAAAGGCGTAAAAGAAATGCGTCTCAAAGTGCTGATGGACCACCTCGACACCTTCACCATGAAAGTGGAAGTGTTCGGCAACCCGATCCCGCCGATTGAAATAGACCGCCCGAACACGAAGGTGAATGAATGGGAAGAACTGGTATTTCCTTTCCCGCTGGTCGGCGACAACGACAAATATACCCGCCTGACCATCCTGATCGACAAAGGCGATACCGGCACCGGTACGGACGTAGTCACCTACTTCGACGATATTGTGATCGGTACCGGCCAGTGTGGTTCGGTGGGAACCTTCACGCCGACCGTAGCCTCCATGCGCGTAGTGCCGAACCCGGCCACCGACCGCCTGCGGGTAGAAAACCCGGAAGGAGTGGAACGCCTCGACGTGCTCAACGCTTTCGGCCAGCGGGTAACCACCGTTCTGGCTTCCTACGGCTCGATCACCGAGATCCAGGTGGCCCAACTGCCGGCCGGTCTCTACACCCTCGCCGGTTATGACCGGTACGGACGCCTGACGGCCAACGCCAAATTTGTGAAACAATAAATTTACGGGAACTAAATTCCCTGCGTTAAAAATCGACCCGCACTTCGTATTTCGAGGTGCGGGTTGTTTTTTTGCAATTGGATTGTTGGGGGGATGAAGGTTGATAAGGTTGATAAGGTTGATGGCGTAGGGTGTGCTTTGAATTATCAACCCTTATCAACCTTATCACCCTTATCAACCCCTATCACCCTTATCAACCCCCTTCCAACGCACATCCGCTTCATTTCACACTGCTAAACGACCACTTCCCATGTTCAAATGCCTAATCCTTTCTCTGCTTTTGTCTGCGTCATTTCTGTCCGCATCGTTGTATGCCCAGAATTCTCCCGTATTCAGCGGACAACCCGCCGCGGCTTCGAACCCCGACAAACTGAACGGTATCCTGAGCGCTTACCGGGTGTACGACCTGAACAGTTCCGGCCTTAAAAGTTACCTGCAGGAAGAAGGCGGGCCGGAAAAATCGTTTTCCCTCGACCTGCCGGGACTGGGCACCTGGCCGCTGACCATGTCGGTGCGCCCCCTTTTACCGGCCACCTACCGGTTGCGGGTCGACAACGGCCAGGAAATACAGGAACTGCCGGGCCCGGGCGACATTGCCTGGGTCGGACATGCCACCGGCAATCCGGCCCGGCCAGCCAGCCTTACGGTCAGCGACCAGTATATTTTCGGGACCGTTCAAACGGCCGAAGGGGATTATTTCATCGAGCCGCTCCGCGACCTGGACCCCGCCGCGCCGGCCGACCGCTTTATCGTGTACCGGACGGACGCGGTTTTGCCCGACGCCACCCATACCTGCGGTGTCACCGAGGTTTTTGAAAGAAAGGCGAAAACGCAGCCGGCAGCCGGCGAACGTCAGGTGGGGTTGTGTAAAAACGTCGATCTGGCCATCGCTTCCGACTACGACATGTTTGTGCGTTACGGCAGTGTTTCCGGCGTGCAAACCCACAACATCGGTGTCATGAACGAGGTAGCCAACGACTACGCCGATGCCTTCGACGATGGCATTTATTTTCTGGTAGTAACCCAATACGTGTCCACCACTACTTCCTCATCACTCGATGTGGCGATTACCGCCTCGACCGATGCGGAAGTGCTGCTGAACAATTTCCGCCTCTGGGCCGGCGCCGGCAATTTCGGCATCACCCACGACCTGGGCCAGCTGTGGGTAACCCGCAACATCTGTACGGCGTCGTCGGGTTGCGGGGTGATCGGACTGGGCTACATAGGTGCGGTTTGCGGAGCATTCCAGTATCATTTGCTCGAAGACTATACCGGCTATAATGCTTCCGGTTCCGGCTGGCAACTCAGGGTGCTGACTTCCCACGAGATCGGACACAACTTCAGTTGCAACCACGATGCCGTGGGATCGCCGACCATTATGGCGCCGAGCGTGAACAATACTGCCGACTGGTCGGGGCAGTCCGTAACGGAAGTGGGCAACTTTTTACCGCAGATTACCTGTCTGGCCACCTGCGGGGCCAATTTTTCGGCTTCTTCGTTTACCGTAACCGAGGGTATTTCCGCCAATTTTCTGCCGGCCGGCGCGCCTTCCTGTGCAATGGGCTTTACGGAACTGCTGATCCCGGTGGCCTATTCCGGCTCGGTCGGGGGCGGCACGGTCGATGTGATAGTGACCGGCGGTACGGCAGAGGACAACCTGGACTTCGACCTGCCCAGTACCACGCTTTTTTTTCCGCCCGGCGGCAGCAACCAGACGGCAAACCTGGCAGTACGCATCTGGAACGACCAGATTTCGGAGGGTACCGAAACCATCGAACTGGAACTGAGCGGCATCCTGGCCGGCAGCCAGAATGCCGTCACGATCACCGTGGTGAGCGACGATGTGAACCCGGTCACGGGGTATGCCAATTTCGGCCAGATCGGTACCGGCAACGCGGGCGGCCTCAATGTGCCTTTCCGGGGCGCCAACGACGATTGCCGTACCCAGATCATCCTCGGCGCATCCGAACTGAGCGCTGCCGGTTTTTCGGCCAACGACATCATCAACGCCCTGGCGCTGGAAGTGACCAGCAAGACTTCCACCCAGCCATACAGCGGGTTCACCGTCAAAATGAAGCACACCGGCTCGGCGCCCAATTCGACCGGCCAGCCGGAAACTACCGGGTTTACTACCGTATACAGCGCCAATTACACGCCGAGCGTGGGCTGGAATAAATTCAATTTTACTTCCGGATTCGTCTGGAACGGCAGTTCCAACCTGCTCGTCGAATTTTGTTTTGACAACGCCTCCGCGTCGGGCAACGATCTGGTGCGGACCAGCAACGGCGCGGCCACGGTGTTCGTAGCGGCCAACGGCGGGTCGGGATGTTCCCTGCCCGTCAACTCCTGGTCTTTTTTCAGCAACAACCGCCCCAACGTCCGGGTCTATAAAGGGTCGGACATTGCCATTACCCTTGGCGATGAGTCCAACACGAACCTGGAAGCCGGACAAACGGCCTACTTCAAGGATGACCAGAACGAATTTGTCCTGGCCGTACAGCATATCTCCGGCCCCAACCCCGCCTGCGTCAACGTAGCGATCGACCGGGCCGGTACAGGACGCCAGTCGGTTCCCTGGCTGCCCGGCTATTTTATTTCCGACAAAACCTTTTTCATCACCTCCGACGATCCGACGTCCACCTTCAGCCTGACCCTTTACTACTGGGAAAACGAAGTTTCGGTCTGGGGCGGCGCCGTCAGTACCCTGAAAATTATCACGAGCAGCGTGCCGATCGCCTCGGCCGGTGCCGCCAATGCTTCCATCAACGAAAGTGTAACCTATGCTGCCTTCGGGCCGGCTTCCAACAGCGACCAGTACCGCTCGTACAAGGCCAATTTTACGGGCCTGTCCGGCGGGTTCGCGCTGACCAACGCGCCGGCGCTGGCCTTACCGGTCGAATGGCTGGATTTTAGCGGGAAACCGGCCGGTGAAGACGTCGAACTGAGTTGGGCAACGGCCAATGAACTCAATAACCGCGGCTACGAAGTCGAACGCTCCGCCAACGGGGTGGCGTTCGGGCGGATCGGGTTCGTCGCGGCTCAAAACGGCGCTTCCACCTACCGCCGGTACGGCTTCCTCGACGAAAAAGCCCTGACCACCAAAACTCCGGCCTGGTACTACCGCCTGAAACAGGTCGACAACGACGGGTCTTTTTCCTATTCGAAGATCATCCGCATCCAGCCGCCCGGCCAGGGTTTTGCCTGGCAACTTTTGCCCAACCCGGCCCGGCACGAAGTCGTGCTGCAGCGTTCCGAATGCGCCGGATGTGCGGCGACCGTTACCGTCAGCGACCTGGCCGGCCGGGAAGCCCTGCGGCTCCGGGTGACCGAACTGGCCAACCCGATCGATCTGAGTGCATTGCCGGCCGGGATTTACCTGGTTACGGTGCGTAACGATGGCGGTGAGGTCTGGCAGGACAAACTGTTGCGCTGGTAAAAAGCCGTTTTTTTCTTCAAAACCGGCCTGGCGTAATTTTGATGAGGTGAATTTTTAATGGAAAAGTGGTAGCGAAGTCTAACTTTATCCGGCAAAAACACACGCCATCGAAATTATTGGCCATTATGGGGGAAACACGATCTGCACTCTTTATTTTTTTTCTGGTAGCACTCTTTGGACTGCTGACCTTTGGTGTTGGCTTCATCCTACTCAGCACAGTCGCGCTGTGGGTGGGCC
>WBZQ01001595.1_pt1 | contig 15578 bp, 12 predicted proteins | sample 5204251 | NCBI WGS metagenome assembly WBZQ01 (sample SAMN12412402, study PRJNA552823) | activated sludge metagenome | isolation source: activated sludge from nitrification reactor of wastewater treatment plant... | place: USA: Virginia | collected 2017-09 | reverse complement strand
CTGGGTCCGCCACCTTTCCGACATGGGCTTCGTCGATCAACAGCGCCGAGGTGTTGCGAGCAATCCGGCGGCTGAAGTTGTCGGGCAACCCAATAGGTGCATCAAATGGCAGCACCGTCACCGCGTCTGCGCCACCGACACCGGCCGCGAAGGCAGCCACGCAGGTGCGCAGCATGTTCACGTAAGGATCGAAACTGCTCATCATCGGGCGGCTAGTCACCGCATGCACCCGAGTCGGGGCGTCGGCGTGGCTGAGCTCCAAGACTCGTGACCACAACTGGCGCAGCGCCCGCATCTTGGCGATCGTGGGGAATTGGTCATCGGTGGCTGCGAGGCGAAGTTCGATAAGCCCGGCTGCCTCAGTGGCGCTCAGACCCATGCCTTCGAGTTCTCGGAGGTACGTCGCCCCAGCCGCAATCACCCAGCCAAGTTCTTGCACATCGGAGCCACTCTGGTCGTGCACCGCGGTCCCGTCGATGCAGATCGCCAACGTGTGGTGTGTGCGCGCCAGTGACACCACTTCGCCCAGATCGGAGGTTGGCGCTACCCCACGCAGGGCCTCCCCAAGTGGGTCAGCGCCCAGGTTCGTGCCCTCGGCAGCCTGCACACCCCGTTGTGTCAGCAGCGCACAGAACTCATCAGCTCCGCCACCTGAGAGCACGACCGGTGCGACATCGAGGAGCACATCCTTCAGCGCGATGCTCAGATCAGCCGGCGCGAGCGCACCGAGGCCTACCTGCACCAGCAACGAGGTGGTGCCGTTTTGCAGTTCATCGATGGCTTGCTCGGCGACGACCTTGGGGTCGAAGTCCGCAAAGCCGGCTCGCACGTCCCAGGCTCCAGCCCGCTCAGGGCGTTGACCTGCTGGAGCAGCGTTTCGCGACGAACCGACCGGGGCAATCGCGATGCCATCAAGCGTCGTGCGGGTCAGCTTGCGCCACACCAACGCGTCGGGGTCTTCGGCGCTCATCCGCCCGGTCTTGCGCAGCACATCGGCTGCAGCCTTCTCCCAGGCCGACTGGTCAGCGTGGACGCCAGGAAGGTCGAGCGCGAAAGGAACAGAATCCGCCATGGTGCAAACCCTAGAGAGGCCAACGCGGGCGGGCCACATGTTGTGGGACACCCCACGCGCCCACAGCCGTGAACAGCGGGGAGATTTCGGGCTCGCAGCGCTCGACGTACTCTCGGGTCCGTGAAGACGACCGACCCCGAGGGACAGGTTTGGCGTGTCAGCAGGCGCTGGGTTCCTTGGCGTCGCCGCGGCGCCCACCCTGCTGACATGCCCTTCGGCGACTTGGACTTTGGCGGACCAACGGAGTTCATCATCGGGCTGGTGTTGGCGCTGGCCCTTCCCTTCATCTTGGCGCTCGTTTTCGTCAGCGTTGAGTTCCTCTTGCTCTTTGCGTTGATGCCGATTGCCGTCGCAGTGCGAATGATCTGGGGCAAAGCGTGGGCGGTGGAGGTTCGCAAAGGCTTCACTCCGTGGCACGAAGAAGTAGCCGGCACGTGGGCGCAAAGCTCCACGCTGATCAACTCACTTCGCGACAACATCGCCAGCGGATCGATCCCACCCAACACGCTGGCGCGCAAAGGCAACAGTGAACTGGCTCACAGTGAAAGCGAAGCGGCCTCCCCCGGTTCTATCGAAGCCTAAGAAAGCTCTAAGGTGGCCTTGTGGCCACCCCAACACTTGTTAAGGGAGCGCGTGGGTCGCGCTCGACAATCGCTTTGAAGCTTCTGATGGCCAGCAGCGGTCTGGTTTTCATTGGCTTCGTGTTGCTGCATATGTACGGCAACCTGCATGCGCTGCCGATCCCCGGGTTCGGCGGGCATGACGCCTTCAACGCCTACGCCGAGCACCTGCGCACCATTGGCGAACCGATGCTGCCGTACACCGGCCTGCTGTGGGTGATCCGCCTGGTGCTCATTGCCGCGATCGGCGCCCACGTTTACTCAGCACTGACGCTGTGGAACCGCGCCAGCAACGCGCGTTCACAAAGCTATGCGGTGAAGAAGAACCTCGGCTCCTCGGTGTCCTCGCGCTGGATGCGCTGGGGCGGCATCGCGCTGCTGCTGTTCTTGGTGTGGCACCTGCTCAACTTCACCATCGGCAAGATCAACGTCACTGGCGGCGCCAACGACGACGCCTTCAACTTGGTCGTTGACAGCTTCTCGACCTGGTGGCTGACCGTGATCTACCTGATCGCGATGGTCTTCTTGGGCATGCACCTGCACCACGGCACTTGGAGCGCCATGCAGACCCTTGGTTTCACCGGTTCGGCAGCCGCACGTCGGCGCGCCAAACTCGCTGGCTGGGTGGTCGCAATCGTGATCGCTGGCGGCTTCTGCATCGTTCCCCTCGCCGTGCTCACCGGCCTGATCACCAAGTAAAGGACGCATCGACATGGGCGCACTTGACGGCACCTCTCCGACTAACAAAGCCAGCGTGCAGAAATCTGACGACGCCAAGGGCTACTACAAACTGGGCGACAAACTCGTCGACGCCAACGCACCCACCGGACCCATCAAGGACCGCTGGACCAACCGCAAGTTCGAGAACCGACTGGTTAACCCGGCAAACCGCCGCAAGCTCTCGGTGATCATCGTTGGCACCGGCCTCGCCGGCGCTTCAGCGGCTGCCACCATGGGTGAGGCCGGCTACCACGTGAAGTCGTTCTTCTACCAAGACTCTCCACGTCGGGCCCACTCGATTGCGGCTCAAGGTGGCATCAACGCGGCCAAGAACTACAAAGAAGATGGCGACTCCACCTTCCGGTTGTTCTATGACACCGTGAAGGGTGGCGACTACCGCAGCCGCGAGTCCAACGTCTACCGCTTGGCTGAGGTCAGCGCCAACATCATCGACCAGTGTGTTGCTCAGGGCGTGCCCTTCGCACGCGAGTACGGCGGGTTGCTCGATAACCGATCCTTCGGTGGCGTGCAGGTCTCACGCACCTTCTATGCCCGTGGCCAGACCGGTCAGCAGTTGCTGATCGGCGCCTACCAAGCGCTGGAGCGTCAGGTCGCCGAAGGCACCGTCGAGGTCTACAACCGCCACGAGATGCTCGAACTCATCGTGGTTGATGGCAAGGCTCGCGGCATCGTGGCTCGTGACATGGTCACCGGCGAGATCGCGACTCACCTCGCCGATGTTGTGGTGTTGGCAACGGGTGGATACGGCAACGTCTTCTTCCTCTCGACCAACGCGATGGGCTGCAACGTGACCGCCACCTGGCGGGCACACCGCAAGGGCGCCTACATGGCTAACCCCTGCTACACCCAGATCCACCCGACCTGCATCCCGGTCAGCGGCGACCACCAGTCGAAGCTGACCTTGATGAGCGAGTCGTTGCGTAACGACGGTCGCATTTGGGTGCCCAAGAACGTCGAAGACAAAGACAAAGACCCGCGCCAGATCGCTGAAGAGGATCGCGACTACTACCTCGAGCGGATCTATCCGGCCTTCGGCAACTTGGTCCCTCGCGACATCGCATCGCGCGCTGCGAAGTACCAGTGCGACGACGGCAAGGGCGTGGGCCCCGGCGGCCTGGGTGTCTACCTCGACTTCGCCGATGCCATCTCCCGGTTGGGTCGTGACGCGGTCGAGGCGAAGTACGGCAACTTGTTCGACATGTACCAGCGCATCACTGGGGAAAACCCCTACGAAGTGCCGATGCGCATCTACCCGGCCGTGCACTACGTCATGGGTGGCTTGTGGGTCGACTACAACCTGCAGTCGAACATCCCCGGGCTCTACGTCACCGGAGAAGCAAACTTCTCCGACCACGGCGCCAACCGCCTGGGTGCCTCTGCGCTGATGCAGGGTCTGGCTGATGGCTACTTCGTGTTGCCCAACACCATCCGCGATTACCTAGCTGATGGCCCGTTTGAAAAGATCGACGACTCACACCCCGAGGTTCTCGCGGCCCGTGAATCCGTCGAATCGCGCGTCGAGCGCCTCCTGTCGATCAACGGCACTCGCTCGGCTGACAGCTATCACAAGGAACTTGGCCACATCATGTGGGAGTACTGCGGGATGGAGCGCACCGATGAGGGCCTCAAGCTCGCCATCGGCAAGATCCGCGAACTCAAGGACGACTTCTGGTCCAACCTTCGGGTCCTCGGCACCGCTGACACGATGAACCAGTCATTGGAGAAGGCCGGCCGCGTTGCTGACTTCCTCGAACTCGGTGAGTTGATGTGTATCGACGCGTTGAACCGTCGCGAATCATGCGGTGGCCACTTCCGCGCTGAGTCCCAGACCGAAGACGGCGAGGCACTGCGTCACGATGACGAGTTCGCCTATGTCGCGGCATGGGAGTTTGGCGGAGGAGCAGACGGCGAGCAGATGGCCGCGCCAGTGCTCCACAAGGAAGACCTGATTTACACCGCGATCGAAATGAAGCAGAGGTCCTACAAGTGAGCGAAGCGAAAGACCGCATCGGTCTGCACCCGTCCACACCCAAGCACTCTGCGGTCGAACTGCGAGCGAACACAACAACTGGAGCGCAGGCATGAGAATCACACTGAAGATTTGGCGTCAGGCGAACGCCTCTGACAAGGGCGGCTTCCACGGCTACCAACTCGACGATGTCTCCCCTGACATGTCGTTCCTGGAGATGCTCGACGTACTCAACGAGGACCTCAACGCGCGCGGCGAAGAGCCGATCGCGTTCGACTCTGACTGCCGCGAGGGCATCTGCGGCATGTGCGGCTTGATGATCAACGGTCAAGCACACGGCCCTGAGGTCACCACGACGTGTCAGTTGCACATGCGTTCGTTCAAGGATGGCGACCACATCACCATCGAGCCGTGGCGCGCTGACGCGTTCCCGGTGATCAAGGACCTCGTTGTTGACCGCGGCGCCTTCGACCGGATCATCCAGCAAGGCGGCTTCATCTCGGCCAACACTGGTTCGGCACCTGAAGCCAACAACTTGCCGGTCAACAAGGCCGACGCCGACAAGGCGTTTAACGTCGCGACCTGCATCGGCTGTGGCGCCTGCGTCGCCGCGTGCCCCAACGGTTCGGCGTCGTTGTTCATGGGCGCCAAGGTCACCCACCTCGGTCTGCTCCCCCAGGGTCAGCCTGAGCGCGAGACCCGCGTGGTCCAGATGGTTGCTCAACACGACCACGAGGGCTTTGGTGGCTGCACCAACATCGGTGAGTGCACCTCGGCTTGCCCCAAGGAGATCCCGCTCGACGTGATCAGCCAGCTCAACAAGGATTTACGCACCGCAATCAAACGCGGTCATTAATCGTTTACCCGAAGGTCCTCCCCTGCCACTGTCACGCCGGGGAGGACCTTTGGTATATCCAGGTGGGCTAAGCCACAAATCTGAATCGTTGTCCGAAACGTCCGATTCGACGTAGCATCTGCCCAGAGCGAGCAGCGGGCTCGCATATCTCTGGCATATCTCTGGGGGCCGATCAATGCTCGATCACCGTGCAATCCGCCGGGCCTTGCGCCACACACTGATCCTGGGTGTCGTCGCAGCGCTGATGTCGCCGACCGCAGCACTGGCCAAGTCAGATGACCCTCGCACCCGCACCCTGCGCGATCCACGCGCCGTTGGACGCACAATCCACGTCAGCGGGCACGTGCGCGCCGCCGTTGTCGAAGGCAAGCACGGCCTCGAAACCATCTATGCAGTGCAGACCAAGACCGGTCGGTTCGTTGGCTTGCACCTAGCTAAGGGCCAATACATCACCCCCAACTCGACGTTCTCCGGCGACATCGCGGCCGACACCAGCGTTGCTGGCCGAGTCGCCAGCGCAACAATCACCGCGCCGGCGACAGCCAGTTCAGTGTCCGCACGCACGCACACCACCTACATCGCCATGCCCAACGCCATTGGCGCCTTCCCAGACGACAGCGTCATCACGACGTACGTCGCGAATAGCGCAAACCACTGGGCACAAGACATCGCCAATGTGGTGAGCAGCGTGAGCCAGCACCCCACGATTGCCAAATACAACTCAACCGCGGTCACCTCGTCCAACTGCAGTTCCTCCATGGTCGATCCGTGGCCGGTGTGGAACGAGGCGGCCGCACAGTTTGCTGGAGTCGACTTCCTTGGCGGCGCAGCCAATCACTTGATCGTGCTCCTGCCAGAGAGTTGCGCTTCCGGCTCACAAACCGGTGTTGGCACCATCGGCAACCCAGGCGATGGTGGCGAGCTCATCGCCTACGGCGCCTCGAAGTACCTCGACACCTTGACCCACGAGATTGGCCACAACCTCGGCCTAGGGCACGCCAACGTGTTGAACCCCGCCACCAACACCGAAAGCCCCTACTGCGATGTCTACTCGGTGATGGGATACGAGACTTTCGTCCCCAACCAGACGGCGTTAGGCAGCGCGCATCGCGATGCGCTGGGCTTTGCAGTCGGCGGCGAGCTTCAGCAGTTCCCCGGCACGACAACCGGATCAACGACAGTGACGCTTAAAGGTCGTGGCGAAACCTCTGGGGTCCGTGGTCTTCGCTTGGTCGAGCCCGGCAGCGGCAAGGTGTATTACGTCGACTTCAGGTCTGGCACCGGGCTCGATGCGGGAGACCTTTACACGACCACGAACTCAGGAATTTGCTACAAGACTTTCGCGACCGGCCTGGTGATGACCACTGCCGGTCAGGCTCAGGGCGAAACCGACCTCATCCCAGGCCCGGGCAGCCAGGCCTTCGCCGGCGTGGGCCAGTCACTGACCACGCCAAGCGGCCAGATCTCGGTCACCTTGAACTCAGCGGCCGGCTCATCGGCCCAGGTGAACGTCACCTACACCCAGTTGGCAGCGTTCAGCACTGCGCCCAAGCCAACGATCAGCGGCACGGCGGCGAAGGGCCTGACGGTCTCGGCGGTGAGCTCTGGATGGAGTCCCACCCCCGACACCCAGACCTACCAGTGGTTGATCAACGGCGCCCCCACCTACGACGAAGCTGGCATGCTCGCCACGGGATCGAGCTACACGATCCAGCCATTCGACGTGGGTGCCCAGCTCTCGCTGCAGGTCACCAGCACCAAAGCTGGCTACCTGCCGACCACGGTGACCTCTGACCCCGTGACAGTCACCGGCCCCGCCGTCATTTCGCCAGTGCCCACAGCAAAGATCACTGGGCTCCCCAACTCCGGTCAGACCCTCACCGCTTCGGTTGGCACCTACCCCACCGATGCGTTCACCTCCACTGAGTGGCAACTCAATGACGCCGGCACGTGGACGACTGTGGGTTACGGGCCGACCTACCTCCTCACCGATGCCGAAATCGGCAAGACCTTGCGCATCAAGGTCACTGCGAGCATGAGTGGGTTCCTCGACACTGTCGCGACGTCCACGGCGTTCGGCCCCATCCAGGTGGCACTGAAGCAACTCACCGTAGGAGCACCGACGATCGGTGGCACCCTCAAGGTCGGCAAGTACCTCACGGCCCGTCCAGGTACGTGGACGTCGTACACCACCTTGAGCTACCGCTGGTACGCCAACGGTGTTGCGATCACTAATGCCACCAAGAAGCGCCTGTATCTGCGCAAGGGCCAGCGCGGCAAGATGATCACCGTCGTGGTCACAGGCAAGAAGTCCGGATACGCACCTGCATCGGTGACCTCGCCTGCTCGAGGACCAGTGCTCTAACCGAGCATGAACTCTGCGGACTTCACCCATCCTGTGGTCTCTTCAAAGGTGTAGAGCCAGAAACTCTTCACCTCAAAGGCGCACTCAAAGCCAGTCATCTCGGTGAACGCGCGGTCCATCGTGGCCTCGTCGAGGTGATGCGCGATCGTCACGTGCGGGTGATAGGGGTACGACGATTCGCTGTCGAGCATGCCTACCCGCACCGACTTGGCTAGGCGCTCGCATCCGGAAATGCCGGCTACAACACTGATGAACACCACCGGCGAGGTGGGGCGGAACGTGCCAGTGCCGCGCAGGTGCACCTCAAAGGGCGACTGACCCGTTGCGACTGCCTGCAGATGCCTATGGAGCGCATCGATTTGGTCAGCGGCAATCTCGGTTGGCGGGGCCAACGTGATGTGGCTGGGGATCTGGCGCGCCGACTCGTCACCAAGCGAGAGTCGATAGTCCTGCAGATGAACACCACACTCATCTGGCAGCGCGATCGAGACCCCAATGGTTGGCACGAGGGGTCACCCTAGCGAATCGGGCGCGTGAGTCCAGTGTTGTCATACACATCATCGAGTGTGCGCTGGGCAACCTCGTTGGCCCGCTCAGCGCCCTTCGTGAGGATGTTGTCGAGTTCACCACGGTCTTTGAGTAGCTCCAGGGTGCGATTACGGACCGGGGTCACGAAGTCGGCCACCACCTCAGCCAAGTCGCTCTTGAACGCGCCGTATCCCTGCCCGGCGTATTGCTCGACCAAAGCATCGATCGGGGTGCCCGAGAACGCAGAGTAGAGCCCCAGCAAGTTGCTGATCCCCGGCTTGGCATCGGTGTCATAGGCCACGTGAGTGTCGGAGTCAGTGACCGCAGAACGAACCTTCTTTGCGGTGATCTTCGGGTCCTCGAGCAGATCCAACACCCCGGCCTGCGACTCCGAGGACTTGCTCATCTTGCTCGTTGGGTTTGCCAGATCCATGATCTTGGCTGAGTCCTTGAGGATGTAAGGCTCAGGCAACCGGAAGGTCTTCTTGAACCTGTGGTTGAACCGCTGAGCCAGGTCACGAGTCAACTCAAGGTGCTGGCGCTGGTCCTCGCCAACCGGCACGTATTGGGGCCGGTACAGCAAGATGTCGGCGGCCATCAGCATCGGGTAGGTCAGCAGGCCAACACTTGCTGCACCTTCCCCGCCCTTGGCTGCCTTGTCCTTGAATTGAGTCATCCGCTTGGCTTCGCCGTACGCCGTGATGCACTGCATCACCCAGGCGAGTTGGGCGTGGGCGGGCACCTGCGACTGAACGAAGACCGTGGAAATCTCAGGATCAATTCCCAAAGCGATCAGTTGCGCTGCCGAGGTGTGCACCCGTTGGCGAAGCACCTTGGGGTCAAAGTCGATCGTGATCGCGTGCAGGTCGACGACGGTGTAGAACGCATCGAAATCCTGCTGCAAGTCAACCCACTGCCGAACTGCACCGAGGTAGTTGCCGAAGTGGAAGGAATCCGACGTCGGTTGAATGCCCGAAAGGACGCGCGGTTTTGCAGTGGGTGTGGTGGACATGTCGCCTATTCTCTCAGCCCGGTTGCGCAGCTCGCATCTGGGTTTGTGAGGTCCCCAGATGTCGATAACCGCTGGACCTATTCCACCGTCAGCATCATCGGCTCGGCCGCGTGCAGACTGTCAGAGGACGTGCCATGGACGGCGATGTAGGCGGTGCCAGTGGTGGCTTCGGGCGAGGCAGTCAGGGTGACCGTGCTGTCGGTCGTAATCGGATCCTCGCTAAAAGTGGCGGTCACGCCATCAGGGAGTCCATAGATGTCCAGAGTGGCACTGCCCGAGAACCCATATTGAGAAACCAAGTTCACCGGGAAACTCACGCTTGAACCTGGCTCCAGCGATAGCTGGGCTGGCGACCCGGTCAACAAGAAGTTCGGGACTTCCTCCGAGCCCGAGTCGTAGCCCAAGGTGAACTCCGATCCCGACACGTCCTGGCTCCAGTCGCAGTCGAGACCTTCGACGGGCCCAGAGCGGTCGTGGGCGTCGTGGGTCGAGACCCACTCCGGGTTGATTTCTTCTTCGTTGTTGTCGAATGCATGGGTGATGAAGGTGACTCCCGTGTTCGCGGGCAGGTCATCGCAGGAGGTTTGCGTCTGAGTTTCGAGGAATGCGGGCATGAGGCTCTTCAACGACTCCTCGTCCGTAGTGGTGTCAAAGGTGCTTGATTCGCCGGTTGTGACGTTAGTTGTGGTGATCGTCCAGTCTTGGCAGTCAATCTCGCCAAGCTCGCATTGGGGAGTGATTGTCCCCATGATGGCGTCACCGTCGTTCACGATGATCCTGGTGCTGTTGTATGGCTTTTTGTGGCAGCAGTCCCAGCTGGCGATTTTCCACTGCTCATCCGAAGACTCCCAGGCGAGCACCGGCTGCAAGACCGAGACCGAGCTGTTGAAGGCGGGCCAGAAGGCGATGAACTGCCCGTTGTTAACCGCCGGCTTCGGCGGCACCGTCCATGTCGAGATCATCGGCCCCCACTGCTGGGTGGTGGATTTGTATTCGACGTACTCATTGTTGTTGCTGGTGGCTGTCGATTTCGCCCCGACGTTCGGCTTGGGGGCGCTCGCGGCCTGTTCGTCTTGTCGGAGGTGTGACACCTGGCGCACCACAAGTAGGCCAATAGCGAGCACGATCACGGCGATCAAGATGCGGACCCAGCGGTTCATCGGGGCGCGCGGGTTTGCAGTGGGTGTTGTGGACATGTCGCCCATTCTCTCAGCAGCCAACGCGCAACCGCAGCTTGGTTAGTGACCGCGATTAAGTAAGTCGCAACTGTGGGCGAAGCGGGGCAGTCTTATCCCTATGAAGCCGCCAACCCTCACCGATGGCATCGTCACCCTCCGTGCCCATCGCGAGAGCGACATTGCGGGCGTGGTGGAGCAAAGTAACGACCCGGAAAGCCAACGCTGGACGACTGTCCCGGTGGACTACACCCGCGAGGACGCCATCAGGTTCGTGCGCCACAACAACCCCGGTGGCTGGCTCACTGATGCGGAATGGGCCTTTTCCATTGAGTACGCCGGCGAATATTCGGGCACCCTCAGTTTGCGAAACCTCGGTGTTGGTCGAGCCGAACTCGCCTACGGCAGCCACCCCCGCATTCGTGGCACGGGCGGGATGGAGCGCGCCTGCCGGCTGCTCCTGAACTGGGGGTTTGAGCAACAGGGCGTCCGCCACGTTCACTGGACTGCCTACCGAGGCAACTTCGCCTCTCGCAAACTCGCGTGGAAATTGGGCTTCGACATCCTCCCTGGGCATCTGCGCCAGTCGCTGGTCCAACGTGGTCAGTTAGTTGATGCCTGGGTGGGGTCTCTGCTGCACACAGACGGGCGCCGCCCCGGCACTCCTTGGTACGACGCCCCAGTCTTTGAGACCGAACGCATTCGCCTGAGGCCGGTGCTCGAGACCGACCTGCCAGCGGCCCTAGAGGCTCTAAGCGACGGCGAAGTAGCTCGATGGATCGGCTCGATCCCGCACCCATTCAAACCTGAGCATTTCCTGGAATGGCAGCTTCACGGCGCGGAGGAAATGGCCCAAGGCCAAGCGGTGCGCTGGGCCATCACCGACATCGACTCCGACCAACTGATCGGAGTCATCAATATCTTCGAGATCGACCGGGCTACGGCCTCCGGCGAGGTCGGCTACTGGATCCACCCCGGCCGCAGCGGCCAAGGGTTGATGAGTCAGGCGCTAGGCCTAGTGATTGACCACGGCACGGGTGATTCATTGGGGTTGTCACGACTCATGGCGCATGTGGCACACGGCAACACCGCCTCAAACAATTTGCTTCAGCGACATGGGTTCACCCAGGTCGGGTCGCTCTCCCATGCGGTAGTCACTGGGACTGGACGGCGCGATGCCGCCATCTTTGAGCTCACCGACAGCCACAGCTTGGATTTACACGTAACCTGAGGCGGACACGATCACGGAGGTGGTTTCGCAATGTCAGGTTCCCGTTTCGGGGTTCTCCTCGTGGTGGCGGCGCTCAGCGCGGGTTGCGCCAGCACGCCGACACCGACGACCCCGACCCACGACGCGCAAGCGGAGTACTCCGTCGCCGCTAACCCCAACGCCAGCGCCCAAGACATTGCTAAGGCCGGCATCCCAGTTTCGATCGCCACCAGCCAAGACCGCACCCTCATCACCTACCGCGCCCGTTCCGATGACGACGAAGGCCCCCAAATTGGCGCCTGGGTGCTGGCCGATGCAGACCTCAAGACGATCGCGAGCGGAACCTTCAAACAAGTCACTGAGATGGGTTCGGGTGTTTTCCCAACCGGGCTCGCTGATGGCTTCTTGTTGCAGACCTACACCTCGCCGTACCTCGTGCGCGTCGACCTCGACGGCGATGTTCACCAGGTGCCCCAGGGCAAGACGCTTTCCTCCACCAAGGCAGGCGACCTGCTGATGGAGATACCCGACGGCTTCCTCGTCTATCGCGATTCCAAGGCCTATCCCCTGCCCAAGCTTCGCTCTGCCGAGCCCCCGGTCCTTGCTCCCGATGGGAGCATCTGGCAGTTGGTGGCCACCAGCGAAGGCAAGGCCGTCATCAAGCACTCCACGGGGAACTTGAAGCGCTGGAAGCTTGAAACCGTCAAACTCCCCGGCAAGACCTTGGCTCTCCGCACACTCACCGCCTCAGCCGACGGATCCATCCGCATGCTTTCGGGCGAGATCGGCGAGTACGACACCCCACAGATGATTTGGTCACGCGAAACGCGCCCTGGCGGCACCTGGCACAGCACACCCCTCTCGATCACCTCCAAGCCTTCGCTGAGCAACGAGGTGGTCCTGATCCACGACACCCTGGGCGTGCTGGTTGACGAACGCGACCTGTGGCTACTTGCCGAATCAGAGTTCACTCGCCTTCACCTGCCAACCGATTCGTCCCAAGCCCGGGTGTTCCTCAGCGGCGATCAGGTCTACTGCCTTGACCAGCTCACTGCCCAGCTCTGGCGCGCTGACGGCCTCACCGGCAAATGGACCGAGCTCGCTGTGAGCGAGTGAAAAGTCACAAGTAAACCTGTGACTTTGTCGCTTTGCGGGGGAAATCATCCGGGTGAAGCGAATGTTTCCCAGGTGAAGCTGGGACTCATGTGACTGGCTGAGGTACGCCGCAGCTCAGTTCGGCGACTGCCATCCCTGCTCGTGAAGTCGAGCCACGGCATCGAGGATGAGGTCGAGTGCGAAGACGAACTCAAAGTCCTCATCGCAGCCCGTCGCGTGCGGACGCCGGGTTTGAGCATCGGCGGCGACGGCCATGATGCCCGGGAAGTCAGCCGGGTCTGGCGCGGGTGCTGTGCTGCGCTTGGGTGGCTTCGTGGCGCCGGGGGTGCCAGCCGACGGGGGGTTGAACATCTCGGGGCTGAAACCCCAGATCCGACTGCCGAGCACGTGCATGCCGTGGTGGGCCAGATCCGGACTCAGTCCGCCGCGCAGGAAGCACTGAGTGAGGTGCTCCATGTGGTGAAGCACCATCGGAGTGCGAAGCACGCGGGTTTCGATGACCCCACGCACCCATGGATGGGCGAGCACAGAGCGCCGCGCGGCCAGCACTGCCACCCGCGCGCCCTCCCGCCAGTCTCCCTCGACCTCAGAGGCGGCGGAGTTAGCTGATGCGTACTCGCTGATCACCACGTCGACCATGCCGTTAAGCAGGTCTTCCTTATCGGCTACGTGTTTGTAGAGCGCCATCGGCACGACATCAAGCGCCTGCGCCAGGGAGCGCATGCTCAGTGCCTCGACGCCGTCCCTGTCAGACATGGCGACACCGGCGGCGAGGACGGTCGCGCGGTCCAGTGGACGTCTGCTTGGTGAGGGTCGAGTTGACACGGTGTACAGCGTACACCTATCGTCCATTTCGAACCCAGGTGTACGCCGTACACCTCTGACGAAAGCGCAGTCCACATGTCCTCGGTCACGACCGCAAGCCAGCCCGTCCCGACCCACTCAGAAGTTGGTGAGCTTGCCAGCCCTCGCACCACCGGCCGCATGGCAGGCATCCTCTACTTCGTCACGCACGTGACATCGGTCGCCGCGGCGGCGCTCTATGGCGGGTCTGGCTTCGACCCCAAGGCGCCCCTCGCCGGACGCACCCCAGTGCTCATCGGCGGGCTGCTTGAAATCATCCTGGCCGTGGCCGTGGTCGGCACCGCAGTCGCGCTCTTCCCGCTGATTCGCAGACACTCGTGGGCGACCGCCACGGGCTACCTCGCGCTGCGCACGCTCGAGGCCTCGGTCATTCTGGCTGGAGTGTTCGTACTGTTGCCCGCTGTCGCGCGGCCCGCGGTCTCCAACTCCCCCGGCATGGCTCCAGATGTCGTCGCGGGCTTGCACCTGGTCCACGACTGGACCTTCCTCATCGGCCCGGGACTCATCGTGCCTGTCCACACCGTGCTGCTTGCGACCCTGCTTTGGCGCAGCAATCTGACGCCGCGATTCATCCCTGCCCTCGGGCTCATCGGCGGTCCGCTGGTCGGCCTGATGAACCTTGCGGTCATGTTCGGAATCACCAAGGTCATCGCGGTGACAGTCATCCCGGTCTTCGCGTGGGAAATCAGCCTCGCGACCTACCTGATCGTCCGCGGCCTTCGTCCCACCCCCACAGAGTCGAACAAGCTGAAGTCGTAGGTCGATCAGCCCCCTGCTTTACCCGGATGTTTGGCGCTTTGCCGGGGAGATCCTCCCCGCAAAGCGCCAAAGTCACAGGTTTACTTGTGACTTTTCACCCGCTACCTACAGCGAAGCGAGGGCGGCGTTGAAGGTCGCAGACGGACGCATCACGGCGCTGACCTTGGCCTCATCGGGACGGTAGTAGCCCCCGATATCAGCCGGGCTGCCCTGCACCCCAAGGAGTTCTGCGGTGATGGTTTCCTCGGCTTCGGCCAGTGTGTTCGCCAGCGGCGCGAACGCTGCCGCGAGGACCGCGTCGTCGCACGCAGCGAGGGCCTGGGCCCAATAGAGCGCGACGTAGAAGTGCGACCCACGGTTGTCGATGGTGCCCAACCGGCGACCGGGTGACTTGTTTTCGTCGAGGAACTTCGCGTTGGCGAGGTCCAGCGTCTTCGCGAGTACGGCGGCGCCTGAGTTGCCGGTCAGTTCGGCGTACTTGGCAAACGACTCGGCTAGGGCCAAGAACTCACCCAGGGAGTCCCAGCGCAGGTAGTTCTCTTTCACGAGCTGCGCGATGTGTTTGGGAGCTGACCCGCCAGCACCGGTTTCGAAAAGTCCTCCACCGTTGATGAGCGGCACGACCGACAGCATTTTGGCGCTGGTGCCGAGTTCGAGGATCGGGAAGAGGTCGGTGTTGTAGTCGCGCAGCACGTTGCCGGTCACCGAGATGGTGTTGAGGCCTTGGCGGATGCGCGTGACCGACACCCTGGTGGCCTCGACGGGAGACAGGATCGAGATGTCCAGGCCGGTCGTGTCGTGGTCGGCTAGGTAGGTGTTCACCAAATTGATCAGGTTGGCATCGTGGGCGCGGGTCTCGTCGAGCCAGAAGATCGCCGGGTCGCCCGTGGCGCGGGCGCGTGAAACGGCGAGCTTGACCCAGTCGCGCACGGGCACGTCTTTGGTTTGGCAGGCACGCCAGATGTCGCCAGGGGCGACGTCGTGGGAGATGAGCACCTCGCCTGCGGAGTTGACGACCTGCACGGTGCCGGCGGCACCGATTTCGAAGGTCTTGTCGTGTGAGCCATATTCCTCGGCAGCCTGAGCCATGAGCCCCACGTTGGGCACCGACCCCATCGTGGCTGGGTCGTAGGCGCCGTGGGCGCGGCAGTCGTCGATGACGACTTGGTAGATCCCTGCGTAGGAGGAGTCAGGCAACACCGCGAGGGTGTCTTGTTCGGCACCAGCGGCGTTCCACATGTGGCCCGAGGTGCGAATCATGGCCGGCATAGAGGCGTCCACGATCACGTCG
>WBZQ01001594.1_pt1 | contig 15586 bp, 12 predicted proteins | sample 5204251 | NCBI WGS metagenome assembly WBZQ01 (sample SAMN12412402, study PRJNA552823) | activated sludge metagenome | isolation source: activated sludge from nitrification reactor of wastewater treatment plant... | place: USA: Virginia | collected 2017-09 | reverse complement strand
CATCAATGCAATCATCAAGTCCGGTAAACCTTGGCAAGCTGGTTATCCACAGCCCAACCAGGCTTGAAATGCTTGACTTTGAACACAGTTGCTCTCCCGGGGGGAGAGGGGCTTTAACTTCCCTCTCCCTCCGGGAGAGGGATTGAGGGTGATGGACCGAAGTCGCAGCGAAGAAAAAACCTTCAAGAGATAGGGCCTACGGACGACGATGTGAAGGCATCGCCAACGTGTTAGCGGAACAGTCTTGGCGTTAACCCGGACATTTCATCAACGGGGGCGGCCTGATGAAATATCGGGGCTAGGGCCACCTACTCGGCGCGCTCCACTTTGACCCACACGCCGCGCTGCCCTGATTGCGCGCTGGCGTCCTGGCTGAGTAAGCCGCGGGTGCTTTGTTCGGCGCGCAGGTCGGCGCCACCCAAGGCCACCCACTCGCCCAAACGCACTTGCACTTGTGTGGCCACGCGCATGGATTCCACGCCGCCGCTCGAAAGGGTTGATTCTTGCGGCGTGATCTCCAGCGTGACGCTGTCGCCGTTCAAGGTGGGTCGCACATCAAAGCCGCTGAGTGCGTCGTAGTAGACGGTTTGTGAGGTGTCGATCCAACCGCCATCGGGTTGTGGCAACCAACGGCGAAACGTGAAGGGCACGGCCACGCCCATGGTGAGGGTGGCGCGAGCGCCTTCGAGAACACGAAGGGTTTGTACGAGGTTGCGCGTGCCCACAGTGTGTTCATCGCGGACGTTGAGCGTGCCGCGCCCTGTGACGCTGCGGGTGCTGTGGTAGGTGACGGAACCTTGTGCGCCCACTTGCTGGTCGGTGCTGTCCTGGATGCGGTCTTGTCGCACCGTGATCAGCAGCTGACGCGGTGCGCGGTCTAATTGCACCAACATCTGCTCAATCTGGCGACGGTTGGCCTCTGAGGTGCGAATGAAGAGTTGGTTGCCTTGCCCGGTCAGGGCGCCGCCCGGCTCTATGAAGGGGCGCAGCAAAGGCAGCACGTCTTGAGCGTGGCGATAGCGCAGGGTCAGTATTTCAATGGGCTGCGCATTGGCGGGGCGGCCTAGGAAGGCTAGGGGACCGAGAGCGAGCAGGGCCAGGGCAAAGATGACGCGGTGGCGCAAGGGCATGCGGCGCTCAGAAATTGAATGTGGCCTGAACACGGTCACCCACGTTCAGACGCGCACCCACGCCTGCTGTGACGATGGCGTTCACACCAAACATCACGCCTTGGGCCTGACGGCGAAAGGCCGCCAGCGCATCGGGCACGGTGTTGGAGAACTCGCCCGTCAAGGGATCGACACCCGGCACGGTGCAACGTGCGCAGGGTTTGACGGGGCGCAGCGTGGCCTGGCCTCCGGCCCCACCCTCTCCACGCTTGCCCCCTTCACCGCCATCACCCATGCGCACTTCGCTCAAGTGATCTTCATCAAAGGCGTCGAGTCCATCGAGCACCACGTTGGCGCGAAATCGGTTCATGTGCACGGGTGCAGGCAGGCGCCGATTCAGTTCGTCCAACGAGGCGGTGTTGGTGATCAGGACGGCGAAGGCGTCGGCAAATTTGTAGGGCGCCGGGGTATTGCCGGTGTACTGGGGGTTGCTTAGGCGCTGCGCCTCGGGGTCAAAACGCAGCAGGCGCACATGCTGGCCCAGATAGTCCGAGCACCAGGTGTCGGCCACTTCGCCTTGGGTGACCGCAGGCACGGTGTCATTCCACACCTGGGCCTGCACCACTTCGCCTTCGCTGGCAAACGGGATTTCCAGTGTGAGCATGCCCGGCGCGCGCAGGCGCAAGGCGCCCTGAGCAAAACGGGGTTCGATGAGGGCCATCTTGGGCAGTTCGCGCTGACTCAGAAAACGGCCCGCCGCGTTGACGATGACCCATTCGCGATCACCGATGCCCTCGTATTCGAGACCCGTAGCGGCCAATTTGGCCGAGGTCACCGTCACGCCACCACAGCCTTTGATGGGGTAGAGATTGAGTTCGGCCAGCGTGAGGTTCATGGCAACGAATGCAATGAGTTATCGATTCAGCAAATTTTTGAGTTTGGCTTTCAGCTCTTCGCGCTGTGGGGCCAGTTTTTCCTTGATCTCTTCGCTGGCCTTGGTGGTGACGGCGCTGCGCACCGTGCTGCCCCAATCGATTTTGTAGGTGGGGGCCTCAAGCGGGCCGGTGATTCGCACCGGTGCGGTCAGGCCCTGTAAATCAGTCCGCTCACGCCCATCTTGCCCCTCGGTGGTGTTGACCACCGACACGCGCGCGGTGTAGTCCAACTGCGCCGCCACCAGATCAATCTTGCCTTCGCCAGAGAGTCGCAGCAGGGGTGATTTGCCCTGCAGATCTTTGTTGGTGGCGATGCCCTGGGCGATGTCAAACGTGCCCGAAATCTCGGCGAAATCGGTTTTCTCTTCGGGATGACTGGGCATGGACGTGGCGCCCCCCTGACCACTGCCTAATGCAGCGCGCGCTTCGCGCAGCGCCTTGCCCAGGTTGATGCCATTGAGCGCACCATCGCGCACCCCGAAGCTGGCCGAACCCTCGATGGCGCGTCGCATGGTGTTGGCGGTGGCCCCTGAGGTGGTGAGGTCTATTTTCACGGAGCCACGGCCTGCCAGAAGGTCTTCGCCCAGCCCGTCTTTGAGCAGAGGGCCCACTGCCACGCCCACCATAGAGGCGCGCACGGCCAACGTGTTGGTGGCGGTGGCGGTGGCCACGGCATTGAGCGAACCTCCGTACAAGCCTGCGGTCAGCGGGCGCATGTCTAAGCGTCCGTCAGCGGCCTTTACAACCAGCTGCACATTGGCGGCCTTCACACCATGAACCTGCATGTGTTCCGCATTGAACTCGGCGTGCAAGTTCAGATCGCGCAGGCCCGACCAATCCACGGGGATGTCCGCAGCAGGCGCTGGGCGCTGTGTTGCGCTCTTGGTGGCCGCTTTGTCCGAAGCGGCGGGGGGCGTGCTCCAGACGATGTAACGGTCAAGGTTCAGGTGCCCGGCCTTGACCTGCAACAAAATTTGCCGCGCAGCGCCCTGGCTCAGTAAGCCCTTGACTTCCAAATCGGCTGCGGCAGGGGCTTCATCAAATTTGATTTTCAGAGTGCTGAGCAAAGACTCTTTTTTTAAATCCAGCTTCAGGCTCAGATCCATGGGCAGCTTGAACCCCTTGTTGGGCAAGCGCGCATCGTCGATACCGAATTCCCCACTCAACGAAGGCACGGTCAGTGTGTACGCATTGAGGTCGGCGCGAACTGCGCCTGCAAATTGCGCGTAAATGTGGCGTGGGTGTCCCGTGGCATCTTCCAGCGTGGTGCGGGCCGCTAGCGAGAGTTTGCTCACGTTCAAAGCTTGGGCACGGCCCGACAGGCCATCCATTTGCACGCGCCCTTCTACGCTTTGCAGGCCCGCTTTTTGTCCGTCAGCCTTGGCCCCCTCGGATTTGGGTCCGCCGCTAAGGCGCACGCTGACATCGAGCGCGCTGCCCGTGGCTTCTTCACGACTGGCCAGTAACTTTGAAATGCGTGCCTTGACTTCAAAAGCGTCCGAGCCACGTTGGCCCTGCGCATCGGCCTCCAGACCCAGGACACTGAAGTCGAGCAGCACGGGATCGATATCGAGTTTGCGTGCCACCAAGCGGCCCGAATCAAACTGCAGATCGGCCAGCGGCCCCTTGATGCGCAGATCCAGCTCCTCGGCCGCCACAGCGGTGCCTTCTGTGGCCGGACGCAGCGACAGGCGAGCCACTTCGAGTGTGATGTTCTGTGGCGTCTTGTTCATCTCGCCACTGAGCTGGGCCTCCAGACGTTGCGCACCAAAGACGCGCCCCACCCAATCAAAGTCAAGAACGCCGTGGAGCTTGAGGTGTCCACGAGCTTCGGGTGCTGTCAACGTGTAGGTCACATCCAGCTCCACCGGGGAGGAGCTGCGGGTGGCCAGCTTGCCGGTGTGCAAATTCATCTGGGTGAGATGAATGACCGAGCCGCCCATGCGGTCATCAATCGTGATGTCAGCGTTGGTCAAGCTGACGCCCCCGATTTCAAATTGCGGCGGGACGCTGGCCTTGGCGGGGGTGTCCGGCGTAGGAGGCGCCGGCGACTTGGGCTCGATGAGGTCATCGAGATTGGTCGAACCATCTGCTCGACGCTCGAGCATGACGTTCAGGCCGTCGGCCGTCACACGACCCACTTGCAGGCGTCCGCGCAACAACGGCAACCACGCCGCGCTCACGCGCGCACTGTTCACGCTCAGTGAGGTGCGCTCGCCGGTCAAATTGGACAAGGTGGTCTTGGGCAGATTGATCGCAATACGCGGCAACACGGACAGCGAGATGTCGCCCTCGAGCTTGAGGGTGCGTCCGGTTTTTTCTTTAACCAGCGATTCAATCTGGGGTTTGTAGCGATTGGCATCGACGAGCGTGGCCACCGCCACCAGTGCAAGGAGGGCAAGGGCCAAGAACACGCCCAGCCCGATCAGAAGTTTTTTAGCCATGGAAGTCTTGATGTGCGGTCAACAAGGCGCAGTAAATAAAGCGCGAGCGATGTTACGCGGCAGGGCGGTGGTTGTGGTGTAGATCGAACCACGCTTCGAGTGCGGCCGGCAGCCTTTGGGTGCTGACCCACACCAAGCGCGCCGCCGCGCGCGTCATGGCCATGTACAGCTTGCGGGCGTCGCTTTCTGAGGGGTGGTCTGTGCTGAGCGTGGCCAATAGCTTTTCTGCGCCCAGCACAAACACCACGGCCGCCTCAAGCCCCGTGGCGCTGTCGATATAGGCCATGCGCAACGGCTGTGCACTGCTGCCCGGAGCGGGTGCCCGGCGCTGCGATTTTTCGTTCAACCACCAGACGTGGCGACCCTTGAGTTCTCGCACCAGACTGCGATACAAGTCCACACGGTTGATGCGCTCTCCGTAGAGAACCAGCATGCTGCCCAAAGCCAGGTGGGCCTCGCGATGTTGCGCACTGATCTGGCGCACAGTGCCCTCAAGCGCATCTTGTGGACTGTCCACGTAAATCAACTTCGGGCGCGCCTGCGGGTCGCCGGGAGGCATGTCGGCAAAGTCGGGCGTCAGAAAATCGCTCTCGCTGCCACTCTCGCTGCCAGTGTGGGCCGCGCCTGCACACCCAGCCAGTACGAGCACCTGATGCGCCGCCTCCAAAATGGGGCGTTGTGTGCGGTAGGCGCGGCGCAACGTTTTGGTGCGGCCCACCACGTCAAGCCCGGCGCGCTTCCAGCTCAGGCCTTGCTTGAGAAAACCCTGATTGGGGTCGGCGCAAATAAAAAGTTGGCCACCGGGTTGCAAGGCCTGCTGCGCCAGACGAAACCAAGAGGGCGCAAAAAATTGCCCCTCATCAATCAGCAGGTGGTCATAGCGCTCAAGCCGCGCGGGGGTGAGCGGCGCAAGACACAACTGGCGAGCCAGTGCGCTCCACAAATGCAGGCCCTTGGCATGGAGCGCTGTGGTCAGTTGCTCGTACAAACGCCACACCTCCACACGTTCGGTGCGACGTAGGGCAAAGCCCCGCCCACTGCGCGAGGCCTCCAGATATGCGGGCTGATCTGCGATGAGGGTGTCGTTGATGAAATCAAATTCGTCTAACAACTGGGGCGCGGTCAAACGCAAACTCAGTGCATCAGTGCTGGTGCGCAGCGCGTCAAGCAGTGCGTGCACAAACTGAGGGTGTGGCGGCATACGGGGGTAAGTGCCCCACACCGCGCGCCACTGTCGGCAGACCCAGGAAAAAAAGGTGCTCAGGTGCAGCCGCGATGTGTGCGCACCCTGCATGCGCCGCAGTCGCGCGCGCAGATCGGCCACCACCGGTGCGTTGTGAATAAGCATGAGCACGCGCTGCTGAGGAAAGCATTCGCTGATCAGTAACCCACGGTGCAAGGCAATAAGCGTTTTGCCACTGCCGGCCACGCCATTGATGAGCCGCACGGAAAAATCTTTGATGTGTGCCGCTTGTTCGGGGGTCGGCACCACATCAAGGTCGAGTTTGCTGGCCCATTCTTGGTTCACATCTAAAAAGAGCGTGCCCTGCTCGCCACGTGCGTCCGGGCCCACGCGGCAGGTTTGCAGATGTGTCGTGGCAATTTCAGTTTCTGGGAAATACAAGTGCCGCAAGGTTTGCTCAACCCCAGGCGCCAGAGGGCTGACCAAACGGTCAATCATGCGCACGCCCATTTGCTCAAACTGTGCGCGTGACAGCAATCGCACACCAAAGCGTGGCAAGTACTGCCGAGACAGTGGGCGCACCTCTTCGGTGGTGCACGCCCACAAAATCACAAGCACTTCCATGGCGCGGGGGGTGGCCTGCGTCGTGCCCAAACTGCACCACTGCGCCAAGCGCTGCTCAAAGGCACGCCGCTGTGTGGGTTCGGGCTCGATCAAAGCATCGGGATCGATCTGCGCATAGGGCGTGGCCTCCACCACCAAAGCGAGCCAACCTGCGCTGGGGTGTTCAATAAAGAGGGGGGTTGCGTTGGAGGGTGCATTGGAGGGTGCATTGGAGGGTGCGTTAGGCGTTGCGGCCCAGGCCTGCGGGCGATGCAGTGGACGGCGCACCACATAGGCGTCGTCCAACGCGGCCAGTACCTGACGGATGCGCAACCACTGAGCGTTGACGCGCGTCCACTCAGGAATGAATTGGGGCATACACGTGCCGCAGTTGGGCGATGAAGTCTGCATACGCGGCCATCCAGGCGTTGACCCGAGGGTCATCGGATGGCGGCAGGCCCTGTGGCTTGGGCCCGAACACGATGAGCTTTGTTCGCGCTCGCGTCATGGCCACGTTGAGCCGTTGTGGCTGGAAGAAAAACGGTGCCACAGCACCCAGAAACGCCGGATCACCCGTGGCCAACGACAGAATGATCAGCTCGCGTTCCTGCCCCTGCATGCGCTCCACGGTGTCAGCCACGATCAGGCGTGCGAGATCCCATCCGCACCGATGAACCAGCGCTTGCGCAATGGCACGCCCCTGCGCGCGATACGGCGTGACCACGCCGATGTCTTGGGGCTTCAGACCGCCCTCCAACGCCACACTGCACAACTCGGCCACCTGGGCTGCTTCATACGCATTGCGCGTGCGTGCCTGGGGGTTGTCATTGGCCACGAACACACCACAGGCTTGAGGATCAAAGATGGCTTGCCAAGGCTCGGGCACCGCACTCAAGCGCAGCACACGCTCACGGTTGGCCACATGGGCCACAAGCTTGCCGGCGTAGTACTGCCGACTGGGCCAATCAGTCAGCGCCTGGTTCATGCGGTAGGTTTCGGTGAGCATGACGTTGTGCTCAGCATGGCGACGGGTGAGCGCGGCAAACGGGGCGTAAGCCTCGTCCTGCAACACCGAGGGCGAGAGCACCACCGGGGGCAGTTGTTGTTGATCGCCCACAAACAACACGCAGCGAGCAGTGCGCAACGCCATCAACGTCAGAGGCGCCGTCATCTGACTGGCCTCGTCAATGATCACCGTGTCAAAGGTATAGCCCTCCAGACGTCTGGTGGCTGTGGCAAACGGCGTGGCGCCTACGACATAACTGTGTGTGGGCCGCTCGGGCCAGTCTCCAAACGTTTCAAATGCCGCAAGCCCTTCACGCAGTCCGTGTTGCCGTGAAGCGCGACCCACCTTGGCGACGTTGACGCCCAGCGCATGAATTTGATTGAGCGCGTGGTTAATGGCGGTGTGCGTGTGTGAAGTCAACAGCACACGCTCGCCGCGCGCAGCACGACATTGGGCAATGCGCGCCAGCACTTGGGTCTTGCCCGTACCCGGAGGGCCCTGAATACAAGCCAGCACTTGTGCACCCAACCCCAAACCCACCGCACGCGCCTGATCGGCATTAAACCCTTGCGCGCGAGCCAGGCGCTCACCTTCTTCCACATCACGCGGATCAAACGTTGGCTCCAGCGTGCCCTCCAGCAAGGGCAAAACAAACTCTTGGCCGATGGCAGAAGTTTCAATGTCCTCTAGCGCCTGTAGGTAGCAGGGGGTCAGGTCGATGGTGTCGGGATCAGCCCAACACGTCCTTGATGTGTCGGCCGACGCATCTGCCGATGCCGCCCATTGAATCAGGTCAGCGATCTCGGAGGCCGATTCACCCATGAGCAGCCAGCGCCCTTCTTCTTCCTTCTCAAAAGTGAGCCGCCGCGCCAGCAGCGACTGCAGCGGGCTGCCCGCGTGCAACGCCAACAAATCACCTTGGCGAAACCGTGATGGCGGCCCAGTCTTGTCATGGCCGTCACCCACATCGACATAGGCCCACAGCGCGCGCGGGCGACCGGCGGGCTCCACGCGCACAAACCGCTGCGTCCAGCCCATGGCCAATTTGTCGGCCAACGGACGTTGCCAGATATCGAGTCGCCACGCCTGCGCCGCCTGGCGTTCGCGTTCAATCAAGGCGCGCAAGGCGTCGAGTACGGCAGTGGACACGGCAGGTTGATTCAGTGTGGATTTAACCCGAACATTTCATCAGGGCGCCGCCGTTATCTTTCCGCACCACGCTGTGGCGCCACCGTCCCTCGCCCTCAATCCCTCTCCCGGGTAAGAGGGAAGTAAGAGCCCCTCTCCCCCCGGGAGAGGGGTTGGGGTGAGGGACCAAAGTTGCAACGAAGCAAAAACCATCAAGAGAAAGGGTCTCAGTCAAGGCGACGGCATCAAGGCATCGCCAACGCGTGCACCGGTGCACTCAAACATTGAATCGAAAGTGCATCACGTCCCCATCTTTGACCACGTACTCCTTGCCCTCCAATCGCATCTTGCCGGCCTCTTTGGCGCCCGCCTCGCCCTTATGCGCCATGAAATCTTCATAAGCCGTGGTCTCAGCGCGAATAAACCCTTTTTCAAAGTCTGTGTGGATCACGCCCGCCGCTTGGGGGGCGGTGGCGCCACGCACAATGGTCCAAGCACGCACTTCCTTGGGGCCCACAGTGAAATACGTTTGCAACCCCAAGAGCGTGTAACCCGCGCGAATCAGCCGGTTTAAGCCCGGTTCGGTCATGCCCATGTCGGCCAGGAACAGGGCCTTGTCCTCGTCCGAGAGGTCGGCAATCTCGGCCTCCACCTGCGCGCACACCGCCACCACGGGTGCACCCTCACGTTGGGCATGGGTCTTAACGATGTCGAGCAGGGGATTGTTCTCAAAACCATGCGCTTGTACGTTGGCCACATACAGCACGGGCTTCATGGTGAGCAGGAAGAGCGGGCGCACCACGGCTTTTTCTTCTGCCGACAGCTGCACACTGCGTGCCGGGCGTGCCTCATTGAGCACAGGCTGAATTTTTTCCAGCACCTCCACCAAACGTTTGGCCTCTTTAGCCTCAGGCCCCTGACCGCTGCGCGCCACCTTGCTGTAGCGAACCAGCTGCTTGTCCACGGTTTGCAAGTCGGCCAATGCCAACTCCGTGTTGATGACCTCGATGTCTGAGATCGGATCAACGCGACCGGCCACGTGAATGACGTTGGGATCCTCAAAGCAACGCACGATATGGGCGATGGCATCGCACTCACGAATGTTGGCCAGGAACTGATTGCCCAGACCTTCACCTTTGCTAGCACCAGCGACCAAGCCCGCAATATCGACAAACTCCACCGCCGCAGGCAGCACCTTTTCGGGTTTGGCAATGGCCGCCAACGCGGCCAGCCGGGGATCGGGCACTTCGACGATGCCCACATTGGGCTCGATGGTGCAGAACGGGTAGTTCTCGGCGGCGATGCCGGCCTTGGTCAGCGCGTTGAAGAGCGTGGACTTGCCCACATTGGGCAGTCCGACGATGCCGCATTTCAGGGCCATGTCCGGATCCTTGATTCGTGCTCACGAAGTCGTGAGCTTCGCGAGTTTGAAAGCGCCAAAAAAGTTTTCTAGATCGGTGTCCGTTAAATCGGCATCGCCCAGCGCAGCGAGCTGATAGAGGCGCCCCTCGACCACAAAAAAATACGCGACCAGCCGCGCCACGCCAGGCACCTTGGCGTCGGTCGAGGGGTGACGCTGCGCACGCACCGCCATCTGGGCGTGCGCAACCGTCTTGACCTCGGGTGCCAATGGGGGCACCGGCCCGTCCAAAGAAAAGAGCGCCGTGCCCGAGTTATTCAACAGCGCGGTGCGAAATTGCGTCACCGTATCGGTCATGGCCTCGGGCGTGGCCCAGGCCTCGGGGGGCAGCAAAGCCACACCCACCGCAAACAACGTGGGCCCTTTGCCCGCCGCCGTCATCGTCATGGGGATGCGCATGCCTTTGAAAAAAACCTCACGCGTTGAAACTTGCGGCTTGCCTGGAAACAGCGCACTGAACTTGCCTTCGGGCGAGTTGAACTGACGCCAATTCAGCGTAGGGCTGCAGGCCGTCCATAAACCCATGAGCCCGCCCATCATCAAGACGAACCACACACCGCGCCATCGTGGACTCATTGAGAGACTCATTGAGAGACTCGTTGGGGAATTCATGGCGAACGCTCCAGCGCTGGTAAGCAACAAGGCCGGGCAAGCCCGGCCTTGAAGAGATGCGACATGATGAAACAGACTACTTGCGGCTCGATTTGGTGGGAGCGGCCACGGCCACAGCCTCGGCCTTCTTCTTGTCGCGGCCAGGGCGCTTCTTGCCATAGCTGCCGTTGTAGATCTTGCCTTTGCGTGTGCGGGTATCGCCCTTGCCCATGATGCGTGCTCCTGAAGAAAATAAAGCGCAACCCAAGGTTGCGCAGGATGGAAAAGACCGCGCGATTATAGGAGGGCCCCTGCATGCGCGGGATGCGCCACCTAAAATCGTGCGCTCATCATTCATCCTTCCGTTCACCCCCAAGTTCAGCTCACCTCTAAGGCAGCATCGGCCCATGGCACTTGTGGTGTTTCGCTCTCGCGCTGCGGCCGAGATCTACATGTTTGCCGAAACCGCGCAACGCATCTTTGACATTTTGGGCCGGCCCGCTGCCCCGCACGGTGTATTCACCCCCGAACAACTGCCCGAAGCGCTAGAGCGCCTCATGCGCGCAGTAGAGCAAGACCGAGCACCCACCCAAGCCGCACAGGCGGCCCAAGATGCCGCGGCACTGGCTGGTGACCTTGTGCCCGCCGCAGCGCAAGTGGTTGGCCTGGCACAACGCGCCTACCCGCTACTCGAAATGATGCGTGCCGCAGTCAAACGCCACGTGGATGTGACCTGGGGGGTGTAGCGGGGGGTGTAGGGCACCCACTGTGCCGCACGTTCAACTGCCGGATTGAAGTTCAACTTTAGAAAGCATTCGCCATGGCCCACGACACCGCTCCCGTCTTGCCCCTCAGAACCCTGGCATCCCTGAGTCGGCCGCTGCCGTCTTCAACCCTAATCACTGGGGCGATGCTGCTGACCGGTCTTGCTGCAGCCGTAGCGCTCTATGGTTGGTTTCAAGTTGCGGCAGCACGCACGGCCCTGGTGGTGTTGTTTTCCATCGTGCTGCTGCAAGCGGTGCTACTGGTCATGTCGTGGCGTCGCCTGGGTTTTCACAACGCCCGATTGGTACGGCGCTTAGGGCACTTGGTCCACGAAGACGCGCTCACCGGCGTGACCAACCGACGTGGCCTCGACGAGCGTTTGCCGCAAGAAATGGCCCGCGCCCAACGCACGGGTTTGGCGCTCACCGTGGCCATGCTCGACTTTGATTACTTCAAGCGCTTCAATGACCGCCGCGGCCATGGCGCTGGCGACATGCTGTTGCGCAATGCCGCCCAGGCTTGGCGCAAGCAATTGCGCCCCTCCGATTTGCTGGCCCGTTACGGCGGCGAAGAATTCACCTTGGTGCTGCCGGCCTGTGACGCCGAACAAGCCGAGGCCCTCATCGAACGCCTACGCCCTGTCGTGCCCGAGCACCAAACCTTCTCTGCAGGCGTGGCCATATGGAACGGCGAAGACAACCTGACCGAACTGCTACGCACCGCCGACATTGCACTGCTGACAGCCAAAAAAGAGGGCCGCAACCGCACCGTGGTGGCCGGCCGCGAAAAACAAATGGGGTTGCCGTTACGGGTGGCGTAGGGAGCGTCTTGTCTTGTGAGTCGGCGTGATGCCCTGGGGGCTGCGCCCTACCCAGGGGCTTGCAGGCGATGTTCGGATTTTCGTTGTCACGCGAACCCCTGCAACCCAGCACTACCGCCGCAACTTGGCAAACGCCTCCGACATGGCCGTGTTGCCCGTCGGCTGCGTGCTGCGATGGGAGGACGGTTGCGCAGGACGCGGCGCTTGGGCTACTTGGCGTTTGCCGCTTTCTTTGCCCAACGCATCGGTCAAGCGCATCGTCAGTGCCACGCGTTGGCGTTTGACGTCCACCTCTAGCACTTTGACCTTGACGTGATCGCCCGCCTTGACCACTTCGCGCGGGTCTTTCACAAAACGCTCTGACAGTGCCGAGATATGCACCAACCCGTCTTGATGTACGCCAATGTCCACAAAGGCACCAAAGTTGGCCACGTTGGTCACCACGCCGTCGAGCACCATGCCCGGGGCAAGATCTTTGAGGTCTTCCACGCCCTCTCGAAATGCCACCGCCTTGAAGTCGGGCCGCGGGTCGCGGCCGGGTTTTTCTAATTCGGTCAGGATGTCAACCACCGTGGGCACCCCAAAGCGTTCATCGGTGAATTCTTTGGGCGCAAAGTTTTTAAGTACGTCGCGCTGCCCCATCACCGCACCCAAAGGCTTGCCCACGCGCGTGAGGATGCGTTCGACCACCGCATACGCCTCGGGGTGCACGCTCGAAGCATCCAGCGGGTTCTCGCCCCCCGTAATGCGCAAGAAACCGGCGGCTTGCTCAAAGGTGCGTTCGCCAAAACGTGGCACTTGCAAGAGCGCCATGCGTGATTTGAATGCGCCATTTTTTTCACGCCACTGCACCACGTTTTTGGCCAGTGTTTCCGTCAAACCCGACACCCGCGCCAGCAACGGCACGGAGGCAGTATTCACGTCCACCCCCACAGCATTGACGCAGTCTTCGACCACGGCATCGAGCGTGCGAGCCAGTTGTGCTTGGTTCACGTCGTGCTGGTACTGCCCCACACCGATGGACTTGGGGTCAATCTTGACCAATTCGGCCAGCGGATCTTGCAGGCGGCGCGCAATGGAGACTGCGCCACGCAGGCTCACGTCCAAATCAGGAAATTCTTTGGCCGCCAACTCTGAGGCGGAGTACACCGAGGCCCCCGCTTCCGACACCACGGCTTTGGTGAGCTTTAACTCGGGATGCTTTTTGATCAGTTCAGCAGCCAACTTGTCCGTCTCACGTGAGGCCGTGCCATTACCAATGGCAATGAGCTCCACCTGATGCAACCGTGCCCACGCAGCCAACGTGGCCACGGATCGATCCCATTCATTACGCGGCTCATGCGGGAAGATGGCGCCGGTGGCCACCACCTTGCCTGTGCCATCGACCACGGCCACCTTCACGCCGGTGCGCAGCCCTGGATCCAAGCCAATGGTTGCGCGCCCACCGGCCGGTGGCGCCAGCAACAAATCCTTGAGGTTGTGACCAAAGACTTTGATGGCCTCCGTCTCCGCATCACCCCGCACACGGGTGAAGAACTCCAACTCCAAGGCCAGGTGCACCTTTACGCGCCAAGTCCAGCGACACACCTCCATGAGCCACGCTTCTGCGGGGCGGCCCTGGCGTTGCACGCCGATGTGCGCAGCAATTTTTTCCTCGCACGGATGGGGTTTGAGCGCCTCCATCTCTTCGGCCAACGCCAGCTTCAAGTTCAGCACGCCGGCCGCACGCGCACGCAGCAGCGCTAGTGCGCGGTGCGAGGGCACGCTCTTGATGGGTTCGCGATGCGCAAAGTAATCGCGGAATTTTTCGCCCTCGACCTCTTTGCCCTCGATCACCGTGGCCACCACATCGGCACGCTCCCACATGAAGGCGCGCAAGAGAGCCATGAGCTCGGCGTCTTCAGCCCAACGCTCGGCCAAAATATCGCGCGCGCCGTCTAAGGCCGCCTTCACATCGGCCACACCCTTTTCGGCGTTCACATACGGCACTGCGTGCGCTTGCGGGTCGAGCGTGGGGTCGGCCAGCAGCGCATCGGCCAGCGGCTCCAACCCAGCTTCTTGGGCGATTTGCGCCCGCGTGCGCCGCTTTGGCTTATAGGGCGCATACAAGTCTTCCAGCCGTTGTTTGGTGTCGGCGGCCTCAATGGCCTGGCGCAGCGGCGGCGTGAGCTTGTCCTGCTCTTGAATGCTGGCCAGGATGGCCGCACGCCGCGCCTCCATCTCGCGCAAGTAAACCAACCGCTCGGCCAACAGCCGAAGCTGGGTGTCATCCAACCCTCCCGTGACCTCTTTGCGATAGCGCGCAATAAAGGGCACCGTGGCCCCTTCATCGAGCAACTGCACCGCAGCCTGTACCTGCGGCAGTCGTGCGTTCAGTTCTTGTGCAAGTTGGGTATAGAGGCGTGGGTCAGCAGCGTTTGAGTCCATAGGAAATGAAGAAATGAAATGGAAATGGGTTGAGCCGTCAAAAAAAGGCGCGGACTCTATCAATGTGCGGGAGCGCGAACGTGTGCGCACTTGGGCTTGCGCGTTTGCAATCGGCGCGTTGCGTGCCCGCGGGCGCTACGCCACAATGGCGCCCGGCTTAAGTCGTGCATCCCCCTGCGGTTCGTTCAGGAGTGCGTTGTGACCGGAATACGTTGGCCCAGTTCAAGTTTGTTACCAGACTGGAACCCACCCCTGCAGGGTTCGGTGTGCGCAGTGATGTGGCCCACCCGCTCACTGGCCGACAAAGCCCGCTGGTTTGATGAGTTTTATGTCTGGACCGAAGGCTTCGAGGCCCGCACCATGCAGCGCGCCCATATTCAGCATCGCATGCTCATCCTGGCCTTTGGCATGCTCGAAGCCGAATTCGTCGAACGCATTGCGCTCACGCTTTCTTTCGGCACCATAGAGCGGCTGCTCGATCAGGTGACCGACCTCTTTGAAAACCACCCCTTTGTCACGCACCGCATGGTGGTGCTCCTGCGCGGAGACGTCACGCGGTTGCGCTCGCCCTACCGTTTGCAAGGCTTTGTCGATTGGCTGCGCTCACACGGCATTCCGGTGGGCTATCGCGCCTCGGCACCACGCATCAGCATGGAAATGGGCGCCATTGATTTATTCCGTCCCGACTTCATCAAAGTCAGCGCGCCTCCGTCAAGGCGCGTGGAGTACTGGCAAGACATGGCCGTGGAAGCGCGCATGTCGGGGTTAGACCCGCAGCGCGTCATCGTGGCCGGCATTGAAGAAGCCACCCAGCGGCGGATGGCGGCCGAGAGCGGATTTGGGTTTGGTCAGGGCAACGCCATCAAGGCACCGTTTAACCCACCCCTGGCTCGCTCGCCTTTCGTCCATCCTGCCTCACGCGGGCCCCACACCTTGCCGCAGTTGGGGCTGATGGGTATGGATGGCATGGGCGAGTTAGGTGGAGAGTTCACCCGACCCGAACTGAGCATGCCCTTTCCGCTTTAGCCCCAATACTGTTCATCTCGCGTTTTGGCGACGCCATGACGTCACCGCTCCGGCCTACGCTTTATTTCTAGATTGCCTCTGGCGCGGCGTTGCATAAACATGTTGCGTTCCCCAAACATCTTTCCGCAC
>WBZQ01000596.1_pt1 | contig 15591 bp, 13 predicted proteins | sample 5204251 | NCBI WGS metagenome assembly WBZQ01 (sample SAMN12412402, study PRJNA552823) | activated sludge metagenome | isolation source: activated sludge from nitrification reactor of wastewater treatment plant... | place: USA: Virginia | collected 2017-09 | reverse complement strand
CGACACCGAATCGGGTTTGTCGTTGCCAAAGAACGAACTGCTGTTCAGCGTCACGGCGCCCGTGGGTTTGTACTGCACCTGCCAGCCGGCACCCAGGGTCGAGTTGCCCGGTACCCGCTGGATACGCTGCCATCCGTTCAGCACCAGGGCACTCAGGAGCCATTGGCCGTTCGGCGTGGTGTACGACAGTTTGGCGCCGGACTCGTAGTACGGCGAGTTGTCGGCCACCAGGCTGCGGGTCAGCGTCCAGCAGTCTTTGCCGACAGCGCTTTCGAAGCCGATGTGCGAGCCGAAGATACCGCCGTCCAGCCACAATTCGGCGTTGCGCGACAGTTTTACGCCGGCGTTGGCTTCGAAGATGTTCTTCAGCGTTCCGGGTTCGGCGGCCAGGTTGGCGTTGGCGTAGGTGCCGGCCATCACGGCCAGGTTGCCGCGGAAGCGCTGCGCGCTCACCGAGCCTTTCAGGAAGGCCAGGTTAACATTGAATTCGTTGTGCCGGTTGTACGAATATACGAACCCGGGGCGGTTGCCGTCGGCAGGCTGGTTGAGATCGTAGCCGTAGTATGGCTCGGCGTAGGCCGAAAAAGCGAACGTGAGTGCCGAGGTGTCGGTTTGGGCCGACACCTGGCTCAGCCCGATGCAGAGCGCCAGCAGGATCGGCAGGTTTTTTAAAGATATTTTATTGCCTTGCATGGTTTTATTTTTTAGCGATGAATTCGAAAAACGATAGGCAGGACGACATCACGACTCTTTCGTAAGGTTGTCCAGGGCCAGATTTAATTTCAGCACGTTGACCCGCGACGGCCCGAACAGCCCCAGCCAGGGGCCTTCGATGTGCCGTTCCACCAGTTCGCGCACCTGCGTTTCGGGCAGGTTGCGCACCCGGGCCACGCGGGCGGCCTGGATACGGGCGCTTTGGGGTGAGATGTGCGGATCGAGGCCGGAACCCGAGGCCGTCACCATATCGGCGGGAATTTGTGATTTGGCCACGCCGGGGTGATGCACCAGAAAGGTATCGATACGGGCCTGCACCTGGGCCAGGTAATCAGGGTTGCTCGGCCCTTTGTTCGAGCCGGCCGAGCCGGCGGCATTGTAGCCCACCGCCGAAGGCCGCGACCAAAAGTAGCGGTCGTCGTCGAAGGTCTGTCCGAGGTTTTCGTAATAAGTGCTGCCGTTTTGTTCGACGGCAAAACCTTTACCCGCCTGGGGCGTCGCCTGGGCGATGCCCCAGATCAGGAGCGTATACAGTCCGGAACACAACAGCAACAGCAGCGCGGTCAGGACCAGGGAGGGAAAGATATGGGTACGCATGGTTTGTTTTGATTTTTAAACGAACAGGCTGACAATCAGGTCGATCAGTTTGATGCCCGCGAAAGGCACCGCGATGCCGCCCAGTCCGTAGATGAACAGATTGCGCCGCAGCAGTGCCGAAGCGCCGATGGGCTTGTACGCCACGCCTTTCAGCGCCAGCGGGATCAGCGCCGGGATGATGAGTGCGTTAAAGATAACCGCCGAAAGGACGGCCGATTCGGGCGAGTGCAGCCGCATGATATTCAGTGCCTGCAGGGCCGGGATCGAGGTAATGAACAGGGCCGGAACGATGGCGAAGTACTTGGCCACGTCGTTGGCGATGGAGAAGGTGGTCAGGGTACCGCGGGTCATCAGCAGTTGTTTGCCGATCTCTACCACCTCGATGAGTTTGGTCGGGTCGTTGTCCAGGTCCACCATGTTGCCGGCTTCCTTGGCGGCCTGGGTACCGGAGTTCATGGCGACACCCACATCCGCCTGGGCCAGGGCCGGAGCGTCGTTGGTGCCGTCGCCCATCATCGCTACCAGTTTTCCCTGACCCTGTTCGGTGCGGATGTAATTCATTTTATCTTCCGGCCTGGCCTCGGCGATGAAGTCGTCCACGCCGGCTTTTTCAGCAATATATTTGGCGGTCAGCGGGTTATCGCCGGTTACCATCACGGTTTTTACGCCCATGCGCCGCAGGCGCTGGAAACGTTCCTGGATTCCGGGCTTGACGATGTCCTGCAGTTCGATGACGCCGACCACTTTTTCATTGACCGACACGGCCAGCGGAGTGCCGCCGTTGGCGGAGATATGTTCGATCTCCAGCAGGGTGGCTTTCGGGAACTCGTGGCCGGCGCGTTCGACGATCTGGCGGATGGTATCCTGCGCACCTTTGCGGATACGCGTACCGTCGGGCAGGTTTACGCCGCTGGTGCGTGTTTCGGCGGTGAATTTGATCAGCGTGGCGTCGCGCACACTCAGGCCTTTCACGATATCCGGGCTGGCCAGTTCGACGATGCTTTTCCCTTCCGGCGTTTCGTCGGCCAGCGAACTCAGCACGCTGAACCGGATCAGGTCGTCGCGCCGGATGCCGTCGGTGGCGTAAAAATTGGTGGCCCGCCGGTTGCCGATGGTGATGGTGCCGGTTTTGTCGAGCAACAGCGTGTCGATATCGCCGGCGGTCTCCACCGCCTTGCCGGATTTGGTGATCACGTTGGCGCGCAAGGCCCGGTCCATGCCGGCAATACCGATGGCCGACAAAAGTCCGCCGATGGTGGTCGGTATCAGGCAGACGAACAAGGAGACGTAAGCCGCGATAGAGATCGGCGTGCCGGCATAGTCGGCAAAGGGCTTCAGCGTGACGCATACGATAACGAACACCAGGGTGAATCCCGCCAGCAGGATGGTCAGCGCAATCTCGTTGGGCGTTTTTTGCCGTTTGGCGCCTTCCACCAGCGCGATCATCTTGTCCAGGAAACTTTCGCCGGGTTGGGCGGTCACTTCCACCACAATGCGGTCGGACAGCACTTTGGTGCCGCCGGTAACCGACGATTTGTCGCCGCCCGCCTCGCGGATCACCGGCGCCGATTCGCCGGTAATGGCGCTTTCGTCGATGCTGGCCAGGCCCTCCACGATCTCGCCGTCGCTGGGGATCATATCGCCGGCTTCGCACACGAAGCGGTCGCCTTTTCGCAGGGTGGAGGAGGAAGTGGCAGTGATAGAGCCGTCGGCATTCAGTTTTTTGGCCGGCGTATCGCGGCGGGTCCTGCGCAGGCTTTCGGCCTGGGCTTTTCCCCGCGCTTCGGCGAAGGCTTCGGCGAAATTGGCGAACAATACGGTCAGCAAAAGCAGCAAAAAGATGACGAAGTTGTAGCCGGGATGCCCCAGGATCCGGGAATCGCCGCCGGCGGTGGCCGAAAGCAGGGTCACCACCAGCATGATGGCCGTCCCGATTTCCACGGTAAACATCACCGGGTTGCGGAACATTTGCCGCGGGTCGAGTTTGACGACCGACTGCCACAGGGCGGCGCGTACCAGTTCGGGCTGGAAAAGGCCCGTTTGTTTTTTATCTTTCATGTTGTTGGATGGTTGGACGGTTTACAGGGAGAAATACTCCGCCAGCGGACCCAGCGCCAGGGCCGGGAAATAGGACAGGGCGGTGATGATGACGATCACGGAGAATACCATGATGCCGAAGGTCGCCGTATCGGTCTTCAAGGTACCGGCGCTTTCGGGAATGTACTTTTTGGAAGCCAGCAAACCGGCGATGGCCACCGGCCCAATGATGGGGATAAAACGCCCGAGGATCAGCACGATGCCGGTGGAGATGTTCCAGAACGGGTTGTTGTCGCCCAACCCCTCGAAACCGGAACCGTTGTTGGCGTTGGCCGAGGTAAATTCGTATAGCATTTCCGAAAAACCGTGAAAACCCGGGTTGTTCAGCCAGGGCAGGCCGGGGTCCTGCACGATCGCCCAGGCGGCCAGCGCGGTGCCGCCCATGATGAGCAGCGGACTGAGCAGCGCCGTGAGCATGGCGATCTTGACCTCGCGGGCCTCCACTTTTTTGCCCATGAACTCCGGCGTCCGGCCCACCATCAGTCCGCTGATGAACACGGCAATGATGACAAAAATGTAGAAATTCAGGATGCCGACGCCGCAGCCGCCGTAAAAAGCGTTGACCATCATGGCCAGCAGTTCGTTCATACCGGAAAGCGGCATGGTGCTGTCGTGCATGGCATTGACGGAACCGGTGGAAATAACCGTGGTCAGGATGCTCCAGTAGGCCGACGACGCGGCGCCGTTGCGTATTTCCTTGCCCTCCATGGCGCCCAGGCTCTGGTCGACGCCCATCGCGCCGATGGCCGGGTTGCCCTGCGTTTCGAACACGATGTTGGGGAGCACCAGCAACAAAAAGCCCACCGTCATCACGCCGAAGATCATCAGCGACAGCTTGCGGCGGCGCAGGAAAAAGCCCAGCCCGAACACCATGGCCAGCGGAATGATAAACTGGACGATCAGTTCCACCACGTTGGTCAGGTAACTGGTATTTTCGAGCGGATGCGCCGAGTTGGCGCCGTAAAAACCGCCGCCGTTGGTGCCGAGGTGCTTGATGGCCACGAAGGCCGCCACCGGCCCCCGGCTCACCTGCACGGTGTCGCCTTGGAGGGAGACGATGGTATCCTTACCCTCCAACGTCATGGGCATGCCGTCGAAAGCGAAAATGACGGCGACCACCGTCGCTATCGGCAACAATATGCGGGTAATGGACTTAACCAGGTAGTTCCAGAAATTGCCGAGCGTGGCCATTTGCCGCTCGCGCAGCGAATTGAAAACGGCCACCGCGGCGGCCATGCCCGTAGCCGCGCTGACGAACTGCAAAAACATCAGGGTCAACTGACCGAGGTAACTCAAACCGCTCTCGCCCGAATAGTGCTGCAAATTGCAGTTCACCACAAACGAAATGGCGGTGTTGAAGGCCAGGTCGGGCGTCATGGAGGGGTTGCCGTCGGGGTTGAGCGGCAGCCAGGCCATGTTCATCAGGACGAACATGGTGAGCAGGAACCAGACGAAGTTGATGCTGAGCATGGCTTTCATTTGCTCCTGCCAGGTCATTTCCCGGTTGCCGTCGATGCGGCTCAGCCGGAAAAACAGCCGTTCAAGCGGGCCCATGACCGGATCGAGCCAGGTGCGCTCGCCCAGATAGACCCGGGCGACGTAGCGCCCGAGGGGAATGGCCAGCAGAATCGAAAACAGAAAAACGGCGATGACGCCGTAGAATTCGTTATTCATGGTTAAAAGTTGAAAGTTGAGGGTTGAAAGTTGAGGGTTGATGGTCCACCTGGCTTTCAACCGTATTGGAGCAAGCGATCAGAATTTTTCGGGTTTCAGGAGCACATACACGAGGTAGGCGAAAATGAAAAGGGAGAGAATGAAAAGAGCAGCCATGGAAACAAGGAGTGGTGAAAGATGAATGCGTGGATAATGCAGCCGGTTGCCGGGCCATTCGAGGCTGTCCCATAAGTCTGTTTATTCGTTTACTGGTTGATTGGGTTATCAGGAGGCCCCGGATTCAGGGTCGTTTTCCAATAAACAAATCACCAGAATAACTATGCACCAACCTGGGAGACGGACTCAAGTCAAACCTTTTCAAAAAAATCCACGGTTTTGAAAAAGAAGAGGAAGCAGGCGCAGCCGGCCACGAGTAAGAGGATAGTCATCATGGTGTATTTTTTATCATCCTGTTCCCAAAGCATGCGCCATTCGTTACGGGCTCTCCGAAACAACTTTACAGATCACTGAAAATGTGTTGGTTGAAAACAAAAAGCACTTTCCGGGCGCGTTGTGCCAAAGTTGGAAAGTGTTTCAAAATGAGAGGGCGGTATACGAAAATGAGAGCGTCACATCCCCCACTCCCCTAATTTCCGGTACAGCGTTGCCGGCGCGATATTAAGCAGGCGCGCCGCTTCGGACTTGTTGCCGCCGGTATGGTTCAGTACTTTCAGGATGTGGAGTTTTTCCGCGGCGGCGAGGTCGAAGGCGGAAAGTTGGGCGGATTTTCCTTCGGATTTTACCGGGAGGGTTTGCAGTTCCAGGGGCAGGCTTTCCAACGCCAGCTGGTCGCCGGTGGTCAGGATCACCGCCCGCTCGATGATGTTGCGCAACTCGCGCACGTTGCCGGGCCAGTTGTGCGCCAGCAGGCAGGCCAGGCAATCCGGAGCGATGCCGGTGATCCGTTTGCCCATTTTTTGGGAAAAATGCTGCACAAAATACAGCGCCAGCGGCTCGATGTCTTTGGTTCGCTCGCGCAGGGCGGGCAATCTTATTTCGAAAACGGAGAGGCGGTAGTACAGGTCGGCCCGGAACCGGCCGGCTTCGATCTCTTTTTTCAGATCGCGGTTCGTAGCGGCGATGATGCGTACATCGGCCCGGCCGGGTTTGGTGTCGCCGACTTTCAGGAATTCGCCGCTCTCCAGCACCCGCAGCAGTTTGGCCTGCAGATCGGCGGGCATTTCTCCGATCTCGTCGAGGAACAACGTACCCGAGTGGGCTTCCTCGAACAGGCCTTTTTTATCGCGTACCGCTCCGGTAAAGGCGCCGGCGCGGTGGCCGAACAGTTCGCTCTCCAGCAGTTCGCGGCTGAAGGCACTGCAATTAAGCGCCACAAAAGGTTTGTTTTGCCGGGAGGAGGAGCGGTGAATGGCCGAAGCGAAAACTTCCTTGCCGGTACCCGTTTCCCCTGTCAGCAGCACGGTGGTACCGGTTGCGGCGACCTGACCCGCCAGTTCCACGGCCTGGCGCATGGCCGGCGATTCGCCGATGATGCCGTCGAAATCATATTGCAGACCGGAGGCCTTTTCCAGTTGCCGGACCCGCCGTTGCAATTGTGCTTTTTCCAGAGCCCGGCTGACCAGCGGCAGGAGCCGTTCGTTGTCGTCGCCCTTGGTCAGGTAATCGAAGGCGCCGTTTTTCATGGCCCGCACGCCGTCGGGAATGTTGCCGTATGCGGTGAGCAGGATGACTTCGGCGTCCGGCCGGCGGCTTTTGATCTCGGGCACCAGGGATACTCCGTCGGCGTCGGGAAGTTTGACGTCGCAAAGAACCAGGGAGAACTCGCTTTTTTCCAGCATTTTCAACCCCTCGCGGCCGGTGCCCGCTTCGGCAACTTCGTATCCTTCCAGCCGCAGGATCCGCGCCAGCAGTCCGCGGAGGTTCATTTCGTCGTCGATGATGAGTATGGACATTGGACTGATAGACTGGCCGATCCTGGAGTTTAGTACTTAGCCACCAAAATTTTTAAATTGTACGGCGCTCACTTACAGGCGATTTTTTCCACCCGCCGGGCGTGCCTTCCGCCCTCGAATTCGGTGGTCAGGAAAATACGCACCATGGCCTGGGCCAGTATTTCCGGCACAAAACGGGCCGGCAGGGCGATGGCGTTGGCATCGTTGTGCTGCCGGGCCAGGGCCGCGATCTCTTCGGTCCAGCACACGGCGCAGCGGATGTTCCGGTGTTTATTGGCCGAAATGGCCACGCCGTTGGCACTGCCGCACAGCAGCACGCCCCGGTCGGCCTGGCCGGCTTCAACCGCTTCAGCCACAGCGTGGGCAAAATCGGGATAGTCCACCGAATCGAGCGAGGTCGTACCGAAGTCGAGCACCATGTGCCCCTGACTTTGCAGCATTTGAACGATGCCGTCTTTGTATGGGAAACCTGCGTGGTCGCAGCCGATCGCTATTTTCATGGGTCGTTTTCTCACATTTTTCCGCAAAGATAACGGTTTGCTGATTCTGGCTGGTCAGGTTTGCATTCAGGTCTTACTTTTGGCGGCTAAAAAAATCATCAGGTAAATGAAGAAATTTTCGCTTATAGTGCTGTTGCTCCAGATTACCGTGGCCGGTGTTTTCGGCCAGGCCGACTGGCGGGAGAAAGTCTCGCCTGAAATTCAGGCCCTTGGCGACCGCCAGATAACGGCCGATGTAATCGTCGTGTTCCGGGATCAGGCCGATCTGAGCGGCGCGCGACGCCTCGCCACCAAATCCGAAAAAGCCCGTTTCGTGTACGACCGGCTGACCGCGACAGCCGCCCGCTCGCAGGAAAGAGCCGTGCGGCTGCTGCGGGAAAAAAATGCCGCCGTCAACGGCCTGTTCCTCGTGAACGCGCTGGCCGTGCAAAAGGCCGATGCCGCCCTGATCCGGGAACTGGCTCAAATGAACGAGGTAAAATGGGTGGGTGCCGACCCCTGGGTGCAGTTCGAAGGCCCGGTTGAAACGACCGCCGCGGCACCGGCCGCCGAACGCGGCACCGTGGAATGGGGCGTGCAGCGCATCAAAGCCCCCGATGTTTGGGCCAAAGGCTACACCGGCCAGGGCATTACCATCGGCGGCGCCGATACCGGTTATGACTGGCTGCATCCCACCCTGCAACCGCATTACCGGGGTTACAGCAGTTTTGCCGGCATTACCGACCACAACTATAACTGGCACGACGCCATCCACGACTACAGCCCCTTGAACCTCGATTCGCTGGGCAACCCGGTCGGTACAAACCCTTGTGGCTTCAATACCGTCGCTCCCTGCGCGGACGGCGCCCACGGCACCCACACCATGGGCACCATGATCGGCGACGACGGCCTGGGCAACCAGATCGGCGTAGCGCCCGGCGCCTCCTGGATCGGTTGCCGCAACATGGAGCGCGGCTGGGGCCAACCTTCCACCTACCTGGAATGCTTCCAGTGGTTCCTGGCCCCCACCGATCTGAACGGACAGAACCCCAACCCCGGGAAAGCGCCCCACGTCATCAATAATTCCTGGTACTGTGCTTACGAAGAAGGCTGTACCGACATGGTTATCAATGACTTGTTGCGGGTAGCGATCGTTAACCTGAAGGCATCGGGCGTATTCGTAGTAGTGAGCAACGGCAACTTTGGCAACTTGGGTTGCGCCAGTGTTACCATTCCGGCCATTTTCGAAGAAAGTTTCAGTATCGGAGCCATCCAGTACAACGACAGCATCGCCGGCTTCAGCAGCCTGGGACCGGTGGTGACCGACGGCAATTTACGCATCAAGCCCAACGTCTCGGCGCCGGGCCAGGACGTTCGTTCTTCGGTCCCCAACGGCAATTTCGCCAACTTCAGCGGCACGAGCATGTCCGGACCGCACGTGGCCGGCCTGGTGGCCCTGGTGTTGTCGGCCCAGCCCAAACTGATCGGCCAGGTCGAGGTGCTGGAAAACCTGATCGAAACCACCGCTATCCCGGCTTTCGACCAGCGGGATTGTTCCGACAACGGCGGACAGGCCTATCCGAACAATACCTACGGTTTCGGCAAGGTAAATGCCCTGGACGCCTTGAACGCCGCCCTGCTCTATAACCCCACCCCGGTGTCCGAAGCGCCGGCACCGGTCGCCCGCATTTTCCCCAACCCGGTGGACAAGGAAGCGGTGTTCGACCTGCAAAACACTACGGGCCGGACGGTCCTGGAAGTATACGCTCCCGACGGCAAGGCAGTCTTCAGCAAAACCTGGACGACGCAGGGCTACGACCTGGTTCCGGTTTCCCTGGAAGCCCAACCCGGCGGAGTGTATTTCTGGCAGCTCCGCGCGGAGAACGGCGTCATCACCGGGAAGGTGATCAAAAATTAACCCGATCCGGACCTCCTGCGTACGACCCGCCGGTGTGGAATGGACCGTACGCAGGAGGCCGTTTTTTTACTGACCATGACCACCCACGATGCGCGCGCTTTGCTCACAGCGCAACTCACCGTCCGCTACGGGGCCGGTGAAGCGGCCTCCATCGCCCGCATCGTGCTGGAAGACGGCTTCCATAGCCGGAACAGGCCGGGCAAGGAACCCTGGCCGGCACCGGACACGGAGCGGCTGTACGCCATGATCGAACGCCTGGCAGGCGGCGAACCGGTCCAATACGTGCTCGGTGAAGCCGATTTTTTCGGTTTGAAGTTCAGGGTGAATCCGGCCGTATTGATCCCGCGCCAGGAAACGGAAGAACTGGTAGCCTGGATCCTGGAGTTTCTACCGGGCATCGGTTCCGAATCCCCCACCCTTCTCGATATCGGCCTCGGCAGCGGATGTATCGGCATCACGCTGAAGCGCAAATACCCGCGATTACAGTTGTACGGATTGGAGAAAAGCCCGGAAGCGCTGACCGTAGCGGTGGAGAACGCCCGGCGTATTCTGGGCGAACAGGCCGTTTTTACTTTCCTGGAAGGCGACGTTTTAAACTACCCGGATTGGGGTAAATTACCCGAATTCGACGTAGTGGCAAGCAACCCGCCTTACATTCCCTTCGTTGAAAAATCTATGATGCCGGAGCACGTCACGGCGCACGAGCCGGCGCTGGCATTATTCGTGGAAGACGCCGATCCGTTGCTCTTTTACCGGGTGATAGCCGGAGCCGCGTGGCAGAAGTTGCGTACCGGCGGGGCCTTGTTTTTTGAATGCAATGAATTCAACGCCGGGGAAGTGGCCCGCCTGGTTTCGGAAAAAGGGTTTGCCGGCGTCGAATTGCGCCGGGATCTGGCCGGAGCGGAAAGGATGGTGCGCGGGCTTAAACCTTGAGACAACCGAATGGTCTAATCGCTGTACATCCGCCAAAATTGATCAAAATTTCCCGTTATGAAGTGGAATGTATTCCCCCGTTTGCACAGCCATTTGTATCGCCTGTTGAATGCCGACACCGAAACCGGTTTTTATGAGGGACAGGAAAGTTCCGAGCCGGTGTTCTGGCTTTTGTTCGGAATAGCCATGCTGCTGGCCCTGGTATCCGTTTCGACTCTCACCCTGGCCAGGCTGGTGAAACGCGCCTGATTGCGGGGCCGGGCCGTCCGATATCCTCAGGTCCAACGTCCTGAAGTCCAACGTCTTCAGGTCCTATGCCCCTTACTTTTCATCCAGTTTTTTCAGGGCCTCCGCGGCTTTCTGGTTGAGGCGCTTGCTGCCCCGGCCGGTAAAATTAAAGGTGCGCACCGACTGACTGCCCGGCTGGAACAGGCGTACCGCTTTGAAGCGTTCGCGGGCCAGCCGCGTCAGGGCATCTGCATCCAGGGTAAAGTACCAGTCGGAGCGATTGACGGCCTGCGGGGTTACCGCGACGTATTTGACCTCGGCATCGATGACTTCGCCGCTGGACGGAACAAATGCCACCGTCATGCCGGGCGATACTTTGGCGTCGCCGATACTGCTCAACATGGCCAGGGCTTCCCGGTACTGGTTGAACTGGTAAAAGGTAAAATAGAGTTCCTGCCGTTCCGATTCCACCACCGGGAAACGGGGCATCTTAAAATACAGGGCGTTTCCGCGCAGCAAAGGCGCGGTGGGCACCGGCGCCGGCGCCGGGTTGTCCGGTTGGGCGGGCGTTACCGGTTTGGCGGGTTTGGCAGGCTGGACGGGAGCGGCGGGCTGGGATGCCGGCCGGTCTTTTTTCCGGGCCGGGGGGGGCGTTTTTTTCCCGGGCCGGCCGGAACCGGTACCCGGGGACGCCGGCGACGTCACTTCGGAAGGCGGTTCGGCTTCGGTCAGGGCTTCAGTTGTATCGGCCGGAGCGTTGGCCGGCTGGTCCGATTCCCCGGGCAGTACGCCGCCGGAAGGGTCCGGAAGGGTATCCCGGGAAGTGCGCAGCGAATCGATGCGCGCAGCAGCCTCTTCGCTGTGCCGCCCGTCGGGGTGGTCGGCCCGGTATTTTTCGTAATCGGCCACGCCGCCTCCTTGCTGCGCCTCGTTCCAATCCCGGTTTTCGTCATATACCTGGAAGCCGAAATAGCCGCCGGCGGCCAGAGCGGCGACCGTCAGCAGGGCCCCCAGGATATTCCTGGCGCCTTTTTGGGCTACTTCCCGGGCCTGGGCGGCCGGCGCAACGGGCGCCTGCGGGGCGATGGGCGTGTTGGTGAGCGTGATGGTCGTACCGGCGGATTTGAACGTCGCCTCGACTGGCGGAACGGCTTCGGTTTCCACCGTGATCTCTTCTTCCAGTACGATGTCCTTTTTGTACTCCTTGTTGTTGATCATTTCAATGACCGACACCCGCAGCACCAGGGGGAATCGGCCGGTTCGTAAGGGCTTTACGTAAAATATCCACTCGGTGAAATCGTCCCGGTCGATGAACTGCACCGTTTCGCTGAACGACCGGATGGCGAAGGGCGGGTCGTTCTCGTCCACATTCAGCAGGGCTACGGCCATGATTTCCGACACCCGGATACTTTTGATCACGTCGTCATCCGATTTTTGCCAGTCGCGCCAGAGTTGCTGCGCCTCGAAGGCGATGCGTACCGTACATTTTTCCTCGCGGTTCAGTTGCATCAGGTCCGGTACGTGGTACAGGACTTCGCCGCGTTTGTCGTCTTCACTGGCGGCCGGGCCGCCTTCCGGGACCAGGTCGGCTTCGGTAATTTCGTCGGCCAGCAGGAGCAGGGCCTTGCTGATGTTGTTACGGGAAATATCGTAGGTGGAGTGGTCGAGTACGCCGAGCAGCAATTCCCGCTGGAGGCTGTTGTAGCGCGACTTGATCTGGATGTAGTCGTTGTAGCGCGTGCAGCTGTGGTTCAGGACTTTTTCGAGGTAATCGAGCGCTACCTCGACACCTTCGCCGATGTGCGCTTTCAGGGTTTTGATTATTTCTTCCAATCGGTTCATAAAACAAGGATGTCGGGAGTTGCCGGACGAAGAGGTTGCCAATTCCGGGGGGAGGTAAAAGTAGACACTTTTAGGCAAACCTTATACTTTAAAGATTTGAAAAAGCCCCCCGGGTCGAAAGACCGGGCCGGTGAAGCGCCGGGGCAATTCTAAGGATATTCTAAGCCCGCCCTCCGTCGCCGGTCGATACTTTTGTCGCGTCAATCATCAATCGGAGATTTTCTTTTATGAAAAAACAACTACCCTTTCTGTTTGTATCGGTCATCCTGATTTTATCGGCAGTCCAGAACGCCATGGCTCAGGGCTGTGTGGCCATTCGCCCCATGAGCGGATGCACCGGCGTGGCCGCCAACTCGGTCGCCCTGGGCAAAGGCCAGTGGCAGGCCGGCGTCAACTACCGCTATTTCCGCTCCTTCCGCCACTTCCGTGGCGACTCCGAGCAAAAGGAGCGGCTGGAAGAGAACACTGAAGTGATCAACCTCGCCCACTCCATCGATCTGGGCCTGGGTTATGGCATAAACAACCGCCTGAGCGTTGCGGTCAACCTGCCGCTCATCCATTACGACCGTTCGTCCCTCTACGAACACTATGGCAACTCCCCCGCTGCCAACCCGGAGCACAAACGCTTCCACACCGGCGCTAAGGGCATCGGCGACCTGCGCCTGTCCGGCACTTATTGGTTGCTCGATCCGGCCCAAAGCCCGCGGCGCAACCTCGCGGTCGGCCTCGGCCTTCAACTGCCGACCGGCAATGAGAACGTACAGGACGAGTTTCACCGCCGCAAGAGCAGCGACGGCTCCGACTCGGTCATTGTAAAGGCCGTAGACCAGTCCATCCAGTTGGGCAACGGCGGCATCGGCATCAGTATGGAATTGCAGGCCTACACGACTGTTTTTGAACGCGGCGCCCTGTATTTCAACGGCTTTTATATGTCCAGCCCGCAGGAAACCAACAAAACGGTGAACCGGGCACTGAACGCCAACTCCACCACTTTCGATTCCATCACGGCTTTTCATTCCATTGCCGACCAATACGTGGTGCGCCTGGGCCTGAATTACACGGTATTGCCGGCGCAGGGCGTCTCGCTGAATCTCGGCCTTCGCGCCGAAGGCATTCCGGCCAAAGACCTGATCGGAGGCGACAAGGGATTCCGCCGCCCCGGCTACATTGTCGCGGCCGAACCGGGTATTTCCTGTCAGCGCGGCAACTTCAATTTCTCCCTCAACATACCCTACGCCCTTTACCGCAACCGGGTGAAAAGTGTAGGCGATCTCTCCGACCCCACCGGCCAGCGGCACGGAGATGCGGCTTTTGCCGATTACAGCATCAACGCCGGCCTGGTTTACCGTTTCGGCGGCCATCAGGCAACCGCCATGAACGTACCCAGGTTCGAGGACGTTAAAAAGTAAAAAACCACACGAAAGCAAACCGTCGCTTTCAGTGCGCGGTTACCGCCATCTACTTCAAACCTAGCAGTTAGCAAGCCCGTTACTGAAGTGTACCGGGCTTTTTTTATGCGTTGCTGCCTTCCATCGCCGGATTGGGCGGCACCGTTTTTATACCCGCCATTTTAAACACTGCGCCGCTACCTTTGTCCAAAGGTGTTTTAAAACGTACGCCCTATGGCAATTCGACTCTTATTCGTTTTCAATTTACTCGTAATCAAATTTTTAAGCCTGCAAAGCCAATCCACCGGGCTGTATTTCCCGCCCAAGTCCGGCACCACCTGGCAGTCCCTTGATCCGGCCGCACTCGGTTTTTGTCCGGAACGCATCGACAGCCTGTACGCCTTTCTGGAAGATAAGAACACCCGGTCGTTCCTCCTGCTGCAGGACGGCAAAATTGTACTGGAAAAATACTTCGGCTCCTTCACTGCCGACTCCGTCTGGTACTGGGCTTCGGCGGGCAAATCGCTGACCGCTTTCCTGGTCGGCCAGGCCCAGGAAGAAGGCTTGCTGGACATCGACGACAAAACCAGCGACTATCTGGGAGTGGGCTGGACGTCGGCGCCGCCGGACAAGGAGGCGCTCATTACGCTCCGGCACCAGTTGAGCATGACCAGCGGACTGGACGACACCTTCGTTCCCACCCCTACCGAGCCCGATCCGAATACCTGTACCGACCCGGCCTGCCTGAACTACCTCGCCGACGCCGGTACCCGCTGGGCTTACCACACCGGCGCCTACCGCCTGTTGCAGGACGTCATCGCCGAGGCGGCCAGCGTGAGCATCAACTTCTTTACCAAGACCCGCGTCTTCGACCGCACCGGCATGAAAGGGTTGTGGGTCAACGATGTGATGTATGGCCGTGCCCGCGACATGGCGCGCTTCGGCCTGCTGATGCAGGCGCGGGGCGTGTGGGACGGCGACACCCTGCTGCACGACCAGCAGTACTACCACGCCATGATCCATTCCTCGCAAAACCTGAACAAAAGTTACGGCTACCTGTGGTGGCTCAACGGCCAGCAGAGTTTCATGGTGCCCGGCTTACAGTTCGTTTTTCCCGGCAAACTGATCCCCAACGCCCCCGGCGATATGTACGCCGCCCTGGGCAAAAACGACCAAAAGATCCATGTCGTCCCCTCGAAAGGCTGGGTCGTGGTGCGCCAGGGCGACGCCGGCTACACCAACGCCAGCGGCGACGCCGTGCCCATTCAGTTCGATAATGCCCTGTGGGCCTACCTCAACCAACTGGAATGCGCCCCGACCGCAACGGCCGAGCCGGCGGGCACCCCTCCGGCCATCTGGCCCAACCCGGCCCGGGACGGCTGGTACCTCGAAACTGCCGGAGCGGTGGAGCGGGTGGAAATTTACGACGGGCAGGGCCGGCTGCTTTGCACGGTGGCCGGGAACGGCAGCCACCGGCTTTGGGTGGAAGCCGCTGGCTTGCCGGCGGGGGTAGTGGTTTTCAGGATAATGACGCAAGGCGATGTTCTTACGGGCAAGGGTCAACTGCTGCGCATAAAATAAAACGCACGCAAGTATCCGGAGGTGACATCTCCGAGGCACGAGGAGGTGTCATCTCCAAAGAGCAATCCCAAAAAACATCCCTCCCAGCCTTGGTGGAGAGATGTCACCCTCCTCGTGCCTCGGCGGATGACACCTCTCCACCTCCCTTAGGATACGTGGCCAGCCGGAGGTGGCATCTCCGAGGCACG